>Cebus_capucinus_imitator_PRJNA485217_SSR049__coassemble_1210_pt1 | contig 44058 bp, 40 predicted proteins | sample Cebus_capucinus_imitator_PRJNA485217_SSR049__metabat2_high_PE_001 | metagenome-assembled genome bin Cebus_capucinus_imitator_PRJNA485217_SSR049
TGGCGAACGAGCCGATGGCCGCCCTCCACGCCGGCCACTTGAACACAAGCAGCACGATGACCAACCACAGAATAGGCGCGAGCGCCAAGAGGAACGAGAGGGCATCCATCGGTTTCTCCCCACGGGTGTCGGTAGTTTGCGGCACTACGATACCCTATGGGAGCGTTACCAAATGTGACACCCATCCGTCACGGGGCCGTTTTGAAGGGGTCGGTGGGCAGGGAGCGGTTGACTAACAGTCGATTGAAGCGAGGATGTCCATGAAGGCGCCGTAATTGGGCGCGGCTATGAGCTCTGACTGCAGCTCCTCATCATTCGCAACCTTGGTAAGGACATCATAGAGCCGCGAGATCTCCGAAGCGGATTGTTGCTTCATGGACAGGAGAAACACCAATCTCGTGCGGCCCTTCGTGGGCTCCGTGCCGCCATGGCTTCGCGCTTCATCTTCCCCTCGCTCCTCCCACAATACCGGTCGACGTAGAATGGCAACCGCCACGCGCGTCTCTTCGGAGCAAAGCTTGATAGGATGCGGAATCGCCATGCGCTCGCTGATAGCGGTAGAGGACAGGCGCTCACGCTCCAGAACGAGCTGAAACATATCGGCGCTCGATAACCCACGCTCGACCAGGCGGTCGCACATAGATTCCAAAACCTCCCCTTTATCGCTTACGTGGTCGAAAACGAAAAATAAGTCGGGTTCGAAGAAAAGACCCAGCTGCTGGACGGAAAGGGAGCGCGACGTCTCGAGCCAGTGGGAAATCGACTTCACATCGTCATCCAGCAGGCGAAAGTCAACCGGGATGCTTACGACCGGACCATCAAGATAAGATACGGTACTGATAATCACATCCACCTCGCCGGCCAAGCTCGATGCCGTCCTCATGTATTCCTGCTTGGAGACAGAGCGCGTAACCTCGATTCGATCGGCAAATAGCAGGTGCAGCCGGGCAGTCAACACGCCGAGCGCCGCCCGTCCAGCGTCGCACACCACCATAGCGCGCTTCTTGCTGTAAAGAGCGGCGCGACGTCGCTCTATAGCCGCCCCGATATGCAATGCGATGTACCCGATATCATCCTCATCCGCTTCAAGGGACATCGACCTGAACACCTCGTTCACGCTTGCGATCGTAATCTCGTACGCAAGGGGAAAGCTCCTCCGAATGGTATCGGTGAGCGGGTTACGCCTCCCGCGGCCCTTTGATTCACGCTTGACCGTTGACTTGAGATGCTCCGTGAGCCCATTTCGCAACAAGTAGTCATTGCCGAAGTTGAAACCATAGTTATCGCGAACCGCATCGAGCAACTGGTCCACGATAGCACTCAAGCGCTTAGCATCGATACACCCCCCCCCAGATCGGTAAAGGCAAGCAGCTGCTGATACAGATACCCACGCTCACCATCGGGCAGGCTGGAGGCCAAGAGCTCCTCCAGGCAACAGGATACCGATTCCGCGACGGAAACGGACTCGCTCGGCAGGTTGGCAGGCCAACGCTGATCGACGACATAACCCTCGGAGACACGCGTCACGATCAGCGCCATGCTGAGCACAAGGTTACTCAGCGCAAAATCGGTGCAGACGATACCCTCCCGTGAAAGCGTCTCGAGCATGCGGCGTTCAAGTGCATCGAGGTCCACGTCGGAAAAGAAATAGCGTTGTGCCTGGGTAAACCCCGAAAGCTGGCAACCACCACCCTCATCCATGATCACCTCGTTGAAGTAGCATGCCCGTTTATCTCGCTCGGAACCGAACACCTTCACCCCGCGCGCTCGGTGCGTAACGCACTCGAGATCGTATCGCTCCAAGATGGACTTGACTTGACGCATGTAACCTTGAATAGTGCTCTGCACGACAATCGCCATCGAAGCGATATCGGCATACTGAACGTAGTCGTCGCCATCGAGCAGCGCCTTGATGACAACCTTCAACCGATTGCCGGAAGATGTCAGATCGAGACCGGAATCTTGCGCGGAGAGTGCCGGGTCCTCGAAGGCCGCCAGAGCCTCCCCGTCCTCGATATGCAGGTAATAACCGACGCGTCTCTTCAGTAGAATCGAGGCCCCGTGCTGCTCAAGCACATGGTTCATCGCCGTGACATCGTTTCTAATCGTGCGCTCAGTCACGCCGTAAAGAGACGAGAGCTTGCTTGCCGGTGTATAAGATGAGCTGCGAATATACTGATATTCGCTCTCAAGACGATCGAAATTGAACATACTACCTCCTAAATAAAATGTTACGCAAAGCGCCCCCTTATGGAGATAGATTCGATTTCCCGCAAAAATGGAAATCGCTATGCCGTCAACAAGGCCGTACTTCTCGTCTATCTGGAAACGAACCCGCTAAGCTCGCCGTTCAGTTTCCCCTTTCGCTGGAAGCGAGTCATCTCTTAAATCTCATACGCGGCACCTAGACTTTCATCACGAGAAGCACACACCTCGAAAAGAAAGGCGACTCGTGGAACGCTTTATCGATATCTCGCACATCTTGTTGAATCAACCCCTCAGCGATAAGAAAACCGTTTTCGCTTTCGCAGCAGCCCGGGCAAAAAACCTTGGCATCTGTATCGATGAGTCCGACCTCGCAGCCGACCTCGCGGCACGCGAAGCGGAAATTCCCACCGGCCTGCAAGATGGCTTCGCCATCCCCCATACCAAGAGCCCCCATGTTCTGAAGCCCGCGGTGCTCTTCATAAGGACCACGGATTCCATTCCCTGGGAAACGCTCGACGACTCGGATGTCAATTGCATCTTCGTGCTGCTCGTGCCCGAGGCAGATGCGGGGAGCACCCATCTTCGTCTCATGTCGAAGCTCGCAACCTGCCTTCTCGACAAGGAGTTTAAGGCGTATCTCACGAACGCCGATAGCGCGGAAGCACTCAGCTCGTTCATCGAGGAGCGCATCTCCTAACAAGTTCGTGCTTACGCGGGGCGCTAGGCCTAGCCCCGCTGGCAAATATCCCTTATCGGCTCCACAAGGATTGGAGAACTATGAAAATCGTAGCGGTTACGGCATGCATCGCAGGAATCGCCCATACCTACATGGCGAAGTCCGCCATGGAAAACGCCGCAAAGGCTGCCGGCGCCAGCATCCATGTTGAGACGCAGGGCGCCATGGGCATCGAGGACCGACTCTCCCAGGACGAAATCGATGCCGCCGATGTGGTCATCTTCGCCGTCGACACGAACGTCTCCGAACGCAGCCGCTTCGAGGACAAGAAGGTGCTCGAGGTCGGTACCAGCGATGTCGTCAAGAACGCCGACAAGGTCGTCGCCGAGGCAATTGAGCTCGTCGGCTAGCCGACATACCCGCAGCCATCACCAGCAATCAGCACCATTCGATAAGGAGGAACCGCATGGACGCAAAATCTTTCGGTAAAGACCTGATGCGCCACTTCCAGAGCGGCGTGTCCTACATGATTCCCGTCGTCGTGGCGGGCGGCATGCTCACCTCGATCGCCGTCATCGGCGGCGGTCAGGGTGTCTGGAATGAAACCGACACGTTCTGGGGCGTTTTGCGCATGATCGGCCAGACTGGCCTGAACTTCATCGTCCCGATGATCTCCGCATACGTCGCCTACTCCATCGCTGATCGGCCGGGCCTCGCCCCCGCATTCATCACGGGCATGATCGCCTACAACATGGGCACCGGCTTCTTAGGCGGCATGATTACCGGCGTCTGCACCGGCTACCTGGTCAACGCGCTCAAGAAGATTCCCGTACCCGACCGCATCCGCTCCCTCAAGTCCATCATGATCATCCCCATCTTGGCGACCCTGATTGTGGGCCTGGTCCTCTGGTATATCATCGGCACGCCTATCACCGCCGCTACCAACGCCCTTTCCGCATGGCTCAAGAGCATGTCTGGCGCGAACGCCGCCATCATGGGCGCCATCATCGGCGCGATGATGGCCTTCGATATGGGCGGCCCGGTCAACAAGATCGCCAACGCATTCGGCACCGCCGCCTACACCGAGGGCGCCTATGTCGCCTCGACCGCCATGCTGATGGCAATCGCCATTCCGCCGACCATCATGTTCCTCGCCACCCTGCTCGACCGCAAGAAGATCCTCTACAGCGATTCCGAGCGAGATAACGGCGTGACCGCGATTATCATGGGTATCGTCGGCATCACCGAGGGGACCATCCCCTTCGCACTCGCCGATCCCCTGCGCGTCATTCCGTCCATCATGGTCGGCACTTCCGTCACCTGCGCCATCAACGGTGCCACCGGGGTGACTAACAGCACGATGATGGCCACCTATTTCGGAATCCCCTTCACGACCAACATTCCGCTGTACCTAATTGCCATCGCCGTAGGCAGCATCGTGGGCGCGGTCATGGTCAATGCGCTCAAGTACGCCAAATACAAGAAGCAGCACGCTTCCGAGGCCGCAAAGTAAGGAACCGATCCGCCTTCCCTTCCCGCCCGCGCCCCTTATCCGGGCGCGGGTCTTTTCTTCTCTCATCCCGAAAGGATTCACATGACGACTTCTCATATCGTTCAACACACACATTGGGACCGCGAATGGTATTTCACGGCTGAAGACGCCAAGGTACTTTCCGACCAAGTGTTCTCCGAAGCGCTTGACGAGCTCTCCCGTAACCGTCAAGTGACATTTTGCCTGGACGGGCAACTTTCCGTGGTGGAGGACTACATCTCGTTCAACCCTGAGCGACTTCCTCAGATTCGCGACCTCATGAAGGAAGGACGGCTAACAGTAGGCCCCTGGTACACGCAGTCCGATTGCCTACTGCCAGGAGCAGAATCTATCCTGCGCAACCTAACCATCGGAATCTTGGGGACGCGCCGCTTATACGGCGACCCGATGATGATCGGCTACACGCCCGATACGTTCGGCTTCAACGCCCAGATGCCTACTCTCCTTCAGCACTCCGGCATCGACTCCTTTATCGGTTGGCGCGGCATCGACTTCAAGAAGCACGTCCCCTCCCCGTATTTCACCTGGCATGGCCTGGGGGGCCAAAGCGTGCTCACCGCCAATATGCCCCGTGGATACTCCATGGGCGTTATGCCCGTCGAGGCTCTCGGACACGAGGGCGACTTTGTCCACGCCAAGCTTGATCAGGAAACGAAGCTTGCTGCGGCGCTCAACGGCGACGAGGACATCCTCATGCCCGCCGGCGTGGACCAGAAAAGCATGATGCTCGATTTCCAACACATCGTGGACTCTTACAACGAGGAGAGCGACTACGACCACGCCTTCTCCAGTTTCCCGGAGTTTATCGATTTGCTGCGTGGAAAGGACAACCTCCCCGAGTACCGCGGCGAGCTCCGCGAACCCGTGCTCGCCCGTGTCCATCGCACCATCGGTTCGGTTCGCACACAGATGAAGCAAGCAGATACCGAGCTCGAGCTTCGCCTCGTCCGGCGTATCGAGCCCCTCCTGAGCATCGCTCGATGCTGTGGCGTCGAGATTTCGACGGGCCTGCTGGAGCGTGCCTGGAAAAAGCTGTTCGAAAACCAGGCGCACGACAGCATGGGCGGATGTGTCTCGGATAACGTGGCGGAGGATATCTTCCATCGCATCAAAGAGATTGACGAGATTTGCGACGGCATCGAGAATCTCATCACCAAGCGCATCGCCGACGCACTCGAGCTCACCCCGCAAGACATCCTAATCTTCAACACGGAAGCCAAGCCGTTCTCCGGCGAGAAGATCGCCCATGTGACGACACGCACCAAGCGAATCGCGTTTGAAGGGTCGCCCTATGCCGTCATCGAACGTGAGCGCTACTATCCCGCGCGCGAAAACGCAACGAGACACGCCCCCCTAGGTGACGAACTGATCACCGAACCAGCCTATTATGAACTTGACGTACGCATCCGAGTTGAGCTGCCTGCATTAGGATACAAAGTGGTCAGAATAATCGACGCTGACAAACCGCTCGAGGAATACGAAAGCGCCGAGCACAATGCCATTTCACGGGGCGGCGCCGAGATATCGTTCGAGCAGGGTGTAATTCATCTCTCAACCCCGGATGGAATCTCCCTCGAAAACGCGTTCTCCCTAGTCGATTGCGGTAACGATGGAGACACATACGACTTCTCGCCCATCGAGGGCGAGAAGGAACGAGTGCTCCCCTGGAATAGCTGTGAGTCTCGTGTCGCCACGGGCATCTCCGAGCTCATCATCTGCGGCGAGGCCGAGCTTCCCTATGACCTCGACGCACGCAAGGGGATGAGTGACCGTACCGGCTCCATCTCGTACGAGCTTGCGCTCCGCCTCGATGACGCCGGCCGCATTACGGGCCGTATCGTTTGCGATAACGAGGCGCTTTCCCACCGCCTGCGTCTGCGCGTTGAGACTGGATGCGACGATGAGCGCTCCATCGCCCAGATCCAGAACGGCTTTCTACCCCGCGAACGCGTGGAGGCCCCCAGCAATTGGCGTGAGCGCTACGTCGAGAAACCCGAACCGATCGAGGTGTTTTGCGGAAGCGTCTCCGTTGAGACGGATGCTGGCACCGTAAGCGTACTCACCGACGACTCTAGGGAGTACGAACGCCTGGGCACAGGACTCTATATCACGCTTTTTTCCACCACAGGCCAACTCGGCAAGCCCGATCTCGCGTGGCGGCCTGGCCGCGCCTCCGGAGACACCACGACTGAGGGTCACGTGATGATGCCGACGCCTCTAGCTGAAGAGCTTGGAAAGCACGAAGCGACCTTTGAGATCATAGGTGCCGCAAGCGTTCTGGATGAAGAGGAGATCGCAAAGGCGACGCTGGCGAGACAGGTCCCCTCTGTCTCATACCAACGTCAGGACCTGAACTTGTTCATCCACCGCCTAGACAATAAAATCTGGCGCCAGCAGGTACCCCCGATGTTAAAGTCCTCGTTCTCGGCACTCGAGCTTCCGCACGACCTCATGGTCTCAGCACTAACCCCCTCGCTCACGCGCAAGGATGCTCTTGTGGTGCGATTCATGAACCCAACCTCAAATGTGGTTGCCTTTGAGCCTGATTTCCTATCTAATGCGCAGGCGGTTAACGCTATCGAAGACCCAGTGAAGACGCGAGACACCGTTCCGCCCTACGGCTTTGCAAGCTTCCTCATTCCCATCAAGTAGGCCCGGGGCGACATTGCCAGAAACGGGAGGCTCCTATAATTTGGAGCCTCCCGTTTTCCAAACAAAGCAATCGAGCAGGGGGCTGCCAGATTATCCGACGAAGGACGTCATGGCGAGAATGACCGCCACCACGAGCGCGAGGTCCGCCGCGGCGCGGCGGCCCAGCTGGATGGCGCCGTAGTAGAGCAGCCAGCTCGCCCCGGTCGCGATGCCGGAAAGCACCAGGAACGAGAACTCTCGGCGCCCGATGCCCATAAGCCGGCAAGCTACCAGGCTGCTCCACCCCGCAATGTCTCTACCAACTTACAGAATCAATTAAAGCGCACCTCAACAATTACTACAGGCCATTCAGACACACAAAGCGACAGTGTCGTTTTGCTGTCGCGACATTGTCGCGCTATCTCGCCACATAGCTCCGAGCACGGGCCGAATCCTCGGAGATCAGCCCCTCATCCAACAAACGTCGGATATGACGCTGCGCCGTTCGAGCTGTGACTCCCAGGTACTCCGAAAGCGTCGACGAGCTCACAAAGCCATCCCGTTCGCAAAGCAACCTCGCAGCCTCGAGCGCCCCTTCTCCACCTCGTGTTGCAGAGATGGGCGTAAGAGGGATGATTGCCTTAAAAACGTCTCCGTCCTCAAGAGTCGCCGACTTGCCACTGTACGCCAGCGAGCACCGCTGGATGTTCCGGAACCCGCTTCCAAGCTCTTCCGCATATCCTATTTCTTTGAACACTCCCGCTATGCACGGGTTTTTTGAAACTGGGTTGAAATCGGACAGTGTTAGTCTGCCTTCAAACATTGCCCTACTTGCGTTTTCGGTAACGAGTTGTGAGCGATTGATTACAAGCTTCGCGGGGAACGGGCTTATGTACTCACGGTGAATCAACAGGTTCGCCACGATTTCTCGAATCATGATGTCGCGAGCGCTGATTCGCTGACCATCCATGAGAACGAACCGATCCCGTATATGGCTTTTCGCGAACTGAACGAGCCTGTCGTACGCATCGATGAGATTGCCCGTGAACGTCAATCTGTCGTCATACCGTTCTTCGTTCTCGATCCTCGCGATTGCATCAGTCTTATATGGCGGGCACACATCCGAGATGCATTCCTCCTTGCCGAACAGCAAAACGGACGCAAGCGTATAGCCTTCCTCTCCCGTTCTACGATCCTTTCGATACAGCTTGGCGCTCCTCAGCAGCTCCTCATCGCCCATCGACCCCCATGGATGATCAGGCGTTCTCGCAACCGCGAGCGAACGGGCGCACTGTATTGCCGCGGGTTCAAAATCATCGATTGAGACGTACTTGAACACACGTCGCTCGGAATACTCGTTCTGCTTGCGTAGGTACAGCATTGTTGTCTGTTCAATGCCCACAACCCTGACGTCTGCATCAGCGATCCTATCGTACACGACACCCTTAAAGCTATAGACAGCCGGACCGACGGGTACCCAAACCCTGATCACCCAGGCTCCATCGACCTCAATAGGTTCAGTCTCAACGACAGGAGAGATGGAAAACAATTTTGGATTGCTTACCGCATTCACCACCATCCGCTGCATGTCGCGAACAGCCTCGAACGGAACGCCGACAACGGTGCCGTCATCGCTAACGCCCATAAAGATGTTGCCGCCCTGACGATTTGCAAACGAGCAAATGGTCTCGTATAGATCGTTTTGCGGGCCCGCTCCGCATCGCTTGAATTCCGTTTGCAGTCCTTCGCCGGCCGCAAGATACCCTTTCAATTCCGCTGCATTCATGCGTCACCTCCAAAGCGACAGTGTCGTTTTCCTGTCGCGACATTGTCGTTTACGCAGGCATGATACACCGCCAAAGCAATTCAGCTGCCCTTGCACGCATAAAAGTTGCTATCTAGCACCTGCCTATGAGGGCAGCTTCAACAGGATTGTGGCTCATGCCCGCAACACCAAAACCCAGGCAGCACACATGAAAAAGCTCGGGAGCCTTTCGGCTCCCGAGCTGCAAGTTCTTGGTCGCGGGGGCAGGATTTGAACCTACGACCTCCGGGTTATGAGCCCGGCGAGCTACCAGACTGCTCCACCCCGCAATGTCTGGTGCGCCTCAGCGCAAGAAAGTAATATACGCGCCGGACCACATAGGGTCAAGCGGAACCTCAAAGTATGGAGACACCTCCACACAAGCCGCTCGCAGCCCTACTCCTGTTCCCGGCGCTCCAGCGCCTCGCGCAAGGCGTCTATGTCCTCGCGGGTCTTCTTCTGGCGGCGCCACAGCATCGCGATGAACGCGAACAGCACCAGCCAGATCCCCACGTACGCCGCGATCAGATACGGCGCGGCGGGCAGCACGGTCGAGTACACCTCGGAAAGGATCGGGTCCATCGTCTACTCCTCCTCATCCTCGCGGGATTCCCCCGCGATCATCGCATCGGCCTGGGCGCGCAGACGCCCCAGCGCCTCGTCGGCAACAGCGCGCTGGGCGCTCGCGTCGCGCTCCTCCAGGGCCTCCTTCAGCTCCTCCACCGCCAGCGCGGCCTCGTTCACGCGCAGCGCCAGGCGATACACGGTAAAGCAAACCAGCAACATGCCGAACAGCCCCAGCAAGAACGGGATGAGCATCATCGGCGGCAGGCCGCTATCGGTGCGGAACACCACCGGATGGATGGAGCTCGGCACCAGGCGCGTGATCATGAACGAGATGGGCGCGTCGATGAACGCCACCACGCTGAACACAGCGCAGAAGCGGGCGCGGCGCTCAGGGTCGTCGATGGCGTTGCGCAGGATGAAGTACGCGATCACCAGCAGCATCAGGATGAAGTAGGTGGTGAGGCGCGGCTCCCAGACCCACCACACGCCCCACTCGAAGCGCGTCCACAAGTCGCCGGAGATCATGGTCGCCAGAACGAACACGAGCGTGACCTGCATTGCCGTGCGGCTGCGCGTGTCGTGCGCGCGGTCGCGAGTCATGAGCAGGCGCACGCCGTGGAAGGCGGCCACAAGCATCGCCGCGAACGACGCTACCGCCACCGGCACGTGCAGGTAGAAGATCTTCTGGCTCAGCAGCAACTTGGTGGTGACCACCTGCCCGGCGATCACCACGGGCTCGGAGAGCTGTGCGCCCTGCACGAGCGGTGCCAGCGTGAACGTCCACACGATGTCGATGAGCGTCAACACGGCACCGAGCGCGAGCAGCGGCAGCACGAGCCTATCGGCCTTGGCCCTCAAGACATCCCCCTTTCGGTCGAGAACAGTTACCCGAACATAACATACTGGCTTGACGATGGCGGGCACGACGCGGCCGACGCCCTGAATCGCGATGTGCTTAGCGAAGCCACCGAAAAGAGCCCTCGAAGGCCCGTTTCTAGCAAGATCGCTAAGCACATCGAGCGGGAACGCCCCGCATCGCCGGCCCCAACCCCATCGTGCACCGAATCACGCGTCAACCGCGAACTCGTAGAGGCCCCAGGCCGCGGCGATCATCACCACGTCGTAGGCCACGGCCACCGCGCACGAGGTCCAAAACGTCCCGAAGGTCCCCTCCACGCCCAAAAAGGCCACCGTGGTCGCCGAGACGCAGGCATAGAGCAGCGGGAACGCCACGGGGATGAACAGGATCGCCAGCAGCACGTCGCGCCCGCGAGTGTCGATGGTCATGGTTGAGAGCAGCGTCCCCACGCCGGCCACGCCCACGGTGCCCACCAAAAGCGGCAACGCGATCCACGGCGTGGTGACGGCCAGCTCGGCCCCGGAGAGGAAGAACAGGAAGAACAGCGGCACGCAGAGCAGCTCCACCACCAGCAGGAAGATCAGGTTCGAGGTCGCCTTGGCGAGGAACACCACCGCGCGGTCGATCGGCGCGAGCAAGATCGCCTCCAGGCAGCCGGACTCCGTCTCGTGCGAGAAGCTGCGATTCAGGCCCAAAAGGCTCGTGAACACGATGAGCGCCCAAAGCAGGCCGCCGGCGAAGGAGACCACCTGCAGGCCATCGCCCACCTGCGCGAGCGTCGCCCCGTACACGGTGAGCACCAGCAGCGCGTACACCACCATGGACGTGAGCATCTCCCGCGTCCGAACCTCTTGCCGCAAGTCTTTCAGAAGCAAAGCCCGATACTGCCGGAAGCCCGATGGTGCGACCATCCCCTCTTTCCTTCCCGGCGACGGTCGGCGCGACGCATGGCCGGGAGATGCTTCGCGCGAGCCCAGGACAGTCCGAGCACGGGAAACATCTTCCGACCTCCCGGTAGGCGCGCCCATCACGCCACCCCCATTCCCACGGTCGCTAGGTACAGGTCGCGGAAGGCCGCGGCGTCGATGCCCGCCTTCTCCGCGCACACCACCACCTGGCCGCGCGCGAGGATGAGCGCGTGGGTGCACATCTCGTAGCCCTTGGCCAGGTCGTGGCTCACCATGATGAAGGTCCGGCCCGCGCGCACCCGGCCGATGAGCTCGTCGAAGAGCTCCGCCGCATGCGGGTCCAGACCGGAGTACGGCTCGTCCAGGAGCACCAGCTCGGGGTCGTTCACCAGCGCGCGGGCGATGGAGAGCCGCTGCTGCATGCCGCGGGAAAACGTCCGCACGCAGTCCGTGCGCCGATGGTCCAGCTCCACCAGGCGCAGCAGCTCGTCGATACGCGCCCGGTCCGGGGAGCCGCCGTACAGCGAGCTGAAGAACTCAAGGTTCTCCCGCGCCGTCAGGTCGCCGTAGAGCATGCTCTTATGCGAGATCAACCCGATCCGCGCGCGCAGGGCGTCGGGCTCCTCGAGCGCGTCCACCCCCAAGATCCGCAGCTCGCCGCGGGTGGGGCGCGAGAGCAGCGCCAGCATGCGCAGCAGGGTTGTCTTGCCGGCGCCGTTGGGTCCGAAGATGGAGAGGAACGCCCCCGCGGGCACGGACAGGTCCGCACCGTCGAGTCCTCGGCGGCTCCCGAACTGCTTCACCAGGCCGCGCGCCTCCACGGCGAGCGGGGCCGCGTCCCAGCCGGCAGTCCCGGTCCCGACCGCGGCGGGCACCTCGCTAGCCACGCTTGCCGCCCGACTTGCCCGGCTTGGCCTTGGCGCGGGCACGGCGGGCTGCGCGCCGCCCGCGCTCCTCCGCACGCGCCTGGGCCTCGGCGCGGGCCCGGTCGTCGGCCGCCAGCAACGGCGTTGCGCGGCGCGGGGCGAAGGCCAGCGCGATGCCCGCCACCGTGATGACCCCGCCGACCCAGTTGAGCAGGATCAGCGGGTTCACCTTCACGTGGATCGAGAGCGAGCCGTCCGCGTTCAGGCCCTGGAACGCCAGGAAGAGGTCCTCCCCCGGAAAGGTGATGACGCTCGCGTGCAGGGTCTGCTGGCCCGTGTTCACCGCGGAGACCTCCATGGAGGGGCTCACAAGGCCGAGCTCGCGGCCGCTCGCCGCGTCGACCACCTTGAGGGTGACCTCCTTCACCAGATTATCGGAGGAGTCGGAGTAGTCACGTCCGCCCTCGTAGGAGATCTCGTAGCCGCCCACCTGGCCCGCGGAGCCCTCCGAGGCATCCAGGTTCAGCGTCTGCTCGCGCACGTACATGCCCGAGCCCACCAGGCCCACCAGCACCACGGCAATGCCCAGGTGCGTGAGGTATCCGCCGGCCTGCGCGGGCGAGCGACGGAACAGGTTCGCGAGTGCCCGGACCGCGCCCTCGCCCTTGTTGCGGCGACGCGCCGACACGCCGCGACCCAGCAGGTAGGCCGAGCTCGCAAACAGGAGCGACGCGGCGGCGAAGGACACCACGGTGAGGCCGAGGTAGTACCAGCGCGGCCCCTGCTCGGCCAGCTCCCGCGCGGCGTCGCCGCCGGCCGCCACGATGGCGTCGTACTCGGGAGCCAAGCGCAGCGCGAACAGCGCCATGAGCGCGCAGAACAGCACCGCGCCCAAAGCGGCCGGAACGCGCATGTTGCGCGCGAACGCCGCGCGGTCGGTCTTGGCCCAGCCAAGCATCGGGCACACGGCCATGAGCAGGCAGAACAGCGCGCTCACCGGGCGCGCCACGGCGTCGTAGGCGCCCGCGGAGACCACCGAGCCGCCCAGCGGCATCCAGCTCGGCAGGGCGCTGGAGATGGTGAGGTAGGCGCAGAGCACCGCGCCCACGATCGTCACCAAGTTGGTGATGTAGTAGGAGCCGTACTTGGAGAGCAGGGACTCCACGTCCTCGTCCTCGGCGAACAGAGCGTTGCGGTAGAGCATCGCGATGAGGAACGAGAGCCCTGCCGCCACCATGATGCCGAGGAACAGGTAGGTCGAGACGTCGTCTTGGGCGAAGGCGTGCACGGACTGCACCAGGCCCGAGCGCGTGATGAAGGTGCCCAGCACCACCAGCACGAAGGTGATGGCCGCGCTGAACATGCTCCAGCGCTTGAAGCAGCCGCGCTTGCGGTACATCGTGAAGCTGTGGATCGTCGCCACGCTCGTGAGCCAGGAGAACAGGCTGGCGTTCTCCACGGCGTCCCAGGCCCAAAAGCCGCCCCAGCCCAGCACCACGTAGGCCCACACGGCGCCTAGCCCCATGCCGATCGTCAGGAAGATGAAGCTGAACACGGCCAGGCGGTCGGAGAGCTCCACCCAGCGGGCGGACACGTCGCCCACGATGAGCGCGGCCATGGCGTAGGCGAACGGCATCGTCATGCCGGCGTAGCCGATGAAGGTCGCGGGCGGGTGCAAGATCATGGCCCAGTGCATGAGCAGCGGGTTCATGCCGCCCACCTTTTGCGCGAGGGTGCCGTCGGCGTTGAGGTAGCCCGCCGCCGTGGCCATGAACGGGTTGTTGGACTCGGAGAAGGCCAGCGTGCACAGGAACAGCGCCACCACGGCCTCGGTCACGCCCAGGGCCACGGAGGTGAGGTCGTCCGTCACGCGCGTGCGGCGCCAGGCCACCGCGCTCGCGAACAGCGAGATGAGCCAGGTCCACAGCAGAAGCGACCCCTGGCGGCCCGCCCACACGGCCGAGACCAGGTAGAGCGGCTTCAAGGCGCTGTCCGTCACGGGGTAGTTGGCCACCACGTAGGCGAGCGAGTAGTTCTCGGCCAGGAAGCATGCGAGGATGAGCCCCAGGCACGCCGTGAGCGCCACGGTCTCGCCCAGCACCAGCGCGTACCCCAGGTTCACCATCCCCTCGCGGCGGGTCTTGGCGCCGGCGATCAGCACCGCGGCGGCGAGCACCGCCACCGCGAGCGCCAGGATCTGGATGAGGTTACCCAGCATGGAAATCATGTCGTCGTTCCCTTTCGGAGCGCGGCGCTAGGCCTTGATGGAGGAGTCGATGGAGGGCTGCTCGGACGCCTCGAAGGCGCCGTCCGCGGCGAGCTTGCCCTTGATGACCACGGCCACGCCGTCGCGGACGTTCTCGTCCAGGCCGCCCGTGTAGCGGACCTCGAGGGTCTCGCCCTGGGACTCGATGGTGAAGCGGTGGTCGGCGTCGGCGCCGTTGATGTCGCCGCGCACGTAGCCGCACACGGAGGCGTCCTTGCCCACCATGGCGTCGGCCTGGTCGAGCAGGCCCTTCACGGTGAGGGAGCCTTCGGCGCTCTCGTACTTGGACGGGCACTTGGTCACCATCTCGGAGGCCACGAGGCGGCCGTCCTCCACGGTGCCGGTGCAGATGGCCACCACGCCGGAGCCGAAGGTGGCCGGCAGCGCGCCGTCGTAGCGCACGGAAAGCTCGGAGGCAGGGGCCTCCTCGCCCTCGGGCGCGATGGAGAAGACGGCGGCGGAGCCCTCAGCGCCTACGGAATCGGCCACGACGGTGCCGGTGACCTGCACCTTCTTTCCCTCGTAGCCGCCGGAGAGCACGTCGTCCACGCTCAGGGAGGACGCCGCCCCGCCGGAGCCCGCCACGGCCACGATGACCAGCATGGCGATCACGATGATGCCGCCCACCACGACCAGGCGGCGCTTGGCTTTCTTATTCATGGGCACCCCTTAGGTGTTACCGGGTTCTTCCACGTCGTTCAGGCAATCTCCGAGTATACAATGTGCGCGGCGGCGCGCCCCGGGGCGCGCCGCCATACATAGGTAAACCGCTGACATTTTGGAGACGCCATGCTGCTGGCCATCGACACGGGAAACACCCAGACCGCGCTGGGCCTCTTTAGCGGCGAGGAGCTCGTGCGCTCGTGGCGCATGCCCACCGACGCCTCCTTCACCAAGGACGAGCTGCACGTGCGCCTGCTGGGGTACCTCCGCATGTACGACCTCTCGCTGGAGTCCGTGGACGCCATGGCCTTCGCCGGCGTGGTGCCGCAGCTGCTGCGCGAGTGGCAGGGCGTGGCGGCGCAGCTTGGATGCGCCTTCGTGCAGGTGGGGCCCGACACGGCGGGCGTCACGGCCATCGACGCGCCCAACCCCGGCGAGGTGGGCGCCGACCGCGTGGCCAACGCCACCGCCGCGGCCGAGCTCTACGGCGCGCCGAGCATCGTGGTCGACTTCGGAACGGCCACCAACATCGATGTGGTGAACGCCGCGGGCGCCTACATCGGCGGGGCCATCGCCCCGGGCCTGCGCATCTCCATGGACGCCCTGACCGCGCGGGCGGCCCGGCTCGCGAGCGTGCCGCTCGAGGCGCCCGGGCACGCCATCGGCCGCACCACCGCCGAGGCCGTGCAGAGCGGCTTGGTGGTGGGCGCCGCCGCCATGGCCGAGGGGCTCGTGGCGCGCATCCAGCGCGAGCTGGGACCGGAAGGCCGGGCCGCCCGCGTGATCGCCACGGGCGGCCTTGCCTCGGTGGTGGCCACCTGCACGGACGCCTTCGACGTGGTCGACCAGCAGCTCACGCTCAAGGGCATCCGCATCATCTGGGAGCGCCTGCGGGAGCGGGGCGAGGACGCGGGCCGGTAGCGCGCGGGGCGGGCGCGGGCCGGGCGCGCGGGCCGTGGCGCGCTCCCGGACCTTGGCGGGCCTGCCGGGATGCGCCGTGCCGGGGAGCTGCCAAGGCCCCTTCGCCTCGCCCGTCGGCGCGGGCCGGGCGCGCCCGTCCTGAATCTGTCGGCTCGGCCCGCCACCCCTCCTATCTGCGCGCGAGCGGATACAATAGGTGCATCTGTGAACGCGAAAGGAGCCTCATGCCTACCGACACCAAGACGTGGCGCTGCGGAAAATTCGAGCTGAAGTTCGACCGCCCGCGCATCATGGGCGTCCTCAACGTCACGCCCGACTCCTTCTCCGACGGCGGCGAGCACGCCGACACCGAGGCGGCCATCGCCCACGGCCTCAAGATGCTCGACGAGGGCGCCGACATCATCGACGTGGGCGGCGAGTCCACGCGCCCCGGCTTCACCCCCGTCTCGGCCGACGTCGAGGCCAAGCGCGTGCTGCCCGTGGTCCGCGCGCTCGCGCAGAAGGGCGCCGTGGTGTCCATCGACACGCGCCATGTGGACGTGGCCAAGGCCGCCGTGCGCGTGGGCGCGAGCATCGTGAACGACGTCACCGGCTTCACCGACCCCAAGATGGTCGAGTTCGTCAAGAACAGCGACTGCGGCGTGATCATCATGCACGCCGGCGACCCCTTGGCCGAGGAGGAGGCCCCGCGCCGCCACACCGCCGTGCAGCTCGACACCTCCGCCGCCGCCTACGTGGCCGAGCGCGCCCGCGAGGCCGCCGAGGCCGCGGCCACCGGCAAGCCGGCGCGCCGCCGCGGCACCAAGCTCGGCGGGGGCGCGGGCCTCGTCCAGCCGCAGCTGCCCTTCGCCGACATGCCCGCCCCCAACGGCTCCGAGGCCGCCGCGACCGACGCCGAGCAAGTGGGCGCCGAGATCGAGCTCTCCGCCGCCGCCATGCAGGGCGGGGCGCAGAAGGTCCCCGGCAACGACCAGCTCGCCGCCATCATGGAGCGCGCCAACCGCCGCGACGCCGCCTCCGGCGCCACCTCGCAGCTGCGCCGCTTCACCCTGCCCGACTCCGCGCCCATCATGCGCCGCATCATGGGCTTCCTCTCCGACCAGGCGCGCTCCCTCATGCGCGCCGGCGTGGACCGCGGCCGCATCTGCATCGACCCGGGCCCGGGCTTCGGCAAGGACGCCAACGAGGACATCGTGATCCAGCGCGAGACGGCCAAGCTCGCCTCGCTCGGCTACCCGCTGCTGTGTGCCGTGTCGCGCAAGCGCTTCGTGGGGGCCGTGTCCGGCGTGGCCGACGCCAAGCGCCGCGACGCCGCCACCTACGGCGTGTGCCTCGGCGCCATCCAGCTGGGCGCCAACATCGTGCGCGTGCACGACGTGGCCGGCTTCTCGCAGTTCCTCAACGGCTTCTGGGCCATCGCGCGCCCGCAACCGCGCCGCGCCTTCGTGGCGCTCGGCTCCAACATGGGCAACCGCGCCGACAACATCCGCGCGGCCAAGAACCTCATCGCCGAGATTCCCATGACCTGCGTGTCCAACTGCTCGCGCATCTACGAGAGCGAGCCCGCCTACGAGACCCGCCAGGAGCCCTTCGCCAACGCGGTGATCGAGATCAAGACCGAGCTGGCCCCGCTCATCCTGCTGGACGAGCTCATGGAGGTCGAGCATAAGCTCGGGCGCAAGCGCGGCCGCGGCGCCAAGCCCAACGGCCCGCGCGTGATCGACTGCGACCTCATCTGGATGGACGGCGAGGTGCACGGCGGCAACAAGCTGCGCCTGCCGCACCCGGGCCTGGGCGAGCGCGACTTCGTGCTCGTGCCGCTCGAGGACCTCATGCATGACCCGGCGCGGTTCTTCCGCTTCGAGGGCGTGAACGTGAAGGAGCCCGAGGAGCGCTTCGGCCACGTGGTGGGCGAGCTCGGCGCGCTCTAGGCCCGCGGCGCTGCGCGATGCGGTACGCAAGGTCGCCCACAGCCGTCACGCAATGTTGATTGAGATGGAAATGCACTTCCTGGCCGCAGGAAGTGCATTTCCATCTCAATGAGTAATCGACACCGGGGGTGCTCCCCATTCATTGAGACTTTTCTGCACCTATATCGAGTAGAAAGTGCAGATTCGTCTCAATGAATCGGGCGGCACCCAAAAACGGCGGCTGACGGAAGCCCTTTCGCAAGCCGAGGGTGCCTCCACAAGCCATGGGCGGGGCCTGCGGATCCCTACCGGGCGTAGCGCGTGCCGGCGGGCCGGGGAACGTCCTCGTCGCCCGTCCCGTCCTCGTCGCCCGTCCCGTCCTCGTCGCCCACCCCATCCTCGCCGACGGCCACCAGGGCGTCCGACCCGTAGCGCGACACGTCCGCGTCGAGCAGCGCGGACGTGTCATCCGCGACCGGGGCGTCGAAGGCGGGCGCCGGGGCCGCCGGCATCACGGAGGTGAGGTCCGCGTCAAGCTCCATCACGGGCTCGGCGGAGAAGGCGAGGGCGTCGAGGGACTCCACGGGCAGCGGCTCCACAGCATCCGCGTCCGCGGCCTGAGCCGCAATCGGTCCCGCCGGCGCGCCCCACGCCGCAGGAGCCGCACTTCCCGCAGCCCCTGCGTCCGCCGCGAGCGCCAGGCCCGCCGAAGCCGCCGCGACCACGCCTGCGCCCGCAGCCAGCGCCTGGAACGGCGCGTAGCCCAGGGCGGCCTCGCCCTGCAGTAGCATCGGCGCGAGCGACGCCGCCAGCACGGCGGCGCCCGCCACGGCGTACGCGCGCACGCGCTCCCCCGTGCCCGCAACATAGAAACCGAAAACGGAGATCGCCGCATGTACGCCCGCGAGCAGCAGCGCCACGCCGATCACCCACGCCGAGCCGGCCCGCTGCGCCTCGACCATCACACCGGGCAGCACGGCGATGTGCACCGCCGCCACCGCAAGACATCCCAGCGCCGCGCAGGCCGAGACCGCGGCGAGCACCCGCACCCCGATCCAAGCGGCCGTGATTCCCCAGGGCGACGTTCGCGCATCGTCCACCATGCGTCTATCCTTAGAACCCGCCGGAATGCACCGGCAATCTCCCGAATCTATCGTTTCACCAGTATAGGACTATCCGGCGCCCGGGCGAGCGCGCGTCGGATACCATAGGCGGAGCAACCCCGCGGCAAAGCCGCGCTACCCGTAAAGGAGCCCCATGCCCCAGACCTACTCCCTCGCCTCTTGGAACGTCAACGGCCTGCGCGCCGTCCTCAAGAAGGACCCGAGCTTCACCGACATCGTGGAGGAGCTCGACGCCGACGTCCTGGCCCTGCAAGAGACCAAGCTCCAGAAGGGCCAGGTCGAGCTGGATCTTCCCGGCTACCACCAGACCTGGAGCTACGCCGAGCGCAAGGGCTACTCGGGCACCGCGGTGTTCAGCCGCGAGGAGCCGCTCTCGGTGCGCCATGCCGAGTCCGTGCTCGAGCACGCCGATCCCGAGGCGACCGAACTGGTGGCGGCCGCCGCCACCGAGGGCCGCGTGTGCGCGTTGGAGTTCGAGCGCTTCTGGTTCGTGGACGTCTACACGCCCAATGCCCAAAACGAGCTGGCGCGCATCGACGTGCGCATGGCCTGGGACGACGCCTACCGCCGCTTCCTGAAAGCGCTGGAGGAGGAGTGCGGCAAACCCGTCGTCACCTGCGGCGACTTCAACGTGGCGCACGAGGAGATCGACCTCAAGAACCCCAAGTCGAACCGTGGCAACGCCGGCTTCTCCGACGAGGAGCGCGGCAAGTTCGGTGAGCTGTTGGACGCAGGCTTCACCGACACCTTTCGCGCGGCCAACCCCGACCTCGCGGGCGCCTACAGCTGGTGGAGCTACCGCTTCAACGCCCGCAAGAACAACGCGGGTTGGCGCATCGACTACTTCCTGGTGAGCGACGCCGTGGCGGGACGCGTGCGCGCGACGGGCATCCGTGACGACATCTTCGGCTCAGACCACTGCCCCGTCACGCTCGAGATCGAGCTGTAGCGCCCGAGCCGCAACACCCGGATCCCAGGCCGAGGAAGGCCGCCGCCGGCCGAATCTTCCGGCTGGCCGGCGGCCTTCCCCATCGTGGACGATCTCCCCGGGCATCCGTCCACCCCGGGCATCCGTCCACCCCGGGCATCCGTCCACCCCGGGCATCCGTCCACGCCCCCGGGCATTCGTCCACGGGCACCCGATGGCCTCCCCATCGCGCCTATCCCGCGAGAACGGCCTCCGCGGCGTCGAGCGCGTCATCCGTGCCCATGAGGCCCAGGCAGTCGTCCGCGCTCAGCGGCGCCTCCGGATCCACGAGCGGCAGCAGCTCGCCGCAGCGCCGCGAGGCCACCACGTTCGCGCCGGTGCGGGCGCGCAGGTCGAGCTCGGCCAGCGTCCGACCCGCCGCCGCGCTCGCCTCGCCCACCGGGACCCAGCGCAGGTCGAGCTCGGAGAGCGCCGCGGCCAGGCGCCTGAAGGCGCGGCTGCGCGCGGCGCGGGCGTCGTCGCCCAGGGCCTCGTAGCCGCTCTCGCGCAGCTCGTCGGCGTATCCCTGGATCTTGCGGGGCTTGTAACCCAGGTCAAGCAGCGCGTGGCGCATGAGCTCGATGCCGCCCTCCAGCTGCGGGCGCACCACCTCGGCCACACCGGCCTCGACCAGCGCCCGCACGCCGTCCTCGGTGTCGGCGCGCCCGATCATGCGCAGGTCCGGGTTCGCGGCGCGGGCGTCGTGGGCGATCTTCTCGGCCGAGGACTCCGCGCTCGTGGTGATCACGAGCAGGCGCGCGCCCTCGAGGCCCGCGTGCCCCAGGATCTCGGAGTTGGCGGCGTCGCCCAACAGCACGGGCAGCCCCACGGCCTCGGCCTCCTCGGCGGTGGGCAGGTCGCGCTCCACCACCAGGCACGGAATCTCAAGGTCGGCCAGCACATCGGCCACGCACATGCCCGTGTGGCCGTAGCCCACCACCACGACGTGCCCCTCCATGCCGACCGCCGGCGGCTCGATCTGCGGCGCGCGACGCTCGTAGAGCGCGGCGAGCGCCGGATGGCGGCGGATCACCGCCTCCAGGGGCGAGACCCCCTTGAACACGAACGAGTTGAGCGCGATGGACACCACCGCGCCGCCCAAGATCAAGCTGTACTGCTCGGCCGTGAGCACGCCCAGCGCCATGCCCGTCTGCCCGATGAGGAACGAGAACTCGCCGATCTGCGATAGGCCCGCGCCGATGGTGAGGCTCGAGCGCAGCCCCGCGGAGAGCACCACGCCCAGCACCATGTTGATGAGCCACTTGCCCACCATGATCAGCGCCACGAGCGCGGCCAGCTCGCCCAGGTGCGCCGCCAGCACCCCGGGGTCCACCATCATGCCCACGCTGGCGAAGAAGATGATGCTGAAGAGGTCCTGGAACGGGATGGCCTCGGCCGCCACGCGGTGGCTGAGCTTGGAGCCGCCCACCACCACGCCGGCCAAAAAGGCGCCGAGCGCCACGGACAGGTCGAAGAGCACCGCGGCCACCATGGCCGTGCCGAGCGCGATGACCACCACCGCGAGCTGGAAGAGCTCGCGCGGGCAGAACCGCGCGATGCGGGCGAGCAGCCACGGCAGCGTGCGCGAGCCCACCACCAGCATGAGCGCCACGAAGGCCACGCACTTGGCGAGCGCGATCGCGAGCTGCACGGCGAGCTCGCCGCCCGAGACCTCCCCCGGCCCGAAGACCACCGGCAGCACCACGAGGATCACCACGGTGGCGAGGTCCTCCACGATGAGCCAGCCCGTGGCGATGCGGCCGCCCTGCGTCTGGTACAGGCCGGCGTCGGTGAGGTTCTTGATGAGCACCACCGTGGAGGCGATGGACACCGACAGGCCGAGCATCGCGCCCGCCTCGGCCGACCACCCGAAGGCCATGGCCAGGCCGTAGCCGGCCGCGGTGCCGGCCGCGATCTGCAGGACGGCGCCGGGCACGGCGATGCCCTTGACCTCGAACAGGTCCTTGAGCGAGAAGTGCAGGCCCGTGCCGAACATCATGAACATAACGCCCACCTCGGACAGCTGGCTCATGGCCTCGGAGTCGCCGATGAAGCCGGGGGTGAACGGCCCCACCACCAGGCCGCCGAACAGGTAGCCCACGATGGGCGGCAGCCGCAGCGCGCGGGCCGCGAGGCCGCCGAAGAAGGCTGCCACGAGGGTGAGGACGAACGTCATGAGCAGGATGGTGTCTCCGTGCATGGGGCCTCCAGCCAGGGGGGGGGTCGGGAAGCGCGAGCCCGGGAGGGGTCGCCGGGCGGCGGGCGCGCTGCCTTGCGGTACGGAAAGGGCCTCCCACGCCGGAAGGCCCCTTGAGCTTGCCTTTATGTTACCCATGCAAGTCGTATTTACGCACCACGCGGCGGATTCGCCGCATCCACGGCCGATAAAGCGCCCCCAAAAAGACGCAGGTGGACACGCTGTGCATCAGGTCGAAGGGCACTGCCGAGGCCAGGCGCGCGACCACGCCGGCCCAGGTAAGGGGCTGCACGAAGCCGATCACATCGTACGCGTTGATGACCGCGCCATAGATGAGCCCCGAGCAAAAGCCGTACGCCAGCACCGCCGGCATGCGAGCCGAGCCGTCGGCCCGGGCGAAGGCCCCGCCGGCCTCGAGCGCGCCCGCCAGGTAGCCCACCAAACCCCAGGCGTACATCTGCCACGGAGTCCACATCCCCTGTCCAAAGAAGAAGTTGCTGGTGAGAGCCGCGAGCGCGCCCACCATGAACCCGCCGCGCGCACCCAGCGAGGCGCCGGCGATGATGGCGATGGCCGAGACCGGCTTGAAGTCGGGGATGGGCCCGAACAGGATGCGGCCCGCCGCGGCCAGCGCCGCCAGCACGAGCGTGGGCATGAGCTGGCGCAGCGCCGGGCGGTCCACCTCGTAACCCATGAAGAAGAAGGCGATCACGAGGCCCACGGCGAGCAGCATCCATCCCGCGGCGCTCGCCGCGGCCGCAAGCAGGCTCGCCGCCATCACGGCGGGCACGAGCAGCAGAAGCGGTATCTCCAGCGCACGCAGGATGCGGGCGGCGGTGCGGCGCCTAGGGACGGTAGTAGACATTGCCGTGGAAGAACTCCTCTCGGGGGCTCGTGCAGGCGAGGGCGCCGTCGAACACCATGGACACCTCGTCGGCCACTTGGCTCACGAAGTCGAGGTCGTGCGTGGCGAGCACGATCGTGGCGCCGGCGCGGGAGAGCTCCAGCAGCTGGCGGGCGATGGCGCGGCGGCTCGGCAGGTCCAGCCCCTTGGTGGGCTCGTCCAGAAGCAGCAGGCGCGGCCTCGTGAGCGCGAGCTTGCCCAGGGCGAGCAGCTGTTGCTGGCCGCCGGACAGGTCGTAGGGGTGCAGCGCCGCGCAGCCGGAGAGCCCCAGGGTATCGAGCATCTCGTCGGCCTCCCGCTGGCCGTAGCCCGCGGGGGCGGCCCACTCCATGAGCTCGTCGGCCGCCGTCTCGCAGGCGAAGAGCGCCCGCGGGTCCTGGGGCATGAGGCCGCGCGCGGAGGTGGAGCAGGAGAGCCTTCCCTTCTGCGGCTTGCGCACGCCCGCCATGAGGGAGAGCAGCGTCGACTTGCCGCAGCCGTTGCCGCCCACCAGGGCGTGGATGGTCCCCGGGGCCACCCGTATGTCCAGGCCGCGCAGGACCCAGTCGTCGTCGCGCCCGTAGCGGAACCACGCGCCCGAGAGCTCCACGAGGGGCTTCTCGCGTAGACATTTGCCTGGACATTTGCCCGGGGCAAACGTCCACGCCCGCGGGGCCACGGCGGGGCGGGCGCGCAGGGCGGCGGGATCAGCCAGCTCACGCACCGCGCCGTCCGCGAGCTCGTAGACGCAGGTGGCGTAGTCCAGCATGGCGCGCGGCTGGTGCGTGGCCACCACCACGGTGCACCCCAGCTCGCGGTTCACGCGGAACAGCGCGTGCAGGAAGCTCTTCTCGGCGATGGGGTCCAGCTGCGCGGTCGGCTCGTCCAGAAGCAGCAGGCGCGGCTGCATCACGAGCGTCGAGGCCAGCGCCAGCAGCTGCTTGCGCCCGCCCGAAAGGGTGTCCACGTCGTGACGGAACCACTCCTCCATGCCGAAGAAGTAGCAGGTCTCGGCCACGAGGCGGCGCATCTCGTCTCGCGGCGTGCCGAGGTTCTCCAGCCCGAAGGCCATCTCGTGCCACACGCTCTCGCACACCAGCTGGTTGTCGGGGTTCTGGAACACGTAGCCCACGGCCGCGGCGGACTCCCGCGCGTCGCGCGCGCCCGGCGCGGCACCCAGCACGGCAAGCTCCCCCGAGCGCGTCCCCACCGGGGCGATCTCGGCCTTGAGCAGCGACAGCAGGGTCGACTTGCCCGAACCGGTGCCGCCCACCAACAGGGCGAAGGCGCCTTCGGGCACCGTCCAGGACAGATCGCGCAGCACGGGGGCCTCCGCGCCCGGATAGGTGAACATGAGCGCGCGGGCGGATATCGCCTCGGCGCGCGGGGCCGTCATCTCCGTCATCTCCGTCATGAGAACCTCCTCTCCTCCACGACCTGCAAGACGGTGGGCACGAGCATCCAAGCGGCATAAGGGGCGTAACCCCACCAGGCCACGAGCTCGCTCGCGCGCGGGTAATACGCGTATTGCGAGGTGGCGGCCCAGGCCAACAGGCAGCAGAGGGCCCCGCCCGTCAGGATCGCCAGGCACGCGAGCGCGTCGGAGCCCCGGAAGCGGAAGCACTCGTAGCTCGTGCGGCGGCCAGCGGTCTCCCACCCCCGGGCGCGCATGGCGTCGGCGCACTCGAGCGAGTCCTCCATGGTCCAGCCCATGAGCACGCTCGAGGCGCGCAGGCGGGCGCGGGCCACCTCGGAGCGGCGCGCGGCGGCGGGCATCCCCACCTCCTGCACGCCCAAGATCTGGCGCCCCTGCCGCAAGAAGCGCGGCATCAGCCGCATGCACATCGAGACCATGAATGCGGCGGTGGGGGCGACGTTGCCCAAAAGCGCCATCACCCGGTCGGAGGGCAGAAGGCGCGCCGCCGCGCGGAACCACAGCAGGCTCGCCATAAAAAGGCCGCCCATGGACAGGCCGTACCACAGGCTCTCCAGGTAAATCGCGCGCGTGCCCAGTCGGAGGACCTCGGTGGAGCCCGAGGCCGAGAACAGCGGGTTCAGCACCGCGATCACCACGATGAGCGGCAGCTGCCAGCGCAGGGCCATGAGCGTGGGCGCCGGCCCGTCGGCGCGGGCGCCGAAGGCGAGCGCGCCCAGAAGCGAGATGCCGATGAGCGCCGGCTGCATGCCGAACATGGTGAGGCCGAGCGTGACCGCCAGGTAGAGCGCGGGGACCGCCGGGTGCGCCGTGTCGAAGGCGCCGTGACGGGAAGGCGCGCTCATGGGCGGCGCCCGTCGCCGTCGGGACCCTCGCCGGCGCGCCCGCGGGCCTCGCGGCCATGCTCGCGGCGCCAGGCCTCAAGCCCCTCGTCGCGCGCCGCGGCGCCGCCGCGGTTGCGCACGTAGGCGTAGGCGCCGAAGGTCGCCGCCAGCAGGAGCGCGCCGGCCCCCAGCCCCGCGCCGCCCGGCAGCCGCACGCCCGTGAGCAGGCCGCCCATGGTGTCCAGGCCGTCCGAGCCGCCCACGGGCGTGGCCGCGGCGCGGTCGGCATCGGGCGCGAGGGCGGCCAGGCGCGCCCCGCCGCCCTCATCGGGCAGTGCCAGGACCACGGTGCCGTCGCGCGCGGCGAGCGGCGAGGGCGCGGTGTCGAGCGCCGCGGGCGCGGCGGCACGGAGGCCCTCGGCCTCCCAGGAGCCGTCCTCGCCGGCGGCGCGGGACACGCGCGCCACGGCGCCGTAAGCGTCCACCACCAGCACGTCCACTGTCGCGGAGTCGGCGTCGGTGCCGAGCACGGTCGCGAGCGGCACGGCGCAGACGGGCTCGGCCACGCCCGGAAGCCCCACGCCCACGCCCACCTCGACCGCGCCGTCGGCGGATTCGGGAAGGGACGGCTCGAACGCGCGGAGCCCCCCGCCGGCGGCGCTCGCCGCCACGACGAGCACGCGGCCCGCCGACACCACCGGATCGGCCACCGGGTAGGCGTCCGGCAGCGCGGCCAAGGAGAGGCGCGCCGAGCCGTCCGTCGCGAGCCACGCCATGCCCACCGCGTCCGAGCCGTCCGCGAGCCGGGCGGCGATCGCCGCCGCGCCGCCCGGCAGGCCGCCGTCAGCCGGCACCACCGCCCGCAGCGCGCAGGCACCCCGCTCGGCCATGTCGAGCGTCGCCAGCTCCTCGCCCTCACCCGAGACGAGCCGCAGCGTCGACGCCCCGTCGCAGAGCAGGTAGCCGCCCTCGACCGTGAAGAGCCCCGGCGCGCACGGGGCGGGGTCCTCGGCCGCGAGCGGCACTTCCCAGTCCCGTCGCCACAGCAGCGAGCCGTCGAGCGACGAGCACGCCGCGAGCGCTACCGAGCGCGCGCCGTCGGCGTCCAGCACCCACGCGGCGAGCACGGCGCCCTCGCCCGGCACCACCTGCGAGGCGTTGTCCCAGGCGGCCTCGCCGCGCGGCGGCTCCACGGCCTCGCCCTCCCACGCGAGCGCCAGGTCCTCGTCGATGGCCGCGAGCCGCCCCGCGGCCAGGGCCACCACCAGCGACGCGCCCGAGAACGCCGCGCGTCCCGGAGCCGCGGGCTCGCCCGGCAACTCCAGCTCGTCGCGCTCGCCGAAGCCCGCCTCGCCCGTGGCAACCGAGAGCTTGCGCAAGCTGCCGCCCTGCGCGGCGTATACATAGGTGTCCTGGCCCTTCTGGCGCAGCGCGAGCGGCAGCCAGGAGCCAGCCTCGCCCTCCCACGCGAGCTCGCCCGAGGCCGGCGCGCCCACCGGCACGGCCTCCGTGGCGAGCGCGTTGTCCATGGTGGTGGCGTAGCCGGGCCACGCCGTGAAGGTGGCGAAGAAGGTCCCGCCGGAACCATCCGCGCTACCCGCAGCGCCCGCGTCCTCCGCGCGCGCCGGCGCAGGCCCGGCCCCCAGCGCGGCGCCGGTCGCCGCCACGGCCGCGCGCAGGGCCGCCCGGCGGCTCACGCATCTCTCGTCCCGAGCGCCCATCCGCGCACCTCCTCGCCTCGCGGCCCGCGCCGCGCCCTGATTCCCGCCATTGTATCCGCCACGGCCCCGCCCCGGCCCCGCACGGCGTGCACGGCCCCTAATCCCAAACAATCGCCGCGCCGATTGCGGTCGATTTGTAAAGCGGGGCCGGGCCGCGCATGCCCTGCGCTATCATCGAAAGGCAATGCACGCACCCCATGGGAGAGCAGATGGACGCAACCGCTATCGTCCTCGCCGCCGGCGAGGGCACCCGTATGAAGTCCAACCATGCCAAGGTTTCCCACAAGATCCTTGGCAAGCCGATGATCGACTGGGTGGTGGACGCCACGATCGCGGCCGGCTGCAGCCGCGTGGTCGTGGTGGTCGGCAGCCATGCGGACGAGGTCCGCGCGCTGCTGGAGCGGGCCTACGGCTCCTCCCCGGTGAGCGTCGAGACGGTCGAGCAGACCGAGCGCCTGGGCACCGGCCACGCCGTCCGCGTCGCGCTCGACGCCTGCGGTATCGACGCCGGCCCCGTCGTCGTCCTGAACGGCGACCTCCCCCTCATCCAGCCCGAGACCATCTCCTGCTTCGCCGCCTCCGTCGAGGGCGGCGCGGCGTGCACCGTCCTCACCATGACCCCGCCCGACCCCTTCGGCTACGGGCGCGTCCAGCTTGACTCCGAGGGCGCCATCGAGCGCATCGTCGAGCAGAAGGATTGCACGGCCGAGCAGGCCGCCGAGCTGCTCGAGTGCAACGCCGGCTGCTACGCCTTCGACGGCGCGCAGCTCGCCGCGCACATCGGCGACATCACCTGCGACAACGCGCAGGCCGAATACTACCTGCCCGACATGCTCGAGATCCTGAAGCGCGCCGGCCAGCGCGTGGGAATCTTCCACGCCGAGGACTACCGCGACGGCCTGGGCGTCAACTCCCGCTCCCAGCTCGCCGAGCTCACCGCCATCGCGCGCGACCGCATCAACGCCCGCCTCATGGCCGAGGGCGTGACCTTCATCGACCCCACGCAGGCCTGGGTCGGCCCGGACGCGCGCATCGGGCGCGACACCGTGGTCTGGCCGCAGACCCACCTCATCGGCCATGTTTCCGTGGGCGAGGGGTGCCAGCTCGGCCCCAACACCCGCCTCACCGACACCACGGTCGGCAACGGCTGCACCGTGGACGAGACGGTGGCCATCGAGGCCGTCATCGGCAACGACGTGGACTGCGGCCCGCGCGCCTACCTGCGCCCCGGCACGCACATGATGGACGGCTCCAAGGCCGGCACCCACGTGGAGATCAAGAAGTCCACCATCGGGCGCGGCTCCAAGGTCCCCCACCTCTCCTATATCGGCGACACCACCATGGGCGAGGGCGTCAACATCGGCGCGGGCTCCATCACCTGCAACTACGACGGCAAGAACAAGAACGCCACCGCCATCGGCGACAACAGCTTCATCGGCTCCGACGCCATGATGGTGGCGCCCGTGAACATCGGCTCTGACGTCATCATCGGCGCCAGCAGCTGCATCACCAGGGATGTTCCTGACGGGGCGCTCGCGCTCGAGCGTTCCGGGCAGCGCATCATAGAGGGCTACACCGCGGCGAAGCGCGCGCGGCAGTAACCGGCCGTTTGGCACATCAGGCAAGGCTACGATAAAGGAGTAGGGGCAATGCCGACAACCGATCCCAGGAAGACCCTCAGCGTGAGCAAGAGCCTCCGCGTGTTCTCAGGTTCCTCCAACCGTCCGCTCGCCGAGAAGATCGCCTCCAACCTTGGGGTCGAGCTCGCGCCCATCACCCTGGAGCAGTTCGCCAACGGCGAGATCTACGCGCGCTACGACAAGACCATCCGCGGCGCGGACGTGTTCTTCATCCAGTCCATCTCCGGCCGTGTGAACGACATGCTGATGGAGACCCTCATCGCCGCCGACGCCGCCAAGCGCGCCTCGGCCCGCTCCATCACCGCTGTGATCACGCACTACGGCTACGCCCGCCAGGACCGCAAGGCCGGCCCGCGCGAGCCCATCACCGCCCGCCTCGTGGCCGACCTGCTGGAGACAGCCGGCGTCGACCGCATCATCACGCTCGATCTGCACCAAGGCCAGATCCAGGGCTTCTTCGACGTGCCGGTGAACCACCTCTCCGCGCTGCCGCTGTTCGCCGAGTACTACAACGACATGAACTTCGACACCGACAACCTCGTCGTGGTCTCCCCCGACGTTGGCCGCGCCAAGGCCGCCAAGAAGCTCTCCGACATGCTCGGCTGCAGCCTGGCCATCGCCCACAAGGGCCGCCCGCGCCACAACGCCGCCGAGGTCATGGGTATCATCGGCGACATCGAGGGAAAGACCTGCATCATCAACGACGACATGATCGATACCGCCGGCACCCTGTGCGCCAGCGTGCGCGAGCTCAAGAAGATGGGCGCGGGCGACATCTACGTGTGCGCCACCCACGGCATCTTCTCCGGCCCGGCCATCGAGCGCTTGAACGATGCCCCCATCGTGGAGTGCGTGGTCACCGACGCCATCCCCGTCGAAGAGGGCGGCAAGATCAAGACGATCACCGTGGCCGACGAGTTCGCCTCCGCGATCTACGCCGTGTACCACGAGCAGCCCGTCTCCGACCTGGTCGGCGGCGACTTCGCCATGTAGGCGAGCCCGCGCAGAGCATGCCTTTCGAACCGCCCCGGCACGTCCGGGGCGGTTTTCTTGTGTGGGGTATATCGATTCTATACCTCCCCACCATATCCCTAGGATATGCTGTACGTCGGTCCGGGAGCGGGGCGGCAACCTTCCCCAAAGGGCCGTACGGCGCGGCGCCCCATTCCTCATGCGCTCCGCCACGCGAGCGCCGGCACCCAACGCATCCTTCCTTCCCATCATGCGGCCGGCGTTCCCGCTCCCCGGACCCCTCTCTTTTCGGCTGCGCTATGATATCCAGGTTCGAACGACTGAAAGGACCTCCACATGGCCGCATCCGCCCCGCAAAAGATCCGCCTGGTCGCAGGCTTGGGCAACCCCGGCGAGGAGTACGGCGCCACCCGCCACAACGCCGGCTTCATCGCCGTCGACGAGCTCGCGCGGCAGGCGGGGGTCACCTATTGGAAGAACCAGCTCGGCGCCGAGGTGGCGACCTTCAAGGTCAACGACCCCGAGGCCGAGGGCGGGCACCGCGAGGTCATCCTGGCCAAACCGCAGTCCTTCATGAACACGAGCGGCGGCCCCCTCTCCAAGCTCTGCCATGAGTACCGCGTGAAGCCCGAGGAGGTGCTCGTCATCCACGACGAGCTGGACATCCCCGCCGGCGATGTGCGCATCAAGGTGGGCGGCGGGCACGCCGGCCACAACGGCCTGCGCTCCATCATCGACAAGCTCGGCTCGCGCGACTTCAGCCGCGTGCGCTGCGGCATCGGCCGCGCCCCGGGCCGCATGCCCGTGGCCGACTACGTCCTCAAGACGCTGCGCCCCAAGGAGCTCGAGGAGTTCCAGGACACCTGCCTGCGCGCCGCGGACGCCGCCGGGCTCGCCATCACGCGCGGCGTGATCTTCGCGCGCGACCACGTGAACGGCGGCGGCGCCAACTAGCCCACGAGCCCCCTCCCCTCTTCAGGTAGACCCTGGTTCAAGGCGTATACTGGTTTCGTATGCGCACTCGGCGCCCGAGCGCGCGTGCCAAGGGTTGCACGGCGGCCGGACCGCCTGATCAGAGAGGGGTTCTATGTTCCAGATCCTTAAGAAGACGCAGTTCTCGGAGAACGTCTTCGAGTTCCGCGTCCACGCGCCGAGGATGGCCAAGGCGGCCCACGCCGGCCAGTTCCTCATGGTGCGCGTCGACGAGACGGGCGAGCGCGTACCGTTCACCTTCGCCAACTGGAATGCCGAGGAGGGCTGGATCGAGTTCATCTTCATGGTGATCGGCAAGACCACCCAGTGCCTCTCCCAGCTCAACGAGGGCGATTACATCCGCGACGTCACCGGTCCGCTGGGCTGCCCCACCGAGATCGAGGGCGACCGCGTGGTCATCATCGGCGGCGGCGTGGGCCTGGCCATCGCCTACCCCGTGGCCCACACCATGTGCGAGGCCGGCAAGAAGGTCAGCGTCATCATGGGCGCCCGCACCAAGGACCTGCTGCTGCTCACCGAGCAATTCGAGGCCCTGCCGCTCGAGAACCTCTTCATCACCACCGACGATGGAACCGCCGGCGAGCAGGGCGTGGTCACCGCCCCGCTCGAGCGCCTCTGCGAGGAGGGCGCCATCGACTCCGCCTTCTGCGTGGGCCCCGTGCCGATGATGAAGTTCTCCACCCTCACCTGCACCAAGCATAACGTGCCCATCGTGGCCAGCCTCAACCCCATCATGGTCGACGGCACGGGCATGTGCGGCTGCTGCCGCGTCGAGGTGGGCGGCGAGACCAAGTTCGCCTGCGTCGACGGCCCAGACTTCGACGCCACCCAGGTCGATTGGGATGACCTCGGTCGCCGCCAGGGCACCTACCGCACCGAGGAAGCCGAGTCCAAGAGCCATCACGAGGAGGCCTGCGCATGTCACAGGAAGTAACCGCCAACGCCGAGCCCAAGAAGTACCGCCCCACCCGCGCGCCGCGCACCGCCCCCAACGAGGAGCCGGCCGCCGAGCGTGCCCGCGACTTCCGCCCCGTCGATAACGGCTTCACCAAGGCCGACGCCATCGCCGAGGCCAACCGCTGCCTCGACTGCAAGAAGCCCTTCTGCATGGACGGCTGCCCGGTGGGCGTGCACATCCCGCAGTTCATCTCCCAGATCCGCGACGAGGACTGGGCGGGCGCGCTTGCCACCATCAAGGGCGACAACCTGCTGCCCTCCGTATGCGGCCGCGTGTGCCCGCAGGAGTCCCAGTGCGAGGGCAAGTGCATCCTGGGGCGCAAGGGCGAGTCCGTGGCCATCGGCCAGCTCGAGCGCATGCTCGGCGACATGGCCGGCGAGGTGGACGTGGCGCCCGCGTGCAAGCCCTCCAACGGCCACAAGGTCGCCGTGGTGGGCTCCGGCCCCTCCGGCATCGCCTGCGCCGGCGAGCTGGCGCGCGAGGGCTTCGACGTCACCGTGTTCGAGGCGTTCTTCACCGGCGGCGGCGTGCTGACCTACGGCATCCCCGAGTTCCGCCTGCCCAAGGACATCGTCAAGCGCGAGATCGAGGGCCTGGAGCAGCTGGGCGTGCACTTCGAGTACAACTCGGTGGCCGGCCGCCTGTTCGACGCCGAGGAGCTGTTCGAGGAGGGATTCGACGCGCTCTACATGGCTGTGGGCGCGGGTCTGCCCAACTTCCTCAAGGTGCCCGGCGAGAACCTTCCCGGCATCTACACCGCCAACGAGTACCTCACCCGCTCAAACCTCATGCACGCCTACGACTTCCCCACCTACGACACGCCGATCAAGCACGGCAAGAACGTGGTGGTCTTCGGTGGCGGCAACGTGGCCATGGACGCCGCGCGCACCGCGCTTCGCCTGGGCGCCGAGAGCGTCACGCTCGCCTACCGCCGTACCGAGGCCGAGATGCCCGCCCGCTTGGCCGAGATCCATCACGCCAAGGAAGAGGGCATCAAGTTCCTGGAGCTCGTGAGCCCGCTGGAGTTCATCGACGACGGCGAGGGTCGCAACGCCTCCGTCGCCTCGGTGCGCCTGCAGAAGATGGAGCTCGGCGAGCCCGACGACTCCGGCCGTCGCCGCCCGCGTCCCGTCGAGGGCTCCGAGTTCGAGATCCCCTGCGACGTGGCGATTACCGCCATCGGCACGCGCGCCAACCCCTTCGCCAAGCTCTGCGCCGACGTGGAGCTCAACCGTTGGGGCCTCATCGACGCCGATGAGGACGGCCGCACGTCCAATCCGCGCGTCTGGGCCGGTGGCGACATCGTGACCGGCGCGGCCACCGTCATCCTGGCCATGGGCGCCGGCAAGAAGGCCGCCGTGAGCATCACCAGGACGCTGCTCGGCAAGTAGGCCGCCCGCGGCAGGCCCCCGCGCACCGCGTACGCGAACGCCCCCATCCCCGATACCGATCGGGGATGGGGGCGTTTCCTTTCAGGATGAAATGCGGCGGGGGCGCCGCGGCGCGCCTAGCGCACGATCTGGCGGGCGGTGAACTCGGCGAGCGCGAGCACGCCCTCGCGGGTCACCTGGTAGGCGTTCTCGAGCTGGCCACCGTTCTCCAGGCGGCGCGGGATCACCTGCAGAAGGCCCGCGCGCTCAAGACCCAGCGTGGCGCGGCGCACGCTTACCTCGGAGCAGCCCATCTCCTTGGCGATGGCCCGCTTACCCACGGTCACCACGCGGCAGAGCGGCTCGGCGTCCTCCTCGTCGGCGGGAGGCTCGCCGTCCGTGGCGAGGCGCGCCATCAGCGCCAAGAGGCGTGCCTCGGTCTCGTTTACCGTGACACCGCACAGCGTGAATCTGGGCTTCCTTCCCATGGCTACCCCATTCGTTCCCGATGGCGGTCGCCTCGTCCCCAACGAGCTTTGGGCCTATGGGGCCGCACGACGAGCCATCTCGACGTCAGCTTGCACTTAACTATAAGCCCCCAGAGCAAAATGTGTGCATATTGCTTAGATTCTCATTGGCTGTTGCGCAATTTAATATAGAGAGTTATTCGGTAGGTATATAGTTATTGATGGGGTACCCACTACTGATATTCTGCCTTGTTCCTCAACGCTATACAGTTTTTCTTTATGGGGTCTATTCAGTATTAAGATCAGCGTGTCAAATATTGATTAACCCTCTAGCTAAAAAAGGGACCGGACGCTATCGCTACCCGGCCCCAAGCAATCGTGTTCGAGGATACCCTACTCGGCGTCCGCGGACCCCACCTCAGGCGCGGCGTCGGCCAGCTCGGCGAGCTTGTGGCGGTACGCGGTCACGATCACCTGCACGCAGCCCTCGCGCCCGAGCTTGGCGCGATTCACCACCAGGTCCTTACCGCTATCCATCTTCCACTTGCCGGCGCTGTAACGCTTGTAGAACATCTCGCGCGACTTCTGCATCTCGCGCACGAGCTTGGCCCCCTGGCGCTTACTGAGGCCGCGCTTGGCGCGCACGATCTCTACGCGGTCGTCGAACGGCGCGGTCACCAGCACGGCGATATGGTTGGGGTTATGGCGCAGCAGGTAGTCCGAAAGGCGCCCCTCGATGATGCAGCTCTTGGTGGCGCCCAGGTCCACGATGACCTCGGCCATGGAGCGGAACAGACGGTCGGAAAGGGTGCGCGAGTCGGCGCGGTCGGGCAGAAACGCCATGGTTTCGGCCGTCAGGCGCTCGTCATAGGCCGCGATCTTGTCCAGGCTCTCACCGACGCGCGTGGCGCTTCGAACCAGAATCTCGTTATCGTACAGGGGGATGCCCAGCTCCTGGCTGAGCATCTTGCCGATCTCGTGGCCCTCGGCGCCGAAGTCGCGCGCGATGGTGACCACCACGGGCTGGCCGGCGCGCACGGCGGCATCCACCCCGGCGCGCGCGATACGGTTCTCGATCCTATCCTTAAAGATGCCCATGGGGCCCTCCAAACGATTCGGGAGCGGCGCCCTATGCGCGCCACCCCACCCAGACAGGTCCTACGCGGCCACCACGCGGCGCTGGTAGGCGCGCACCAAAAGCGAGATGCCGAAGTTCAGGGCGAAGTACATCGCGAACACCAGGCCGTACAGCATAAGCACCTGCGACAGGTCCACCGCGTGCGCCATGACCACGTTGGTGGTGTACATGAACTCCGCCACGTTGATGCCCGACAGGTACGAGCTGTCCTTGATCACCGTGGTGCACTGCGAGAACAGCGCCGGGATGATGGTCTTGAACGTCTGCGGCAAGATGATGTAGCCCATGGTGGCGAAGAAGCCGAACCCCTGGCTCCGCGCGGCCTCGAACTGGCCGGTAGGGATGGAGTTCAGCCCGCCGCGCACGATCTCGGCCATGACGGCGCTCGTGAACAGCGTGAACGCCAGGGTCGAGATCATGATGTCGCTGCCCTGCACGGTGAAGTAGATGAACAGGATCCACAGCAGGTTGGGCGTGCAGCGGAAGAGCTCGATGTAGGCGCTCACGACGAAGCGCGCCGGGCGGGGCGCGTAGCTCTTGATGAGAGCGAGCACCGTGCCCAAGATCACTGAGCAGATGATGGCCAGCACCGAGATCTCGATGGTCTTGACGAAGCCGCCCCAGATGTAGGCGAGGTTGGTGGCGTTGAAGATCTCCATCGGCTACGCCTCCTTTCCGGTGGCCGCGGCGGCGGGCGCGCTCACGCCCGGGATGTCCTTGGCTCGCGGGCGGCGCTTGGAGCGGCGCTCGAGCCACTGCACCAGCATGGCCAGCGGGAAGCAGATGATGAAGTACATGAGGCAGCACATGATGTAGCCCTGCAGGTAGCCGTAGAGCGACACGAAGTTGTCGGACCGGTACATGAGGTCGCCACCGGCCACCAGCGCGAGCACCGAGGTGTTCTTGACCAGGTTGAGCGCCTGGTTGCACAGCGGCGGCAGGATGATCTTGAACGTCTGCGGCAGCACGATGTAGGCGTAAGCCTGCACGCGCGAGAAGCCCTGGCTCTGGGCGGCCTCGAGCTGGCCGCGCGGCACGGCCTCGATGCCGGTGCGGATGACCTCGGAGATGTAGGCCGCGTGGTAGAGGCCCACGCCGAGGAAGCCCAGCACGAACGGCGCGATGCGCACAGGTTGCGGCGCACCGGTGATCGCCATGAGCACCTGCGGGCCGGCCATGTACATGAACATCACCTGCACGGGCAGAGGCGTGTTCTGGTAGAACTCCACGTACACGCGCGAGATACCGCGCAGCACGCGGGAACGCGTGGTCGAGAACACGCCCAGCAGCGTGCCCAGCACGAGCGAGAGCGCCAGGCCGGCGATGACCACCACGAGCGTGGTGCCGAACCCCTCCCAGAACGGGCCGAGGTTATCGAAGGTCACCTGCCAGCGCATGGGGTCGAGCAAACCCTCCAGCATCTACACCAACCCCCACTTCTCGATCTCGTCGGCGAGCCAGCCCTCGACGTCCAACTCCTGCACGAGCGCGTCCACCGTGGCGGACAGGTCGGAGCCCTTCTTGGTGGCGATGCCGTAGTTCTGCTCGCCGAACTTCACGTCCGGCTCCAGCAGCTCGACGGTCTCGTTCATGTAGCCCGACAGCGTGGAGCGGTCCATGGCGAAGCAGTCGATGTTGCCGGCGTCCAGCGAGCTCTTGATGATGGGATAGCCCGAGAACGCCAGGAAGCTCGGCGTGGCGGGAATCTTCTCGTCGGCGAGCATCTGCTCGATGAGCCCCTGGGTGGTGGCACCCTGGGACACGCCGATGATCTTGCCATCCAAGTCGGCGATCTTCTTGAAGCCGGCGCGCTTCTTCACCATCAGGCCCACGTAGTCCGTGCGATACGGCGTGGAGAAGTCCCAGGAGAGCTTGCGCTCGTCGGTGATGGTGTAGGTGGCGGCCACGATATCGAGCTGGTCGTTGTCGATGAGCGGGCCGCGGGTCTTGGGCGTCACGTCCGTGAACTCCACCAGGCCGCGCTCCTGCGCCTCGTCGTAGGACACGCCGAACACGGCGGCGGCCACCTGGTAGCACAGGTCGACCTCCATGCCCTCGTAGGTGCCCGTGGCCGGGTCGAAGTAGCCGTAACCCGGGACGTCCTTCTTGACACCCGCGTTCAGGTGCCCACGCGCCTTGATGGCCGCGAGCTTGGAGCCGGACGCGGTGGCGCCGGAGCCCGCGGAGGCCGCGTTGCCGCAGCCGGCCAGGAGCCCGGCCATCGTGAGCGCCGAGGCGCCCGCGAGGCCCAGGAAAGCACGGCGCGAAACATCTCTCGTCATGTATCTCCTCTCGATGGTGGACATTTGCCCGGGGCAAACGTCCACGCGCGGGACGGTCTAGTGCAGGATCTTCGCCAAGAAGTCGCGGCAGCGGGGGTTCTGCGGGTTCTCGAAGAAGTGGTCCGGCGTGCCCTCCTCAAGGATCTGGCCGTCGTCCATGAAGATCACGCGGTCGGCTACCTGGCGGGCAAATCCCATCTCGTGGGTCACGCAGATCATGGTGATGTTCTCGGCGGCGAGCTCCACCATGACGTCGAGTACCTCCTGCACCATCTCGGGGTCGAGCGCGCTCGTGGGCTCGTCGAACAGGATGATGGGCTGTTTGGTGCAGAGGGCGCGCGCGATGGCCACGCGCTGCTGTTGGCCACCGGAGAGGTTCTGTGGGTAGTCGCCGGCCTTGTGCGCCAGGCCCACGCGTTCCAGGGCCGCCATGGCGGTCTTGGTGGCCTCCTCCTTGCCCTTTTTCTGCAGCTTGATGGGCGCGAGCGTGAGGTTGCCCAGCACGGTCATGTTGGGATACAGGTTGAACTGCTGAAAGACCATGGAGCTGTACTTGCGAGCCATCTCCAGGTGGTTCTTCTTGGTCAGCGGGGTACCGTCGATGATGACCTCGCCGCTCGTGGGCTCCTCGAGGTAGTCAACGCAACGGATGAGCGTGGACTTGCCCGAACCCGAGGGCCCGATGATGACGAGCTTCTCGCCCGCCTTTACCGTGAGATCGATATTCTTGAGCACGTGCAGGTCGCCGAAGTACTTGTTCAGCCCCTTGATCTGGATCATATCCGCCATAGGTTGGTTCCTTCCGTAGCCGAGCATGTGTGGAATCGCTCGTTAACCTTTGATTATACGCATAGCGCCCCGGGTCAAATCAACCCCCGGGGCGCTTCATTAGCTAGCAACAACTGGGAAAACGCAGGTTACGCCAGACGGGCTCCAACCTCGCGGGCGGCCGCCGGCTTGTCGAAGTTGCCACCCGTGGCGGCGGTGAGCGCGCCCATCACGCGGCCCATGTCGCGCTTGGTGGCGGCGCCCGTCTCGGCGATGACCCTCTCGATCAGCTCGACGAGCGCCTCGCCGGAGACCTGCTCGGGCAGCAGGCTCTCCAGAATCTTCACCTGCTCGGTCAGGGTCTCGGTGCGCTCGGCGTCGTTGCCGGCCTTGATGGACATCTCCAGCGTCTCGCCCGTCTGCTTGATCAGGCGCTTCACCATGCTGTCCACGTCGGCCTCGGTGGCGTCACGGCGCTCGTTCACCTCGATGTTCTTCACCTCGCCCATCACCTGGCGGATGATGGACAGGCGGGTCTTGTCCTTGGCCTTCATGGCCGCGACCATCTGCTTTTGCAGCTCGTCCTTGTTCATGGGGCGCTCCTTCGCGTCTTCGTCTCGTCTATCCCGTTGCCCTAGGCGGCCGAACCGGCGCTACCCGACTGCTGCGAGCTGGGCGTTACGCCGTCCAGGCTCACGTTGTAGGGCACGTCCTGGGGGATGTCGTTGATCTTGAGGTCGGCCTTGTCCACGTAGTCGTTCATCCACTCCGTGTAGTCGGTCGACTGGTTCTGGGTCTTCAGCACGTTGGCGATGTAGGTGCGGAACTCCTCGGGCAGCTGGTCGGCCGAGGTTGCCTGCGCGTCCAGCTTGAAGGTGTCGGTGCACTTGATGAGGTGGTAGCCGTAGCTCGTCTCCACCACGCCGCTCACCTGGTCCTTGGAAAGGGCGGAGAGCGCCGTCTGGTACTCCGTCACGAAGCTCGTGAGCTTGTCCCAGCCCACATCGCCCTTGTCGTCCTTGGAGCCGGAGTCCTCGGAATACTGCTCCACGGCGTCCTCGAAGTTGAGCTCGCCGGCGCAGATCTTGTCCAGGATGCCCTGGGCCTTCTCCTTGGCGGCAGCCTTGTCCTCGTCAGAGGCGTCGGAATCCACCTTGATCAGCAGGTTCTCGGAGCGTCGGGCGTCGTTGTAGGTGTCGAAGGCGTTGTTGAAGTAGGCCACGACCTCCTCGTCGGTGGGGTCCTTCTCCGGGGCGACCTTCTCCTTGAGCTTCTGCTGGGCCAGCTGCTGCTCCAGGTTCTCCTTGTAGGTGGTCTCGGTGTAGCCCATCGCGGTGATGATGCTCTTGAAGGAGTCCTCGCTGCCGTACTGCTTCACGGCCTTGTCCCAGGCCTCCTGCACCTCGTCACTCGAGACCTCGATCCCCTCGTCCTTCACCGCCTGGGTGAGCAGGTACTGGCGGGCGTAGCTGTTGATGAGCTGCTCGCGGTAGCTCTCCGGGGTCATGCCCTGGTCGACAAGGTACTGGGCCCAATCGGCGTCCTTGGTGTAGCCGCCGCTCTCGCGGAAGCTCATGACCTGCTTGGTGATGGTGTCCTCGGTGATGTTGACGCCGTTCACCGTGGCCGCCACGCCGCCCGTGAGCTTGTAGTCCTCGCTGTTGGAGGCCTGATTGAGCACGCCGGAGCACGCCATAGCCGTCACGGAGAGCAGCATGGCCGCGCAGCCGATGGCCACGAGCACGATCTTGCCGGTCTTACCGAGCTTCTTCTTGGCCTCCTGTTTGCGGGCGGCCTTGGCCTGGCCGGGCGTGAGCTCGGCCCCCTCTTTCTCGCGCTTGGGCTTCATGTTCTTCTTGAACTGCGATTTCGCTTGCATCCGCCGTCCCTTCGAGCGGGTTTGATACATCTTCTCATTGTCCCACAACCCCGTGGCTGAATGATGGCCGGATACGGTATCCGGCCATCGGGATGCTAGGTTTTATCGGGCGAGACGGCCCGAGGCTACTCGAAGTACTTGACGATCGTCTTGATCATGGCCTCGGGCTCGGTCTGCGCCAGCACATCGGCCACCTTCGCCTCGTCCATGAAGATGCCCATGAGGTTCTGGAGCATCTCGACCTGGCCGCCGTCGCGCAGGATGCCCAGGTTGATGACGATCTCGGCCGGCACCGGGTCGCCCATGCCCGCCATGGCGTCGAACACGATGGGCTTTGCGGGCTTGACCACGGCGATGTAGGGCTTCTCGATGAACTCCGGGTCCGTGTGCGGGATGGCGAAGCCGCAGGAGGGGACGCGCAGGCCCGTGGGGTAGTCGTGCTCGCGGGTGGTGATGCCCTCGAGCCAGCCGTCGTTGATGTGGCCGAGCGCCTTGAGCTCGCCGCCGAGCTTCTCGAACAGGGCGTCGGTCGAGTCGCACTCCCAATCGAAGAAGCAGAGCTCGGGACGGAACAAGCTAGCGTCAGATGCCATGGTGATCTCCTTACACATCGGTGCCCGCGGGCGATGGGCCGCATGGTAGCACAGGGCGATGCGACAACTTGTACGTATAATCGGATACGAGCTGAATGGTCACGCCCGCTCGGCGGACGGCCCCTATGCCGAGATGGTCACGGTCAAGTCGTCCTCCACATGTACGCGGCCGTCGGCCAGCAGCTGCACTACCTGCGGGTAGAGCTCATGCTCCACCGCATGGATGGAGGCCTCGAGTTCCTCGAGCCCCATGCCCTCCTCGATACGCATCGGCTCCTGGGCGATGATGGGCCCCTGGTCGTATACCTCGTTGGCGATATGCACGGTCACGCCCGTCACCTTGGCGCCTCGGCGGTACGCGTCCTCGATGCCATGTGCGCCCTGGAAGCTCGGCAGCAGCGCCGGATGCAGGTTGATCACGCGGTTGGGGAAGCTCGCCAGCAGCGGGCTGTGCACCATGCGCATGTAGCCCGCCATCACCACGAACTCCACGCCGGCGCGGAAAAGCTCGGTCGCGATCACCTCGTCGGCCGTGTAGGGATCCGCGTAGATATCCTTGGAGAGCGTGAGCGTCTGGATACCCGCCGTCTCGGCGCGCTTGAGCCCGGCAGCGGAAGGGCGGCTCGACACCACAAGCGCGATCTCGGCGTTGAGCGAGCCGTCGGCGATGCGGTCGATGATCGCCTGCAGGTTGGTGCCGGAGCCGCTGATGAGCACGGCGATCTTCACCGGGGGCACCTGCTCGCCCGCGGCGCGCAGGGCGGCGCGTCGCCCCTCGATCTCGTTGATGCCCTCGCGCACTGCCCGCGCGGCGAGGCGCTCCCCCGCACGCGCGAAAGCCGCCTCGTAGGAACCCGCGACGGCCGCTTTAGCGCGGTCCACCTCGCGCTCGGCCCCCTCGTTGAAGAACAGGTCGCTCGGAAGGGCCTCGGGCGGCAGCGCCGCGTCCTCGATCAGCCTCTTGTACTCGTTGTCCATATGGATGCTCCCTACTGGATCGCTCGTCTCCTCATGAAGAACGCCCCGCGCACCCGCCTGCGGGCGCACGGGGCGAAACGGTCCCTACAGCTCGTCGCGATAGCGGACCTGGCCGCTACCGGCCACGCACTCGCCCACGCGGAACGGGTGCTCGCCGGCCGCCTCGAGGGCGGCGACGGTGGCCGCCTCGTCCTCGGGGGCCACGATCAGGCACAGGCCCACGCCCATGTTGAAGGTCTTGCAAGCCTCGACGGGCGTCAGCTTGGCGTGCTCGCGGATGTAGTCGATCACCGGCGGTACGCCCCAACCCATCTGGATGCCCTGGCGCTCCACCACGGCGTCCACGTCGCGGGCGAGCGCGCGGTTGAGGTTCTCGGTGATGCCGCCGCCCGTTATATGGGCTATCGCGTGCACCGGGGCGCCGCCGCGCAGCACCTCGAGCACGGGCTTCACGTAGATGCGCGTGGGCGCCAGCAGGGCGTCGGCGAGCGAGGCGCCGCCCAGCTCCTCGAGCGGCTGCTCCAGCTCGGCGCGTTTGGACGCGGCCTCGGGCGTGCCGGGGGTGAGACCCACCACGCCGATGACGCTGCGCACCAGCGAGTAACCGTTGGAGTGCACGCCGGTGCTCGGCAGGCCGATAATCACGTCGCCCGGACGCACGTTGGCCGGGTCGAGCATCTTGGGCCGGTCAACCACGCCCACGGTGAAGCCTGCCAGGTCGTAGTCGTCCGGGCGCATCACGCCGGGGTGCTCGGCCATCTCGCCGCCCACAAGCGCGCAACCCGCCAGCTTGCAACCATCGGCCACGCCGCGCACGATCTTGGCCACGTGCTCGGCCTCGATGTGCCCGATCGCCACGTAGTCTAGGAAGAACAGCGGCTCGGCACCGCTCGCCAGGATGTCGTTCACGCACATGGCAACCAGGTCCTGGCCCACCGTCTCATGGCGGTCGAGCAGCTGCGCCAGCACGAGCTTGGTGCCCACACCGTCGGTGCCGCTGATGAGAATCGGGTCCTCCATGTCCTTGAGCGCCGCGGCGGAGAACAGCCCGCCGAAGCCACCGATACCGCCGATGACCTCCGGTCGGTTGGTCTCGGCCACCATCTGCTTAATCGCATCGACCGCGCGGCCTCCCTCGGCGGTGTCCACGCCGGCGTCCTCGTAGGTCACATGCTTGCTATCGGCCATCTACCTCAATCTCCTCTCGATACGGGTTACGCCTCGGGGTGCTCGAGCTCCCAGGTGCGGTCTTGGTCCTTCTCCTCCACCACGTCCTCAGGCTGCACTGGGTTCTCGGTCAGGTTCAGGGGCTCGTAGCCCTCCATGAACTTGCCGCGTCCAAAACTCTCGGGAATCGCCACCGGGTAGACGCCCGTGAAGCACGCGGTGCAGTAGCCCGCCGGCGGCATGCACTTGAGCAGCCCTTCCACGGACAGGAACGCCAGCGAATCGGCGCCGATGAACTCGCGGATCTCCTCGACACTCTTGTTGGCGGAGATGAGCTGGTTCTGCACGTCGGTGTCGATGCCGTAGAAGCACGGCCACACCACCTCGGGCGAGTTGATGCGGATATGGATCTCCTTGGCGCCCGCCTGGCGAAGCATGCGCACGAGCTGCACCATCGTGGTGCCGCGGACGATGGAGTCGTCGATCACCACCAGCCGCTTGCCCTCGATGTTGTCGCGCAGGGGGTTGAGCTTCATGCGCACGCCCATGGCGCGCAGCTCTTGGGTCGGCTCGATGAACGTACGTGCCACGTAACGGTTCTTGATAAGGCCCTCGCCGAAGGGGATGCCGCTCTCGCGGGCAAAGCCCTCCGCGGGCGGCAGGCCCGAATCGGGCACGCCGATGACGAGGTCCGCCTCCACCGGGGACTCCACGGCGAGCTGACGGCCCATATCGTAGCGGCAGGCATACACGGACTTGCCGTTCATGATGGAGTCAGGGCGTGCGAAGTACACCTGCTCGAAGATGCAGTTGGCGCTCTCAACAGCCGGCTCCACGCCCTGCTCGGACACCAAGCCCTCGGCGCTGATGCGCAAGATCTCACCGGGGCGGATGTCGCGCACGTACTCGGCGCCAACGATATCGAGCGCGCAGGTCTCGGAAGCCACGACCCAGCCGCTCGCGGAGACGGCGGTCTCGCCGTTGACCTCGTCGGAATCCACGGCCCCGGCAGGCATAGCGGACAGCTCGGAGGTGTCGAGCTGGTCCATGCCCTGGTCGACCAAGCGCCCAAGCACGAGCGGGCGGATGCCGTGCGGGTCGCGGAAGGCGTAAAGCGCTTCCTCGTTGATGAGCGTCATGGCGTAACCGCCGCGCACGAGCTCCATCGTCTTGCGGATGCCCTCACGCAGATGGTGGGTGCGCTGGGTGAAGTAACCGATCAGCTTGACGGCCACCTCGGAGTCGGAATTGGAGAGAAAGGGCACGCCGAGCTCGATGAGCTGCCGGCGCAGCTCATCGGTGTTCACCAGGGTGCCGTTATGCGCCAAGGCCACGATCACGTCGTTGATGGTGGAGAGATGCGGCTGGGCTGCCTCCCAGCTCTTGGCACCCGCCGTGCCGTAACGCACGTGGCCCACAGCGAGCTGGCCGGTCAGCGATGCCAGGTCGGCGCTGGAGAATACCGTCTCGAGAAGGCCAAGGTCCTTGCGAACCATGACGGTGCCGCCATCGCCCACCGCGATGCCGGCCGATTCCTGCCCGCGGTGCTGCAGGGCCCTCAGGCCGAAGTAGGTGAGACGGGCGACGTCGCGATCGGGCGCCCACACGCCGAACACACCGCACTCATCATGCAACTGGTCACGGTCGAGATCGCTTACGGCCTCGCCCGGGACAGCCGCCTGCGCCATCTGAGCGGCACGGATGGTTTCCTGAGACATGGCATCCTCTCGTCAATTCACAGCGTGGATTTACCTGCCCATTATGGCATAAGGTGACGAGATGACATGAGCAACGCGGCATGACCCCTATAGGGTCTCTAGATAGCGGAAAGGGGCCCTGAAGGCCCCTCCGCGCGCTCCAAAAGATTGAAG
>Cebus_capucinus_imitator_PRJNA485217_SSR049__coassemble_1216_pt1 | contig 41205 bp, 37 predicted proteins | sample Cebus_capucinus_imitator_PRJNA485217_SSR049__metabat2_high_PE_001 | metagenome-assembled genome bin Cebus_capucinus_imitator_PRJNA485217_SSR049
GCGTGCCCGGGTGGGGCCGCGGACGCGGCCGCGGGCGAGGGCCTGCCCTATGCCTGCGTGGACACGGACCGCGCACGGCGCACGGGCGTGGCCGAGGTGGTCTACGGCGCCGGTAAGTCGGCCGCGCAGATCGCGGGGATCTTCTCCGAGCTTACGGCTGCCGCGCAGGAGCGCGTGCTCGCGACCCGCCTCGACGCCGACAAGGCAGCTGAGCTCGCGGGCCTGCTGGCGCCCGAGCTTTCGCGTCGCTTCAGCTACCACGCCGAGGCGCGCCTGGGCATCCTCGGCGGCCTTCCCGAGCCCGACGGCGCGGGCGAGCTGCTGGTGATGTGCGCCGGCACGAGCGACGTCCCCGTGGCCGAGGAGGCCGCGCTCACGGCGGAGTTCCTCGGCAATCGCGTGCGCCGCGTGTACGACGTGGGCGTGGCCGGGATCCACCGGTTGCTCGCGCATACCGACGAGATCCAGCGCGCGCGGTCCATCGTGGCCGTGGCGGGCATGGAGGGCGCACTGCCCAGCGTGGTGGCGGGCCTGGCGCCGTGCCCGGTGATCGCCGTGCCCACGAGCGTGGGCTACGGTGCGAGCTTCGGCGGGGTGACGGCCCTGCTCGCGATGCTCAACAGCTGCGCCTCGGGCGTGTCGGTGGTGAATATCGACAACGGCTTCGGCGCGGCGTTCCAGGCCTCGCTCATCAACCACCCCCGGTGCTAGCGCCCCGGATCCCTACGTGTAAGGAGCCCTTATGGCAAAGTCTCTGTTCCTCGACTGCTCCAACGGCGCGAGCGGCGATATGATCGTGGCGGCGCTGCTCGACGCGGGTGCGAGCGAGGAGCGCCTGCGTGCGGTGCTGGCGAGCCTGTCCATGGCGGGGGAGTTCGAGGTGCGGGTCGGTCGCCGCGCGGTGGCGGCGCTCGATGCCTGCGACTTCGACGTGGTGCTCGCGGCGGGGGACAACCACGACCATGACATGGCCTACCTGCATGGCGGACCTGTGGGCGGGAACGCCGTTGCCGCCGAGGCGGCGGAGCGGCACCATCTCCACGACCACGACCACGACCACGACCACGACCACGACCACGACCACGACCACGTGGGCGCCGGCCGCCATCACGACCACGTGGGCGACGGCCACCATCACGGTCCCCATGCGCACGGCAACCACCATCCCCATGTGCATCGCGGCCTGGCCGAGGTCCGCGCCATCGTGGACGCCGCGGACATGACCGATGGCGCCCGACGCATCGCCCGCCGCGCCTTCGAGGTGCTCGCCGCCGCGGAGGCCGCGGCACATGGCACCACGCCTGACCAGGTGCATTTCCACGAGGTCGGCGCGGTCGACTCCATCGTGGACTTCATCGCGGCTGCCGTCCTGCTCGACGACCTCGCCCCCGCGCGGGTGTACGCCACGCCCCTGCCCGACGGCCGCGGCACCGTTCGCTGCCAGCACGGTGTGATTCCCGTGCCGGTGCCCGCGGTGGTGAATATCTGCAGGCAACAGGGCCTGCCCATGGCCCATGTGGACGTAGCGGGCGAGCTCGTGACCCCTACGGGCGCGGCTCTGCTCGCCGCCTTCGGGGCGCGCTTCGTACTGCCGGCGAGCTACCGCATCGAGTGCGTGGGTCTGGGCGCGGGCAAGCGCGATTACTGTATCCCCTCGCTCGTGCGCGCCATGGTGATCGAGGAAGACGCCGATCCGGCCCCGAAGGACCCCTCCGCGGCGACGTCCGTGCCTGCCGACTACATATATAAGCTGGAGTGCGATATCGACGACGCGTCGTCCGAGGTCCTCGCCTATGCCGCCGAGCGCCTGGCGGACGCGGGCGCGCGCGAGGTCCACTGGCTGCCCATCTTCACCAAGAAGGGGCGCCCTGCCTACCAGCTGCAGGTCATCGCCGCGCCGGAGGACGTGGAGCGCCTGCAAGATATGATCTTCGCCGAGACCACCACGATCGGTATCCGTCGCCAGCGCATGGAGCGAACGGTGCTGCCGCGCGAGGAGCGCACATGCCGGACCGAATACGGCCCGGTGCGTGTCAAGACCGTGACCTTGCCGGACGGAACGAGCCGTTCCAAGCCCGAGTACGACGACCTGGCCGCAATCGCCCGGCGCGAGGGGCTGCCGTTGGCGCGAATCGCCGCATTACTGGGTGATCGGCTTGTCTAGCGACCCAAAATCCCCAGCGTTAGGGGGTTAAAAATCAAACCTCCCGAGATATGTACCAAATTAAGCAGGGGGCGCGAGTAGAACCGGGGTTTTGGCCTTCAGCTTCCTGGGGTTTTGATCTCGGCTACTTCGGTATCCCTCGTTATTTGGTACATATCTCGGGAGGTTTGAAATCCCATCCTGATTTGGGCCCTAATATCGCGGTTTCGGATTGTGAAGCCTCCGTTTCTCGGGTAAGCCAAGGTGAACTTCGGGCATAATGGACGAAGTTTGACTGGACTAACCGATGTCCGGTCCCCTCCGAGACAAAGGAGACGCATATGAGCGAGATTATGGACGTCTACGGCCGCGAGGTGCTGGATTCCCGCGGCAACCCCACCGTCGAGGTGGAGGTCGTGCTTGCCGACGGCTCCTTCGGCCGCGCGATGGTTCCCTCCGGCGCTTCGACCGGCGCTTTCGAGGCCTGCGAGCTGCGCGACGGCGATAAGGGCCGCTACCTGGGCAAGGGCGTTTCCAAGGCCGTCGACCACGTGAACAAGGAGTGCGCCGACGCCGTGATCGGCATGGACGCCTTCGACCAGCGCGCCGTCGACGCCGCCCTCATCGAGGCCGACGGTACCCTCAACAAGACCAAGCTCGGCGCCAACGCCATCCTCGGCGTCTCCCTGGCCGTTGCCCGCGCTGCCGCGCAGGCCGCCGGCCTGGAGCTCTACCAGTACCTCGGCGGCGTGAACGCGCACCTGCTGCCCACCCCCATGATGAACATCCTGAACGGCGGCGTCCACGCCGACAACAACGTTGACTTCCAGGAGTTCATGATCATGCCCGTGGGCGCTCCCTCCTTCACCGAGGGCCTGCGCTGGTGCGCCGAGGTCTACCACACCCTCAAGGGCGTGCTGCACGAGGCAGGCCTGGGCGGCGGCGTGGGCGACGAGGGCGGTTTCGCCCCCAACCTCAAGACCAACGCGGAGCCGTTCGAGTACATCACCCGCGCGGTCGAGAAGGCCGGCTACAAGCCCGGTGTCGACTTCATGTACGCCATGGACCCGGCGTCGACCGAGTTCTACAACGCCGAGACCGGCAACTACGAGCTGAAGGGCGAGGGCCGCACCCTCACCTCCGCCGAGATGGTCGACTACTGGTGCGACCTGGTGGAGAAGTACCCGATCATCTCCATCGAGGACGGCATGGCCGAGGAGGACTGGGACGGTTGGGTCGAGCTCACGAAGCGCATCGGCCGCAAGGTCCAGCTGGTGGGCGACGACCTGTTCGTCACCAACACCGAGCGCCTCAAGAAGGGCATCGAGCTGGGCGCTGCCAACGCCATCCTGGTCAAGGTCAACCAGATCGGCACGCTGACCGAGTCCCTGGAGGCCATCGAGACCGCCAAGGAGGCCGGCTACGCCTGCATCGTGTCGCACCGTTCCGGCGAGACCGAGGACAGCACCATCGCCGACCTGGTCGTTGCCACCAACGCCGGTCAGATCAAGTCCGGCGCGCCGTGCCGCAGCGACCGCATCGCCAAGTACAACCAGCTCATCCGCATCGAGGACGAGCTGTTCGGCAGCGCCAAGTACGCTGGCCGCAACGCCTTCTACAACATCAAGTAGGATCGGCGCGCGGGCGCGATCTTTTGTGGCGCCCTCCGTCTACGCCTCCCTTCCCTGGGCCCGTCGCGCCTGCGGCGGGCCTTTTTCTTGGGTAGGGGAGGGGTGGCCGGCAACAAGGGCTGGCGACCAAGACCGGCGGCCAAGCTGCCAGGCACAAGAAAACGGCCCGTTCCCACGAGGGGAACGGGCCGCCCGAGTCGATACGCCATGCGGCGCTACCGTGCGGTCCCCAGCGCGTCCATGAGGGTCTGGAAGCTGCGTTGGAGATTGGTCCGCTGGTCGCGCGATCGGGCGCGTGGGGCGGAGGAGACGAGGAGGCCAAATCTCTGTGTCGGGGGGAAGGAGAAATGGATCGCACGTCGGGATGGCTGGAAGGAAGGGCCAGCTGCGTCTTTGGGAGAATGCATGCGTGGCCTCCTCGTCGTCCGCCTCGTGTTGTGCGCGACGGGTGCTGTCTGTCCGTCGCGCTGGGACCATTATGTCCGCCAGCGCCGCGCATACGCGCTAAAGAAAGTCTTACGTCCTTTTGCCGACGCCATGAAACCGCAGATAGATGGCAAAATCAGCGGGAATGGACGACCGTTTACCGTCAAATCGCGCCGTTTATCTTGAGGGAACTATGGCGAGGCGATAGTTCCCTTATGTATTTGGATCTTGGTGAATAGCGAGGCCCCGCCGGGGAAGGCGCCCAAAGTCGCTTGAACTGCGATGGAATATTCTGCGCGAATCTGCGTAGTTTGCGCGAAACACGCCGCACAATACCGTTTACCGCGCAAATACCACCACTCACGGAAGCAAAACGTCAAAATACTTCAAAATCAAGCAGTAGAATGCAATAGTACGCATCGTGGCGCGGAACGCGCGCCATCCAACCATGAACCACGGGAGGTTCCATGACCGCACAACCCACCGCCGCCCCGCTCGATGCCGCGGCTGCCGCAAAGGCCGCCTTCGCCTCCGTGGCGGGCAAGCCCTTCCCGCAGGACCTCTTCGCCGCGCCCCAGCTGCGTTGGGCCGTGATCGGCTGCGGCGTCATCGCCAACCAGATGGCGCAGTCCCTGGAGCTCGCGGGCCGCAAGCTCGCCGGCGTGGCAAACCGCACGCAGGCCAAGGCCGAGGCCTTCGCCGAGCGCTACGGGGTGGAGCGCGTGTACGCCACGTTCGAGGAGCTCTACGCCGATCCCTCCATCGACGCCATCTACATCACCACGCCGCACAACACCCATATCGACTACCTGCGCCCGGCCCTCGCCGCCGGCAAGCACGTGCTCTGCGAGAAGTCCATCACCCTGAACGCCGACGAGCTCACCGAGGCCCGCGCCATCGCCGACGAGCACGGTGTGGTCCTCATGGACGCCACCACCATCCTGCACATGCCGCTCTACGTGGAACTGCGTCGCCGCGCCCAGGCCGGCGAGTTCGGCCGCATGAACCTGGCCCAGGTGAACTTCGGCAGCTACAAGGAGTACGGCGACCTCACCAACCGCTTTTACAACCCCAAGCTCGCGGGCGGCGCCATGCTGGACATCGGCGTGTACGCGCTGTCCATCGCGCGCCTGTTCATGGCGAGCCAGCCCACCGAGGTCGTGAGCCTGGCCAACCTCGCCGAGACGGGTGTGGACGAGACCAGCGGCTTCGTCACGCGCAACGCCGAGGGCCAGATGGGCGTGTTCTGCCTGTCGCTGCACTCCAAGCAGCCCAAGCGCTCCGTGATCAGCTTCGACAAGTGCTACATCGAGGTGACCGACTACCCGCGCGCCGACCACGCCACAATCGTGTGGACCGAGGACGGTCGCCGCGAGACGGTGAGCGCCGGCGTGGAGGCCTATGCCCTGTGCTACGAGATGGCTGACCTTGAGGCCGCGGTGGCGGGTGACGCCTCAAAGCGCGAGCTCATCGGCTACGCCGCCGACGTGATGGATACCATGACCGAGCTGCGCCGCGCGTGGGGCGTCGTGTACCCCGAGGAGCGCTAGGCCATGCTCGCCGAGCAGCGCTACGCGCACATCCTGGCCGAGATCGAGCGCGAGGGCACGATGACCGTGACCCAGCTCGCCGCCGACTTGGGGATATCCGAGTCCACGGTTCGCCGCGACCTGGAGAAGCTCGACGCCGCGCACAAGCTCACCAAGGTGCACGGCGGCGCCACCCGTCGCGAGGATGCGCACGTGCTGCGCGACCTCACCCTGGGCGAGCGCGCGGGTCTGCACGCCGAGGAGAAGCTCCGCATCGCGAGCCGTGCCGCGGCCCTGGTGCAGCCCGACGACTACGTGTACCTCGATGCCGGCTCCACCACCGAGGTGCTGCTGGACTGCATCACCGAGCGTGGGGCCGTCTATGTGACCGACTCCGTGACGCACGCGCAGCGCCTCGTGGCCCGCGGCCTGCGGACCGTGCTGCTGGGTGGCGAGCTCAAGCTCGCCACGGGCGCCGTGGTGGGGCCCGACGCGCTGGACGCGCTCGCGCGCTACCGCTTCACGCTGGGCTTCTGGGGCTCCAACGGAATCGACGCCGAGGCCGGCCTCACCACTCCCGACCGCAGCGAGGCGCAGGTCAAGAGCGTGTCCATGGCCCATACCGCGCCGGGACGCCGCTACGTGCTGGCAGACGCGAGCAAGTTCGGGCGCGTGGCGCCGGTGCGCTTCGCGGCGCTGGACGAGGTGCGCATCCTCACCAACGAGGTGCCCGCCGGCTACGAGGGCCTGGGCGCGATCGAGGTCGTCGCCTAGCGCCGGCGCCCGTGTTGGCGCGACGATTCGTGTACAAGCGCCGCGGCGGCGCGGACCGTATGCCCGCCGCGGCCTGCACATACTGGTGAAGAAAGGGGAAATGGCATGAGGATCACCAGCCTTCTGAAACCCGAGACCCTGATGATCGGGGGTGCAGCCGAGAACAAGGACGACGCGATCAAGCAGCTCGTGGGCCTGATGGCCAAGGGCGGCAACGTGGTCGACGTGGCCGCGTACGAGCGGGCGGTGCACGCCCGCGAGGAGCTGGGCACCACGGCGCTGGGCGAGGGCATCGCCATCCCGCACGCCAAGACGGCGGCCGTCTCGGCTCCGGGCCTGGCCGCGGCCACGCTGCCCGCGGGCGTCGACTACGATGCGCCCGACGGCAAGCCCACCACGCTCATGTTCCTGATCGCCGCGCCCGACACCGAGGCAGACGTGCACCTGCAGGTGCTGAGCCGCCTGTCCATGCTGCTCATGGACCCCGACTTCTGCGCCAAGCTGCGCGCCGCCGCCACGCCCGAGGAGTTCCTCGCCGCGATCGACGCCGCCGAGGACGCGCGCATCGCCGCCGAGGAGAAGAAGGTCAGCGCCTCCGCCCAGGCCGACGCCGCGGGCTACGACGTGGTGGCCATCACCGCCTGCCCCACGGGCATCGCCCACACCTATATGGCGGCCGAGGGCCTGGAGAAGGCGGCCCGCGAGATGGGCGTCAAGATCAAGGTCGAGACCCAGGGCTCCGGCGGCGCCAAGAACGTGCTCACGGCCGCCGACATCGCCGGCGCCAAGGGCGCGATCATCGCCGCCGACAAGAACGTGGAGCTCGCGCGCTTCGACGGCAAGCCGCTCTACAGCTGCGCCGTGTCGCGCGGCATCAACGAACCCGAAGAGCTCATCAACATCATCCTCGAGGGCCGCGCGCCCATCTGCCATGCCGAGGGCGCCGGTGAGGCCGTGGCCGCGGGCGAGGGCGAGTCCATCGGCCGCAAGATCTACAAGGACCTCATGAACGGCGTGTCCCACATGCTGCCGTTCGTGGTGGGCGGCGGCATCCTGATGGCGCTGTCCTTCCTGCTCGACCAGCCCGGCCTGGGCACGAGCGCCTACGGCCACAGCACGCCGCTCGCCGCGTTCTTCAACGTGGCCGGCAACCAGGCCTTCAACTTCATGCTGCCGATCCTTGCGGGCTACATCGCCATGTCCATCGCCGACCGCCCGGGCCTGGCCGCGGGCTTTGTGGGCGGCTGGATCGCCAAGCAGGGCTTCACGCTGGCCTACCTGTCCACCGCCATGGACGCCGACGCGCAGGCCGCGCTGGTCTCCGGCGGCTTTTTGGGCGCGCTGCTCGCGGGCTTCATCGCCGGCTACCTGGTGGAGGGCCTGAAGAAGCTCTGCTCCAAGCTTCCCGACTCGCTTGAGGGCATCAAGCCGATCCTGCTCTACCCGTTGCTAGGCATCCTGTTCACGAGTCTCGTCATGATGGGCATCAACCCCGTGATGGGCGCCATCAACGTGGCCATCACCAACGTGCTGAACGGCCTTTCCGGCACGAGCGCCGTGCTGCTGGGTATCGTCGTGGCCGGCATGCAGGCCACCGACATGGGTGGCCCGATCAACAAGGCCGCCTACGTGTTCGGCACCGCCGCGCTGGCCGACCAGACCGTCGCCGGCAACATGATCATGGCCGCCGTCATGGCGGGCGGCATGGTGCCGCCGCTGGCCATCGCGCTTTCCACCACGTTCTTCAAGAACCGCTGGACGGAGAACGACCGCAAGGCCGGCCTGGTGAACTACGTGATGGGCCTCTCGTTCATCACCGAGGGCGCCATCCCCTTCGCGGCCGCCGACCCGCTGCGCGTGATCCCCGCGTGCATCGCCGGTTCCGCCGTGGCGGGCGGCCTGTCGATGCTCTTCGGCTGCGCCAGTCCGGCCCCGCACGGCGGAGCGTGGGTGATCGCGGTGATCACCAACCCGCTGCAGTACCTGGCTGCCCTGGCCATCGGCGCCGTGGTGGGCATGCTCGTGCTGGCCGTGCTCAAGAAGCCGCTGCCGGCCGAGCAGAGCGGCCTGGCCAAGTAGGCTGCCGCGATCGCGTTCGCACCTCGCCGCGGTTTCACGGCGGGAGCGCCCGCAAAACCATATACACTGCTGAAGATGGGGTCCGCGCGGCCCCATCTTTCTGTACGCATACGTGAGGAGGCCTGCGTGAAGACCGTGCATGTGGCCGCCGGGGTGATCTGCCGCGGAGACGAGGTGCTGGTGGCGCGGCGCGGGTACGGCTCGCATGCCGGGGAATGGGAATTCCCGGGCGGCAAGGTCGAGGGCGGCGAGACGCCCGAGGACGCCTGCGTGCGCGAGCTGGCCGAGGAGCTGCGGGTGCGCGTGGGCAACCTGCGATCGTGCTATACCGTGGAGCACGACTACCCCGACTTCCATCTCTCCATGGAGTGCTTCTTTTGCGATATCGAGCCCGATGGCGAGGGGCGGGTGCCCGAGCCGCAGATGAGCGATCGCCAACAGGACCTGCGCTGGGTGGCCCGGCGCGACCTGCTCGACCTGACCTGGATGCCGGCGGACGTGGAATTCGTGGGGCTGCTGGCCCGGGCGGGGGAGGACGGGCCGGATTCTGCCGCGTCGGCGGACGAGGCCGCGGGAGCGCCTGGCGTCAAGGTCGCCGAGCGGCGCCCCTCCTCATCGACATCCAAGTCCAAAAAGCTCATCGACCAGCTCGACACCCAGGGGCTCTCCGCCGGCGAGGCGGAGCTCGTGCGCCGCCGCGAGGCGACCAAGCGCTCCATGAAGGGCAACGTCCGCGCCAACACCAAGCCCGAGCTGCTCGTTCGCCAGCGCTTGCGCGCGGCGGGCCTCACCGGGTACCGCCTGCAATGGAAGAAGGCCCCGGGCAGGCCGGACATCGCGTTTCCGGGCCGGCGCGTGGCGATCTTCGTGAACGGGTGCTTTTGGCATCGCTGCCCGCATTGCAACCCCAGCATGCCCCGCAAGAACGTCGCCTTTTGGGAAGCCAAGTTCGCGCGCAACCAGGAGCGCGACCGTCGGGCTCTGGCCGAGCTTGCCGAGCTCGGCTGGCGGGCCATCGTGATATGGGAGTGCGAGCTCAAGCGCGACGCCATCGACGCCACCATGGAGCGCGTGGTCGAGGCCGTTCGGGCGGCGACGCCCGCGCGCGCAACCTTACGAAAGCGTTAGCCCCTCGTAAGGCATATCGATGGCTGCCCGCATGTCCCGCGGCGAAGATAGGGTTGCACGAAAGCCACGGCAAAAAGGAGGCTCCATGTCCCCGCAAACCTCGCACGCAGCCCAGCTCGGGCGCCCCGTCCTCGAGGTGCAGCATATCGAGAAGGTTTACGGCACCCGCTCCAACGTCACCCACGCCCTCTCCGACGTAAGCTTCACCGTGGAGGCGGGCGAGTTCATCTCCATCATGGGGCCCTCGGGTTCCGGCAAGTCCACGCTGCTCAACTGCGTGTCCACGATCGACAACGTCACGAGCGGCAGCGTGCTCATCAACGGGGCCGACGTGACGGCCTTGAAGTCCGAGAAGCTCACGCGCTTCCGCCGCGAGCAGCTGGGGTTCATCTTCCAGGACTCCAACCTGCTCGACACCCTGACCGCGCGCGAGAACATCGCCCTGCCGCTCACCATCGCCCGCGTGCCCGCCCGTGAGGCCCTGGCTCGCGTGGACGCCGTGGCGACGCGCCTCTCCATCGCCGGCGTGCTGGACAAGTACCCCTACCAGATGTCCGGCGGCCAGCAGCAGCGCGTGGCCGCGGCCCGCGCCCTCGTGACCGACCCGGCGCTCATCATGGCCGACGAGCCCACCGGCGCGCTCGATTCCAAGAACGCGCGCCTGTTGCTCGAGAGCCTGGAGACGCTCAACACGCGCGACGCCGCCACCGTGCTCATGGTCACGCACGATAGCTTCGCCGCGAGCTACACGCATCGCGTGCTGTTCATCCGCGACGGCCGGATCTTCACCGAGCTGCTCCGCGGGGACGCCCCGCGCCGCGAGTTCTTCGACCGGATCATGCAGGTCGTGGCCATGATGGGCGGTGAGGGTAGCGATGCTCTGTAAGCTCGCCTGGGGCAACGTCCGGCGCGCCCGCCGTGACTACCTGGTCTACCTGCTCACGCTCGCCCTGGGCGTGACGGTCTTCTACGCGTTCAACACCATCTCGATGCAGGTGGACATCGCCGGCCTGGACAATAAGGGCATCGGCGACTCGCTCGGCATGTTCATCTACTACCTCACGATGTTCCTCGCTTGCGTGCTGGGCTTCCTCATGGTCTACGCCAACAACTTCATCATGAAGCGGCGCAAGAAGGAGTTCGGCCTGTACCAGGTGCTGGGCATGAGCCGCTGGCAGGTTGCCCGTGTGATGGTCGTCGAGACGGTGATCGTGTCCGCGGTGGCCTTTGCGGTGGGCATCCTTGCCGGCGTGGGCCTCTCGCAGCTCATGGTGTTCTTCACGGGCGCGCTCTTCAAGACGCAGATCGCCAACTTCCATTTCTTCTTCTCCATGCGTGCGCTCGTGCTCACGCTGGAGTGCCTGGTGGGGGTCTTCGCGCTCACGCTCGTGTTCAACCTGCGCGTGGTGGCCCGTGCCCGGGTCATCGACCTCATGAGCGCCGGGCGCGCGGGGGAGCGCGTGCGGGTGCGCAACCCGTGGATCTCGGCGGGCATCTTCGTGGTGGGTGCGGCGCTGATCGGCGTGGCGTACCATCGCCTGATCGTGTCCGGCCTGCCCGTGATGATGGACGACCCCGCGGAGATGACGAGGTTCGGCATCACCACGGTCATGGTCGTGGCGGGCACCGTTATGTTCTTCTTTGGGCTCTCGGGCTTTTTGCTCAAGGTGCTGCAGGCCGCGCGCGGCGTGTATTGGCGCGGGCTCAACCCCTTCACGCTGCGGCAGCTGTCCTCCCGCGTGAACACCGTGAGCCTCTCCATGGCCGTGATCGCCATGATCTTGTTCCTGGCCATCACGAGCGTCACCACGGGCATGTCCATCGCCAAGGTGATGAGCGAGAACCTCGAGCGCTCCACCCCGGCCGACTACAGCCGTACCTTTACGTACTACAGCGAAGACTCGCTTGGGTCGGTGAATGAGAACCGCGCGGAGGGCGAGGCTCCCGCGGCCTCTGTATCCGAGCCACTCGACCTGCTTGGTCTTTCCGCTGAAAGCGATATGGTGGAGCTTGGGGACGACGGCTCCTACAAGACCGATGCGAACGGCGATTCCATCTCCACGGGCGAGAGATTCGACCTTGAGGGCATCACGGGGCGCTACGTGCAGGTGGACTTCTACGAGTCCTTCCTGAACGGCGGAAAGGAACCTGCGGTGAGCTTTGCCTCCGTGCTCGACGCCGCCCAGGGCGAGCACGCGAGCCTGCTGAGCGCGATGGGCGAGCAGGGCATGGCCTTTATATCCCAGAGCGCCTACAACGCGTATCGGGCGTTTCGGGGGATGGATCCGATCAGCCTTGGCGAGGACGGCTACCTCATTACCAGCGACGCGGGCGCCACGTTGAATAGCGTGTACGAAGACGCCATGGAGAACGGTTTTGCGCCGGAGCTCGGCGGTCACGTGCTGCACCCGGCCTCGACCAAGGTGGACGCTGCCTCCTCCTCGTTCACGAACAACACCTCCTCCTCCAACGCGGGGACGATGGTGGTGCCCGATGCGGTGCTCGAATCGATCGACGCACGGCCCCACACCAGTTGCCTTTTGGTGGACTATCGGGACGACATGCCCACGGCGGAGGGCGATGCGTACGTGTCCCACGCCCTGTCATTCACCTCGGCCACGCATGCGGGCACGGAGGTGGGCTATTGGGGGGCCAGCTTCACGCGCACCGAGCTGTATCAGAGCTCGGACGACCTCAACGGCCTGGTGAGCTACCTGGCGGTGTACATCGGCTTTGTGCTGGTGGTGGCTTGCGCGGCGATCCTCACCATCCAGCAGCTCTCGAGCGTGGCCGACGCGGGCACCAGCGTGCGGCTGCTCTCCGAGCTGGGCACGCCCACCGCGCAGATTCGCCGCTCGTTCCTGGCGCAGCAGGCCGTGTTCTTCTGCTTTCCGCTGGCGGTCGGTATAGCGCACTCCGTGGTGGCACTGCGCGTGGTGGTGGACTTGGTTGAGGTCTTCGGGCACCTCTCCATCGCCGGGACGGCCACCATGGCCTGCGCGATCTTCTTCGTGGCGTACGGCGGGTACTTCCTGCTGACCTACGCCATGAGCAAGAACATCCTGCGCGACGCGATCGCCGCCCGGCACTAGGCGAGCGGGCTGAGACGCCGCCGGGAGCTGTCCGGCGGCGTCTTCTTTCGCGCGTCGACCTGATTGTGTCTATGTTTCCGGCAACGCCTTCAGTGCTTGCGGTAAGCCGAATTGCAGTAAAGCCGCCATGCCTCTCGTAGAAGCACACTTTGGCGGCTCTTTTCTAAAGTGCTCGCCTTCAAACCTTCCGTTCCCAAGAAGGATGCCGCTTTGACCTACATTAAGTTCAACAACGACCGAATGTACGCTGTCCTCGCAATATTGAATTTCCTTCTTGGGCACATTGCGCCCCAAGCTAGCCGGGAAAAGCGATTGCATGCGCTCTTTGCCGACTATTCCCAGACAGACAAGCGCGCCATGGGGTTTCCAAAGGATTGGAAGGGGTCTGCGCTGTGGAGAGCGGGGGAGTACGTAGAGGAGAATAATCGCTATGCGGATGTTATCCACCATGTGACGGCTCCTTCATAAAATAAAGCGGGCCTAGTTTCGTCTTCCCGTTGTGCCATGCTTTGAAAGACATGGGACTGTTCCCTAGAGATCGTTCGGCACGGGAGGAACCGTTATGTTCCAACGCATTATCGAGTTCGCTCGTGTGCTATGGGGGCGCGGCGACGCGTCCTTGCGTGAGGACTCGTTCGAGGCGGCGGTGCGCACCACGGAGACTTCGGATATATGCGCGTTGGGAATCGAGCCGATCTCTAGGCTTTTCATGCGATACGCGACCATCTCCCTCATGGGTGTCGTCGCGCAGATCGCCATGGTGGCTTCCGAGGGAATCGTCGTCGGTAACGGCATCGGGCCGGCGGGCCTTGCCTGCATGAGCGTGGTCATGATGTTCGAGCTCGTGAATATGGCGCTGGGGAGCTCCCTGGGTCAGGGAGTCTCCACGGTATGCGGGAACCTTTTGGGCGCGGGGAACGTCGAAGCCGCTCGTCGCGCTTTTGGCCAGGGATTCTGGTTCACGTTTCTACTCGCGAGCGCGGTGTCGGCCACGTTCTTCGTTTTCGCACCGGCAATCGTTCCGTACGTCGGCGCCACGCCCGACATCCACGGTGACTGCGTCATGGCTGTCCGTATCTTCATGATGGGCTATCCATTCTGCATAACGGGGCAGATGCTTTGCCAAATGCTTCGGCAGGACGAGCGTCCTGGCCTCGCAAGCGCTATCCAGACGATGGGGTCGGTGCTCGCTGCGGTCTGGTTGGTGACTTCGGTGTTCGTGCTGCATTTAGGCGTTGCAGGCGCGGCGGCGTACTACGCGATATCGACGGGTTTTTGGTTCGTGAGCGTGCTGGCGTTCATTGGTGGGAGGCGTGCGCACGTCTTCCATATCCGGCTCTCGGACATTTCCGTGAGCCCCAAGCTTGCGATCGATGTATGCCGCTATGGATGCCCGGTTTTCTTGGTCCAGATATCGAGCGCTCTGTATGTCGCTATGATGAACCATACCTTCGCTGTAACGAGGCACATGGATGCCGTTGCGTCCTTCGCCATTATAAACAGCTATTTCATGTATACGCTCAATATCGTTTGCATGGCGCTTGCGTATGCCTTGCAACCTATCGCTGCCTACAACGAGGGGGCTGGTAAAAGGGAGCGATTGGCGCAGCTGCTTTTGGTTGCTTCGTTGGTAGAGGTCTTCGTCGTGGGATTGGTCTCTGTATCGGCGATGGTGTTTGCTCCGCAGCTGTGCGCGATATTTGCCGGTAGAGACGTTAAGCTTGCGATGATGAGCGCTCGTTGCGTGCGCATCGTCCTGCTCTTCTGCTCGCTCGGCTCCCTTGGGCAAATCCTGAGCGCCTATTTTGAGAGCGTGGGGGCTACGAAGAGGGCGGTTCTCTTTGGCGTGTTGCGATACGCCCTTTTTGCGGTACCTGCGATTCTCGTTATCGATATGCTCGCCGGCCCGAAAGAGGTTTGGTGGGTGCTGCCTTTCGCTGATTTGGCGACGTTTGCCGTCTCTGTGGCATGGATTTCCGTCGAGCGACGGAGGTTGTTGGGATAAGCGGGGCGGTCCTACGCCTGATTTTCAAACCTCCCGAGATATGTACCAAATAAAACGGTTTGGCGAAGTAGCCGCGAATGTCGCGAGTAATCTACCTGCGGAAACGTTTTGTGAAAACAGCTTGATACTCGGCCTGACCCATCTATTTGGTACATATCTCGGGAGGTTTGATTTTGGATGTTCGTTTGCGACGTGAGAGTGCCCCGATTGCCCCTGGATCTGTCGGCGCGATGTCCATTCGCGCGCCGTTGAACGGCGAATAACTCCTGTGGCGCGGGGTCGACTTGATGCTTCGCGTGGCCCCCAGCGTGACGTTTCGCGTCGGCCCGCTGCAAAACGCAGCGCAGAGCTCCGCTCGAATGCCAGGTGTCGTATATCTGTGGCTCCGCGGGCCGGGCGGACGGGCACCGCCCGAGGTCGCTACAATGAATCGGATAGATGGACCCGCTACGCAACGAGGAACGCCCTATGTCCGATGACTTTTTCGACGACGAGCAGGAGCTGATGGAGGCCGAGGCCCCCGCGAGCTCCGCCGTGCCCGCCCGCGCCGATAAGCCCGTCGCGGGCGCGTCCCCGGCCCATAGCCCCGAGGCGGCCTGCGCCTCCGATCGGCAGGCCCCGCCCTTCTGGATGGTGCTCGCCATCGCGGCGATCGCGCTCATCCTGGGCATCGTGATCGGCTACCTGCTGGGTACCAACGCGACGCTCGCCGAGCTCAGCCAGGCGGGTGCTCAGACCGCGGGCGCTTCCGCCTCGACCTCGGCCGACTCCGCTACGGCCCTGCCCGAGGGGCACCCGCAGCTGGACATCGCCGACGACGGCACCGCCACCCTGGCCGATTCCGGCTCGGCGAGCGAGTAGGGGGGTCGCCATGGCGTTCAATCGCGAGCAGACGCGCCGCATGCAGGCAGGTGTGGTCATATCCCTGCTGGTGGTAGCGGTGGTCTTGCTCATCGTGGTGCTCTCGGGCGGCGTGGGTGCCAAGGTCGGCGGCACCGCATCCGCCGGCTCCTCCTCGGCCAGCTCGGCCGCCAGCTCAGCGCCCACGGCCGCCGCGGCTAGCGGGGACTCCGACCTCTCCTCCATGGACGACGTCAACGCCACCTACGGCGCGGCGGAGCAAAAGCTCAAGGCCCAGTTCGAGGCCGACCCCTCCAATCCCTCGGCGTTGTTGAACCTCGCCAACGGGTACTTCGACTGGGGCTATGCCGCCATGGGCTACGCTACCTCCGATGACGATACCGCCCACGTGACCGACCTCTTCACCCAGGCCGTGACCTATTACGACCAGTACCTGCAGGGGAGCCCCTCTTCCAAGTCGGTGCAGGTTGACCGCGCCATCGCCATCTTCTACGCGGGCGACACCACGCGCGCCATCGACACGCTCGAGGCCTTCACCGCGGGCACGGACGACTTCGGTCCCGCGTGGGCCAACCTCGGCATGTTCTACGAGGCCGCGGGCCGCACCGACGACGCCAAGGCCGCCTACGAGCGCGCCGTCAAGGCCGACCCTGACGATACCTACCAGGTCAAGACGTATGCCCAGCAGCGTCTCGACGCCCTTTCCCAAGACAAGTAAGCAAGCGACGCGCAAGGAGCGAGCATGGAACTCAGCATCAGCACCAACCCCACGCCCGAGGTCTACACCATCGCCGTGACCGGCGAGATCGACATCTCGTGCGCCGACAAGATCCGCAACGCCATCGACCTGGCGCTCGAGCAGCCCACCGAGCGCGTGGAGCTCGACTTCGCCCAGGTGAGCTACATCGACTCCACGGGTATCGGCGTGCTGGTGGGCGCCGCGCACCACGCGGCCGAGCATCAGAAGCGCTTTTCCGTGGTCAATGCCCAGCCGGGCGTGATGCGCGTGGCGCAGCTTCTGGGCGTGGCCGAGGAGATCGGCATCAGCGCCGCGTAAAGGATGGACGAGCTCTGGACCCGTCGGGCGGTACCGCGCCCGGCGGGTTTATACTTGAAAAGTTGCTGACTTATCAGGGGGCGTTCGCGCAACCCCTCCACGACGTACCGGAGGTCCCACGTGCTAGGAATCGGATCGGGGGAGCTGGCCATCATCTTGGTCTTCGGCTTCCTGCTCTTCGGCCCTGACAAGCTGCCCCAGATGGGGCGCACTATCGGCCGCGCCCTGCGCCAGTTCAGGGAGACGCAGGAGCGCATGACGTCCGTGGTGCAGTCCGAGGTTATCGACCCCATGACCGCCGCGGCCAACGCGCCGCTCAAGCCCAAGGCAGGCGCCGCGCCCGCGGACGACGACTCCGACGCGGACGTCCCCGCCGAGTCCGCCGCCCCGCAGCGCAAGGAGACCTTCGCCGAGCGCCGTGCCCGCCTGGCCGCCGAGAAGGCCGCCAAGGAGGCCGCGCCCGACGCTTCCGATCCCGTCGCGGACGCCGCCCCCGAGCAGCCCGCCACGGAGCCCGCCCCCGCTCCCGAGGCCGCACCCGAGCCCGAGGTCCGCACTACCGCCGACCTCTACGCCCGCCGCCCGCGCAAGAAGGCCGCCGCGGCCGCTGCCGAGACCCCCGAGCCCGCGGCCGCCGACGAGGCCGCCATGGCCCCTGAGTCCTCCGAGGGAGGTGAGCGCTAATGCCGATCGGACCCGCGCGCATGCCGCTCTTCGACCATCTCGGCGAGCTGCGCCGCCGCCTCACCATCGTCGTGGTGTCGGTGCTCATCGCCACCATCGTCATGTACTTCGCCACGCCCGTCATCGTAGACGTGCTCAAGGACCCGATCATGCCGTCGCTGCACGGCCGCGACTTCATCATCACGAGCTCGCTCGGCGGCTTCGCCATCAAGTTCGGCATCGCCGTCAAGGTCGCGGTGGTGATGTGCACGCCCATGATCGTGTGGCAGATCCTGGCGTTCTTCCTCCCCGCGCTCAAGCCCAACGAGCGCCGCTGGGTGGTGCCGACGGTGCTGGCCGCCACCGTGCTGTTCTTCATCGGCGTGGTGTTCTGCTACTTCATCATCATCCCCGCCGGCTTCGAGTGGCTCATCTCCGAGACCGAGTCCATCGCCGCCGCCATGCCCGAGCTGCAGGACTACATCAACATCGAGATCTTGCTCATGATCGGCTTCGGCGTGGCCTTCGAGCTGCCGCTCATCGTGTTCTATCTGGCCGTGTTCCACATCGTGGCCTACGCGACCTTCCGCTCGGCCTGGCGCTACATCTACGTGGCCATGCTCGTGGTCTCGGCCTCCATCACGCCCGACGCCAGCCCCGTCACGCTGATCTTCATGTACGCGGCCATGCTCTCGCTCTACGAGATCTCGCTCGCGGTGACGCGTTTCGTGATCGTGGCGCGCGAGGGCAAGAAGGGCCTCACCTACAGCCGTTTCGCCGGGCTGTTCGCCGATGACGACGAGGACGAGGCGTAGGCCCCCATGCATGAGATGAGTATCGTCGACGGTGTGCTGCGCACCGTGGGCCGCGCGGCGCGCGAGGCGGGTGCCTCGCGCGTCGTTTCCATAACGCTCAGGATCGGCGACATGCGCGAGGTGGTGCGCGACTCGCTCGACTTCGCCTGGGAGGTCCTGCGCGAGGACGAGCCGCTCACGCGCGGGGCCGAGCTGGTGGTGGAGGAGGTCCACCCCCGTAGCCGGTGCACGGAGTGCGGCGAGGAGTTCGACCACGACCGCTTCCATTGCCGCTGCCCCCGGTGCGGCAGCGGGCACACCGTCACCGTGCACGGCCGCGAGCTGGACATCGTGTCCATGGAGATCGAGACCGCCGACTAAGGCCGCATCCGCCTGCAGAAAGGGAGCCCAATGGCTGAGAAGACCGTCGATATCGCAACCCCCATCCTCTCGCGCAACGAGCGCCTCGCCGAAGAGCTGCGCCGCCGCTTCGCCGCCACGGGCACCTTCGTGGTGAATGTGCTCTCCAGCCCCGGCTCGGGCAAGACGAGTACCATCCTCGCCACCAACGAGCGCCTGCGCGACGCGTACGGTCTCTCCTGCGCCGTGATCGAGGGCGACATCGCGAGCGACGTCGACGCCCTCACCATGAAAGCGGCCGGCATGCCCGCCATCCAGATCAACACGGGCGGGCTGTGCCACCTGGAGGGCAACATGATCCGCGACGCCGTGGACGCGCTCGACGCGGGCGTGGGCCTAGACAAGATCGACGTGATCTTCATCGAGAACGTGGGCAACCTGGTGTGCCCCGTCGACTTCGACCTGGGCGAGAACCTCTCCGTGATGATCCTCTCCGTGCCCGAGGGCGACGACAAGCCCCTCAAGTATCCCGGGATCTTCCAGCACGTGGGCGCCAACTTGCTCAACAAGGTCGACGTGGCGCCCGCCTTCGACTTCGACCTGGCCGCCTACGACGGCGCGCTCGATGACCTCAACCCCGCCGCGCCGCGCTTTCGCGTGAGCGCCACCAAGGGCGAGGGCATGGACGCGTGGGCGGCCTTTTTGGCCGAGCGCATCGCCGCCGCGAAGGGCGTCGGCGCGTCGGCGTAGGTCATCGCGACGAGCGGGCGATGCCTCCGGGACGGTGCCGCATGTGTCCACCGGACGCTTCCGTGCTGCGGGTGGCCGGTGGTGGGTCGGACAGACCGCCTGGCTGCATATGTGTATACTGATGCCCCAAACGGCCCGGACGGACCCGGGTCTATCGGTATACGAAGGAGCCCGGCTCTTGAAGCTCGTCATCGCAGAGAAGAACATCGCCGCGCAGAAGATCGCGCAGCTCCTGTCCGAGGCGGGAGCGCCCAAGGCCGACAAGGTCTACAACACCCAGGTCTACCGCTTCAAGGTGGGCGGTGAGGACTGGGTCTCCATGGGCCTGGCGGGCCATATCCTGGCGCCCGACTTCCCCGACGAGGTCCTCTTCGACAAGAAGCAGGGCTGGTACAGCCTCTCCGCCGAGGGCGAGGTCCTGCCCGCCGACGTGCCGGACGGCCTGGCCCGCCCGCCCTACGACACCAAGCGCAAGCCCTTCCTGGCCAACGGCATCAACATCAAGGGTTGGAAGGTCGAGAGCCTGCCCTACCTTACCTGGGCGCCCATCGTGAAGCTCCCGGCCGAGAAGGAGATCATCCGCGTCCTCAAGAACCTGGCCAAGAAGTCCGACGAGGTCATCATCGCCACGGACTTCGACCGCGAGGGCGAGCTCATCGGCTCGGACGCCCTCAACATGGTGCGCGAGGTGGCGCCCGACGTGCCCGCCTTCCGCGCCCGCTACTCGGCGCTCATCAAGGGCGAGGTCACGGCCGCGTTCGAGAACCTCGTCACGCTCGACCAGGACCTGGCCGACGCCGGCGAGTCCCGCCAGTACATCGACCTGGTGTGGGGCGCCGTGCTCACACGCTACCTCACGCTCGCCAAGTTCGGCGGTTTCGGCAACGTGCGCTCGGCCGGCCGCGTGCAGACCCCCACGCTCGCCCTGGTGGTGGAGCGCGAGCGCGAGCGCCTGGCCTTCGTCCCCGAGGACTACTGGCAGATCCGCGGCATGGGCGAGGCCTCCGGTCAGGAGTTCAAGATCGCGCACGCCACGGCGCGCTTCACCGACCGCTCGCTCGCCGAGGCGGCCTTCTCTCACGTGGAGGGTGCTACCAGCGGTACCGTCACGGCCGTGGCCAAGCGCAGCCGCAAGCAGCAGCCGCCCATCCCGTTCAACACCACAGCGCTCCAGGCCGCCGCGGCCGCCGAGGGTATCTCGCCCGCGCGCACCATGCGCATCGCCGAGAGCCTCTACATGAGCGGTCTCATCTCCTACCCGCGCGTCGACAACACCGTCTACCCGCGTACGCTCGATATCGAGGGCATCGTGCGCGGCCTCTCCGCGGCCAACCCTGCGCTGCGCCCCGTGTGCGACAAGGTCCTCGCCGGCCCCATGAAGCCCACGCGCGGCAAGGTGGAGACCACCGACCACCCGCCCATCCACCCCACCGGGCAGGGCAACCCCGAGAGCCTGGACGGCGGCCAGAAGAAGCTCTACAACCTGATCGCGCGGCGCTTCCTCGCCACGCTCATGGGCCCGGCCACCATCGAGAACACCAAGCTCTCCATCGACGTGGCGGGCGAGCCCTTCCAGGCTTCCGGTGACGTGCTGGTCGAGGCCGGCTTCCGCGAGGCCTACCCCTACGGTCTCAAGCGCGACGAGCAGCTGCCCTCCCTCGAGCAGGGCGACGCCATCGCCGTGCACGACGTCAAGCTCGAGGCCAAGCAGACCGAGCCGCCGGCGCGCTACTCCCAGGGCAAGCTGGTGCAGGAGATGGAGAAGCGCGGCCTGGGCACCAAGTCCACGCGCGCGAGCATCATCGAGCGCCTCTACCAGGTGCGCTACCTCAAGAACGACCCCATCGAGCCCTCGCAGCTGGGCATGGCCATCGTGGACGCGCTGCACGAGTACGCGCCGCGCATCACCACGCCCGAGATGACCGCCGAGCTCGATGAGGACATGACCCGCGTGGCCGAGGGCCGCGACACCCAGGACCACGTGGTGGAGCACTCCCGGGCGCTGCTGGCCGGCATGCTGGACGCGCTCATCGAGCACAAGGACGACCTGGGCGAGGCCATCTCCGACGCCGTGACAGCCGACGCGCGCGTGGGCGCGTGCCCTACGTGCGGCAAGGACCTGGTGATGAAGACGAGCGCCAAGACGCGCGGCAGCTTCATCGGCTGCATGGGCTGGCCCGACTGCGACGTGACCTATCCCGTGCCCTCCGGCGTGAAGGTGAGCCCGCTCGAGGGCGAGGCCGCCGTGTGCCCGGAGTGCGGCGCGCCGCGCATCAAGTGCCAGCCGTTCCGCCAAAAGGCCTACGAGCAGTGCGTGAACCCCACGTGCCCCACCAACTTCGAGCCCGACCTCAAGGTTGGGGAGTGCCGTGTTTGCGCCGAGGCGGGCCGCGTGGGCGAGCTCATCGCGCACAAGAGCGAGAAGAGCGGCAAGCGCTTCATCCGCTGCACCAACTACGACGACTGCGGCGTGAGCTACCCCCTGCCGGCTCGCGGCAAGCTCGAGGCCACGGGCGAGGTCTGCGAGCACTGCGGCGCGCCCGTGGTGATCGTCAACACCGCGCGCGGCCCATGGCGCATCTGCGTGAACATGGACTGCCCCGGCAAGGAGAAGAAGCCGGCCCGCGGAAAGGGCGCTGCAGCCAAGAAGGGCGCGGGCACCAAGAAGACGGCCGCCAAGAAGACGGCCGCCAAGAAGCCCACGACCAAGAAATCCGCGGCCAAGAAGAAGGCCGAGTAGCTGCGAGCGCTCCGCAATCCGTATATCGCCCATCGCCGCCCGTGCCCGCTTCCGTTTGGGCGCGGGCGGCGGCTTTCGTGGGTACAATGGTGGCGACGAAAGGAGGGGCCATGACCGGAATCTACTCCATCGCCGAGATCCGGGGGCTCGTGACCCCCTTGCTTGTGAAATATCGCGCATCCGGGGCCTCGTTGTTCGGCTCCTACGCGCGCGGCGAGGCCACGCCCGAATCCGACCTCGACGTCATCATCGACGGTGGGCCGGATTTCCAGCCCACCGACATCTTTGCCATCGCGGAGGACCTCTACGAGTCCTCGGGCAAGCGCGTTGACGTGTACGAGGATTCCGAGGTGGACCCCACCTCGGAGTTCGGCCGTCGCGCGCGGGCGGAGAGTTTGGTGCTGCTATGAGCGCTGGCGACGAGCGGAACCTGCAGAGGATCATGGCGTTCGCCGACGACCTTGCCCGCTTGATCGACGAGCGGTGCATCATGCCTGAGGCGGTGCAGGCCGACCAGGTCCGTGAGGTCCTGCGTGGCGAGTTCGGTGCCTAGCCCCCGCTTGCGTGTGTAGCGGCTATACGGTTCATACTGCGGGCAAAACGGGAAACGCGAGCCTGAGGAGGGCCAATGGACGCGGGCGGCATAGGGCGGAAGCGCCGGATCATCGTGGGCGTGAGCGGGGCGAGCGGGGTCGTCATGGCCCGCTACCTGCTGCGGGCGCTTCGCGACTACGAGGACGTGGAGTCCCATCTGGTGGTGAGCGAGGGCGCGGCCAAGACCTGGCAGCTCGAGTGCGCCGGCCCGCTCACCGAGCTCACGGACCTGGCCGACGTGGTGCACGACGTCCATAACCTGGCCGCGAGCATCTCCAGCGGCAGCTTCGTCACCGAGGGCATGGTCGTGGTGCCCTGCTCCATGAAGACCCTCTCCGGAATCGCCACCGGCTACGCCGACAACCTCATCACCCGCGCCGTCGATGTGTGCCTGAAGGAAGGGCGCCACGTGGTCCTCGTGCCGCGCGAGATGCCGCTCGGCCGCGTGCACCTGCGCAACCTCAAGACCGTCTCCGAGGACGGCTGCGCCATCGTGCCGCCCATGCTCACGTTCTACAACGGCCCCAGCACGCTCGACGACCAGATCTGGCACGTGGTGGGCAAGGTGCTGCTCCAGTTCGGGCTGGAGCCGCGCCGCTTCCGCGCCTGGGAGGGCGCCGAGTAGGCCCGTGGTCGTTGAAGGAGGCACATCCATGCAGGTCAAGACCATAACCGCGGGCGAGGGGAAGTTCGCGCTGGAGGCCGTGGTGGTGCTCACGCCGCGCGGCATCACGGTGACGGCGTGCTCGCCCGACTTCGCCCACCTGGGCGCCACGGCGCAGGCCATCCCGCGACCGGAGCCGGGCCGCACGGCTACGGTGAGCATCCTGGCGGTGCCCTGCCATCGCGACGAGATTCCCGCGCGCGACATCGCCGCGGCGCTCGCCACGCGCTTCAAGATGCCGGTGGCCGCCAGTACGGGCTTCCATGTGGACAACGCCACGCACGAGGACCTCGAGCGCCTGCTCGCCACCTGCCGCGAGCTCATCGCAAAGATCGAGGATTGGGTCGCCAACGCCCTCTGACGTGACGTTGGAGCCTGTCCCCAATGCCACGCCGATGTCATGAAAATCGTGCTTGACCGTATAGCCGCTACACGGTCCACACTCCAGCTTGAAGGCGCCGCCAGGCGCAACCCACACGAGTTGGAGGAAACATGGCAAACAAGGTGAACGACCTCCGCAGCGCGCTCGAGCTGCTCGAGGGCATGGAGGGCCAGCTGATCGAGACCGACGTCGAGGTCGATCCGCACGCCGAGCTCTCCGGCGTCTACCGCCACATCGGTGCCGGCGGCACCGTCGCCCGCCCCACCAAGGAGGGCCCGGCGATGATCTTCAACAACATCAAGGGCCACAAGGACGCCCGCGTGGTCATCGGCCTGCTGGCCAGCCGCAAGCGCGTCGGCGCCCTGCTGGACTGCGAGCCCAAGCGCCTCGGGTTCCTCCTCAACGAGGCCGTGAAGAACCCCATCCCCGCCGTCGAGATCCCGGCCGACGAGCCCGCGCCCTGCCAGGAGGTCGTCTACATGGCCGACGACCCCGACTTCGACATCCGCAAGCTCGTCCCCGCGCCCACCAACACCGAGGAGGACGCCGGTCCCTACATCACCATGGGCATGTGCTATGCGCACGACGTCGAGACCGGTGAGCACGACGTGACCATCCACCGCCTGTGCCTGCAGGGCAAGGACGAGATCTCCATGTTCTTCACCCCGGGTGCCCGCCACCTGGGCGCCTTCCGCGAGAAGGCCGAGGCCCTCGGCAAGCCGCTTCCGATCTCCATCTCCATCGGCGTGGACCCCGCCATCGAGATCGGCGCCTGCTTCGAGCCGCCAACCACCCCGATCGGCTACGATGAGCTGCAGGTCGCCGGCGCCATCCGCGGCGAGGGCGTGAAGCTCGCCCGCTGCAAGACCATCGACGAGCTGTGCATCGCCAACGCCGAGTACGTCATCGAGGGCGAGCTCGTCCCGAACGTCCGCGTGCGCGAGGACCAGAACACCAACACCGGCAAGGCCATGCCCGAGTTCCCGGGCTACACCGGCGCCACCCAGCCCGAGGTCCCGGTCATCAAGGTCAAGTGCGTGACCACCCGCAAGAACCCCATCATGCAGACGGTCATCGGCCCGTCCGAGGAGCATGTCTCCATGGCCGGCATCCCCACCGAGGCCTCGATCCTCGCCATGGTAGACAAGGCCATGCCGGGCCGCGTGCAGAACGTCTACGCCGCGACCCCGGGCGGCGGCAAGTTCATGGCCGTCATTCAGTTCAAGAAGGGCGTGCCCTCCGACGAGGGCCGTCAGCGCCAGGCCGCCCTCCTCGCCTTCTCAGCGTTCCCCGAGCTCAAGCACGTGTTCCTGGTCGACGAGGACGTCGATTGCTTCGATATGAACGACGTGATGTGGGCCATGACCACCCGTTTCCAGGGCGATATGGACATCGTCACCATCCCGGGCGTGCGCTGCCACCCGCTCGACCCCTCCAACGACCCGCTGTACAGCTACAGCGTGCGCGACCACGGCATCGCCTGCAAGACGATCTTCGACTGCACCGTGCCCTACGACCAGAAGGCCCGCTTCCAGCGCTGCAAGTTCAAGGACGTCGACGCGTCCAAGTGGGTCCCCGGCTTCGAGGACTAACCTGGGCTTTCCCGGCCGCCCCATCTCGCCGCTTATCGCGGCTGATGCGGGCCATGTGAGCCCCAAGGGCGGGCACGCCGATACCGCGTGCCCGCCCATCCAGAACACCCTACGAGAAAGACCATCCGTTCATGCAGTACTTCCCCTCCGGCATCATCATCAACGTGTCGGCCGTCATCCTGGGCGGCATCTTCGGCGCCATGCTCGGCCCCAAGCTGCCCCGCGACCTGCGCTCCACGCTGAACCTCATCTTCGGCGCTTGCTCCATGACCATGGGCATTTCCTACATCGTGAAGCTCCAGACCCTGCCGGCGCTCATGCTCACCGTGATCGTGGGCACCGCCATCGGCCATCTCATCCACCTCGAGGGCGGCATCTCCTCGCTGGCGGCCAAGCTGCAGGGCCCCGTGTCCGCGCTGGTCAAGTCCGAGCCCTCAGGCGACATGACCGAGGAGGAATGGATGAACCGCTACATCGCGGCCGTCGTGCTCTTCTGCGCCTCGGGCACCGGCATCTTCGGCGCGCTGCAGTCCGGCCTGAACGGCGACCAGTCCATCCTGATCTCCAAGGCTATCCTGGACTTCTTCACCGCCGCGATCTTCGCCGCCGACCTGGGCTTCATGACCCCGCTCATCGGCATCCCGCAGGCCGTGATCATGGCCATCCTGTTCGTGCTCGCCGGCGTGATCATGCCGCTCACCAACGACGTCATGATGGGCGACTTCCGCGCCTGCGGCGGCGTGCTCATGCTCTGCACGGGTCTGCGCATCTGCGGCATCAAGAACTTCCCCATCGCCAACATGCTGCCGGCGATGATCCTCGCGATGCCACTCTCCTGGCTGTTCTCCAGCATCATCCTGCCGATGATCGGCTAGTCCGACCCGCCCCATAGCGCGCGCCCGTTTGCGCTACACTGACCCCCTGGATGCTCGGCGTCCAGGGGGTTTCCGTGGGAAGGGGCCGTCATGGAAGGCATGTTCGAGATCGGCGAGATGGCGCGGCTGTTCGACATCTCGCGCCAGACCCTCATCTACTACGACCGCATCGGGCTGTTCCACCCGGCGCGCGTGAACGACCACGGCTACCGGTTCTACGCGCCCACGCAGATTCCCATGCTGCGGCTCATCTGCATGTTGCGCGAGCTGGGCGTGGAGCTCAAGGAAATCGAGCGGCTCATGGGCGGGCGCGATATCGACGCCATCGTGGGGCGCCTGTTCGAGCGCGTCGGCAGCCTGGAGGCCCAGATCGCCGGCCTCGCCCGTCAGCGTGACTCGGTGATGGAGCGCCTGACCTTCTACCGCGAGGTGGGCGAGTGGCGCGACCGCGAGGGCGTGCCGACCCTGCGCCACTACCCGTGCCGACGCGTGGTGGTAGAGCCCTTCGGCGCGACGTGGCCCACGCGTCCCGTGCTGCACGCAACGCTTATGCGCGCGGCGCACCGGATGCGCGAGGTGAGCGGCATGGGCCCGGTGCGCGGCTGGGGCTCCATGCTGTGCGCGGACCAGATGCGCGGCGATGAGCCGCTGGCGGGCGCGGGCGCCTTCGTGACGGTGCCCGCCGGGGTGGACGCCTCGGGCGTGGAGGGGTTGACCGTGCTGCCCGAGGGTACCTACCTGTGCCTGGCGCGATGGGGCATGCCGTACGACCCGGCAGGTATCCGCCGGCTCGCCGAGGCCCTGGAGGAGCACCGCCTGCGCGCCGTGGGCGACGCCTTCGACTTCTGCCTGCTCGACGCCACGAGCTACACCGACGAGCACGCCGAGGACTTCTGCTGCCTACAGATTCCCGTGGAGCTCGCGCTCTAGCGGGCGGCGCAGCCGGCGGCGAGGACGAAGGACGCATTCACTGGTGGGCGCGCTCGCGATGCCGCCGTCTCGTCCTCCCGGGGCCCGCGCGCTATGATGGTGAGCGAACGTACGCGAACCACGGGAGGTCCCATGACCCCGCTCCTCATCACGCTCGAGGGTATCGACGGCGTGGGCAAATCCACGCAGGCGGCCCTGCTCGCCGACGCGCTCGAGGCTGCCGGCCACGACGTGCTGCGCCTGCGCGAGCCCGGCGGCGTGGCCATCTCGGAGAAGATCCGCGCCCTGCTGCTCGACCCCGCCAACGCCGAGATGGGCGACGCCTGCGAGCTCCTCCTGTACGAGGCCGCCCGCGCGCAGCTCGTCCACCAGGTGATCGCGCCCGCGCTCGCGGCCGGCAAGGCCGTGGTCTGCGACCGCTTCTACGATTCCACCACAGCCTACCAGGCGCACGCCGCCGGGTTGGACCCGCGCACCGTGGAGCTCGCCAACGGCATCGCGGTGGGGGAGTGCCGCCCGCGGCTCACGCTCGTCTACGACCTGCCCGTGGCCGCGGCTCGCGCCCGCATGGCCGCCCGCGCGGGCGAGGACCGCATGGAGGCCAAGGGCCTGGCGTTCCAGGAGCGCGTGGCCGAGGGGTTCCGCGCGATCGCCGCGGCGGAGCCCGGCCGCGTCAAGCTCGTGGACGCCGCGGGCACGGTGGGCGAGGTCCACGCCCGCACCCTTAAGGCGGTGGCGGGGGCGCTGGGTCTCGAGCTCGCCTCCGCCCCGGGCGCCGCGGAGGGCCGCTAGCATGGCCGCCCCGCTCCTCTCCCAGCTCGACACCCAGCCCCGCGTGCTCGACTTCCTCGCCCGTGCCGTGGCGAGCGGCCGCGCGAGCCACGCCTACCTCTTCCTGGGCGCGCCCGGCGCGGGCAAGCTAGACGCGGCCTGGGCCCTGGCGCAGGCGCTGCTCTGCGAGGCCGAGGACGGAGGACGCCCGTGCGGCGGCTGCGACGCCTGCATCCGCGTGGCGCGCCATACGCACCCCGACGTGCACCTCTACCAGCCGGAATCCGCCACGGGCTACCTCATCGCCCAGACGCGCGCCCTGCTGGAGGACGTGGCGCTCGCCCCCATCCGCGGCCGCTCCAAGGTCTACATCGTGGACCGCGCCGAGCAGCTGCGCTCCAACACGGCCAACGCCCTGCTCAAGACCCTCGAGGAGCCGCCCGCCGGCGTGACGTTCATCCTGCTCGGTACCAGCGCCGACGCCATCCTGCCCACTATCGTCTCGCGCTGCCAGTGCGTGCCGTTCCGCATGGTCTCGCCCCTGCGCGCCGCCGAGGCGGTGGAGCGCGCCGTGGGCGTGCCGCGCGAGCGCTGCCGCATGGCCGTGGCCGTGGCGGGCAGCCCCGCGCGCGCCGTCGAGTTCCTCAAGTCCGCCGACCGCCAGGCGGCCCGCCGCGCCATGCTGCGCGCCATCGACTCGCTCGCCCACGCCGACGAGGCGGACATCCTCTCGCTCGCCAAGGAGGTCATCCTCGCCACCGACGCGCCGCTCGCCGAGGTGGAGTCCACCCAGAGGGCCGTGCTGGAGCAAAACGCCGACTACCTCTCCCGTGGAGCCTTGAAGCAGCTCGAGGATCGCAACAAGCGCGAGCTAACGGCACGTAAGCGTTCGGGTATCATGGAGGTTCTGGCCGCCGCCCGGTCGCTTTTGCGCGATGTGCTGTGCCGTCTCGAGGACGTGCCGGCCGACATCGTCAACGCGGACGCGGCGGACACCGTGGAACGGCTCGCCTCCCGCGCGAGCGTCCCGGGCGCCCTCGCGGCGCTCGACGCGGTGGCCCGGGCCGAGACGCGCATCAGGCGCAACGTCACCCCCCAGCTGACCCTCGAGGTCATGCTCTTCGATATCAGGAAGGGGCTCATATGCCCGTAGTCGTTCCCGTCAAGTTTCCCTTCGCCTCTCACGACCTGTGGTTCGATCCCGAGGGGCTCGACATCGTGGCCGCGGACTACGCCGTGGTCTGCACCGAGCGCGGCACCGAGATCGGCCTGGTCACGGCCGACCCCTTCGAGGTGCCCGTCGACGAGCTCGCCGCGCCCTTGAAGTCGGTGATCCGAATCGCCGACGACATCGACCTCGAGCGCGCCGACGAGCTCGCCTGCCGCGGCGATGACGCCATGGTCGAGTTCCGCCGCCTCATCCAGAAGAACAAGCTCGACATGAAGCCCGTGGGCGTGGAGTTCCTCTTCGGCGGGGAGAAGGCCGTGTTCTACTTCGCCGCCGAGGAGCGGGTGGACTTCCGCCAGCTCGTGCGCGACCTCTCCGCCAAGTTTCACGTGCGCGTGGACATGCGCCAGATCGGTGTGCGCGACGAGACCCGCCTGGCCGGCGGCTACGCCACCTGCGGCCAGGAGCTGTGCTGCACGCGCTTCGGCGGGCAGTTCGAGCCGGTGAGCATCCGCATGGCCAAGGAGCAGGACCTGCCGCTCAACTCCGCCAAGATCTCCGGCGTGTGCGGCCGCCTCATGTGCTGCCTTCGCTACGAGTTCGAGGCGTACAAGGACTTCAAGAGCCGCGCCCCCAAGAAGAAGACGCTCATCGACACGCCTCTCGGCAAGGCGCGCATCCAGGAGTACAACACCCCGCGCGAGCAGCTGGTGCTGCGGCTCGAGGGCGGAAAGGTGTTCCGCGTGAACCTGTCCGACATGACCTGCTCCGAGGGCTGCAAGAAGAAGGCCGCCGAGCAGGGCTGCGCCTGCCGCCCGGACTGCGTGACGCGCGACATCATGGAGCGCATCGAGAGCCCCGAGATCAAGCTGGCGCTGCTGGAGCTCGACCGCAAGAACGGCGTTGACGTGGGCGACGGTCTGGACACGTCCGACCGCATCGTGACCTCTGGGCCCACGCCGGGTTCGCGTCGCCGCCGCGGCGAGGGTGCCTCCGGCTCCGGTCAGGGCGGCGACCGCGGGCAGCAGGGCGGTTCGGGTTCCGGGCGCGGGCGCGGGCGCAAGGGCGCCGACGCCGCCGATGCGGGCACGGGCGAGGGGCAGCGCCGTCGCCGCCGCCGTTCGGGGGCCGAGCGCGCCGAGGCCGAGGGCGGCGCCGCGTCCGGCGGCGCGCAGCAGGCGGCGAAGCCCGCCCGCGGCGAGGATGCCGGCCAGCAGCCGCGTCGCCGCCGTCGGCACCTGAGCGGTGAGGAGGCCGACGCCGCCTTCCGCGCCGCGGCCGCCCGCGAAGCCGCCTCCGCGGCCGAGGGCGAGCAGAAGCCCGCACGCCGCCGCCGCCACCGCTCCGGCGACGGCGGCGGCCAGGGCCAGGCCGGCGGCAACGGTGCCAGCGCCTCCCGCAAGCCGGAGGTCCCCTCCGTGGCCGACCAGCTCGCCGACGGCAAGGTGAAGGTCACGCGCCGTCGCCCCGGCGACGGCGGCGGCTCCCTCGGCTCGGAGCAGAATCGCGTCTCCGGGGACGCGGCGGCGCCTATGGACGGCCAGGTGCCCAAGAAGCGCCGTCGCCGCCGTCCCCGCAAGCCCAAGCAGGGCGGCGAGGGTACCTCTGCCGAGTAGCAGCCGAACCTGCCATACCACGCATTCATTGAGATGGAAATGCACTTCCTGACCGTGGGGAGTGCATTTTCATCTCAATCAATAATCGACACCCGGGTGCGTTCCACTCATTGAGACATTTCTGCACCTATGTCGAGTAAGAAAGCGTATTTCCATCTCAATGAAATTTGCTCGCCGCGACCTGCCGCGTCGCGATCTGCCGCGTCGCGATGCGGCCCATGCGGCTCGCCTGGATCGGACAGCTTTGCATCGTTCGGCATCGCCTCGGTGCCGGCCGTGTTCTCCGAGGGCACCTGCCGTTCATGGGCGCGACCCCGCCGTTCGCCGATCTCCGTATCTCACAGCGGTTTTAAGCACCGGTCTCTACCTTGGGCGGCGCAGTTCCAGCGTAGATTCCGGCGCATTTCCGGCATAGCGTCTGGAAAACATGCCCTCTTGTTTTCTGCCTTAATGCAGGGCATCGTCGAGTGCGCTTGGGGGCTATCGTGACAAGGGAAATGGACGCTGCGGTCGACTATCTGCTGAGGGAGTCCGAAGGGCGCGGTCTGCTTGCGATCTCGCATGAGCCCTCGATGCAGAGGGCGTTGGGGCGTCGTCTCAAGCGGGGGAACCTCGTCATGCCCCACAAAGGCATGTATGCGCACCGCTCGTATTGGGAGGGCCTCTCGTGGGCCGTCCAAGCGATGAGCGTGCTGCGCACTTACGCGCTCGTGCACCCCGATGCCGTCTTCTGCTCGTTTTCGGCCGCCCTGATTCATGGGCTATGGGTCCCCAAGCGCGAGGCGCTCGAGCGGGTCCATGTCTTTGGATCCCATGGCTGCCGAACGCCCTGGGTGCATTTCCACAAGCCGTCGAAGATAGGCGCCGTCTCGGTGTCTGGTTTCAGCGTGGCCTCTCTCGAGCGAACGGCCCTCGACTGCATGGCCGACCTTGAGTTCAGGAACTCCCTGGCGATCGCCGATTCCTATCTGCGGAGAAGCGGGCGCGAGCCCTACGAGGCGCGCGACGAGTTCGAGAGCCTGTTCCCGCATTGCCCGGGCATCGTGCAGGCGCGGCGCGTGCTCCCGCTTGCCGACGCTCGCAGCGAGAACGGCGGCGAGAGCTACGCGCGCGCCGTCATGATCGAGAACGACATCATGCTGCCCGAGCTCCAACATGTGGTGACGCGGCCGGACGGCTCGGGCGGGACCTACCGCTTCGACTACTTTTGGGACCTTGTGCGCCGAAAGGTGGGCGGCGAGCTCGACGGCTATTGCAAGACCGAGGACCCGGCCATCTTGCTGGATCGCAGCCAGATGGAGGTGCTGCGCGACGAGCGCATGCGCGAATCCGACCTCACCGCGCTGGGCTACCAGATCGTCCGGTTCACGTTCGACATGGCGGTGCGGACGTTTCCCTTGCTAGAGCGGCTAGAGATGTTCGGCATTCCCCATGGCGAGCAGTTCCGAGTGATTCATTGAGATGAAAAGGACGTTTGTACTCGATATAGGTGCATTTTCATCTCAATGAATAATCGACATGGGGGTGCGCCCCATTCATTGAGACTTTTCTGCACCTCTATCAAGTAGAAAGTGCAGATTAGTCTCAATGAATGCGGTGGGGCGGCGACGAAGTGGTGGTGAGGCGGCGCCGAAGTGGCGATGGCGGCGGTGAGGCGGCGATGGCGGCAGGCCCGCTTCGTCATATGAGGAGATGTGACCGTTTTGAGCGAGGAAAACGCCCCGACATGGTATCGATCCCTGCGCGAGGCCGCGCTCGAGGCCCTCTCTCCCACGCGGTGCGCGGCCTGCGAGCGCCCGGGCGCGCTCATCTGCGATGGTTGCCTGCGCCGCCTGACCCTGATCGACCCCGAGTTCGCCTGCACGGTCTGCGCGGCGCCCTACGGCGAGCTGCTCTGCACGGAATGCCGCGGTGAGCGGGGTCCGTGCGAGCTCGTGCTCGCCGCCGCTACCTACGACGGGCCCGCCCGCAGCATCATCCGCGTGTACAAGGACGGGGGAGAGCGCCGGCTCGCGGGCCAGATCGCCGAGCTCCTGCTCGACACGGCCGAGCACGCGGAGGCCGCGGCGAGCGAGCGCTACGGCGGCATCCTGTCCGCCGCGGAAGCTGTGACGTTCGTGCCCGCCACGGCCGAGGCGTACGGCAGGCGCGGCTTCGACCATATGGAGGCCGTGGCCCGCGCCTTTACCCAGCTTACGGGAAAGCCCCTGCTCGACACCATGGTCAAGCACGGTCGCGCCGACCAGCGCCGGCTCACCCGCGCGGGCCGCCGCGAGGCCGCCTCGTCCCGCTACGAGGTCGCGGCACCGGTGGCCGGCATGCGCTTTCTTTTGCTCGACGACGTCATCACCACGCGCGCCACGGTCGACGCCGCGGCGGCCGCCTTGCTCAATGCGGGCGCCGCCCGCGTGGACGCCCTCGCGCTGGCCCGCGTCTGCGAAAGCTAGCTTGGATGTTTCATTAACCCTCAAGTTGAGCTTAAAGCTTGCTATACTGTGGCCTGTTCCTCCCAGGCTGTGGTTGCGGGCGGGCCTCGGCTAGAGCTGCCCTCCCTAGTCCAAGACAGACGCGGTCGAAGGGATCCACGTAAGCGAGGGCGTGCGCGCCCGAGCGATCATGGCGCGTCCTAGAAGTCAGTCGCACCGTCCGATACCTTTTCAGGGACACAGGGTCCCTGCGGGCGAGCGGGTTAGTCGTGAGGCCGTCGCGGCGGTTGAGCAAACACCCCGGTGCGCAGGTGTGGGGTCAAAGACCAGGTCAGCTGGGGGAACGCCTTTCGCGCGACCGCTGTGCGCGAAAGGCGCGTTCAATGGGATCGAGTTCGTCGGAGCGGTTATGTGGGGGATCAAGTCTAGGGGCCACAAGATGATGGGGCGCGTCGCCTGCGGGGCGATGGCGTTGGCGGCGACGCTCGCGCTGGCGGGTTGCTCGCTGCTCACCCCCTCGCGCGCGAACGAGGAGCCCGAGGCCACGCTCACCAAGCTCACCACCCCCGCCATCGCCACCAAGGGCGTGCTGACCGTGGGTCTTCCCTCCGAGAGCGCACCGCTGGTCATGACCGACGACGAGGGCCAGCTCACCGGCTATACCGTCGACGTGGCCCGCGCGCTCGCCAAGAACTTGGGCCTCAAGGTCACCTTCGTGACGGGTGCCCGCGTGGGCGACACGGGCGGTTCCGCCGCTCCCGACATCTACCTGGGCGCCACGGCGGACGACGCCGACTCCACCATCTCGGTGGAGGGCGAGTTCCTGCAGGACGCCCCGGCCATCTACGGTCGCGCCGATGCCGCGGCCAGCGCGGGGGAGAGCACTTCCGCCATCTCGGCCGATGCCCTCTCCGGCGCCACCATCGCCGTGCAGACGGGTTCCGCCGCGCAGGACGCCCTCTCCAAGTGCGGCATCAACGCCACGCAGAAGGCGTGCGCCAACGTGAACGACTGCCTGGCCGCCGTGGCCTCCGGCGAGGCCGACTACGCCGCCGTGGGCGCGAGCTCCGGCTCCTACCTGGCGCGCGCCTACGGCGACGTGCGGCTCATGGGCACCATTGACGACGCCACCGGCTACGGCGCGGCGGTGCGCACCATGAACGCCGACCTGGCGCAGGAGATCTCGGACGCCCTGTCGGAGCTCGCCTCGGACGGCACGCTCGACGCCATCCACGCCGCGTGGTTCGGCACGGCTCCGCGCGACCTCTCCGACATGCTTGCGGCCGGCATCACCACCTCCGCCCAGCGCGCCGCCGCCGAGCAGGCGGCCGAGGACGCCGAGGACGCTGGGGGCGAGGCTGGCGACGGCTCCACCGTGAACTCCGCTGGCGACACGTCGGCATCCGCTGGGGCGTCCGATACCGGTAGCGGCTCGTACGCCTCCGATGCCGGCTCAACGGATTTCTCCGTGCCCTCGGACTCCCTCTACGCACCCGGCCTCTAGCCGACGGTTCCCCCGGGCGCCGCGCCGCCCGTTGTCAACGTCTCTTCGGCGTTCGGTGGCCATCAGTCCATAAGCGGGCGACTCGGTTTTCCGGGTCGCCCGCACTCCTTTCTGGGTACAAACCCGGTACCGGAAGCCGCACGGGTTTCCGAGAGCATTCGGCATTGTTCCCGAAGAGATTGGAGTCACGTATGGATATCAAGGTTTCTGGTCGCAAGACCACGGTAACCGACGCTCTGCGTGCCCATGTGAACGACAAGATCGGCGAGGCCTGCACGGTCTTCGACATCGAGCCCATGACGGTCGACGTCGTGCTGCGCTACGAGAAGAACCCCTCCAACCCCGAGCCCGCCGTGGTCGAGGTCACCGTCCGCGCCCGCGGCTCCGTGATCCGCGTGGCCGAGCACGGCGCCGACATGTACGCCGCCATCGACCTGGCCGCCGACAAGGTGGCCCGCCAGCTCCGCAAGTTCAAGACACGTGTGGTCGACAACCGCCAGGGCGGCGCCTCCGCGGCCGACGTGGCTTCCGTGGAGCGCGTCGAGGACCTGGCCGACCTGCTGATCCCCGAGGAGGAGGACGACCAGCTGGTCCGCGAGAAGGTCATCGACATCACGCCGATGACCGAGGAGCAGGCGCTCGTCCAGACCGACCTGCTGGGACATGACTTCTACGTGTTCGAGAACGCCACCACCGGCCTCATCAACGTGGTGTATCACCGTAAAAACGGTGGATACGGCATCATCAAGCCCAAGATCGAGACCCTCGACGAGTAAAATCAACCATCTAGCATGAAGCGGGTGGCGGCCATCCCTTTGCGGGGTGGCCGCCCCCTTATACATGATGTTGGAAAGGCTCGCATGGTCAATTCTTCTACGGGTACCGGGCATAGCGACCGCTGCAGGATCGTGATCGACACCTGCGCCGACCTCACGCCCGAGATCGCCGCCACGCTCGACGTGGACATCCTCGGCTTTCCCTATATCCTGAACGGTGAGGAGCACACGGACGATATCTGGACCTCGATTGCGCCCAAGGAGTTCTACGACAAGCTCCGCGCCGGCGGCCGCGCCTCCACCTCGGCCGTCTCGCTCGGCCGCTACCTCGAGTTCTTCACCCAGTGCGCCGAGGAGGGCACGCCCACGGTGTACCTGTGCTTCACGAGCGCGCTGTCCTCGAGCTACGACTCCGCGTGCAACGCCGCGGCCGAGGTGCGCCGCCAGCACCCCGACTTCGAGCTTTACGTGGTCGACAACGCGCTGCCGTGCTCCTGCGGCGAGCTGCTCGCCATGGAGGCCGTGCGCCAACGTGCCGCGGGGCTTACCGCGCGCGAGCTCGCGGCCTGGGCCGACGAGGCCAAGACCTGCGTGCACGGCTACTTCACGCTGGACAGCTTGGACGCGCTTGCCGCCGGCGGCCGCATCCCGCCCGCGGCGGCGCAGCTCTCCGCCAAGCTCGACATCAAGCCCGAGCTCTCCTTCGACCTGGCCGGCTCCCTCACGCTCACGGGCGTGGCGCGCGGCCGCAAGAAGGCCCTGAAGTCCCTGGTCAAGGCCTTTAAGGAGAACTGGGTGCCCGACCATCGGATGCCCGTGGCGATCGTGTCCGCCGACGCGGAGAAGGATGCGGACTGGCTCGAGGGCGCCATCCGCAAGGAGCACGGCTGCGAGGGCATCACCGTCATCCGCGGCTCGGTGGGACCCACCATCGGCGCGCATACCGGTCCCGGTATGGTGGCCGTGATCTTCTGGGGCCGCGATCGCGCCGAGAAGATCTCGCTGTCCGACCGTATCGCCAACCGCGTGCGCGGCGCCTAGCGCAACCCGTACCATCAGGCCTACCCAAAGGAGTAACCCCATGGCAGATTCCAAGCTCAACGTCGCGTTCATCGGTACCGGTATCATGGGCGCGCCCATCGCCGGCCACATCCTTGACGCCGGCTACCCCGTGACCGTCTACAACCGCACCCGCTCCAAGGCCGAGGGCCTGCTCGCGCGCGGCGCCGCGTGGGCCGACACCCCGGCCGCGGCCGTCGAGGGCGCCGACGTGGTCTTCACCATGGTGGGCTACCCCACGGACGTGGAGGAGGTCTACCTTTCCGGCGACGGCATCATCGCCGCCTCCAAGCCCGGCGCCACGCTGATTGACCTCACCACCAGCTCCCCTGAGCTCGCGCGCGATATCGCCGTGGCCGCCGAGGCCGCGGGCAAGCGCGCCTTCGACTGCCCCGTGACCGGCGGCGAGGGCGGCGCCATCGCCGGCACCCTGACGCTCATCGCGGGCGCCACCGAGGACGAGGTCGCCCCCGTGCGCGAGCTGCTGGAGACCTTCGGCGGCAAGATCTGCTGCTTCGGCGGGGCCGGCAAGGGCCAGGCGGCCAAGCTCTGCAACCAGGTGGCGCTCGCCGCCTCCATGGTGGGTATGGCCGACTCCCTGGCGCTGGCCCAGCAGTGCGACCTCGACGTGGAGCAGGTCCGCGCCATGATCTGCGGCGGCACCGGAAAGTCCGGCGCCATGGAGAGCCTGGCCCCGCGCTCGCTCGAGGGCGACTACAAGCCCGGCTTCATGGTGCAGCACTTCCTCAAGGACCTGGGCCTGGCGCTCGCCTGCGCCGAGGAGAAGGAGATCGCCCTGCCCGGCACCGACACCGCCTTCACCCTGTACGACATGCTGGAGTCCATCGGCGGCGCCAGCCTGGGCACGCAGGCCATCACCCTGCTCTACCAAGAGGAGGCCGAGGCCGTGGCCGCCGGCCTGGACTGGTCGCTCTACACGGCCGAGCACGCGCGCGAGCTGGAGGACGAGGGCGAGCACGAGTGCTGCTGCGGCCACCATCACGACGATGACCACGAGTGCTGCGGCGGCCATGGCGAGGGCCATGAGTGCCGCTGCCACCACGGGGAGTAGCGGATGGAGACGTCGTTCCTGGTGCTCTCGGCCCTGTTGTTCGTGTTCGGCATCTATATCGGGTTCCAGCTGGGCAGCGCCGCCGGCGAGCGCGCCGTGACCACGGCTGACTACTGGAAGATGAACGCCGCGGCCGTGGTCGCCGCGGTGCTGCTCACGGCCGTGCTCTCGGGCTTCCCGCTGCTCTACTCGGGCATCATCGGCCTGCTGGCGGGCGGCATCGTGGGCCTCAAGATGGCCTTCGGCGAGTCCACCGGCCCTTGGAAGGCGCACGACCGCGCATTCAACGTCAACAAGGCGCATCGCGAGACCGCCGAGAAGGGCACGGGCCGCGCCCGCCGCGAGCGTCGCCGCTCCGGCGAGCAGGCGCCCGACCTCATCTCGGTCGACGGCTCCGCGGGCGAGGACAAGAAGAGGAAGAGGTAGCCAGATGACGGTCATGAACGAACGCGACATCACCCCCGAGGAGCTCCAGCAGGTCGAGCTCGTGGAGGCCGACACCGACGCCCTCTCGGCGCTGGTGGGCGACCTCTCCGCGCGCCCGCGCCGCAAGCGCCAGTTGGCCGCGCACGTGCTCGCCCTGGTGGCGGCGCGCAAGCCCGAGCTTTTGTCCGGGCACGTGGACGCGCTGCTCGAGGCCCTGGACCAGCCCGAGGCCCAGACCCGCTGGGAGGTGCTCGACGCTCTGACCCTGCTCGTGGAGGGGCACGCGCGCGAGATCGGCGCCGCCTACGACGCCGCCGAGGAGGCGCTGTTCGACGAGGACTCCGCCACCCTGCGCCTGGCGGCCTTCAGGATGCTGTGCACCTGGGGCTCCACGGAACGCCGCCGCTCCGAGAAGGTCTGGCCGCTGCTCGACGAGGCCATCCAGTGCTACCACGGCGACCTCGAGTACCGCGACATGCTCGTGTGCCTGCACGACTTCGCCACCGGCAAGATCGACGGCCATGTGGCGGGCGAGCTCGCCGGCCGCCTGCACTTCGACGCCGAGAACGGCAAGGGCGCCTACCTGCGCGCCCGCTCCTCCGAGATCTACGACCTGCTGGTCAAGCGTTTCAAGTTGGAAAACCCGCAGAAGCGCGCCCGCGCCGTGGCCAAGTCCGGCGATGATGGTGAGGACGAGGAATAGCGAGCCCATCTGGGCGCGGCAGCGAGGAGCGGACATGGCCCACAGCGTAGTGTTGATCCCCGGCGACGGCATCGGCCCCGAGATCACCGCCGCCATGCGGCGCGTGGTGGAGGCAGCGGGCGTCGACATCGCCTGGAACGTGCAGGAGGCCGGCGCCGGCGTGATGGACGAGTACGGCACGCCGCTGCCCCAACACGTGCTGGACGCCGTGGCCAAGGCCAAGGTCGCCATCAAGGGCCCCATCACCACGCCGGTGGGCACGGGCTTCCGCAGCGTCAACGTGGCGCTGCGCAAGCACTTCGACCTGTACGCCTGCGTTCGTCCCTGCCTGTCGCAGCCCGGCGACGGCTCGCGCTACGGGGATATCGACCTCGTGATCGTGCGCGAGAACACCGAGGACCTCTACGCGGGCATCGAGTTTTCCGAGGGCGCGTCCGAGGTGGGCGAGCTCGCGGGCCTGGTGGAACGTTCGGGGCAAAAGCCCTTCCGCGCCGACTCCGCCATCAGCGTCAAGCCCATCAGCGTCTCCGGCTCCCGCCGCATCGTGGAGTACGCCTTCGAGTACGCGCGCCGTTGCGGCCGCCATCGCGTGACGGCGGTGCACAAGGCCAACATCATGAAGGAGACGGACGGCCTGTTCCTGCGCGTGGCGCGCGAGGTGGCCGAGCGCTACCCCGACATCGAGTTCAACGACAAGATCGTCGACGCCACCTGCATGGGCTTGGTGCAGGACCCCTACCAGTTCGACGTGCTGGTGCTGCCCAACCTCTACGGCGACATCGTGTCCGACCTGGGCGCGGGCTTGGTGGGCGGCCTGGGAATGGCGCCGGGCGCCAACATCGGCGCCGTCGCGGCGATCTTCGAGGCCACGCACGGCTCGGCGCCCGATATCGCGGGCAAGGACATCGCCAACCCCACAGCCGAGATCCTCTCCGCCTGCATGATGCTCGACCATCTGGGCGAGCACGAGGCTGCCGAGCGCATCCGCGCCGCCGTGCGCGCCGCCCTGGCGGCGGGGGAGAGCGTCACGGTCGACGTTCGCCGCGCCCAGACGGGCAGCGCCGAGGGCGCCGTGGGCACGCAGGCCTTCGCCGATGCCGTGATCGCGAATCTGTAAGCGCGGCGGGGCCCGGTGATGGGCTTTTGGATCTCAAGTGATTGTTAAGGCACCCGGCCGGCTCGGTCGGGCGTATCCTTATCCCGGTAAAAACCGCCTATAAGGAGACGTACATGGGTTTGATTCAAAAGAAGGACGAGCGCGACGAGCTCGATGGCATCGAGGTCATCGGGCGCGGCGAGGGGCCCGACGGGCTCGACGCCAATCCGGTAGAGCTCGTGGCGGGCGAGTCCGCCGAGGATATCGCCGCCGGCACCACCGCCGCCGAGGCCGAGGCCGCCGCGCGCGAGCAGATGGTCGCCGACGCCGCCGACGAGGCCCTGATGGAGGGCATCGAGCCGAACGCCGCCGAGGAGCCCGAGCCCGAGCCCGGCGCCGACGAAGACCCTGCATCCCCCGAGGAGGACACCGTGAGCACGAAGGCAAAGAAGCCCGAGAAGGTCGAGAAGTCCCAGGAGGGCCCCGCGGCGCCCCGCGCCGGCAAGCTGCCCGCCAACCACGGCAAGCTGTTCGCGGCGCTGGGCGTGGCCCTCGTGATCGTGGCCGGTGTCGGCGGCTACGTGGTCGGCAACGGCGGAATCGGCTCCAAGGGCACCGGCTCGGCCACCATCAGCGAGGACCAGCTCGACACCGCGGTGGCCACCTACACCTACAAGGGTGCCAGTCACGACGTCACCTCGCGCGAGGCTATCGAGGCGCAGTACAGCCTGGACAACGCCAAAGACGAAGACGGCAACTACGCCGCCTCCGCCTCCGAGACCATCGTCGCCTACGTGCGAAACCAGATCTTGATGGAGGAGGCCGAGAAGCGTGGCATCGAGGTCACGGACGACGAGATGGAGGGCTACGCCCAGCAGTCCATCGGCACCTCCGACTACGCCACCATGGCCGAGCAGTACGGCCTGTCCAAGGACCAGGCCAAGCAGGTGGTGAAGGAGCAGACCACGCTCAACAAGCTCTACGAGGACGTCACGTCCGATGCCGATGACGCCGGCACCCTGCCCGACGCGCCCACCGAGCCGGAGAGCGGTGACACCTCCACCTCCTCCAAGGACTACGCCGACTACATCATCAAGCTCGCCGGCGACGAGTGGGATGCGGGCAAGGGCACCTGGGCCTCTGAGGACGGTCCCTACTACAGCGCGCTGAAGGACGAGGAGTTCACCGCCGACTCCGCCACTTATGCCCAGGCTCAGAAGGCCTACTACGTGGCCTATTCGCAGTACGCCTCCGCCTCGCAGGAGAAGTCCAACGTCTGGAAGGACTTCGAGAACGGCCTCATGAAGGACGTGGACATCAAGATCTACGGCCTGTACGTGTAGAGTAAATCCGCATCTTGCGCGCGGCGTGATTTCCACGTACAATTACCAGACGTGAGCGCCAGCATAGCTCAGTTGGTAGAGCACCGCTCTCGTAAAGCGGGGGTCATCGGTTCGAGTCCGATTGCTGGCTCCATGTGATTTGAAAGCCTCCGGCAACGGGGGCTTTTCCTTTACGT
>Cebus_capucinus_imitator_PRJNA485217_SSR049__coassemble_1226_pt1 | contig 37987 bp, 27 predicted proteins | sample Cebus_capucinus_imitator_PRJNA485217_SSR049__metabat2_high_PE_001 | metagenome-assembled genome bin Cebus_capucinus_imitator_PRJNA485217_SSR049
TCGACCTGTACAGCAAGGACTACGAGAAGGGCCTGGCGCTCTACAGCTCCAACGTCATGATCATGGAGAAGTGCGCGGACCTCTTGCCCGATTACTTCAACTTCGTGCGCGGCATCGTGGACTCCGCCGACGTGACGCTCAACATCTCGCGCGAGACCCTTCAGCAGAACCGCCAGCTCAAGGCCATCGCGCGGCGCGTGGAGAAGAAGGTCGCCAGCGAGCTTGCCGCCATGCGCGATAACGACCGCGAGGCCTACGAGACGTTCTTCGAGAACTTCGGCCGCGGCCTTAAGTTCGGCATCTACTCTAGCTACGGCATGAAGGCCGACGAGCTCGCCGACCTGCTGCTGTTCTGGAGCGCGCGCGAGAACAAGATGGTGACGCTGGCCGAGTACGCCGCCGCCTGCCCTGCGGGCCAGAAGGCCGTGTACTACGCCGCGGGCGAGGACCGCGAGCGCCTGGCCAAGATGCCCGTGGTGCGCGGCGTGCTGGCCCGCGGCTACGACGTGCTGCTGTGCACCGCCGACGTGGACGAGTTCGCCTTCCAGGCCATGCGCGCCTACAACGCCAAGAACCTGCCGAAGGTCTACGAGGACGAGGCCGCCCGCGAGGCCGCGGCCAAGGCGGTGGCCGACGGCGCCGAGCCCGAGCTCGAGGACCGTTCCCTGGAGCTGAAGAACGTGGCGTCAGGCGACCTTGACCTTGCCACCGAGGACGAGAAGAAGGAGGCCGAGGAGGCCTCCAAGGAGCACGAGGCGCTCTTCGCGGCCATGAAGGAGGTTCTGGGCGACAAGGTGACCCAGGTGGCCGTGTCCGCCCGCCTGGAGGACGCGCCGGCCTGCATCACCACCGAGGGCCCGGTGTCGCTGGAGATGGAGCGCGTGATGGCGCGCGGCCCGGAGGGCGGCGCCGAGGGTAGCCCTAAGAGCCAGCGCGTGCTGGAGCTCAACGCCAAGCACGAGGTGTTCGGCAAGCTCGTGGCCGCGCACGAGGCGGGCGACGAGGCCAAGCTCAGGCTCTACGCCGGTCTGCTGTACGACCAGGCCCTCATGTGCGAGGGCATCCTGCCGGAGGACCCGGTGGCCTTCGCCCAGAGCATCTGCGAGCTGATGTAGCCCGAGGATTCCCGGGCAGCCAGGTCGACCGATCGACTGTGGGGGCGGGCGCGTTTCTGTAGATTCTGGTGAATCTGCGGGAGCGGGCCCGCCCCTTTTCCATGGCGCTTGCAACGATAAGAGACAGGCGTTAGATTATCCACACATGAGGTATAGCTTAGATATGTGACTCTATGTTCATATATCAATGTCTGCCTTGACCGGCACGCAAGGAAGCTCGTACTACATGTATGCATCTATAGGCACATTGACCAAGGATTGGACGGGATTCGTGAACAAGGCCTTCCAGATCTTCAAGCGCGACATCAAGCGCTTGCTGCGCAACCCGGTGGCGCTCGTCATCACCATCGGCGTATGTGCCATCCCCTCGCTCTACGCGTGGTACAACATCGCCGCCAACTGGGACCCGTACGGCAACACGGCGAACGTCAAGGTGGCCGTGGCAAACGAGGACGCCGGCACCTCCAACGAGTACGTGGGCGAGCTCAACGCGGGCGAGCAGGTGGTGGACCAGCTGCACGACAACGACCAGCTGGGCTGGACCTTCGTCTCGGCGAGCGAGGCCAAGCAGGGCGTGGAGCGCGGCGACTACTACGCGGCGGTGATCATCCCCAAGGACTTCAGCGAGAACCTCACGAGCATGCTCACGGGCGAGTTCACGGCGCCCAAGCTCGACTACTACGTCAACGAGAAGAAGAACGCCATCGCGCCCAAGGTCACGGACAAGGGTGCCTCGACCATACAGGAGCAGATCAACGAGACCTTCGTGGGCACGGCCACCGAGACCCTGGTGGGCATACTCAAGGACATGGGTTATGACGTGACCTCCAAGGTCGACACGGCCGAGTCCAGCCTGCTCAAGAACATCGGTCAGGCAAGCGACGCCCTGGGCGGCCTGCGCGATACGCTTTCCGGCATGCAGGGCACGGTGGACACCACCAACGAGGCGATCGCCTCCGCCGACAAGACCCTGGCCCAGCTCGCGGACTCCATGCCCGCGCTCGAGACCGCGCTGGCCGACGGCAGCGATCTGCTTACCTCCACGCGCGCCACGGCGCGGGACTTCTCCCAGTCGCTCTCCTCGGCCATCGCCCAGGGCAACGTGGCGCTGGGCCAGGCCTCTGCGCACGGCTCGGCGGCCGTGGGCAAGATCTGCGGCGTGGTGGCGCAGGCCCAGGTGGCCGTGGGCCACACCGCCAACAGCATCGACGGCGCCGCGAGCGACATCGGCGTGGTGGTGGCCGCCCTCAAGCGGATCGACCCCACCGACAGCTACGGCGTGCAGGCCATCCTCTCCGAGATGCAGGGCAACCTCTCCGGCGTGGCCGGCGGGCTCAACGACCAGGCGGCGAGCATCACGGACCTTTCCGCCAAGCTCACCGGCGCGTCCTCGTCCATCGACTCCGCGGTGCAGACGGGCATCGAGAACGTGTCGGCGGCCTCGGACGCCATCAACGGTTCGGCGCTGCCCAAGCTGGGCGAGAGCCTGGATTCCTTCTCCAACGTGGCCGGCGACCTCTCGGGCGCGCTCTCCTCGCTCGCTCCCATGATCGAGCAGGCGCGCGGCACCCTGACCCAGCTCTCCGACACGCTGACGCAGGCCAAGAGCGCCATCGGGCAGACCAACGAGAACCTGGCGGGCGTGCAGCGGACGCTGGACTCGGCGGCCACCGACATCAGCGCCCTGCGCGGCTCGGAGGCCCTCGGCCAGCTCGCCGACGCGCTCGACATGGATAGCGCCGAGGTGGCCAACTTCATGTCCAGCCCGGTGGAGCTCAGGACCGAGACCATCTACCCGGTTTCAAACTACGGCTCGGGCGTGGCGCCGTTCTACACCAACCTGGCGCTGTGGGTGGGCGGCTTCGTGCTCATCGCCATCTTCAAGCTCGAGGTGGACCCGGAGGGCCTGGGCACCTTCAGCGCGCGCGAGGGCTACTTCGGCCGTTGGCTGCTCATGGTGTTGCTGGGTGCCGTGCAGGCCCTGATCGTGTGCGTGGGCGATCTGGTGATCGGCATGCAGTGCGGCCAGCCCGCGCTGTTCGTGCTGGCGGGCGTGTGGATCAGCTTCGTGTACGTGAACATCATCTACGCCATGGCGATCGCCTTCAAGCATATCGGCAAGGCGCTGGCGGTGGTGCTGGTGATCGTGCAGATCCCGGGCTCCTCGGGCATGTACCCCATCGAGATGATGCCCGGGTTCTACCAGTGGCTGCACCCGTTGCTGCCGTTCACCTACGGCATCAACGCCATGCGCGAGACCATCGGCGGCATGTACGGTCTCACCTACCTGGCGAACCTCGGCACGCTGGCCGTCTTTTTGGCCGTGGCGCTCGTGATTGGCGTGGTGCTGCGCCCGCTCGTGCTGAACCTCAACGTGCTGTTCGACCGCGAGCTCGCCGCCACCGGCGTGATGATCTGCGAGAGCAACGACCTGCCCGGCTCGCGCTTCTCCGTGCGCCACGCCATGCGCGCCCTGCTCGACGTGGACGACTACCGCTGCGCGGTGGTGGAGCGCGCCCGGCGCTTCGAGGCCGCCTACCCGCGCCGGGTCAAGATGGGCTTCGGGCTGGTCTTCGGCCTGCCGGTGCTGCTGTTCGTCCTGACCTCCGTGCTCGACCTGTCCGTGGACGGCAAGATCGTGATGCTCGTGCTGTGGATCGCGGCCATCGTGCTCGCCGACGGCTTCCTGATCGCGCTGGAGTACGTGCGGGCGAGCCTGAACACCCAGATGCGCATCTCCGCGCTGACCGACGAGAAGCTGCGCGAGGAGATCCGCGTCCACGCCGCCGGCGGGCACGCGCATCGGGCCGACGCGCGCACGGCGCCGCCCGTGGCGCCGCCCGACCCGGCCGTGGAGCCGCCGCTGAGCGCGCACGCGGTGGCGGGCGCGGCTGCTGTGACCGCTCCGGCCGGCGTGTCCGCTGCCGGCGCTGCCCCGGCCTCCGACCCCGCCCATCTCGCTCCGCAAGACCGCACCCCGAAGGGAGGTGACGCCCGATGAGGAACATCCCCAAGATCTTCCGCCGCGACATCGCCAACGTGAGCCGTAGCGTCATCGGCGTCATCGTTGCCGTGGGCCTGGTGATCATCCCGTGCCTGTACGCGTGGTTCAACATCGCCGGCAGCTGGGACCCCTACGGCAACACCGGCAACCTCAAGGTGGCCGTGGCCAACGAGGACGCCGGCTACAAGAGCGACCTCGTGCCCATCGAGGTGAACATCGGCGAGACGGTCGAGAGCTCCCTGCATGCCAACGACCAGCTGGACTGGGTCTTCGTGGACGGCAAGGACGACGCGATCGAGGGCGTGAAGCGCGGCGACTACTACGCCGCCGTGGTGATCCCAGAGGGCTTCTCGGCCAGCATGATGACGCTGTTCTCCAACGAGGTGGAGCATGCGCAGATCAGCTACTACGAGAACCAGAAGGCCAACGCCATCGCCCCGCGCGTGACCGACACGGGCGCCAACGCCATCCGCGAGCAGATCGACGAGACCTTCACCCAGACCATCACCAACGTGGGCCTCTCCGTGACCTCCAGCCTGCTGGACTACATGGACTCCGACGAGGTGTCCAACTACGTGACGCACCTGAGCTCCACGCTCGGCACCGGCATCGCCTCGCTGCGCAGCGCCGCGCGCGACACGGGCACCTACGCGCAGCTGCTGGGCTCCACCTCGAGCCTGGTGTCCAACGCGGGCAGCCTCCTGGGCTCCTCGGACACCTCCTCGAGCGGCACGGCCGACCTGCTGGCCGACGCGCAGAGCGGCCTTTCCAGCGTGAAGGACGGCCTGGGCGAGGTCTCCTCCGCCGTGAACGAGGCGCTCTCCAACAGCAAGTCGAGCTTCGACGAGGTGGGCAGCGCGGTGGACGCGGCGCTGACCTCGGGCCGCGACGAGATCGACCTCACGGCCGGCCAGCTCGAGGACGTGTCGGGCACGCTTTCCAAGAAGGCCGACCAGCTGCAGACCGTGCTCGAGCGCGTGGAGCAGGTGATGCCGGGCGCCGAGGCCGTGCAGTCCGAGATCCAGAGCCTCATCGACCTGCATCGCAACCTGGCGAGCACGCTCTCCTCCACCGCCTCCGACCTGCGTTCCGGCGTGTCCACCGTGGACTCCGACCTGACCGCGGTGAAGGAGGCCCTGACCGCGGGCAAGCAGAGCATCGCCGGCGTGCAGGGCGATTTCGAGACGACCCTCAAGGGCAAGGCCGACAAACTGCGCGAGAGTGTGGGCGGCGTGGCCAGCTCGGCCGAGGGGATCTCGGCCAGCCTGAACGAGACGGTCGACGGGCTCTCCCGCGCCTCCGACTCGCTCGCCGCCGACCTGCAGAAGGTCAACGGCAACCTGGGCGACGCCTCCGCGGCCCTCGTGAGCTCGGCCGACGCGCTGCAGCAGCTCAAGGACGACCTGGATGCCGCCGTGCAGTCCGGCGACCTGGCGCGCATCCGCTCACTTATCGGCAGCGACCCGGCGGCGCTCGCCGACGCGCTCGCCGCGCCCGTGGAGCTCGACACGCACCATGTGTACAAGATCGAGAACTACGGCAGCGCCATGGCGCCGTTCTACACCGCGGTCTCGCTGTGGGTGGGCGGCATCGTGCTCGCCGCCATGATGAAGACGGGTGTGGCCGACTCGCTCGTGGCCGAGCTGGTTCCGGTACGGCTTCACGAGCTCTACCTGGGGCGCTTTTGCCTGTTCGGTGTGCTGGCGCTCTGCCAGAGCACGCTCATGATGGCCGGCGAGCTGCTGTTCTTCGGGATCCAATGCCTGCACCCGCTGCAGTACCTGCTGGCCGGCTGGGTCGGCGGCCTGATGTTCGTGCTGTTCATCTACACGCTCACGGTGAGCTTCGGCGATATCGGCAAGGCGCTCGCGGTGGTACTGCTGGTGATGCAGGTGGGCGGCTCGGGCGGCACCTTCCCGATCGAGATGACCTCGCCGTTCTTCCAGGCGGTGTACCCGTTCCTGCCGGCGGCGCACCTCATCAACGCCATGCACGCTGCCATGGCAGGCGGGTTCGGCATGGAGTACTGGGTCGAGCTGGGCTGCGTGGCGCTGTACTTCATCCCAGTGCTGGCGCTGGGCCTGCTGCTGCGGCGCCCGGTGATCCGCGCCAACAACTGGATCATCGAGAAGCTCGAGGAGACCCACCTGATGTAGCGGCACCGTTGCCGCGCGTGGCTGGCGGGGTACGTGCGATGGCTGCAGTCGGGCGATGGCCGGAGCCGCCGGCCAGGGTCGCTGGCCGGGCCCGGCCGATAGGGTGAAAAAGGGGCGCCATCGCGATGGATTCGCGGTGGCGCCCCTGTTCTGCGGGGTACGGGCGGGGGTGCGGGCGGGCCTGCACCCCCGCTTTGCAGTTCATTGAGACGTTTCTGCACTTCCTACTCGGCACGGGTGCATTTTCGTCTCAATCAACAATCGTCCCGGGGGTGCGCTGCGTTCATTGAGACGAAAATGCACTATCGGTGAATATGAAACGTGAGTTTTATCTCAATGAACCGCGGGCGTGCACCGCGCAGCGGGGCACGGAGGCGGTTTGCGTGGTTGCCGGCCCATGACGAACCGCCGCGGCGGGATCTCGACCGCTTGGGCGCGCGTTCCCGTGGGCTACTCCACGCCCACGATGACGCCCGTGGACTTGATGATCGCCACGGCGGGCGTGCCCTTGGCCAAGCCGAGCGCCTCGATGGCCTCGTTGGTGATCGAGCCGGTGATGCGGGTGCCGTCGGCGAGGGCCAGGCGCACGTGGCCGTTGACGGCGCCCACCTTCACCTCGTCGACGGTGCCCACGAGCTGGTTGCGCGCGGAGATGCCGCCGATGGGCAGGCTGCCCGCGGCGAACATGACGTTGGTGGCCTTGACGATGGCGTAGGCCTCCTTGCCGGGCGCGAGTTCTAGCGACTCGATGGCCTCCATGGTGATGCCGGCCTTGATGGCGGCGTCGCCGAGGTCGATCGCCACGACGCTGTTCACGGCGCCGGGCGTGACGGAGACGACGGTTCCCTTGAGCTGGTTGCGAGCGGAGATCTTCATGTTCGATCCTTCTGCAGGGTCGGATAATCGCCGTGCGAGAATTATAGCTTCAACGGTGGCAAATCGATAAGGGCCGAGCCAGCGAGATCGCGGCGCGCGGGCGGGCGAATCTGCCTGGGGCATGTGCGTGCCCGTCTTGGGTCCCGCGCCGGCGGCACGTCGTATACTTGAGGGCCGCAAACTCGAGAAGGGGAGGCCGTATGGCGCGGTTCGGCATAGGGGCGGGGAGCCAGGGCGTCGCGGACACGGGTGTCTGCTCGCCCGAGGGAGGGGCCGACCGCGAGGCCTCTGTCTCCGACCCCGCCCTCGACACCCTGCGCCGATACTTCGGCTACGACTCCTTCCGTCCCGGCCAGGACCGTATGGTGCGCGCCATCCTCTCCGGCCGCGACGCCCTGGGCGTCATGCCCACCGGTGCCGGCAAGTCCATCTGCTACCAGGTCCCGGCGCTCACCCTTCCGGGAATGACCATCGTCGTGAGCCCGCTCGTCTCCCTCATGGGCGACCAGGTCCGCGCCCTCAAGGCCGCCGGCGCCCGGCCCGCCTACCTCAACTCGAGCCTTACCCCGGGGCAGCAGAACACCGTGCTCAAGCGCGCCGCCGAGGGCTGGTACCAGATCATGTACGTTGCCCCGGAGCGCCTGTCCGACCCGCGCTTCCTGGCCTTCGCGCAGGCGGCCGCGGCCCCGGGCGGTCTGGGCATCCCGCTCGTGGCGGTGGACGAGGCCCACTGCGTCTCCCAGTGGGGGCAGGACTTCCGCCCTTCATACCTCGAGATCTCCCAGTTCATCGAGGCCCTGCCGCAGCGCCCCGTGCTCGCCGCCTTCACCGCCACGGCCACCGAGCGCGTGCGCGCCGACATCCGCGAGATGCTCAAGCTCGTCTCGCCTGAGACGGTGGTGACGGGCTTCGACCGCGCCAACCTGTCCTTTTCCGTGGAGGAGCTGGGCGACAAGGCCAAGGTCCGGCGCATCGTGCGCTACGTGCGCGAGCACGCCGGCGAGAGCGGCATCGTCTACTGCGCCACGCGCAAGGCCGTGGACCAGCTTTCCGCCGAGCTGGGGCTGGAGCTCATGGGCCAGGGAATCTCCGTGGGCCGCTACCACGCGGGCATGGCGGACGAGGCGCGCCGGCAAAGCCAGGCGGACTTCATCGAGGACCGCGTGCCGATCATGGTGGCCACCAACGCCTTCGGCATGGGTATCGACAAGCCCAACGTGCGCTACGTGATCCACAACAACGTGCCCGAGAGCATCGAGGCCTACTACCAGGAGGCGGGGCGCGCCGGTCGCGACGGCGACCCCGCCAGCTGCTACCTGCTGTGGAACGGCAACGACTTCCGCCTGCGCCGCTACTTCATCGACCGCGACCCCGATGACGACCGTCTGGACGCCGAGCAGCGCGAGGCCTCGCGGCAAAACCGCTACCGGCTGCTCGCCCAGATGGAGGGCTACTGCCAAACCACGGGCTGCCTGCGCGAGTATATCCTGCGCTATTTCGGGGACGAGGGCGTGCTGGGTGCGGGTGCACCGGGCACGGGCGCGTCGGGCGCGGGTGGCGGCGCGGACGGCGGCGCGCTTGGAAGCGGGGCGGCCGCGGCCGGGACCTCCCCTTCCCACAACTGCGGCAACTGCTCCAACTGCCTCACCGCCTTCGAGGTGGAGGACGTGACCGAGACGGCCCGCGCGCTCGTGCGCCTGGTGCAGGCCACGGGCGGGCGCTTCGGCAAGGCGCTCGTTGCCGACGCGCTGCACGGTGCCGATACCGAGCGTATCCGCCAGTACCGCCTGGACGAGGCGCCGGGTTACGGCAGCCTGCGCGACGTGCCCGCCGCGCGCGTCAAGGACGTGGCCGACCAGCTCGTGGGCCAGGGGTTCCTCACGCAGAGCCAGGGCAAGTTCCCCGTGCTGGGGCTCGGGCCGCGCGCGGTGGAGGTGCTGGCGGAGAGCCCGGGGCACCCGTTCTCGTTCTCGGTGAAGCGTCGCGCCTCGCAGCGGACGGGTGGGAGCGCCCGCGCCCGCCGCGCCGTGGACCTGCTGCGCGACGGGTCGGCGGGCCGTATCGGCGCCTCGCACGAGGACGACCCGGAGCTCTTCGAGCGGCTGCGCGCCCTGCGCACTGAGATTGCGACCGAGCGGCAATGGGCTCCCTACATGGTGTTTTCCGACAAGGCGCTGCGCGGCCTGTGCCGGCAGCGCCCGCATTCGCGCGAGGAGCTGCTGGCGGTCCAGGGTATCGGCGAGAAGAAGGCGGCGGATTTCGGCGAGCGCTTCTTGGAGGAGATCTCCAGCTTCGAGGCCCTGCGCGACTGACCTGGCGGGCCGAACTGACGAAGCACGTGGCTTCCATGCGCGCAACGCTTGACGTTGTCTTTGCTTTGTTGGGCGTCGGCTGGCCTTGAAATCGTCCGTTTTTCGAGTCTGTGCGCGATCCATGCTCGATTCGGGGCGCTCATGCACGATGGGTTCACAACCTCGATTTTAGGCCGACGTTGACCTGCGGGTTTGCCTGGGCCCACGGTTGCGTGCCCGAATCCGCGCGCATTGCCTCAAAAAACGGATGATATGTCGAGCACGAAATGCCCAGCGCGATATGTCCAGAACGATATGCCCGGCGCGATATGCCCAGCACGATGTCTTGCGCGGTGGGTAAAACTCACGCGGTTTCACGAGGCCCCGTATTCGTTTGGACACAAACGCGGAGTAGCATCGCGGGCGTGAGAACCCATGGCGGCGGAGGATCGCCGCGGGCCCCGCCCGCCGCGATCCCGCGCCGAGAGAGAAAGGAACGCATATGGCGATCCAACCGCGCCGCGTCGGCATCATCGGACTGGGCCACGTGGGCCCGCATGTGGCAAACAGCCTGCTGCTCCAGGGCCTGGTAGACGAGCTCTACCTGGCCGACATCGACGAGGTCAAGCTCGCCGCGGAGTGCCGCGACCTGCACGACTCGCTCTCGTTTTGCCCCTACAACGCGCGTATCGTGAACAGTGGGGACCGCTACGAGGAGCTGGCCTGCTGCGAGGTCATCGTCAACGCCGCGGGCAAGGTGCGCCTGGCCGCCGAGGACCGCGACGGCGAGCTGTTCTTTACCACGGACGCCTGCCGAAGCTGGGCGAAGCGCGTGGTCGATGCCGGGTTCGACGGTATCTTCGTGTCCATCTCCAACCCCTGCGACGTGGTCTGCACCGAGATCTGGCACCTCACCGGATATGACCCCAAGCGCATCATCGGCTCGGGCACGGGCCTCGACTCCGCCCGCCTGCGCGCCGAGGTCTCCCGCCGCTGCGGCGACCTTGACCCCAAGTCCGTGCAGGCCTACATGATCGGCGAGCACGGCTTTTCCCAGATCTCCGCCTGGAAGTCGGCGAGCATCGGCGGCAAGCTGCTCTCCGAGCTGGCGGTCGAGGACCCCGCGCGCTACGCCTTCGACCTGGCGCAGGCCGAGGAGGACGGGCGCCGCGGCGGCTACGTGGCCTACGCCGGCAAGCAATGCACGGAGTACGCGGTGGCCAACTCCGCCGCGCGCGTGGTCTCGGCGGTGTTCCACAACGAGCACGCGGTGATGGCGGCGAGCACCCTCATGGAGGGCCAGTATGGCGAGGAGGGGATCTTCACCTCGTTGCCGTGCGTGATCGGCCGCGACGGCGTGGAGCAGGTGATCGAGCTCGACCTGTCCGAGAGCGAGCTCGAGGGCTTCCACAAGAGCTGCGACCATATCCGGGAGAACATCTCCCAGCTCACTTGGTGGTAGTCGTTCGCGTTGCGCGATGGGCTCCGGGGTCGCGTTGGTAGGCGTTTTTCAAAGTAGTGAAGTAGCGGACGAGGGGATGTCGATAACGCGATCGCAAAACCGCAGGTCAGCGCGTAGGCGATTATCGAAGTACTGAAGTTGCGGTTCACTACTTGCAGAACGTTTCCCAAATCGATTCACAACGTTGAAAAACGCCTACGCGGGGCGGCCCACGGGAGCTCATCTCCCGCCCCCGCGCGCCCAATATTCGACGCTGCACGCTTTACCGGGCCCGCGCGCTACAATGGCCCCATCTGTCAAACGCGACCACCGAGGCCCGCCATGCCCATCCGCATCCCCGACGCCCTGCCCGCAACCGCGCAGCTCGAGGGCGAGAACATCTTCGTCATGACCGAGTTCCGCGCCCTGCACCAGGACATCCGTCCGCTGCGCGTGCTCATCTTGAACCTCATGCCCACCAAGCTGGCCACCGAGACCCAGATCATGCGCAAGCTCTCCAATACCCCCCTGCAGGTGGAGGTGGAACTGCTCCGCACCAGCTCGCACGAGGCCACGCACGTGGCGACGAGTCATCTGGAAACGTTCTACCGCACCTTCGACCAGGTGCGCGACGAGCATTACGACGGCCTGATCATCACGGGCGCCCCGGTGGAGCAGCTGCCCTTCGAGGAGGTCGACTACTGGGACGAGCTCTGCGACATCATGGCGTGGTCGTCCACGCACGTTCACTCCACGCTGCATATCTGCTGGGGCGCGCAGGCGGGGCTGTACTACCACTACGGCATCGGGAAGCACGACCTTCCGGCTAAGGCATCGGGCGTGTTCGAGCACGTGCTGGTCAAGCCCACGAGCCCGCTGGTTCGCGGTATCGACGACCGGTTCTTCGCCGTGCACTCGCGCAACACCGAGGTGCGCCGGGCCGACGTTGAGGCGGAGGGCCGGCTCGAGGTGATCGCCGAGTCGCCCGAGGTGGGGCTCTATATCGTGAAGAGCACCGACAGCCGGCGGTTCTTCGTCTTCGGCCACCCGGAGTACGATACCGACACGCTGCGATTGGAGTACGAGCGCGACGTGCGCCGCGGGCTGGATCCCGAGGTCCCCGCGAACTACTTCCCGGGCGACGACCCCGCGCGCGAGCCGCTCAACGTGTGGCGCGCGCAGGCGCAGCTGCTCTACACCAACTGGCTCAACTACTATGTGTACCAGACCACGCCCTACGACATAGCGCGGGCGGGCGAGTAGGTCGGCACCGCTTTCGGCCGTGGACAGTTGCCCGGGGCGTGGACGGTTGCCCGGGTGGACGATTGCCCGGGGAGATTGTCCACTCGGGCCCGACGTGCCCCCCCGTGCGGTTGCTGGCGACGTGTGCGGATATCGGGTATCGCCCCCGTTCCAGAATCGTTGCGCAACAAAGCGGATGCGGAGTGCTGGTGCTTTCCGGTAATGCCTACCACCTGCGAATTTCTTTTCGAGAATAAATGAAACCCTCCTTGTCGAAGCGCTCTGGGGGGGGGTAGACTCCAGATTGCTATGAAAGAGAGGGCTTCCTGCTTTAACGAGGGAATGCGAGAGCAGCGGGGTCCATGTCGCAAGGGAAGGTAGTAGATGAAATACACCCCGCAGCACCTTGCCGAAAGCCCCAACCAGGGCTCTCCCGTCAAGGAAATCCTGGCCGCAGGCGCCCGCCCCGCGGCCGTGCTGGCCATCACGGCCGGCCTGACCGTGTCGCCGCTGCTGCAGACCGCGGCGCTGGCCAAGACCAACGCCGAGGTCAGCGACTGCATGGCCAAGTGCGCCACCGGCGACGCCGAGTCCATCAAGGCCTGCAAGGCCAAGCTGGACGAGGCCCAGGCCAAGCTGGACGAGGCCACCAAGAACGCCGAGGACGCCGCCGCCGCCAAGCAGTCCGCTGCCGACGATCTGGCCGCCGCCCAGGCCACCGAGGCCGAGGCCAAGCAGGCAGCCGAGGACGCCGCCGCCGCGCTTGAGGACGCCGAGGCCGAGCTCAAGGCCGCCCAGGAGGCCGTGGACCAGGCCGTCGCGGACAAGGCCGCTGCCCAGCAGGTCGTGGACCAGGCCCAGGCCAAGGTCGACGTCGCCCGCGAGGCCGAGGACAAGGCCGGCAAGGACTACGCCGCCGCCCAGGCCGAGACCGCCAAGAAGCAGGCCGTCTACGATGCCGCCCAGGCCAAGGCCGATGCCCTGCAGAAGGTCGCCGACGCCGCGCTCGTCGCCGTGGACACCGCTCAGACCGCCTACAAGGCGGCCGACAAGCTCGCCAGCGACGCCGAGTGGGTCGCGGGCAAGGCCGAGGAGCTGCACGGTGCCGCCCAGAGCGCGCTGGATAAGAGCGAGACCGATCTCAAGCTCGCGCAGACTGCCTACGATGTCGCCCTGGCTACCCAGAAGGGCGCCCAGAAGGCTTACGATGCCGCCAAGAAGGCCGCCGATGACGCCGTCTCCGAGCGCGATGCCCTGCAGTCCAAGAAGGACGCCCTGCAGGATGCTGTCGACAAGGCCGCGGCTGCACAGGAGAAGGCCGATGCCGCCGCGAAGGCTGCCAAGGCCGCTCTGGACGAGGCGAATGCGAAGGTTGAGCAGCTGGAGGCTGACGTTGTCGCTAAGGAGAACGCGTACAACGATGCCAAGAAGGCCTATGAAGATGCCAAGGACGCCTCTTCTTCCGAGACCGGCAAAGCCGAGCTCGAGAAGCAGAAAGCCGAGCTCGAGGAGAAGCTTGTCCCGGCACAGGCTGAACTGAAGACCAAACAGGAGGCTGCCGACAAGACCGCCGCGGAGGCAAAGACGGCTGCTGACGCGCTTGACGCCGCCACGTCCGCGCGCCAGGTTGCCCTGACCGAGTCCGCCGCGGCCGATAAGGCTGTCGAGGAGGCTCAGGACGCCGCTAAACGCGTGAACGTCATCAACAAGGTTGACATGCCGGGAGCCCAGCTTGCGCTCAAGTTGGCGGAAAAGCTTCCTCCTTTTATGGGTCGCGATGAGGCGGTTGCCGCCGCTCAGGCCAAGATTGATAGCCTGAACGCCGAGCTTGCCGAGCTGACCCCCGTTGCCGACGACCTCGCAAACCGCCAGGCTGCTCAGGCCGAGAAGACCGCCGCGTTCAACAACGCCGACGAGGCTTACAACGCTGCTGTTACGGCTAATACCGAGGCCGCCAACAAGAACGAGGCAGCCCAGCAGGAGCTCGCCACTGCCCAGGCAACCGTCGACGATCTGAACGCCAATATCGCGAAGATCGACGAGGCCATCAAGAACATCGACAAGCTCGATGAGCTCGAGAAGGCCATGAACGAGGCTGAGGCTGCTTGGGATGCCGCCAAGGGTGACCTCGCCGACGCCAAGAAGGCTGCCGAGGACGCCAAGGTAGCCAACGACGCCGCCAACGAGAAGCTGGCCGATGCCAACGAGGCCCTTGCCGCTGCCCGTACGGACCAGAAGAACGGCTTCACGTGGAAGGAAAGCCTGCGTCTGGAGCAGCTCAACGGGAGCGTCTGGGTTCCGGGCTCCGTCAAGCAGCTCCAAGGGGTCGAAGATGCCGCCAAGACCGCACTCGACAGCGCCAACGCCGCCCTCAAGGCCGCTGACCTCAACCTCAAGCGCGCCCAGGTCACGAACGCCGTGCTGAAGGTCGCCGAGAAGGCTACCCGCGAGGCCATGGAGGCCGCTGGCGTCACCGCCGAGAAGCTCCGCCGCGCCGCTGACGTGGCGTACAACGTCTACGCTTCCGCTAAGAAGGTCTACGACGGCGCGCAGCAGGTCGCTGACGCCGCCGCCGAGAAGGCCGCCGAGGCAAAGGCCGCCCTCGAGGCCGCCCAGGCCGTTGAGGCCGAGGCCAAGGCCGCCTACGAGCAGGCTGTCGCCGATCGCGAAGCTGCCGTCAAGGAGCTCGCCGACGCCCGCGACGCCCTCGAGCTCAAGGAGGAGGCGCTCGAGAAGGCCAACGACGCCCTCGCGGATGCCCAGGTCAAGGAGATGAACGCCCGCATCGCCTCCGAGAAGGCCACCGCTGCCTATGAGACGGACAAGATCCTGACCGCCGAGGCCCAGGAGGCCTACGACAAGGCCGTCGCCGCCGACGAGGCCGCCCAGAAGGCCCTCGCCGAGGCCCAGGCCGTCTACGACGAGGCCAAGGAGTGCTACGACGCCTGCCAGGCAGCCGCTGCCGCCAAGAAGGACGAGCAGAAGCCCGCTAAGAAGGACGAGGCCAAGAAGGAGGAGCTGCCCAAGACCGGCGACGCCTCCATGGTCGAGGTCGCCCTGGTGGCCGGCATGGGCGCTGCCGCCATCGCCGCCGGCGAGGCCCGTCGTCGCCGCGTGCGCAACGACGCCTAGTCGATCGCGATAACTCATCGCATACGAAAGGCCGCTCCGGAACGAGGGTTCCGGGGCGGCCTTTTACCGTTTGCGGCGAACGGGCGTGCGGAGACGCGGCGGTGCGGGGAAGGCCGGCGAGCGATCCCTCCCCCAGGGATGCCGTTCCCTACACGTGCTTCTTGCCGGTGTAGACGGCCATGACGGCGCAAAACATCATCGCCCACGCCCAGAACCTGTGCTGTTTCATATCGCTACCTCCTCAACGAGAAGTATAGCCAAAGCAAACTATGCCCATAGTATGTTGATGGGCAAGTCACCGTGGCCTATCTCGCCCGCACGCGGGTAAGGTCAGGACGATAGATTCGCAAAAGGAAGGATGCCTACCATGATCAACATCTCCAAGACCCACTCCCTGCTCGTCGGCGCCGGTTTCCTGCTGGGCACCGTGGGCATGAAGGTTCTCAAGAGCGAGGCCGTGCACGACCTGGCCGTTCAGGGCGTGGCCGCCGGCATGCGCGTGCGCAACGGCTACCAGGACGTGGTGGAGGCCGCCAAGGCCCAGGTCGACGACATCGTGGCCGAGGCCGACTACCTCACCAACGGTGCTGAGACCGAGGCCGAGGCCGCGGAGGCCCAGGCGGAGTAGCCCCCTTTGGGTCGATCTGGATCGTGGCCGCGATGCGCGGGGGTTGCCCGGGTGTCGCGGCCTTTTCGCGTGACGTGCGTCGAGAGGTAGATGAGCTGCATGAAGTACACCATCGAACACGAGGTGCCGGGCCGCCTGCGCGTGAAGCTGGCGGGCCGCGTGCCCGAGGCGGACCTGGACGCGCTCACGCGCCTGCTGATGGACTGTTCCGCCATCACCAAGGTGGACATCTACCCGCGCGCGGCCTCGCTGGCGGTGCGCTACGTCGTGGCGGGGGAGGGTGCTGCCGCGGTCGAGCCCGTCGTTGCGGATGCCGCGACCTCCCTCGCGCCCGCAGGCGCCCCGGGCCCCGAGGCCCCCGCCGTCGACCCCTTCGCCTGCATCCCTGGCCGCGCCGAGGCCCTGGCCGCGCTCGACGCTGTGGGTCGCGAGCCGCTTGAGCAGGCGCGCCTGGTCTGCGCCGGCTCCGCCATGGCGCCGCGCACGCACAACCTGCTGCTGGATATCGCCACGCTGCTGGGCGGCCACTTCGCCCGCCGCTGGTTCTTGCCCACGCCGCTGTGCACCGTCTACACGCTCTGGAGCTATCGCGGCTTTTTGGCGGAGGCCCTTCGCTCGCTCGTCTCCGGCCGCCTGGACGTGCCCGTGCTCGACGCCTCGGCCATCGGCCTCTCCCTGGCGCGCGGCGACTTCAAGACCGCCGGCGGCACCATGCTGCTGCTGAGCCTAGGCGGCCTGCTTGAGGATTACACCCGCGCGCAGTCCCAGAACCAGCTCATCTACAGCCTGCTCGACGTGCCCGACTACGCCCAGCTCATCCCCTGCGGCGACCCGCAGCTGCGCGGGGCGGAGGAGCACCGCGTGAGCGCCTCGAGCCTTATCGCCGGCGACCTGATCGTGGTGCGTACGGGCATGCCCATCCCTGTGGACGGCACGGTGGAGTACGGCTGCGCCATGGTGAACCAGTCCACGCTCACCGGCGAGCCGCTCGCGATCGAGCGAGCGGTGGGCGACGACGTCTTTGCCGGTACCTCCGTGGAGGACGGCGAGGCATACGTGCGCGTGCGGGCCGCCGCGAGCGACACCAAGCTCCGCAGCATCGTGAGCCTGGTGGAGCAGTCCGAGGGGTTCAAGGCCGAGACCCTCGCCCGCCGCGAGAACCTGGCCGATAAGATCGTGCCCTGGAACTTCGCCCTGGCGGGGCTGGTGGCCCTCACCACGCGCAGTCTGGTGCGCACCAGCGCGGCGCTCATGGTGGACTACTCCTGCGCGCTCAAGCTCACCGGCGCCATCTCCGTGCTCACGGCCATGAGCCAGAGCGCGTGCGAGGGCTTCACCGTCAAGGGGTCCAAGCATTTCGAGACCTTCGCCGCCGCGGACACCATCGTCTTCGACAAGACGGGCACGCTCACCGCGGCCGCCCCGAAGGTGTCCGAGGTCATGGGCTTCGACGGTTGGAGCCGCACGCAGGTGCTGCGCTTCTCGGCCTGCCTGGAGGAGCACTTCCCTCACCCGGTGGCGCGCGCCGTGGTCAATGCCGCGGCCGATGCCGGTCTCAAGCACCGCGAGCGCCACGCCGAGGTGGAGTACATCGTGGCGCACGGCATCGCCAGCTCGCTGGACGGCAAGCGCGCGGTGATCGGCTCCAAGCATTTCGTGGTGGAGGATGAGCACGTCGAGATCTTGCCCGAGGACGACGCGTGCATCGAGGCCGCCATGGGTGGGCTGTCCGTGCTCTACCTGGCGGTGGACGGCCAGCTGCGCGGCGCCATCGGCATCGAGGACCCGCTCAAGGAAGGCGTGCCCCAGGCCCTGGCCGAGCTGCGCGCGCTGGGTTTCAAGCACCTGGTGATGCTCACGGGCGACAACGAGGAGGCCGCCGCGCGCATCGCCTCCGAGGCGGGTATCACCGAGTTCCGCGCGAACCTGCTGCCTGAGGACAAGCACAAGATCGTGGAGGAGCTGCGCGCCCAGGGCGGTACCGTGGTGATGGTGGGCGACGGCGTGAACGACTCGCCGGCGCTCTCTGCCGCCAACGTGGGCGTCGCCATGGGCAGCGGCACGGCCATAGCCAAGGAGGTGGCCGACATCACGCTCACCGAGGGCGACCTGACCTCGCTGGTGGCGCTGCGCCGGCTGTCCTGTGGGCTCGCCGAGCGCATGGATTCATCGTTCAGGCAGGTTATCGGCATCAACTCGGCGCTGCTGGCGGGCGGCATCACGGGGATTATCGCCCCGCAGCTGAGTTCGCTTATCCATAACGGCAGCACCGTGGCGCTCTCCATGCGCAACAGCCGCGCATACTAGCGAGTGTCGTGGGCGCCACCGGGCTGCGGCGTGCGGCACCGGGTTGCGGCGTGTGGCACCGGGTTGCGCGGCAGCCTTCGGGCCGACGCGCCGCCCGCGACTGAGGCCGCACCCGCGTCCCCACTGGCACCGGCGAGTCGCCCGCGCTCGCATCCGCGTCCCCGCTGGCACCGACGTGTCGCCCGCGCTCCGTCGCTGATTCATTGAGACATTTCTGCACTTTATAGCCGCTGGGAGTGCATTTTCATCTCAATGAATGCGGCGCACCCCCATGGCGATTATTCATTGAGATTTTTCTGCACCTATATCAAGTACAAAGTGCAGTTTTATCTCAATGAATCCGGCTTTATGCCCTGGTGAGCTCGTCCCAGCGGGAGCTTTTCGCGATGGAGCCATCTTGCAAAATAAAATAAGCGGCGATATCGCTATAGGTGTCCACTATCTCCGCACCCGCGGCGCCGCCCGCCACGAAAAGCGTGGTGGAGAGCGCGTCCGCCTCGGTGGAGGAGGGGCACGCCACCGTGTCGCTCGCGACGTCCGTCTCTACCGGCATGCCCGTTCGGGGGTCCAGGATGTGCCAGTACGTCACGCCATCCTGCTCGAAGGTCCGCTCGTACAAGCCGCTCGTCACCAGGGAGCCGCCGGTCACGTGCGCCGTGGCGACGGTCTTGGAGCCGCCGGGCTCGTTGGGGTCGCGGATGCCCGTGTCCCAGGTGCCGCCGCCCGGCTTCTCGCCGAAATAGGCGATGTTCCCGCCCAGCGAGATGGCGGCGCCGGTGGCATCGGTCTCCTGTTCAAGCAGGTCGCAAAGGCGATCGGCCACGTATCCCTTGGCGATGGCGCCTAAGTCGAGCTTTGCCAGCGGATCGGCGAGCGTCACGGTAGAGGCGTCCATATCGACCGCGACGCCCCGCCAGCCCACATGCGGCAGCGCCGCGGCGATCTGTTCATCCGTGGGGCGCGTGTGGGCGTCGAAGTCCCAGAGCGTGGAGACGGCTCCGATGGTGATGTCGAACAGGCCGTCCGCCCGCTCGCAAAAGCCGAGCGCGCGGGACACGAGGTCGGCGGTGGCGGCGTCCACGGCCACGGAGGCACCTTCCGCAGCGTTGATGCGCGCGATGTCGCTAGCGTCGTCGTAGAGGTTGAAGAGCTTGTCGTAGCGCGCGCATGCCTTGGCGAGCTTTGCCGGCGCGGCGGAGTCGCCGTACACGGTGAAGGTGCAGTAGGTGTCGAAAGCGAACGTTGAGCTTCCGTACGGTTTGGCGTCCGCCTGGCCGGTGAGCCGCTCGGCAAGCTCGGGGCCGTTGCAACCGGTGAGGAGGGCCATGCCGCTCGTGCCGGCTGCGGCGAGCGCGAGGGCCCCGAAACGGCGCAGGAGGGCACGTCGCGTGAAGGGGCGCGCGATGGGCGAGGGAAACGGAGCGTTACGCATCGGGGGAATCCTTGCTCTGGAACGCAGGGTCGGTCGAGGTGCCGGACCGTGCCGGCTGGACGTCTGAGGAAGTGGCGCGGGGGCGGTCGGCGGGACCGGCGCCATCCCTTCCGTCGCCCTCGGGCGCAATCGAGCGCAGCACCCCGTGCGCCGCCACGCCGATCACCGCGCCGCACACCGTGCCGGCGGCGAGCAGCAGCGGCGCGTTGGCGATCGCCACGGCGGGCGAAAGAAGCGCCGCCACCATGAGCAGCTGCCCTGCATTATGGGAGATGCCTCCGATCACCGAGACCGCTACCAGGGAGAACCACCCGCTGCGCGCGGCCGCGGACATCGTGGCCGACGAGAGGAGTCCGCCCGCCAGGCTGAACGCGAAGACTTGCGGGTTTCCGAAGAGCACCGCCGAGCACGAGACCTTGGCGAGCATGAGCGCGAGCGCTGGGCGCGCACCGAGTCGCTCGATCGCGAACAGCACCACGATGTTTCCCAGGCCGAGCTTGATGCCCGGCACCGTGGTTGGCACGGGTAGCAGCATCTCGAGGTAGCCGGCAACGAGTGCGAGCGCGGTGAGGACGCCGAGCTGCGCTGCGCGCTGGCCGGGGGTATGGGTGGGCGAGGTATTCATCATGATCTCAGTATGACGCAGGGACCCGGCGGTGGAACAGGGCGGGTTCGTCACGCGTGAAAAGGGCAGAACCGTAGCGCCCCCGCATTCGTCTTTACCGTTTCCAAAAGCCGATCGTCGTGGTTGTATATGTAAGTGCAGGTTTACGACGAGGGGAGTCGGATATGCGGATCGTGGAATTGGCTTCGGGGGAGCGCCTAGGCGAGGACGTTCTCGGGAGGCCTCGCGCTAGCAGGCTCGACGAGCTGTCCACGGCGATGCGCGCGGTGGAGGAGGTCCGCGAGCGCGGTGTCGCCACGTTGCTCGAGCGGGCGCGCCGCCTTGCGCTGGAGCCTTCCCTCGAGAGCCCGTTCGTGCCCCAAAGGGCCCAGGACGAGGCGTTCGACCAGGTAAACGATGCCTCCTTGGAGGAAATCTACGGCGCCTACCAGGATATCCGCGACTATCACGAGCGCGCGCCCCGCCAGGGGTGGTTCACCGTTCGCCCCGACGGCGCGATGCTCGGCGAGGTCGTCTCGGCGGTTCACGCGGCGGGCGTGTGCCTGCAGGGCATCCATGCCACGAGCCCGGTCGACCTGCTCTCGTGCGTGCTGCCCGCGCGCCTGGCGGGAGTCGAGCGCGTGGTCCTTGCCGTTCCTCCCCGGGCGGAGCTGATGGCGAGGGGAGGCTTCGGCGTTGCTCCCCAGGTGCTTGCCGCCGCGCATCTGGCAGGTGTCGACCAGATCGTTCTCGCGGACGGCGCGAATGCCGTGGCGGCGCTCGCCTTGGGCGCGGACGGGATGGAGCCGGTGGATAGGGTCGTGGGTTTCGGTGACGCCGCGGCGCTGGCGGCGGGGCAGCTCCTTGCAGGGGCAGCGGATGTGTCCCTAGCGGGCGGCGCGCCCGCGGGCTGCATCCTCTCGGACGGCTCGGGCTCGGCGGCCGATGACGTGGCCGATCTTGCGGCCTGGGCGGAGGGCGACCTGGAAGCGAGGCGCTTTCTGGTGGGCTGGAATGCGAGCGTTGTGGGACGGGCGGCCTCGGGTACCGAGATCACGGCGGTGCTCGCCGCGGACAGGGACACGGCCATCGCCGCGGTGAACGACATCGCCCCCGCATGGTTGGCGCTTCGCTGCACCGAGGCGATGCCGCTGCTCGGTCGCATTCGCGTCGCGGGCACGGTGTGCGTGGGGCGGAGCGTTTCCGCCGCCCGGTCGGAGCGCCTAATGGGAAGCATCGCCGCGCCGACTGTCGCCGATTTTCAGCGCAGCGCCCGTATCGCGGCCTTCAAATGAGAGATTCAACCGTATTGTTTTTCTCATTTGAGGTCTTTGGCGCAAACCTCGGGACTTATGTACCAAATGCGCGTGACTAAATGAAATGTAGGGGGTTACACAAACACTGCCAACTGGGGAAACGTTGGAGGCTACTTCCGATATCTCCGTTATTTGGTACATAACTCGGGAGCTTTGAATCGCGTGGGGGTCTTTTAGGTGATTGAAGACCTTCGCGGCATTCTTCTGCAGCAAAATGAGAAAAACAATGCGGTTTGATTTCTCGCAGAGAGGGGAGCGCCTGCTATGCGCAGCTTCACGTATCGGATTCAGGACCCGCAGGGCCTTCATGCCCGCCCTGTGACAGCGCTCGCCGCGGCGGCGCTGGGTAGCGAGGTGTCCGTGCACGTTACGCGCGTGTCCACGGGTGTAACGGCGGATGCTCGGGACCTCTTGCAGCTCATGGGCCTATCGGCACCCTGCGGTGAGGAGCTCCTGGTGGAGCTCGAGGGTTCGGACGATGCTGTGTCCGCGGCGGAGCGGGCGATCAGGGACGCCCTGGACGCCTCGTAGCGCCAGCCGCCGGCCGCCGGCCAGTCCGCCCGCGTTACCCCGCCAGCTGCTCGATGAACGCGCCGAAGCTGCCGGACTCCAAGATCCGCTGCTGCAGGTGGCGGTCGTTGGTGATCTCGAGCAGCAGGTCGTACAGGTGCTCGATGTTGGCACGGTCTCCGGGCCGCACCGAGAGCAGGAAGACGATCCGCACCTCCGTGGCGCTGGCGTTCCAAACCACCGGCCGGTCCAGGACGGCCACGGCCACCTTGGTCTTCTTGCCGATGGGCTTGAGCGAGTGCGGAATGGCGAAGCTCGCACCCATGTTGGTGTCGGAAAGGTCCTCGCGCTCCAACACGGAGGGTAGGAACGTCTCGTCCGCCGCGCCGGCGTCCACGAGCATCCCCGCCAGGCGCTGCAGCACCTCGCCCTTGGTGACCTCGCCCTCCACATGGCAGAAGAGCTCCGGCCCAAAGAACATGCCCACCTTGGCGCCGCGCGTGGAGTCCACGCTGTTCACCAGTCGCGACACGGCCTCGGTGTCGCGCGTGCCCAGGCTGAAGTCCACCAGCGCCGCGGGCACCGGACAGCGCTCCAGCGGCACGGTGGTCACCACGAAGGCCACGCGCTCCATGGCGTCGGCGGAAAGCTCCGTGAACGAGCGGTAGGAGAGCTCGGCCACGATCTCGATCTTGTCGCCGAAAAAGGTCTCCAGGCGGCTGCGCAGCATCTGCATGATGGCGTTGCCCGAACCGCACACCAGCACCACGCGCAGCTTCTCGCGCGGCGCCGGCGTCTTTCGCTCCATGGCCGCGCCCAGGTGCAGCGCTATGTAGCCCACCTCGTCCTCGGAAAGCGTGTAGGGCTCGGTGTCGAACACCTTGGTGGCGCTCGCCAGCGCGATCTCGAATGCCAGCGGAAAGTTGGTGCGGATGGTGTTGAGCAGCGGGTTGCGCTTGACTACCTTGAGCGCCTTGCCGCGGAAGGTGGAGTTGAGGTGCGCGGTGAGGTTGCGGCGCAGCTCGTCGTCCCCGCGCAGGTCGAATCCGTAGTTGCACAGCACGATATCGAGCATCTCGTCTATGTCGCCCTGGAAGAGCAGGTTGGAGATATCCTGCCCGCCCAGGTTGGTGTTGGAGAGGATGTGCAGATAGAGGTATCCGCGCTCGGCCAGCCCGATGCCCACCCCGAACTCGCGCTCCAGCTCGCCCACCACGCCGTCGAGGAAGAACTCGATGCGCGGCGAGATGGACAGGTGCTCGTCGAGCTCCACGTCGCAGCCCGAGCGGATGCGTGAGAGCATGAGCGCGGCGTGCACCAGCAGGTTCTTGTAGTCGTAGTCGTTGGTGACGATCTCGGAGTTAGCGAGGTGCCGGCGGAAGATCCGGTCGAGAAGGTCCAGGTCCAGCCCCTGAAAGAGCTGCCGCTCCTCGTGGGTGAAGCCCTTGACGTAGCTCGTCGTGTTGCGGGTGATCACGCGGTCCATGAAGCAGCGGCGACGCGCGTCCTCGCGGCCCACCACCTTCACGCCCACGCCGGAGCGCACCATGAGGGCGAGCTCGTACTCGGCCAGCACGTCCTTGATCTGGCGCACGTAGTTCTGCAGGGTGTTCTCGCCCACGTACACGGCCTCGGCGAGCTCGGCGTAGCTCGTGAAGTCGGCGGCGGTGAGCAGGCGGCACAGCAGGAACCGCACGCGGTCCTCGGCGCTGGAAAGGTCCACCTCGCCGCGGCGCTCGTGCTGGCAAGCGGCGGAAAACTCCTGGTAGGCAGTATCGTCGTCGACCACCAGATGGTAGCCGGCCTCGCGCTTCATGGCGATGCGCGCCCCGTGTGCGGAGAGCGCCTCGTTGATCTTGGAGATGTCGCTGCGCACCGTGCGGGCGGTCACGCCCAGGCGATGGGCGAGCTTGTCGGCGGGCATGTAGCTCGCGCTGCGGACGTCCTCGTAGATCTTGTCGAGTCGCTTGTAGGCGAACACGCGCGCCCCCTGTCCCTTACAGCTGTATCCGAAAATTGGAAAGATTATCCTATCGAGACCCTCCCGGGGCTCTTGTCATGCGTCCCATCAGATTTCCGCGAGCTTCCGGAAACGGCGAAGAGGAAATCCGCGCGGCTTCCACTTGGAACCGGAAACGGAAAAGGTTGAGCGAGCGCCGTCCCCGGCCGCACTATGGATGCCGAGGAGGTTCGCCAATGAACGAGATGAACGAGATCTTTACCCCCGCCCACGTGCTGCTGGACGCCGACGTCGCCACCCGCGAGGACGCCTTCCGCGCCGTGGCCGCCCGCGCCCAGGCCGAGGGCGTGACGGATTCCGCCGACGCGCTCTTCGAGGGCCTGGTGCAGCGCGAGACCGAGGTGACCACCGGCCTTATGGACGGCTACGCCATCCCGCACACCAAGACCGATGCCGCCAACCGCGTGGCCATGTTCTTCATGCGCAGCGCCAGCCCGCTTTCCTGGGAGACCATGGACGGCTCCGACGTGAGCTACATGTTCTTCCTGATCGCGCCGGCCGGCGACCAGAACAACACGCACCTGATGATGCTGTCCTCCCTCGCCTCCAGCCTTCTGGAGGACGAGTTCAAGGACGCGGTGGCCAACGTGGCGACCGCCGAGGAGTTGGTAACGCTCGTGAACGAGCAGATCGAAAAGGAGAACGCGTAATGAAGGTTGTCGGAGTTTCCGCTTGCCCCGCCGGGCTCGCCCACACCCCCATGGCCGCCAAGGCCCTCATGAAGGCCGGCGACAAGATGGGCTGGGACGTGAAGATGGAGCAGCAGGGCTCCATGGGCCAGGTCAACGCCATCACCAAGGAGGAGGCGCAGGCCGCCGACTTCGTGCTGATCGCTTCCGACCAGAAGATCGAGGGCATGGACCGCTTCGAGGGCAAGCCCGTGATCCGCATCGACATCAACATGTGCATCAAGGCCCCCGAGGCCGTGCTCAAGAAGTGCGGTTCGGCCGTGGAGGCCAAGAAGGCCTAAGGGCCTAGCCGCCCGCACCGCGCATCGCGAACGCGCTGTCAATGCGCCCGAGAGGGCGTGAGATAAGGAAAGGGGAAAGGAATGAAGAAATTCCTGTCCGAGCTCAAGGGTCACCTGATGACCGGCATCGGCTACATGCTGCCGCTCATCATCGGCTCTTCGCTGGTGGTTGCGATTCCGCAGCTCATCGGTCTGGCCTGCGGCGTCACGTCGCTGACCGACGACCTCACCGGCTTCTGGGGCTTCATGTACGACGTCCAGCAGGTCGGCTGGACGGGCATCGGCCTGGTGAACACGGTCCTCGCCGCGTTTATCGCCTACTCCATCGCCGATAAGCCCGCCATCGGCGCCGGCTTCGTCGGTGGCGCCATCGCCACCAGCACCTACGCCGGCTTCCTGGGTGCCGTGCTGTACGCCTGCATCGCCGGTTACCTGGTGAAGTGGGCCAAGGAGCACATCCACCTGCCCGAGGTGGCCCAGTCCACCATGCCGCTGGTCATCCTGCCGCTTATGTCCACCGTCGTGGTGGCCATCGTCGGCACCCTGCTGGCCGAGCCCCTGGGCTTCATCAACACCTCCATCGTGGAGTGGCTGAAGGCCATGTGCCAGGAGGACGGCTCCCGTATCGTGATGGCCGCCATCCTGGGCGCCATGATCGGCTCCGACATGGGCGGCCCGGTCAACAAGGCCGCCTGGATGGCCACCAACGTGCTGGTCACCGAGGGCATCTTCACCCCCTGCGTGTACACCAACTGCGCCATCGTGATCCCGCCGCTGGGCTACGCCCTGGCCTCCCTGATCCACAAGTCCAAGATGTCCTCCAGCTGGCGTGAGAGCGCCAAGGGCAACTGGGCCATGGCCTTCGTGGGCATCACCGAGGGCGCCATCCCCTTCACGCTGTCCAACCCGCTGAAGCTCGTCCCGGTCAACGTGATCGGCTCCGGCCTGGGCGCCGCCGTGGCCGCCGCCTTCGGCACCATGGCCAACATCTCCCCGCTGGGCGGTATGTACGGCTTCATCACCATGACCAACCCCTGGGGCTACATCCTGGGCTTCCTGGTCGGTGGCCTGTTCATCGGCTTCCTCGCGCCGCTCGTGGCCGACTTCAAGACCGAGGCCGAGGACTCCGACGGCACCGATGTGGATATCGACGAGATCGAGATCTCCTTCGAGTAAGCCATAGCTATCCGGACCCGTTTCCTTTGCGCGGGCCCGGTCCCGGCCCCGGCGGCGCGACACCGCCGGGGCCCTCGTTTGCCGCAGGGGCGCGCCGACCCGCATCCCGCGCCCGCGACTTTTCCAGGCGGGCCCGCTGGCTCCCAGCGGTCCCGCCCGGCAAAGCCGACCAGAAAAAGGAGAGGTAATGGGCAAGACCATCCACGTTATTCCGCATTCCCACTGGGACCGCGAGTGGTACTTCACCACGTCGCGCTCCAAGGTCTACCTCATGAAGGACCTGGCCGACGTCATGGACACCCTCGAGGCCGACCCCTCGTTCAAGACCTGGATGCTCGACGGCCAGGCCTCGCTCATCGACGACTACCTGGCCTGGCGCCCAGGCGACGCCGAGCGCCTGCGCCGCCTGGTGCGCGAGGGGCGCCTGATCATCGGGCCGTGGTACACCCAGACCGACCAGATGATCATCTCGGGCGAGAGCATCGCCCGTAACCTGTTCTACGGCATGCGCCGCTGCGAGGAGTTCGGCCCCTACATGAACGTGGGCTACATGCCCGACTCCTTCGGCCAGGCCGGCAACATGCCGCAGATCTACCGCCAGGCGGGTATCACCGACACGCTATTCTGGCGCGGCGTCTCCAACGACATGGCCGACGGCAAGCTCAACTACACCTGGGTGGGCGACGACGGCTCCACCGTGTTCGCCACGCAGATGCCCACCGGCTACTACATCGGCGGCAACATGCCCGAGGACGCCGAGATGAACGACGCCTTCTGGCATGAGCAGTGCCTGGACAAGCTCGCCCCGCGCCACGTGACGGAGAACGTGTACTTCCCGTGCGGCTTCGATCAGGCACCGGTGCGCAGGAACCTTCCGGCGCTCATCGCCCAGCGCGACGAGGCCGACGCCGAGAACAGCTACAAGATGAGCTCGCTGCCCGAGTACCTGGCCGACACCCGCGCCGCCATCGAGCGCGACGGCATCGAGCTACCCCAGGTCTCGGGCGAGCTGCTGGTGGCCAAGCACATGCGCATCCACCGCACCATCTGGTCCTCGCGCTCCGACCTGAAGAAGCTCAACACCCAGATCCAGAACTACGTGGCGAACGTGATGGAGCCGCTGTTGCAGCTCTCCGCCAGCATGGGCAACCCCTACCCGCACGGCGCCGTGGAGCACATCTGGAAGCTCCTGTTCGAGAACGCCGCGCACGACTCCATCGGCAGCTGCATCTCCGACCCGGTGAACGAGGACGTCTACCTGCGCTACAAGCAGGCGAGCGACATCGCCACGAGCCTGGTGGAGCTCAACAGCCGCCTGATCGCCACGAGCGTGGACTCCGGCGACGCCGGCATGACCGTGACCGTGTTCAACGGCTACCCCAAGCGCCGCAGCGGCATCATCGTCAAGAAGATGTACATCCCGGGCGGGGACTTCTCGCTCACCGACGCCGAGGGCAAGCCGGTGGCCTACAGCGTGCTGGAGAGCCGCGACCTCACCGACTACGTGCTCTCCCAGACCATCAAGCTGGACCCGTCCGCCAAGTTCTACGTGCCCGAGCAGGTGCTCGAGGCCACCGTGGCCATCGAGGCGCGCGACGTGCCGGCCATGGGCTACGCGCAGTACGCGCTGGTGCCGGGCGGCGACTCCCGCGAGGGCTTCGGGCCGCTGGCGGCGGGCACCGCGCTGGAGAACGAGTTCTACCGCGTGGACGTGAACGCCGACGGCTCCCTGCGCGTCGAGGACAAGGCCACCGGCTTTGTGTACGACCACCAGGCCGTGCTGGAGGAGAACGGCGCCGATGGCGACTCCTTCAACTACTCGCCCGCCCAGCCAGACCTGGTGCTGCGCAGCGACGCCTTTGAGGCATCCGTGGAGCTCGAGGGCTCCACGGTGTACCAGCGCGCCCTCATCTCCTGGACCATGCTGGTGCCGGCCGACCTTGAGGAGCGCGCCGCGGGCACCTGCTCCACCGAGCTGCCCGTGACCATGACGGTGGGGCTGCGCCGCGGCTCCCGCGTGATCGACGTGGACGTGCACGTGGAGAACACCGCGCGCTCGCATCGCCTGTGCATCCTGTTCGACGCGCAGATGGCCACGGCGTTCAACTTCGCCGACCAGCAGTTCGGCGCCATCAAGCGCGAGAACGTGCACGCCGACCAGATGGCCCTGTACGAGGCGTCCCTGGCCGCGAGCGCGGGCGAGGACGTGGCCGACGACGCCGAGAGCGCGCTGCCCGCCAACTGGCGCCAGAACATGGAGGCCTGGCAGGAGATGCCCATCGCCATCGAGCCCACCCAGAGCTACGTGGCGCTGGCGAACGAGGAGCGCGGCCTGGCCGTGCTGCCGCTGGGCGTGCGCGAGTACGAGATCGTGGGCGAGGACAAGAACGTCATCCGCCTCACGCTGTTCCGCACCTACGGCTTTATGGGTCGCGAGAACCTGCTGTACCGCCCGGGCCGCGCCTCGGGCGAGCGCACCATCGAGACGCCGGACGCGCAGCTCATGGGCCCGATTGACTTCTCGCTGGGCTTCATGGCCTTTGCCGGCGGCGTGGACGCCGCGGGCGTGGCCGAGCAGGCGCGCCTGTACGACGGCCAGATGGTCGCCTACGAGTACGGCGAGTTCCTGAACGGCCGCCTGATCTTTAGCGAGCCCGCTGTCAAGGAGCCCGCCGGTGCGCGCGAGGGGTCGCTGTTCGAGATGGAGGGCACCGCCGTGGTGTCCGCCGTCAAGGCCGTGGAGGACGAGGAGCGCGCGAGCCGCGGCGGCATGGTGATCCGTGTGTTCAACGGCCTGCACGAGGGCGACGCGAGCTGCACGCTGCGCTTTAGCCGCCCGGTGCGCGAGGCCTACCTGTGCGACCTGCGCGAGCGTCGCAGCGGCAAGGTGGCCGTGATGGGCGACACCGTCTCCCTGGAGCCGCTCGCGCACTGCAAGTTCGCCACGCTCTACGTGGAGCTGGCCGACTAGCGCCTGCGTCGAGGGGCGGTGAGCCGCGGGTCGGGCGGGGCCGCGGCGGCGGGGGCTTTGCCGCCTTGCCGCCCGCTCGACCCCGGTTGCCAGGGGACGGGTCCGCGTCGGGACGGACCGGCTTGTGGGCCGGGACGCGCTCGCGCGGGGCCGTCCCCCTTTTTTGCGCGGCGGGGCCGTGGGCGGGTCGCGGGGCCGTGGGGCTGCGGGCGGTTCCGTCGCGCCCGGTAGGCGTTTTTTCAAGTAGTGAATCGATTTTGGTGGCACCGCGAAACCTCGCCAAGAAAACCGCAGGTCAACGATGCGGCGTTTCTTCAAGTTCTGAAGTGGAACTTCACTACTTCGCTTTTAGTGGCGAAATCGCTTCATTACTTTGAAAAACGCCTACAGAGGGGCGCCGCGCGGGACGCTTTGCGCGGAGACGATACGAGAGGGGCCGGGCATGGCCGGTATGGATGCGTACGGCAAGATCGCGGCGGCGTGCGGCAAGGTGGGCAACGAGCCCCACGTGCGCGCGCTGCGCGACGGCCTGGCCGCGCTGACGCCGGTGCTCTCCGGCGCGGGAACGGTGGCGCTCGTGGGCCGCGCGCTCGCGCCGTGGGTCGCGGAGCTGCTGGGCGGCTATGCGGGCGCGGGCGTCGCCGGCGACGCGCTGGCGACGGTCGAGGCCTGGGGCGTGGCCGTGTGCCTGGGCGTGCTCCTGGCGGGCCCCGTGACCCTTGCCGCGGCGGTGGGCCACGCGCTCGCGCGGATCAAGCACGTGGGCAGCCCGCTCGCCTGCTCCGCGGTGTGTGCGGCGGCCTGGGGCGTGCTCGCCGCGGCGCCCCTGGCACGGGCGCTCTCCGTGCTCGCGCCGGTGTTTTGGCAGGTGGCGGGCGACCCGGTGGCGGCTGCTGCGGCCATCCAGGGCGGGGCGCTCCAGGGCGGCTCCGGCACGGGCGCGCTCGCGGCGCTGGGCTGCGCGGGCTACGTGCTGGCCGCGGTGGTTGCGCTGGGGGTCGGCAGCTTCTACCTGGCGCTTTCCGGTGCCCGAGCGCTGCGGTTCAGCCTGGGAGACGACGTGCCGCCCGCGGTGGGGGAGAGCTTCTCCGCGCTCTCGGTGCTGGCGATCGCGCTGGCTGCGCTCGGCGCGGTGTCGGGCGTCCTCGCGGCGCTCGGGACCGACGCGCTGGCGGCCGTATCCCTCGTGCTCGAGGGGCCGTGGCGTCTGATCGCGGCGAGCCCCGTGGGGCTGGCGATCGTGTACGCGACGGGCACGGCGCTGTTCGCCCTGGGTATCCACCAGAGCACGACCAACGGTGTGCTGGTGGAGCCGCTCGCGACGTTCATCGGGGCCGAGGCATTGCTACTGTGGGTGCTGGGCGAGCCCGTTCCCGTGGCCGACGCGCTCAACATGGCGTCGGTGAACGCGTACGCGGTGATGGGCGGCACCGGCTGCACTGCGACGCTGGTGATCGCGGGACGGCTGTTCGGGCGTCGGGAGGACGTGCGCGAGACGCTCGCCTCGGCCACGCCCGCGGTGGCCTTCAACGTGAACGAGCCCGTGATCTACGGCATGCCGATCGTGTTCAATGCCCGTTTGGCGGTGCCCTTCGTGCTATGCTCGGCGCTGGGGATCGCGCTGCCCTGGCTCGCGGTGGTCGCGGGCCTGGTGGCTCCCTGCGTGGTGCCGGTGCCGTGGGTGTGCCCGGTTGTGCTCTCCGGTTTCTTGACCACGGGCGGCGACGTGCGCGCGGCCCTGCTGCAGGTGGCGATGATCGCGGCGTTCACCCTCATCTACCTGCCGTTCCTCAAAGCGGAGGAACGCAGCCGGGTATAGGCGGGAACCGATGGCCGAGGTGTGCGGGCACGCTCCCGTGGGATGGGGCCTGTGGTCTCGCCCGCGGGAGTGTCCCGTTTTTGCGCTATGTGCCTGGTGGTGCGGTTCCGGCGGGGCGCGGATGGTTGGTGTGGTCGTCGGTGTGGCAAATCGTCTCTTTTTCGAGGTTATGCATCGCAATCCGGATCCCTGTCGTCGGTCAACCACAAACCCGCAGGTCAGGGCCGGTCGAAATTAGAGCTTATGCGCGGCGGGTGCATAGCCTCGATGAACATGGCTCCAAGTCGTGCACGACCTCGAAAAACGGACGATAGGGGCGCCTGCCGATGGTACCGGCCGCCCCATGCGGTAAAGGCCCCGCGTCTATTTCCCCAGCATATGGCGGATGGCGGCCATGGGATGTTTGAAGAGCATGCGCGGGCCGGCGTAGCGCATCACGTTGCGGATTCGCTCCTCCATGGCGCGCGGATAGCAATGGTGTTCGCAGTTCTTGCAGCTCGTCTTGGTCTCCATCTTGCGGCATTTTTCGGTGCGCAGCACGGCGAAGCGGTCCAGCTCGGCGCAATCGGGGCAGAGCGCCTCGCCGCAAAAGCCGCGCTCGGTGCGAAGGGAGCGCTCGTGGTGGCCGGCGCAGTCGATGGCGATCATCTGCGATACCACGAGCTTCTCGCGCTCACGGCGGCGTGCGACCTGCGGGGTGTCGGGCGTTACGGGCATGGCGTATCCTTTCTTCTCTTGTCGAAAGGATACCAAAGTTAACTTTTGCCATATACCCCGGCTTGGCCCGGTTGTGCGACATGGAAAGGATTGCGGACGAGGCGTGGGCCTGCCGTGCGGTACCCGGCGAACAAGGCCCAGGGCTCGAATCCCTGTCCAGCCGAACCTCCTCTGTCTTCGCGCCGCATCCGTCCGCGGGTACAATGGGGCCCAACCCGGCGTGCCTCCGCCCGCCAGCGCAGCCCGGCAACCCGAAAGGATCCCTATGTCCCCCATGCAAAAGGCGCTCAAGGCCCTGTGCTGGCTCGCGCTCATAGCGGGCATCGACCTCGCCATCACGCTCGCGGTCCTGCTTACGGGCGATGGTGCGCTCGCCCCCTTGCAGCTCGTGCTCATGGTGCTCACGGCCTTCTTCTCGTGCTTCCTGTTCGCCGTGGGTATCCGCGCCGCGGTGGTGCCGGAGCTCGCCGTGCGCATGCTTCCCATCGTGGTGCTTGCGTTGCTGGTGAACGCGGCCGACGTGGCCCTTGCGATCCAGTCGGGCACCGCGGTGGTGTCCATCTGCGTGAACGCGCTGGTCACGGTGGGTATCGCGCTCGCCGTTCACGTTCTGCGCCGCGGGGGCCGCCGTTAGCGTGCCTCCCTGCCCGCGCTCGGCAGCCATGCCCGGCGCCCGCCCATGGCGCCGCTGGAAGCCCCGCGACCGCCGGCGCCCACCCCACTCCCAACCTCAACCCAACGGAAAGGACCCCCCATGAAGCTCCTCATCGCCTCCGACATCCACGGCTCCGGCTACTGGGCCGAGCGCCTCGCCCGGGCCATCCGCGCCGAGGACCCCGACCGCGTCGCCCTGCTGGGCGACCTGCTCTACCACGGCCCGCGCAACGACCTGCCGCGCGAGTACGACCCCAAGCGCGTCATCGCCCTGCTGAACGGGCTTGCGGCCACGGGCAAGGTGATCGCCGTGCGCGGCAACTGCGACGCCGAGGTGGACCAGATGGTCCTGGACATGCCGATCATGGCCGACTACAGCCAGCTCGCCGACGAGTCGGGCCGCGCGCTGTTCCTCACGCACGGGCACGTCTTTGGCGCGGGCTACCACAACAGCGTGAACAACCTGCCCCAGCTCCCCCAGGGCAGCGCAGTGGTGTACGGCCACACGCACGTCAAGGTGAACGAGGACGCCACCACGCAGGGGCATCCCGGCATCTGGGCGTTCAACCCCGGCAGCGTGAGCATCCCCAAGGACGGTTCGCACAGCTACGGCATCTACGAGGGCGGCCGGTTCCGCCACGTGGTGCTGGGGGAGGAGTAGCCATGGCGGATTGGCGCGAGACGGGCGCGGACAGCCTGGCGAGCATCACGCGCGACACGGCCACGCTCGTGGATGCGCGCGAGGCCATGCAGGCGCTGGTCGAGACCATCTGGCGGCTGCGCCAGCCCGACGGTTGCCCTTGGGACCGCGAGCAGACCCACGCGAGCATCGCCAAGAACATGATCGAGGAGGCCTACGAGGCCGTGGATTGCATCGAGACCGGCGACGTGGCGCACCTGCGCGAGGAGCTGGGCGACGTCCTCATGCAGGTGGTGCTGCACGCGCAGATCGCGGCGGACGCGGGCGAGTTCACGCTGGCCGACGTGGCCGCGGACATCAACGAGAAGCTCATCCGCCGGCACCCGCACGTCTTTGGCGAGGAGGCCGGCGCCGCGCGCGACGCGGAAGACGTGCTCGCCATCTGGGATAAGGTGAAGGTCGCCGAGAAGGAGGCGGCCGACGCGGACGCGGCGAGCGCGGGCGAGCGTCCGGCGGGCCTGCTGGACGGCGTGCCCCGTGCGCTGCCGGCGCTCATGCAGGCGCAGAAGGTCTCGCGCAAGGCCGCGGCCGTGGGTTTTGAATGGGAGCGCGTCGAGGACATCTGGGCCAAGGTGGATGAGGAGCGCTCCGAGTTCTCCGCCGAGGCGCGGGGGAGCGCGGCGGCCGAGATGGAGTTCGGCGACATCCTCTTCGCCCTGGTGAACGTGGCCCGATGCGAGGGCATCGACGCCGAGACGGCCCTGCGCGCGAGCACGGCCAAGTTCCGTGAGCGCTGGGCCGCCATGGAGGACGCGGCCGCGGCGGCGGGGCGCACCATCGAGAGCTACGACACCGCCGAGCTGAACGGGCTCTGGGAGGCCGCGAAGGGCTGAGGGCGTGCGGCCCATATATCGAGACGCGGGCCCCGGGTGCCCTGCCGGGTGGAGATTCCGCACGGCATGGACCCGGGGCCCGCGTCTCGTCAGGTTCCGACGGCCCGCCTAGCTAAGGTCGAGCGCGGCGTTGAGGCTGCCGAGCGAGTAGCCGCGGGCGCGCACCAGCACGTCCTTGCAGCCGAAGGCGCGGAAGTCGGCGTCGATGCGGTCCAGCAGGTCCACGTCGAACAGCCTCGTCCGCTCGTCCGCGCCCACCTCTATGCCCGCGCGGTAGTTGGCCAGGCGCACGCGGACCACGGAAAAACCCAGGTCGTGTAGGTAGTTCTCGCAACGCGCCACAAGCTCGATCTTGTCGCGGGTGATCTTCTCACCGTAGGGGATACGCGAGGCCAAGCACGCGCTCGAGGGCAGGTCGGCCGCGGGCCAGCCCCAGGCGCGCAGCACGGCGCGCTCCTCAAGCTTGGTCCAGCCGAGGTCGCGCAGGGGCGAGCGCACGCCCAGCTCGGCCGTGGCCTGCATGCCGGGGCGGTAGTCGTCTAGGTCGTCGGCGTTGCTTCCGTCGACCACCACGGCGTAGCCGTGCTCGCGCGCCGCCTCCAAGATCCCGCCGAACTCGGTGAACTTGCAGAAGTAGCAGCGGCGCGGGCCGTTGGCCACCACGTCGGCGTCGGCCAGGGCGTCCTCCTCCAGCTCCAGGCAGGGCAGATCCACGCGGCGCTTCAGCTCCTCGTAGGAATCGCGCTCGCTTGCCGGCACCAGCACGGAGCGAACGTGCACCAGCATCGCGGCCTCGGGCATGCAGCGGTCGCATACCGCGGCCAGAAACGAGCTGTCCACCCCGCCCGAGCACGCGATGGCCACGCTGCCAAAGGCGCGCAGCTCCTCTTCCAGGCGGGCGAGCTTGTCTTGCAGAACATGGTCGAGGGCCATGGGGATCTCCTTTCGGTCGCCGGGCCATCTTAGCCGCTTGAGCGCGCTCCAGGTCCAGACGCTAAGAAAAAGGGGACAGTGAGTCGATTATCCCCTGTCCCCCATTGACCCAAACGGGCCGTATGTGCGGCGCGGGCGCTAGAACAGACCCAGCACGCCGGTCACGAACAGCGCAGCGCACACGGCGCCCACGAACGGCGCGATGCCGGGCACCAGCAGGCCGTACTTCCAGTTGTTGTCGGCCTTGTTGCCGATGGGCAGCAGCTGGTATGCCATGCGCGGACCCAGGTCGCGCGCCTGGTTCATGGCGAAGCCCGTCACGCCGCCCAGGCCCATGCCCACGGCCCACACCAGCAGGCCCACGGAGATGGCGACCATGATCAGGTTGTCGCCGCCGCGGCTCGCGATGCAGAGGATTCCCGTGAGGAACACGAACGTGTCGAAGGTCTCCACGAAGAAGTTGCGCGGCAGGTCGAGCGACTCGCGCGTGGGATTGGTGGAGAAGATGTTGCGCACGGCGATGGGGTCCACGGAATCCTCGGAGGCCTTGAAGTCGTCGGCGTACATGAACCACGCGATCACCGCGCCCACGAAGGCGCCGAGCATCTCGGCAACCACGTAGGGGATGAAGCTCGTCCAGGGGATGAGCCCGATGATGGCTTGGGCGAGCGCCATGGCGGGGTTCATGCAGACGCTCCCGCCGAAGATGAACAGGCACACGGTGATGCCGAAGGCCCAGGTGGTGATCGCGAACATGTGGCCGGAGCCACGGTACTTGCTGCCCTTGAGGACCTCGTCGCAGTGGACGCCCACGCCGAATACGATCATGAGGGCGGTGGCGGCGAACTCGGCAAACAGGTTGTACGGCACGGGGTTGCTCCTTGTTCTCTCGTGCTTTTGGATGGATGGGGCCGCCGCACCGGGCTGCGAGGCGCCGGGTGGAGGCGGGATGGCGCGGGGCGGTGTCGTCCCGCATCTGCGGTCGTGCTACTTGTTGACGACCACGCCCAGGCCGTCGGGGATCACGGCTACGCGCGCGTCGGGCCCCTTGAGCTCGAAGGCCAGCGCGAGCGCCTCCTCCACGGTGTTCACCGGGGTCATGTGCATGTCGGAGAGCATCTGGTGATCGCACAGGTCGGTCACCATGATCACCGGGTGGTGTGCCAAGATCCGCGCGAAGATCTGGCTCGTCCACTGGTCGGGCAGGGTCTCGTCCTTGGGGCGGTCGATGCAGGCGCGCTCGAAGGCGGCCGGGTCGTTCTCGGCGATGTTTCTGTAGAAGCCCTCGCCGCCGTGGCCGTCGGCGCAGCCGGCGATGTCGATGATCACGCCGCCCTCCGCGAGCGTGGCCTCGGCCGCGGTCATGCCCTTCACAGCCTGGTAGATGTTCTGGTCGAGCGGGTAGCCGCCGTTGGTGGTGATGGCGATGTCGCACGGAACGGCGTCCACGCCCGCAAGCTCCCGCACGAAGGCGCAGCCCGCGGCGTGCGCCTCGTGGATGTCGCCGGCGAAGGCCCCGATGACCTCGTGCTTGCCGTTCAGCACCACGTTCAGGATGAACGCGAGCCCCGCCATCTCGGCCGCGGCCATCATGTCCTCGTGGATCATGTTGTGGCAGAGGTTGCCGGCGCGGGAGTGGCCGTCGTTCACGAACTGCCCGTTGTGGTTGTACATGATGGTCTTGTAGCTGGCGATGCCCGGCAGCACGGACTTGCGCGAGCCGGAAAAGCCCGCGAAGAAGTGCGGCTCGATGAAGCCTTCGGCCAGCAGCAGGTCGGCCTCGGCGGCGATCTTGTTGATGATGCATTCGCCGCCGGAGGGCAGGGTGCCGATCTTCACCATCATGGAGTCGTCGGTGGCCACGTGCATCACGATCTCCTCGTTGGCCACGATCTCCTCGCCGTACTTGTCCACGAGCTCCTCGTGCGTGGAGGGGCGGTGCATGCCGGTGGCCACGAGGATGCGCACGCGGGCCTCGGGCGCGGCGGCGTGGATGCGCGCGAGCTCGATGGGCATGGTCACGCGCGAGGGCACCGGGCGCGTGTGGTCGGAGCTGATGATCACGATGTCGCGCTTGCCGGCGCAGAGCTCCTCCAGCGTGGGCGAGCCAAAGGGATGGTCCAGCGCGTCGGCGATGAGCTCCTCTTGGCTCTTGGCCGGCTTGAACTCGTTTTGGTGGCCGATGAGCGCGCCGGCGAAGTTCTCGTCCTCCAGCGCGATGTGCTTGGTGCCGTGGTCGAACGGCACGTCGAACTCATGCATGCGTATCCTTTCCTCGCTCGCTCCCTGGGTCCGCTTGGATGGGCACTCTCGCGCCCCCGCGCGGACGATATTCCGCATGCGTACTATGAGGTGCGGGAGAGCTTGCCGTGTACTCATTTGCATATAACATTTGGTACTCAACGTGTTTACGGATGGTATAGAGTTTCGCCACGCCAAGGCATGGGGGCAAGCGATACGGAGGTGCGGGCATGGCGAGCCAAGACGATGCGCTTCTGGCGTTTCTGCAGGAACAAGGTGTGCCGCTCGTGACCAAGGCACGCCACGAGTACCTCTCCTACTACGGGCTCGACCAGGCGAGCGTCTACGTGCTGGCCGAGGGCGTGGTCAAGGCGAGCGTCATCCTGCGCGACGGCCGCGAATTCAACATCTCCTACATAAAGGGTCCCAACCCCGTGTCGTTGCTGCGCGACGAGGTGAGCACGCACGCGGAGGCCCCGTTCAACGTGCGCGTGGAGAGCGAGATGGCGAGCTATCTGGTGGTGCCGCGCGTGACGTTCTGGTCGTGGGTGAACGAGCGGCCGGAGCTGCTCGCCTACGTCAAGGACTACTACCGCGGGAGCCTGGAGGACGCCATGCGCCGCCTGCGCTACCTCACCATGAACGGCAAGACGGGCGCGGTGGGCGCGATGCTCTACGAGCTGGCGCGCGAGTTCGGCGAGCCGTGCGCGGAGGGCGTGCGGATCGATCTGGCGGTGACCAACGAGGACATAGCGGGGTGCTGCGGGATCTCCTCGCGCACGAGCGTGAACCGCATCGTGCGCGGGTTGCGCGAGCGCGGTGTGGTTGCCACCAACGGCCACGACCCGCAGATCGTCGTGCGCGATATGGATTACCTGCGGCGGTTCGTCCTGGACTGA
>Cebus_capucinus_imitator_PRJNA485217_SSR049__coassemble_1240_pt1 | contig 35053 bp, 33 predicted proteins | sample Cebus_capucinus_imitator_PRJNA485217_SSR049__metabat2_high_PE_001 | metagenome-assembled genome bin Cebus_capucinus_imitator_PRJNA485217_SSR049
TCCTCGGAGTAGCAGGCGCCCACCTTGACCACGGGCGTGCCGTCCGCCTGCCAGGCCAGGGCGTAGCCGCGCGAGTCGATCTGGGCCAGCGCGTCGGCCGAGGTGGGCGAGGCCTCCCCCGCCCGGCGGTACTTGAGCTCGACCACGTAGAGACTTCGGTCGCCGCGGACGACGGCGTCCACGCGGCCGGCGGAGGTGCGGACCTCGGTCTCGATGTGCGCGCCGATGAGCTTGAGCACCAGGTAGAGGACCGCCTGGAAGTCCTTCTCTCGCCTGGGCGCGAGGTCGTAGGGGATCGAGGCGAGGAAGGATCGGAGCAGCGCGAGCGCGGCGTCCATGTCGTCCGCCGCGATCGCCATGGAGAGCCGGGTGAGCATGCCGCCGGTCGCGACCGGCGTCGTCCCCGTCACGGCGGGCAGGAGCGCATCGAAGAGCCCCTGCTCGACCTCTCGGTTGGGGATGCCCAGCGTGTAGGCCTCAAAACGGGGGTCGTAGCCCTTGATGGTGAGGTAGCCGCCCTGGTACATGAAGGCCACGGGGTCCGCCATGCCCTCGGTGGGCGCGTCGAACGCCTGCGAGGGCAGCGCGATGCCCTCGAGGTCCTCGGGCACGGTGCCGGCCGACTTGAGCATGGCCACGAGCGAGGTCGGCGTGCCCGAGCCGAACCAGTACGAACCGAGCCGGCGATAATCGAGCGCCATGACCAGGCTGAAGGGGTTGTAGATCTCGGCGGGGGCCTCGGTGAAGCGGTAGCCGTCGTAGCGCTCCTTGAGGGCGGCGCGGCACTCCTCGACCGTGAGGCCCAGGCTTTCGGCAAGGTACTCCACGTCGGGGGCGAGCGGGCCGTCCAGTTCCTCCGCGGTGATGCCGCAGACGCCGCCGAAGCGCGGCTCCATGCTGATGTTGGCGAGGTTGTTGAGCTCGGAGAAGATGGAGAGCTGGCTGAACTTGGTGATGCCCGTGATGAAGAGGAAGGCGAGGTTGGCCTCGTTGGCCTTGAGCGGGCTGTAGAGCTCGCGCATCGCCTCGCGGAAGCGCTCGAGGAGCACGGGGTCGTGCATCACGTTGAGCAGCGGCGCGTCGTACTCGTCGACGAGCACCACCACGCCGTTGGCGCCGGCGGGGGTGGTGGCGGCCCGGCGGATGAGGTCGTCGAGCCTCGGGCCCCAGCCCTCGACCTCGGGGTCGCGGCCGTAGGCCTCCTCAACGCGGCGGAGCGCCTGGTCCAGGTCGCGGGCGAGCCCCTCCTCGGTCGCGGACTTGACGGTGGAGAGGTCCAGCCTGATCACCGGGTGCTCGGGCCACACCTCGCGGGCGTCGAGGCGCTCGATGGCGAGGCCGCGGAAGAGGTCCTTGCGCCCCCGGAAGTAGGCCTCCATGGTGGAGACCAGCAGCGTCTTGCCGAAGCGGCGCGGGCGCGACAGGAAGCGGTACTTGCCACCCATCTGGATCATGTCCCAGATGTAGCCCGTCTTGTCCGCGTACAGGTAGCCCCGTGTGCGGATGTCCTCGAACACCTGGACCCCCACGGGGTAGCGGTGCGGCGCGTTCTGCATGGTGGGACCTCCCGTCGTCTTGCAGGCTCGATTATACCCGGCGAGCCGATGGCGAGCTCCGCCCCGAGGCCCGTGGACGCTTGCCCGGGTGGACGCTTGCCCGGGGAGAACGTCCACCCGGGCAGGCGTCCGGGGCGCGACACCCCTACCGCAGCAGCTCCCACAGGTCGCGGTCCATGGCGACGGCGACCTTCTCCAGGGTGCAGATCGCCGTTCGCTCGTTGCCGCGCAGGATGCTGTCCAGGCAGGGGCGGCTGATGCCGGCCGCGAGGGCGAAGTCGGCCTTCCTTATGTGGTTCATCCTCAGGTGGAGGTCCAGCCTGGTGGCCAGCTTGGCCATGGGGGTGCGGGGGTCCTTGTTCATGGGGCACAGTCTGGGCCCGCCGGCGCGCTGGGCTGTAAGTCAGGGCTTACAACCCGCCCTTTCTGCACGTAATCCCCACATTACGCGGATCTCGCGTATCCTGCGGGCGGGGGGGACCCAGGATGCGCCATGCACAACGCCAGGTCCGGCAGCTCGACGGGTCACCACCGCGAAGTTCGCCACGAACGTGAGCATGGAGCCCACGGACAGGTCGATCTCGCCCGTCAGGCACACGAGCCCCATGCCAATGGCGATGGCACCGGTCACGGCGCTGTGGCGGAACACGTTCATGAACGCGCCCACCGTCAGGCCGCCGCCCTCCAGCGCACACACGGCCAAGGTCGCAGGCCCGCTCGACCATGGCGCGTTCCTCGAGCGAGAACAGGGGCCCGGTCTCCTCCTGTCCCAAGAAGATGTCCTCGTGGACGAGCAGGTCGTTGAAGAGGTTCAGCTCCTGGTGCACGTAGGGGATGCCCACGTCGATGATGGACTGGATCGCGGACTGCACGGTGTCGCCCATGGGCTGGATCACGATGCCGGGATCTCGGAGGTATCGCCCGACAGGATGTCCTCGACCTCGGAGATCTACTTCTCGGCGGAGTCGGCGGTCTGCAGCTCGGCGGTGTAGGTGCCCTCGTCGTTGATCTCGGCGACCTTGGCCTTGGCGAAGGTGGCGACCGAGCCCGTCCAGCCGTGGCCCTCGGAGGGCGTCAGCACGTAGATGGCCTTACCGCCCGTGGCGGGGGCGCTGCCGCCCGCGCCGTTGCCGCCCGAGCTCATCCTGCGCGAGTCCAGCGAGCGGAAACGACGCCGGCCTGGCGGAACGCGCCGCACGCCCGTTAACGGTCATTCCATTCCGCCTATAATCTTCGGGAACCCCGAAGGCAGGTGAGGCATGGCATATTACCCGTACGGCGAGGCGGAAACCTCGCACCTTTCACGCAAGGACAAGAGGCTCGCCGCCGCGATCGCGCGCGTGGGCCGCATCGACCGCGCGGTGGACGACGACCTATTCGCCTCCGTGGTGCACCATATCATCGGCCAGCAGATCTCCACCAAGGCGCAGCAGACCATTTGGGGCAAGATGTCCGGCCAGCTGGAATCCATCACGCCCGGAAGCCTTCTTGCCTGCGGGCGCGATGGGCTGCAGGCGCTTGGGACGACCTGGCGGAAGGTGGACTACATCCTGGATTTCGCACGCAAGGTGGACTCGGGACGGTTCGACGTCGAAGCGGTCAGGGCCATGACGGATGAAGATGCCGTCGCGGCGCTTTGCTCGCTCAAGGGCATAGGCACGTGGACCGCCGAGATGATCTTGCTGTTCTGCCTGCAGCGCCCCGACGTGCTGAGCTACGGCGACCTTGCGATCCAGCGCGGCATCCGGATGCTCTACCGCCATAAAGAGCTACCGCGTGAGCGATTCGAGCGTTACCGCAGGCGGTATAGCCCCTACGGTAGCACGGCGAGCCTGTACCTGTGGGCCATCGCCGGCGGCGCCATCCCCGAGCTCACGGACCCCGCCGCGAGGCGATAGGAGGACCCGCCATGCGATTCACCAGCACTTACGGTTCCCCGCTCGGCGCGATCTTGCTCGCATCTGACGGCGAGGCGCTCGTGGGCCTGTGGTTCGAGGGCCAAAAGCATTACGCCGCTCGACTCACCGAAGATCATGAGACCCGCGACCTGCCCGTCTTTCGCCAGACTGCCGGCTGGCTCGACGACTACTTCGCCGGTCGGGACCCCGGCCCCACGCCGCCCGTGAACCCCCTGGGCACCCCGTTCCAGATCGCGGTGTGGAGTGTCCTTGCCACCATCCCCCGCGGCTCCACCTGCACCTATGGGGATATCGCCCGCAAGCTCGAGGAGCGCCGCGGCGGCGCGCGTACCTCGGCCCGCGCGGTCGGCGGGGCGGTGGGCCGAAACCCCATCTCAATCATCATCCCCTGCCATCGCGTGATAGGCGCGGACGGCAGCCTCACCGGCTACGCCGGCGGTATCGAGCGCAAGACCGCCCTGCTCAAGCTCGAGGGCGCACGGAGTTGACTGTCGCGTGGATCCTATCGACACGAGAAAGGCGCCCCGCGGGGAGGCGCCTGACGTCAGGGAGATGGGAAGAACCTTACGGTTGGGTTTCTCACTCGAACTCGATGGTGCCGCAGGGCATGGGCGTGAGGTCGTAGAGCACGCGGCAGATGCCGGGAACCTCGCCGGAGATGCGCCCGCCGATCCTCTTGAACAGCAGCTTCACGGGCTCGCAGAGCTCGAACTGCAGGTCGTCGGGCAGGCCGCCCACGTTGTGGTGGGCCTTCACGCCGTCGGACTCGAGGATGTCGGGGTAGATGGTGCCCTGGGCGAGGAAGCTCACCTAGTCGCCTACGCGGCGCGCCTCCTCCTCGAACACGCGGATGAACTCGGCGCCGATGACCTTGCGCTTGGCCCTGACGATTACCGCGACCACACTCGTCCTCACCCTGTCTTACGGACTCCTGCTCGGCTCATGGCATGCGCTCACGAGCCCTGGGCAAGACGACGACCGCGCATGAAAGAACGGGGCGGACCCGCAGGCCCGCCCCGTCTCGCGCTCGCGCTTAGTAGCGGTCGCGACCGCCGTAACCGCCGCGCCCGCCGCGGTCGTTTCCGCCACGGCCACCGTAGCCGCCGCGGCCGCCCCGGTCATTGCCGCCACGGCCACCGCCGAAGCCGCCACGCGGGCCGCGATCGTCACGACCGCCGAAGCCGCCGCGGCCACCGCGATCGTCGCGGCCGCTGTAACCGCCGCGCCCGCCGCGGTCGTTGCCGCCACGGCCACCGAAGCCGCCGCGGTCGGAGTGGCCACCGCGGGAACCGCCGAAGCCCATGCGCGGAGCGCCGAACTTGCCGTGGCTGCGGTCGCCGTCCTGGCGCGGGCCACGATCGTTGCCGCCGCGTCCGCCGAAGCCGCCTCGGCCGCCGCGGTCGTCGCGGCCGCCGCGCGGGCCGCGGTCCTCGCCCAGGCCCATGGCCTCGAGCGGGGCGATGACCTTGTCGAGCTGGGCGAACAGCTCCTCGATCTCCTCGTTGGAAAGGCCGGGCACCAGCGGCTCGTCCTTCTTGGCGATGTCGTCCACATGGTTGATGGCGTCCTCGTCGGCGAACACGACCACCTTGCGCATGTCGGGCTCGTCGGGCTCGATGCGGCTCACGATGTCGCACTTCTCGGCCTCGGCCAGCAGGGCGTCGAGTTCGCGCAGGCGGATGCCGAGCAGGTCGGCCATCTCCTTCTGCTCCATCTTGGGCTTGAGCTCCAGCAGCTTGATGGCGCGGGCGAGCTCGGCGGCCTGGCCGGCCTTCTCCTCGGCGGCGCGCTCCAGGGCCACGCGGCGACGGAACAGCAGGTTCTCGGCGCGCTTGATCTTGTTGATGAGGTCCTCGTTCAGGTTCTTGCGGGGCTTAGCCTCCTCCTCGGGCTTAGCCTCCTCCTCGGGCTCGGCCAGCTCCTCGGCGACGGCCTCGGCCTCGGCGACCTCGACGGTCTCCTCGGCGGTCTCGACCATCTCGACCTCGGCCTCCTCCACGTTCTCGATGTTCTCGTTCTCGGACATGTCGTCCACCTTTCCACGCCTCGTGGGGCGCGTATCCAAAAGGCGCTTCCGCGCCGCGGGCCGGGATTCCTACTCTGATCATCTTTGTCGTTCGCATCGGCCCCTCCCGGGGCCTCCCAGCCGCAGACCAGTCTAACGGCGCGCCCCTGCCGCAAGCGGCGAGGATACCCGCCCTCACACAATCCGCGCGCACCGGGGACGGCGATGCGCTTAGCAGAATCGCCACGCACAAGCGATGTGCCTAGCAGAGTTACCAAACCGTCTACCGAAAGTTCAACGTGAGTTCAATTCTCACCGTGCTAAGCTCCCAACTAAGTTGAACTTTGAACTGATATTGAACTTAAGGAGGTCGCGTCTATGCCCGAAACCTTTGCCCAGCGCCTGCGCAACGTGATGGACGACCGCGGCTTCAAGCAGGTCGACCTCATCAACGCCGCCGCCGCGCGCGGCGAGAAACTCGGGAAGTCCCAGCTCTCACAGTACGTCTCGGGCAAGACTGTCCCGCGCCCCGCCGCCGCGGAGCTCCTCGCCTCCCTCTTGGGCGTCCCCGCCCCCTGGCTCGCCGACGGCGACGGACCGGCCGCCTCGACCCCCACGGCATCGGCCTCGGCACCGATAGCCACCGCGCTCGCCCGGCCCGTGCGAGCTACCGCGCGGCCTGCGACCGCCTCCCCCTCCCCCATCAAGCCCGCCACCGTAAGGAGCGACCACATGCGCCAGTTCAAGAAGTCAAGCAAACTCGACAACGTCCTCTACGATGTCCGCGGCCCCGTGGTGGACGAGGCCGCCCGCATGGAGGCCGAGGGCCAGCGCATCCTCAAGCTGAACATCGGCAATCCCGCGCCCTTCGGTTTCCGCACGCCCGACGAGGTGGTCCAGGACATGCGCCAGCAGCTCACCGAGTGCGAGGGCTACTCCGACTCGCGCGGCCTGTTCTCCGCGCGCAAGGCCATCATGCAGTACTCCCAGATCTTGGGCCTGCCCAACGTCACCATGGAGGACATCTACACCGGCAACGGCGTGTCCGAGCTCATCAACCTGTGCATGCAGGCCATCCTGGACAACGGCGACGAGATACTCATCCCCGCGCCCGACTACCCGCTCTGGACGGCCTGTGCCACGCTTGCCGGTGGTACGCCCGTGCACTACATCTGCGACGAGCAGGCCGAGTGGAACCCCGACATCGCCGACATCCGCGCCAAGATCACCCCGCGCACCAAGGCCATCGTCATCATCAACCCCAACAACCCCACGGGTGCCGTCTACAGCCGCGAGGTGCTGGCCGAGATCGTGGAGGTGGCGCGCGAGCACCAGCTCATGATCTTGTCCGACGAGATCTACGACCGCTTGGTGATGGACGGCCTCACCCACACGAGCATCGCCAGCATGGCGCCCGACCTGTTCTGCATCACGTTCTCGGGCCTGTCCAAGAGCCACATGATCGCGGGCTACCGGATCGGGTGGATGATCCTGTCAGGCAACAAGCGCTGCGCGCGCGACCTCATCCTGGGCATCAACATGCTCTCCAACATGCGCCTGTGCTCCAACGTGCCGGCGCAGTCCATCGTGCAGACGGCGCTGTGGGGCCACCAGTCCGTGCGCGACTACATCGTGCCCGGCGGCCGCGTGTTCGAGCAGCGCGAGTGCGTCTACGAGGGCCTGAACGCCATCGACGGCATCTCGGCGGCGAAGCCGCACGGCGCGTTCTACATCTTCCCCAAGATCGACGTCAAGAAGTTCGGCATCACCGACGACGAGCAGTTCGCGCTCGACCTGCTGCACGACAAGCACGTGCTCATCGTGCCCGGCAAGGGCTTCAACTGGCCGCATCCCGACCACTTCCGCGTGGTCTACCTGCCGCGCCGCCGCGTGCTGCGCGAGTGCATGGAGGACATCGCCGAGTTCTTGGAGACCTACCGCCAAAACTAGCGGCAAGGACCGGTACCGGCCCAAGCGCGCAAGACGGCGAGGGCCCCGACCGCAAGCACGGTCGGGGCCCTCGGCCTCTCTATCGCCTACCGCCTGCCGCGGCAGCGCGTCCCTACTCCGCGAACAGCGGGGTGGAGAGGTAGCGCTCGCCGGTGTCGGCCAGCAGCGCCACGATGGTCTTGCCGCGGCTCTCAGGGCGCTTCGCCAGCTGGATGGCGGCCCACACGGCGGCGCCGGAGGAGATGCCCACCAGCACGCCCTCCTTGTGGCCCACGGCGCGGCCGGTGGCGAAGGCGTCCTCGTTTGCGACGGTCACGACCTCGTCGTAGACCTTGGTGTCGAGCACGTCGGGCACGAAACCGGCGCCGATGCCCTGGATCTTGTGCGCGCCCGGGCGCCCCTCGGAGAGCACCGGCGAGCTCGCGGGCTCCACGGCCACGACACGGAGCTCGGGGTTCTTGGACTTGAGGTAGTGGCCCACGCCGGTGACGGTGCCGCCGGTACCCACGCCGGCCACGAAGACGTCGACCTCGCCATCGGTGTCTTCCCAGATCTCCGGGCCCGTGGTGGCCTCGTGCACCGCGGGGTTGGCCGGGTTCACGAACTGGCCCGCGATGAAGCTCTTGGGGGTCTCGGCGGCGAGCTGTTCGGCGCGGGCGATGGCGCCCTTCATGCCCTCGGCGCCCGGGGTGAGCACCAGCTCGGCGCCGTAGGCGGCCATGAGCTGGCGACGCTCGACGCTCATGGTCTCGGGCATGGTGATGATGAGGCGGTAGCCGCGCGCCGCCGCCACGCTCGCCAGGCCCACGCCGGTGTTGCCGCTCGTGGGCTCGATGATGGTGTAGCCGGCGTTGCGCTCGATCTTGCCCGAGGCCTCGGCGTCGTCGATCATGGCGCGCGCGATGCGGTCCTTGACCGAGCCTGCGGGGTTGAAGTACTCCAGCTTCACGAGCACGCGGGCCTCCAGGCCCTCCTCCTGCTCGATATGGCTGAGCTCCAGCAGCGGGGTGCGGCCGATCAGCTGGTCGATGGACGTGTACACCTTGCTCATGATACGTTCCCTTCCCTAATTCCCTATATACCTAAGGGGTTGTTTGGTAATTGTTGGCTGATAGTAAACAGCCTTAATCCTAGTATGTCAATAGGTATTAGACGAAATGTTGCGTGCACGTTTCAAGCGGGCATGATACCGTATACCAGAACTAATAACCCACTATATCCGGACTGCTGAGCGGATATAATCCCTAGAGTCTGGTAGGATGGTTGCAAAGAGCGAAAGGGGCCGTGCTATGCTCGTCTCAACAAAAGGGCGCTACGCCCTGCGCGTCATGATCGACCTAGCCGAGCACCAGGCCTCGGGCCGCATCCCCCTGAAGGAGATCGCCGGCAGGCAGGGCGTCTCGGAAAAATACCTCGAGAACATCCTGGCCATCCTCGTGCGCAACGGGATGCTCTCCGGCATGCGCGGCAAGGGCGGCGGCTACCGCCTCACCCGCGATCCCGACCAGTTCTCCGTGGGCGAGGTGCTGCGGCTCACCGAGGGCAGCCTGGCGCCCGTGGCGTGCCTGGAGGGCGGCAAGCAGGGCTGCGAGCGCGCGGCCGACTGCCCCACCATCGGCATGTGGAGCGAGCTGGACAAGATGATCTCAGGATACCTGGACGGCATCTCCATCGCGGACCTCGTGGCGAGCCCCCGCGGCTTCGACTACGTGATCTAGCGCGAGGGCTTCCGCGCCCGGCGGGGCAGCCCTCGCGCTTCCCATCCCTTTCATATGAGGATCGATCGAGGAGGCAGCGTGCCCCAGAACAAGCGCGTGCTCGTCGCCATGAGCGGCGGCGTGGATTCAAGCGTGACCGCCTACCTGCTGCGCGAGGCGGGCTACGAGTGCGAGGGCGCCACCATGCGCCTCACCTGCTCGCGGGAGTTCGGCGAGGCGGGGCCGCGCAGCTGCTGCTCACTGCAGGACATCGCCGACGCCCAGGCCGTATGCGAGCGGCTCGGCATTCCCCACCGCGTCCTCGACATGCGCGAGGTCTTCGAGCGGGCCGTGGTCGATAAGTTCGTGGACACCTATGAGGACGGCCGCACCCCCAACCCCTGCATCGACTGCAACCGGTACCTCAAGTTCGGCGCGCTGCTCGACTACGCGCTCGCCCACGGCTTCGACCATATCGCCACGGGCCACTACGCGCGCATCGGAGAGCTCGCGGGCACGGACGGCGCTCCCACCCCGTTGCTCGCGCGCATCGCCGAGCTCGCGGGAGGCGCGCCCTTCCGCACCCTCTCCCTAGGCGTCGACGCCTCCAAGGACCAAAGCTACGTGCTCTACGCGCTCACGCAGGAGCGCCTGGCGCACGTGCTGTTGCCGCTCGGGGGCCTCGTGAAGGGACGCGACGTGCGGCGCATCGCCGAGGAGCAGGGCTTCTCCAACGCCGGGAAGCCCGACAGCCAGGGCATCTGCTTCGTGCCCGACGGGAACTTCGCCTCCTATATCGAACGCCGCCGCGGGCGCGTGCTGCCCGAGGGCGACATCCTGGACGTCGGCGGCCAGGTAATCGGGCGCCACCAGGGCGCGCTGCGCTACACCGTGGGGCAGCGCAAGGGCTTGGGCGTGGCGCTGCTGCACCCCGTGTACGTCACCCGCGTGGACGCCCGCGCAAACACCGTGACCTTGGGCGAGCAGGAGGACCTCATGAGCGGCGCGCTCGTGGCAAACGACTGGGTCTGGAGCGCGCCCGCGTCCGCGATGGAACGGTTGCTGGACGAGGCGGGCGATCGCGGCCTTGCCGTCGAGGCGAAGATCCGCTACCACCAGGGCGGGCAGGGAGCACGCCTCACCTGGGCGGACGCCGATCCGGGCGCCACGGGCGCGGGGCGTGGGCGCATGCTCAAGGTCTCCTTCGACCTGCCCCAACGGGCGATCGCACCCGGCCAGGCCGTGGTGGTCTACAGCGGCGGCGTGGTGCTGGGCGGAGGCACCTGCGTGCGCGCCCTGTAGGGAGAATCGACCCGCCGCGGCGCCGGGCATCCCGGGGACGCGGCGGGTTTTCCATTCGGTACTGGACACCCCCGGGGGGTGGGGGTATCATGACCGAAGCAACCGTAAGCAAACACCATCGACGCGAAAGGAGGGCCCATGGCACACGATAAGTTCGACGTCACCGGCATGACGTGCGCCGCCTGCCAGGCCCATGTGGACAAGGCCGTATCCAAGCTGCCGGGCGTGAGGTCCGTTGCCGTGAACCTGCTCTCTGGCTCCATGGCCGTGGAGTACGACGAGGACCAGCTCACCCCCGACCTGATCTGCGCGGCCGTGGACCGCGCTGGCTACGGCGCCTCGCCCGCCACCGGCGGCCCGGCGGGCGCGCCCGGCACCGGCGCCGCCCCGCGTGCCGCCGCGCCCGAGTCGCCCACCAAGAAGCTCGAGGCCACGGCCGACGCCATGCGCCGCCGGCTCCTCTCATCCCTCGTCTTCTGCGTCCCGTTGTTCTACCTGGGAATGGGCCACATGCTCGGCTGGCCGCTGCCCGGCGTCTTCACCGACCACGCGCACTCCATGACGCTCGCGCTCACGATGCTGCTGCTCACCGTACCCATCGCCTTCATCAACCGCGCGTACTTCGTGAACGGGTTGAAATCCACCCTGCACGGCGCGCCCACCATGGACGCGCTCATCGCCATCGGCGCGGCGGCGAGCATCGGCTGGTCCGTGTACGCCATGTACGTGATGGCCGACCGCCTGGCCGCATCCGATGTCCACGGCGCCATGATGTACGCCATGGACAACCTCTACTTCGAGGCGGCGGGCACCATCCTCACCCTCGTGACGGTAGGCAAGTACCTGGAGACCCGCAGCAAGTCCAAGACGGGCGGCGCCATCGAGAAGCTCATCGACCTCGCGCCCAAGACGGCCATCCTGGTGGCGGAGGACGGCACCGAGTCCGAGGTCCCCGCCGAGACCATCCTGCCCGGCCAGGTGGTCCGCGTGCGCCCCGGCGCCTCGGTGCCCGTGGACGGCGTGGTGCTCGAGGGCGCCTCCGCCGTGGACGAGTCCGCGCTCACCGGCGAGAGCATCCCGCAGGAGAAGGGTCCCGGCGACACCGTGCGCGCCGCCACCATCAACCGTACCGGCAGCTTCACCTTCCGCGCCACCCGCGTGGGCGCCGACACCGCGCTCGCCCAGATCATCCAGCTGGTGGAGGACGCCAACGCCACCAAGGCCCCCATCAGCCGCCTGGCCGACAAGGTCGCCGCGGTCTTCGTGCCCGCGGTGATCGGCATAGCGCTCGTGACCTTCGGGGTGTGGATGGTCACGACGGGCAGCGTCAACGAGGCCCTCACCGCCGCCGTGGCCGTGCTGGTGATCAGCTGTCCCTGCGCGCTCGGCCTGGCCACGCCCGTGGCGATCATGGTGGGCACCGGCAAGGGCGCCGAGATGGGCATCCTGTTCAAGAGCGCCGAGGCGCTGGAGGCCCTGCGCGGCGTGGGCACCGTGGTGCTGGACAAGACGGGCACCGTCACGCGCGGCACCCCCGCGGTGACCGACGTGCTGCCCGCCCGCCGCGCCGACGGCAACGCCGCCTGTAGCGAGAAGGCCCTGATGAAACTCGCGGCCGCGCTCGAGCGCCAAAGCGAGCACCCGCTGGCCGAGGCCATCATGACGCGCGCGGGAGAGATGGGCATCGCCCCCCGGGTGGTCGAGGACTTCCGCGCCGTGCCCGGACGCGGCGTCGTGGCCCGCGAGGGAACCAACGCCGTTGCCGCCGGCAACGCCGCGCTCATGGCCGAGCTCGGCGTGGAGGTCGACGAGGGCCTGCTCGAGACCCTTGCGCACGACGGCAAGACCCCGCTGCTGTTCGCCAAGAACGGCGAGCTCATGGGCATCGTCGCCGTGGCCGACGAGGTCAAGCCCACCAGCAAGGACGCCATCTCCGCGCTCAACCGCCTGGGCGTGCGCGTGAAGATGCTCACCGGCGACAACCGCGCCACCGCCGAGGCCATCTCCCGGCGCGTGGGGCTCGCCGCCGAGGACGTGATCGCCGACGTCATGCCCGCCGACAAGGAGCGCCACGTGCGCGAGCTGCAGGAGGTCGGCGAGCACGTGGCCATGGTGGGCGACGGCATCAACGACTCCCCCGCCCTGGCCCGCGCCGACGTGGGCCTGGCCATCGGCACCGGCGCCGACATCGCCAAGGAGGGCGCCGACGTGGTGCTCATGCGCAGCGACCTCATGGATGTGGCGCGCGCCATCGAGCTCTCCCGCGCCACCATCCGCAACATCAAGCAGGACCTGTTCTGGGCGCTCTGCTACAACGCCTGCGGGATCCCGTTGGCGGCAGGCGCGCTCTACCCCCTCACCGGCTGGCAGCTCTCGCCGATGTTCGGCGCGGCGGCCATGAGCCTTTCGAGCCTGTGCGTGGTGGGCAACGCCCTGCGCCTGCGCGCCTTCCGCCCCAAGGTCGCCGCATAGCGCCGCCGGTCCCGCACACCCCCACCCCGTCCACCTGCTACCATCTATCCAAACGCCCACGACCGAACGGCCCCGACGGACGGGGCCGAAAGAAAGGACATGCCATGAAGTACACCATCCACACCGAGGGCCTTATGTGCGGCCACTGCGACGCCAAGGTCGAGACGGCGCTGCTGAACGTCCCCGGCGTGACCGACGCCGACGCGGACCACGAGACCCAGACCGTCGAGGTCGAGACCGACGCCGAGCTCGATACCCGACTGCTCGCCGACGCGGTCTCCGCCGCGGGCGAGAAGTTCCGCGCCCTCTCCGTGGAAGCCGCATAAGGACCCCTCCCATGATGGCAGACCACGACAAGGTCCTCCGCCTGCTCAAGACGGCCCGCGGACAGATCGACGGCATCATGCGCATGGTCGAGGAGGACCGCTACTGCATCGACGTGTCCACCCAGCTCATGGCCACCGAGTCGCTCATCGGCAAGATCAACGCCGACGTCCTCAAGGCCCATATCGAGGGCTGCGTGCGCACCGCCGCCGAGACGGGCTCCGAGGAGGAGAAGGTCGCCAAACTGGCCGAGATCGAGCGCGTGATCGACAAGCTCGCCCGCTGAGGCGGCCCCACCCCGCCGCAACGGGACCCCCGCGCTGGAGAAAACCCGGCCCGTGCCCTTGCGCCCGGGCCGGGTTTTTGGGTACAACTGCAAGCAGCTAAAACGTGAGACGAGAGGATTCGCGATGAATGACTTCATGAAGGACCGCTACGGGGCCGACCAGCTCACCACCGCGCTCGGCGTTCTCGGCATCGTGGTGACGCTTATCGGCACCGTGGCCCATGCCGGCTGGCTGCAGCTCGTGGGCCTGGCGCTGGTGGTGGTTGCCCTGCTGCGCGCCCTCTCCAAGAACGCCCCCGCGCGCCGCCGCGAGAACGAGACCTGGCTGGGCCTCGTGGGCAAGGCCACGGACAAGCTCGGCGTGAAGCTGCCCGGCGCGAACGGCACCCCCACCGCCGAGGACCTCAAGCGCCAAGCGCGCACGGCCAAGAAGATGTGGAAGGACCGCAAGGTCAAGGCCTACCTCAAGTGCCCCACCTGCAACACCACGCTCGCGGTGCCGCGCGGCAAGGGCAAGATGATCGTCACCTGCCCCAAGTGCCGCACCCGCATGGAGACGCGCTCCTAGACGCGCCGTCCCACCGCATATCCCAAGCAAGCACGGCCCCCGCGAGCACGACGCCCGCGGGGGCCGTCCCCATCACGCGCCCGGGAGCTCGGCGGGCTGCTCCATGATCCAGTCGAGCTCGGCGTCGAGCTCGGGCATGCGGCGCACGCGCAGGCCGTCGGCGAGACGGCCGCGCGCCATCACGCGGCGCGGTGAGCGCAGCGCCGAGAGGTCCGCCGTGGGATCCGCGTCCAGCACGACGAGGTCGGCCGCCTTGCCCACCTCGATGCTCCCCGTCTCGTCGGCGAGGCCCAGCAGGCGGGCGTTCCCGAGCGTGGCCGTGTGCAGGGCGAAGTCCGCCGACACGCCCACGTACTTGGCGAAGTAGGCCACCTCGCGCCACATGTCGTACTGCGTCACGTAGGGGCAGCTGGAGTCCGTGCCCAGCCCCACGGGGATGCCCGCGGCCAGCGCCTCGCGCGCCGAGGCGACGATTCCGGCGCACACGATGTCGCCGTTCGCCTTCTGCACCTCGGTGGAGTGGGTTTTCTCGGGGCCGAGCAGCACGAAGGGCAGCGCTGGAGAGATGGTGCAGGTGAGGGAGGGTGCGCGACCCGCGAGCTGCGTGCCGGCCGCGCCGCGGTAGAGCTCGAGGACCTCGGGCGTCATGGCCGCGCCGTGCTCCACGGTGTCCACGCCCGCGCGCAGGGCCACCTCCACGCCCTCCGTGCTCTCCACGTGGGCCATCACCGGCAGCCCGAGCTTGTGGGCCGCCTCGCAGGCCGCGCGGGCCATCTCTGGCGACATGCGCAGCACGCCGGGCTCGCCCGGCTCCGTGGCGTCAAACACGCCGCCCGTCACGAAGAGCTTGATCACGTCGGCGCCGCGGGCGGCGATCTGGCGCACCTGCGCCGCCGCCTGCCACGGGCTCTCCGCCACCTGGGCGAAGAGCCCCGCCCCGTGCCCGCCCGGCACGGTGACGCCGGTGCCGGGGGCCACGATGCGCGGGCCCGGGTAGCGGCCGGCCTCGATGGCGTCGCGCACGGCGATGTCCGCGAAGAGCGGGTCGCCCGCGCCGCGCACCGTGGTGACGCCGCTCGCGAGCTGCTGCTGGGCGCTCCCCTTGAGGATGCGCCGCACGATGGCGCGCCCCACGGGGTTGTCCAGACGCCGCATGAGGGCGCCGGCATCCCCCGAGCTCACCGGCTTGCCAGACCCGCAGAGGTGCACGTGCATGTTGATGAGGCCCGGGACGAGGAAGGCGCCCGCGAGGTCGACCTCCCGCACTCCGGCGGGAAGCCGCGAGGCGGCCGTGGGCTCGACCCGCGCGATGCGCCCCTCGCTCACGAGCACGGTCATGCCGCGTCGATGCGGCATACGGCCCCGGGCGTCGAGCGTGCCGTCGAGCACGGTGGCGTTCAGGAAGGCGATGGGCTGGGACGGTTTCAAAGCGGTCCTCTCTCCCCAGATGTTGCGTTATGTCCGTCCATTATCCCACGCGGGCGGGCACGGGGGCACGCCCGACGGCGGTCGTGAAGACTCGTCGGCGGGCGGTGGGCACGGGTCGTTCGTCCGCGCGGCGGGCTATCATAGGGAGCGAACGCATACGCGCCCCGGCGCGTGCACGATAGGAGCGGAAGGACCATGGACCAAACGAAGCTAAATCCGCAAGAGCCACTTGGGAACGAGCAGGTAGATACCGTTATCGACGAGGCCATCGAGATGGAGGGCACCCCCGCGGACGAGACGGCGGCCACGGCCGAGGCCCCGATCGAGGACGCAGGCCGGGCTGAGCCCGAGGCCGGCACCCAGACCGAGGGGGCCGTCGAGGCATCGATCGCGCCGGGGCCCGCGGCCGAGACCCCTTGCGATGTCGACGCCGCAGCGGAGGCTGCCGGCGAGCCCGCGGCAGGCGGTACCGATGCCGAGCCGCAGGACGAGCCGGCCCCCGAGCAGGGCCCGGCTCCGGACCCTGCGCCCGCGGCCATCCCGGGCTTCCTCACCCGCGACCAATACGGGCGCATGGGCGACGACCCCGCGCCCCTCTCGCCCAGGTTCGAGGTGATCGACGGCACCGGCCCCCTGGCGAGCACCCCGGAGCCCGAGCCCCGCAGCGCCTCCGAGACCGCGCCGGAGCCCATCGCGCCCGCCGCGTGCGAGCCCGAGGCCCAAGACGGACCGAGCGCGCTCGCGAGCGTGGGCACCCTGCTCTCCCAGGGCGCGACCGCCATGCGCCAGGTGGGCGCCGCCAAGAAGGCGCACGACGCCGCCCGCGCCGAGCTCTCCCGCCTGGAACGCCAGGCCGCCGAGCGCGAGGAGGAGCTGGAACGCCGCCGGGACATCGACTCCCGTCACGGCGGCATCGTGGCCGAGCAGACGGCCCGCCGCGATGCCGCCCAGGCCGCCGCGAACGCCGCCGGGGAGCGCGCCCGCGAGCTGGCCGCCGCGGCCGCCGAGCTCAAGGGCGAGCTCGCCGCCATGAAGGAGGACGACGCCCAGGTCGAGAAGCGCCTCAAGGCCGCGGTCGACGCCGCCGAGGCCAAGGAGGCGAGCGGCCGCGAGTCGGGGGCGCGCCTGCAGCGCCGCCTGGACGACGCCGAGCGCGCCCTCAAGGCCGCCGAGGAGGAGCGCGAGACCGGTGTCGAGGCGGCCCAGCGCACCGTCGACAGCGCCCGGGCCCGCCTCGACACCCTGCGCGAGGAGTTCGCCGAGATCTCGCGCAACCCCTCCGCCAACACGGCCGCCTACTCCGTGCGCTCCACCGAGATCCAGAACGAGATTTCCGACGCCATGGAGGCGCTTCGCCGCGCCCAGGACGATCTGCCGCGCATCACCCGGGAGACCGAGGCCGCCGTCGAGCGAGCGCGCGCGCTGGCCGCTGAGGCGAGAAAGCCCATCGACGACGCCAAGTCCGCCTTCCGCGCCGTCACCGGCGAGGCGGATACCGCGCGCGACGAGCTCGACCGCGCCCGCCGCGAGGCCGCCGAGCGCCAGCGCGCCCTGCGCGACCGCGCCGCCGAGCAGGAGCGGGCGGCGCGCGAGCAGCAGGCGGCCCAGGAGGCGGCGCGAGACGAGGCGGCCGACGCGCAGGGGCTCATCGACGAGGCGGAGGACATCCATGCCCACCCCGAGGTAACCGACCAGCTCGCGGAGCTGCTTGCCCAGGACCGCGCCCTCATGGACGAGAAGCGCGCGCAGGTCGAGAGCCTCGCCGCCGTCGAGCAGGACATCCGCGAGAGCACGCGCGACAGCCGCCTCAAGTTCACCGGACTGCTCGCCGGGTGCGCGGCGGTCGCGGTCGTCATCTTGCTGCTGGTGTTCCTCCTCTAGCAAGGGGCGGGACGGCCGCCTAAATACGAAGGGGGAGCCCGCGGGCTCCCCTTTTTTTCTCGCTACTCGATGAGCATGGCGTCGCCGAAGCTGAAGAAGCGGTACCGCTCCGCCACGGCGCGCTCGTAGGCGTCGATGATCTGGTTGCGCGTGGCGAGCGCCGACACCAGCATCATCAGCGTGGAGCGCGGCACATGGAAGTTGGTGATGAGCGCGTCGACCACGTGGTAGGTGCTGCCCGGCATGAGGTAGAGCTGCGTGGTGGCGTTCTCGCGCGCCGTGATGTCGCCGCAACCGAGCGTGTCGGCGCCGTCCGGGCGCCCCTCGAATCCGCGCGCCGTCACGGGATGCGCCGCCACGGGCGCCTCGGCGTCGAACGCGCTCTCGAGCGAGCGCACGGCGGTGGTGCCCACGGCTATGACGCGGTGCCCGGACGCCTTGGCCTCGTGCACGGCGTCGACCACGCGCTGCGGCACGTGGTAGCGCTCGGTGTGCATCACGTGCTGGGTGGGGTCGTCCTCCTCCACCAAGCGGAAGGTATCGATGCCCACCTCGAGCTCCACCGCCTCGAAGCCCACGCCCTTGGCGCGGATACGCTCGATGAGCTCGGGCGTGAAGTGGAGGCCCGCCGTGGGGGCCGCCGCGGAGTGCTCCTCGCTCATGGCGTAGACGGTCTGGTACTTCTCGGGGTCGCCCTCGTAGTCGGTGATGTAGGGTGGCAGGGGCACGTGGCCGGCGGCGTGGATCGCCTCGTCGAGCGTGCGGGGGCCGTTCGCGCCCTCCCCCTGCGGGCAAAAGCGCACCAGGCGCCCACCACGGCTATCGGTGACGAAGTCCTCGACCTTGCCGGTGAGTACCACCGGCGCGCCCTCGGGGGCGTGCAGGCCGCCGGCACGGTACTCGATGACGGCGCCCGGGCGCAGGCGCTTGCCGGGCTTCACCAGGCACTCCCAGACGCTCCCCAGCGGGTCCATGTCCTCGCGGCGGCGCAGTAGCAGCGTCTCGGCCACGCCGCCGGTACCGGCCTTGCGCCCCACGAGGCGCGCCGGCATGACGCGCGTCTGGTTGGCCACGAGCAGGTCGCCGGGCTCCAGGTAGTCGATGATGTCGCGGAAGATCCGGTGCTCGACGGAACCGCCGTGGGCGAGCGCCTCGCCGGCGCGGCCGTCCTCGCGGTGGAGCACCAGCAGGCGGCAGGAGTCGCGCGGCTCGGCCGGGACCTGGGCGATCAGCTCCTCGGGAAGCTCGTAGTCGAAATCGTCGGTGCGCATGGGCAACCTCCCCTATCGTTTTCCGGCGAACATGATAGCGCATGCCGGCACGGGAGCCCTAGCGCCCGGCCGCGTTCTTGCGCTCCTCGCGCAGGCGGGCGCGGTCGAGCGCGGCCTCCGCCGCGGAGAAACGGCAACCGCAGTAGCTCTGGCGATACATCCCCAGCTCGCGCGAGCGGCGCGTGGCCTCGGGGTACCAGGGCCGCCAGTCGCGCACCACCGGCTCGAGGCCGTGCGCGGCCGCGAGCCTTTCCAGCACGTCGTTACAGGTCTCGAACAGCTGGTAGGGAGAGACGGCGAGCGTGGTGGCGATATGGCCGATCCCCTCGCGCTCGGCCACGCGGCACGCCTCGGCCAGGCGCAGCGCGTAACAGGCGCGGCACCGGCGCTCCCGCGCCCGGGCGCCCACGGGGGCGACGCCGCGCTCCCAGACGTTCTCGCCGCCCGCGCGCTCTATGAGCCGGATGCGCACGTCGGCGCACCAGCGGCGCAGCTCCCCCAGGCGGCGCTCCCGCTCCGCCTCGGGCTGGATGTTGGGGTTGAACCAGCAGATGGTGGGCTCGAAGCCCTCCTCCCGCAGGTGGCGCACCGGCTCGAGCGAGCACGGCGCGCAGCACGCGTGCAAAAGCAGCGGCGTGGCGGCGATCGTCATCGGGGAGCCTCCTCAAGGTCATGCGTGCGCAGGAAGCGCACGCCGTAAGACGTGTCCTCGCAGGCGACCACGGTACGGTCGAGCGCGAGCTCGCGCAGGTAGCCGAGGTCCCCCGCGCAGCCGGTCAGATGGATGGTCGCGAGCACGTAGCCCGAGAGCGGCCAACCCGAGAGCTCGCCGCACGCGAGCAGCGCCGCGGTCACGAGCACGCACGGCGCGGCGATGACGAGCTGGTAGCGACGGCGCGTGTACACGACGCCCTCGGCGCAGGCGTAGAGCATGCCGCTCCCGCGGCTCACCCCGATGCGGACGCGCGCCCCAGCGGGCGCGAGGAGCTTCATCGGCAGAGCATGGAGCGCCTCGTGCGCCGCGAAGGACGCGCCCATGGCGAGGATGAAGCCGAGCGCCCACGCGAGGACGCAGGCGAGCGCCGCCAGGGCGCCGATCGACCCGTCCCCGATATCCCCGAGCAGCGCGGGCAGCCTCGTGAGCTCCATGGGAGCGAGGCCGGGGATACGGGGCCTCAGCAGCGCGAACCAAAGGATGCCAACGGCGAAGCCGCCCAAGGCGATGGCGGCCGAGCAGCGGAGCATCCATCGCTGGAACGCGCGGTCCTCGAACACACGGATGCCCTCGCGCGGGCGGGAAGCGGCGGGCATCTAGACCGCCAGAAGCTTCTCGTAGGCGATGCGGCGCGTGTCGGTGGGCACGGCATGGTCCACCATGTCGAAGGGGCCCAGCTCGGTGAAGCCGAGGGCGGAGAGAAGGCCCCGCATGCGGACGTTGCCGGGATGCGTGTCCATGCGCAGGCTCGAGCGCCCGGCGGCGAGCGCGCGGCGCTCCATCTCGGAGAGCAGCAAGCGCATGACCCCACGGCGCACCGCCGCTGCCGCGGTGGCGCATCGGTGCACGGCGGCGTACGGGACGGGCTCGGCCACGGAATCCGTGAGCCAGGGCAGGCCGGCGCGGGCGGCGGCGGTGTAATCCACGTCGCGCTCGAGGCACAGCGCGCAGGTGCCGAGCAGGGACTCGGAGACGGCGTCCACGGCGACGAGGCAGCGCCCGGCGGCGATATCGGCCTTCACGGAGGCGAGGTCGGGATAGCCGTGCTGCCACTGCTCGAGCCCCAGCGCGGCGATGGCAGCGCGCCCCTCGTCGAGCACGGCGAGCACCGCGGAGGCCTCCCCTGCCCGCGCCAAGCGGATCTCCAAGCTATCGGACACCCTGCCCCCTCGTCAATTACGTCCATCACAGTCAGCGCGCAAAACGCCCTCCGAAGCACGCGCCCGCAACCACGACCCCTCCCTACGGAGCGCAGCCGAGGCGTGGGCCGTCCGCGGGCGCGGCCGGCGTAGATTCCGCACGAACAGGAGACACCGGTGGCGCCTCCGTCGTGAGCAGGACCGACCGAACGCCGAGCGCGCCCGCGGACGGCCCCGAGAAGCCCGGCTAGTACTGGCTCTCGTGCTTGCGGAAGAAGTCGAACCGCGGCGGCAGCGGCACCACCGCGTGCGTCCCCGGCTCCTCGCCCAGCTCGGCCAGCAGCTCATCGGTCGTCTTGAGCACGTGCTCCCAGCTGAAGAACGCGTCGGGATCGATCGCGAAGTGCTCGCAGATCAGCTCGCAGCCCGCCGGCACGATGCCGTGCATGAGCACCGTCGCCACGCGCAGCTCGTGGAAGGCGTCCACCAGCGCGGCGCGCATCAGCTCGTCGGCGCGCGCGGCGTCGCCCTCGCCCGCGGCGTTCTTGGCGGCCTTGCTCGCGTCGCTCCAGCGCTTGTTGGCCGCGCGCAAAAAGCCGTCGCACACGCCCAAGGCGTGGTGCAGCTCGAAGCGGTACATGTCGCGCTCGAAGGCCAGCACGGCCTGCTCGCTCGCCTCGAGCACCTCGGCCGAGGGCGTGCCGGCCGGGATGCGGCCGCAACGCACCGCGCTCTCGTCGCCCTCCTTCTCGGCCACAGCATAGAAGCAGGAGCGCGCCAGGCGGTTGAACACGCCCGTGAGCATCGCGCCCTCCTTGAGGGCCGGGTCGATCACGCGCTTGTCGTCGCGCGCCAGCAGCGGCGTGCCGTCCGGGTTCTTGCCCGTCTCGCGCGTGTCGAACGCCTTGGGGGCGAAGCTCACCGGCTTATCGCCCAGGCCCAGGCTGATCCAGTGGGCGCGCAGCTGCTCGGCCGTGTAGTGCCCCAGCAGCTCCTCGGCAAGCGGCGGCGGGGTCTGGGAGCTGGAGCTCGCCTTCTTGCCCATGTAGAGGATGTGGTAGTTGGCGGCCACCGTGGTCTGGGTGAGATCCCAGCCCAGCGCCTCGAACAGCGCCGTCTGCGCCACGCAGTAGAAGTAGATGTTGTCCTGGCCGATGAACTGGTACACCTTCGCGTCGTCGCCGCACCACCAATCGTGCCAGTCGAGCGAGGAGTGCGGGCCGGCCTCGTTAGCGATCGTCAGCGGCGCCTCGCAATCGGCGATGGCGGCATCGGACGCGGCCACGGAGGCACCCTCGCCCGCCTCCGCCCCGGCGGCCGCAACGGCGTGCTCGTCGCGCGCGAGCACCGTGCGCGTGAAGCTGATGGGCGCCCACAGGCTCTCCGGCCAGCACCAGCAGGTCAGGTCGTGGCAGCCCTCCAGGTCGGGCACGGGCACGCCCCACTCGATGTTGCCCGTGAGGCGGAAGGGCACGAGCGCCTTGCCCGAGCGGAAGCGCACCCCGGCGCGGTTCAGCGGCTCGTGGGACGCGTCGCGCTCGCGCCAGCTCGGGAAGGTCACCACGAAGGAGCCCTTGCCGTCCGGGCTCTCGGTCACGTCGTGCTCGGGCAGCTCGCCGCGCACCTCCTCAAAGGCGTCGCGAAACTTCACTTGGATGTAGAGCTGCGCGGGCAGCAGCCACTCCTCCATGGTCTTTGAGACCACGGGGCGCACCGTCTCGTCGGCGGCGAGGCGCGCCGTGTGTTCGCGGATCGTCTCAAGGTAGCCCGGCAGGTCGAAGTACAGGTTGTCGACCGGACGCAGCTCCGGCACCTCGCCCGTGAGCGCGCTCTTGGGGGCGATGAGCTCCTCGGGCTCGAACTGGTGCCCCAGGTCGCACTCGTCGGCGTAGGCCTTCTCGGACTTGCAGCCCTGGATGGGGCAGCGACCGATCACCTGGCGGCCGTTCAGGAACTGGCCGGCGACCGGGTCGTAGAACTGCTTGGTGGAGAGCTTGGAGAGCTTGCCCTGCCCATGCAGCCGCTCGATGACCTCGGTGGTCATGCGCTCGTGCACGCGCAGCGCCGGCTCCAGGCCCGAGCCGCCGTAGAGGTCGCAGGAGATGCCGAAGTCGGCCAGGCAGCCCGCCTGGCGCTCATGGTTTGCCTGCACGTACTCGCGGATGGTGCCCGAGAACTCGCCGGCCTCGACCTTCTTGCGGTAGCCCTCCATGATGGGCGAGCCGTAGCAGTCGGTACCCGAGACGAAGATCACGTTCTCGCGGCCCAGGCGGTCGCGCAGGAAGCGCGCGTAGAAGTCCGCGGGCACAAAGACGCCGCCCACGTGCCCGAAGTGCAGGCCCTTGTTGCCGTAGGGCATGCCGGCGGTCACGACGGTGCGGCGCGGCCAGACGGGGCGGTCGTCCAAAGACAGCTTGTTCGCCATGGAGCAGTCCTTCCAAGCGGTTATCGAGTCATATAGCTTTCCATTATCACACATCGAGACCCGCCGGGCGACGGCGCCAAGGACGGAAGGGCCCGCTACCGCCGACGGCCGTGCCCGTTGCGCCAGATCTCGCGCCCCAGGCCGAGCGCCAGCACGAGCGCGCTCGCGTAGCCCAGAAAGCCGATCACCGGGATGCCGAATACCACGGGCTCGATCTCGGCGTAGTACACCACCGAGGACCCGATGAACAGGCCCGCGATCACGATGGCCATGGAGAGGCGGTCCACGATCCCTCCCACATGCCGCAGGACCTGCTCGCTGCCGAGCACCTGCGTGTTGATCTTGAGCTGACCGCGCGTGAGCATGCGGCTCGCCAGCCCCAGCTGCTCAGCGGCCTCGAGCTGCCCGCGCACCGCGCGCAGCGTCTGGGCGCCCAGCTCGCCCGCCGCCTCCCGCGCACGCGCGTAGGTGCTCTTCTCGTTCTTGATGTGCGCCGAGATGATGTCCACCATGTTGACGTTCGGCATGTACTCCGAGAGCAGTCCCTCGAGCGTCACCATGCCGCGCGCGAACATCGTGACCACGCTCGGCAGCTCGACATCGTTCTTGCGCGCCAGGTTCACGAGCGAGGTCAGGAACTCGCCGATATCGAGGTCGGCCAAGTCGAGCCCGGCGAAGTCCGCCACGATGAAGTCGAGATCGGAGAGGAACGTGGAGTGGTCGAGCTCCGAGGAGTCGCCGCGCGTCACGGCGAAGCGCATGAGGGAGTCCTTGAGCTTGGGCACGTCGCCCTCGGCCACGGAGAAGATGATGTCCTTCACTATTCCTCGGTCGTGGCTGGACATGCGCCCCACCATGCCGAGGTCGATGAAGTAGATCACGCCGTCGCGGCAGATGATGTTTCCCGCGTGCGGGTCGGCGTGGAAGAAGCCGTCGTCGAGCACCTGCGTGGAGTAGTCCTCAACGATGCGCGCGCCGATTCGAGCCAGGTCGTATCCCGCGCGCGCGAGCGCGTCCGGCTCGGCGATGGAAATGCCGTCGACGTAGTCCATCACCACGATGTGCTCGGTGCAGAACTCCAGGTAGGAACGGGGGCAGGAGATAAAAGGCGTGTTCTGGTGGAAGGCGCGGAAGTCCTCGAGGTTCTTGGCCTCCATGAGGAAGTTCGTCTCCTCGCGAAAGCTCCGCCACAGCTCCTCGACCACACCCTTGAGGTCCACGAACTGGTCGGTGCGCACGAAGCGGGAGGCATGCCGCACGATGGAGCGCATGATGTCGATGTCCTGCGCCATGATCTGCTGGGCACCCGGGCGCTGGATCTTCACGGCCACGTCCTCGCCCGTCACGAGGCGGGCGCGGTGCACCTGCGCGAGCGAGGCGCTCCCCAAGGGGTTCGGGTCCACGGCGTCGAAGATCTCGCCGAGCTTCTGGCCGTACTCGGCCTCCAGGCACTCCCGGATCACCGAGAACGGCACCGGGTCCACGTCCGTGCGCAGACGGCGCAGCTCGTCGCAGAAAGGTTGGGGCAAGATCTCGGAGCGGTTCGCCAGGATCTGCCCCATCTTCACGAACATGGGGCCGAGTTCCTCGAGCAGGCGGCGCAGGCGCACCGGCGTCATGTCGTGCCAGATCTCGTATTTGCGCGCGAGCGAGAAGATCTGCATGATGCGCACGCGGCGCCCCATGGGCGTGAGCTGGTACTTCTCGCCCGGCGCCATGGCGGCGGGCTCCTCAGGAAAGGCGTCCACGGCGCGCGGGCGGCGCGTTCCGGCCGCTTGCGCGCCCGCGTCCGCGATCAGCTCGTCCTCGAGGTCCTCGAGCTCGCTGTACGGGTCCGTCTTGGCTCCCGGCTCCATCGGGCGCTACTCGGCCGCGTCCCGGGCGGCGTCGGCGCCCTCGGTCTCCACGGACTCGACCTCGACCTTCACCGGCTCGGACTCGGCGTTCTGGACGATCTCGGTCACATGGCGCAGGTAGGCGGCGCGGGCATCCGGCTCCATGCCGCGGGCGCGCAGCAGGATGAGGTCGTCCAGGACCTTCTCGGCGGCGGACTCGCCCTGGGAGGAGATGCGGTCCATGGTGTCGTCGATGGCGCCGCTCGCCTGGTCGAAGGCGTCGGAGAGCGAACGGGCGAAGTCGGAGGACGCTTCACGCCGCGCCTTCTCGCCGCGCTCGTTCAGGTCGGAGAGGAAGTCCTTCCCCTTTTCCGCCGCGACCGCCGCCGCTCCGAAACTCACGTTGATCATGCCGTTCACGAGTTGCTCGAACTTGGATGCCATAAGGACTCCTTTCCTAGTGTCCATATCCAGCATCTTATACCCATAAACCGAAGCGAAGACCGATCGAGCTGACTCGACCGAGTCGGCGGCTTTCCCAGATGCCCCAGGATGCCGAGAGCGAGGAGGGAACGCACCTCACGGTGGTGACCGACCGAGCGAACGGCAAGATGGGGCATCTGGGAAAGCCCTAGCGTTCGTTGTCGGACATCGCGAAGCCGTTCCTCATCGCGCAGCTCGTGGTGTAGAGGACCTTGGCGAGCAGGGCCTCGGTCTCCTCCTTGAGCACGCCGGCGAGCTCGGCGTTCGCGCGCGCGAGCTCGGCGGGAACGCCGGCGGGGTCGACCCCCTCGGCCCGCGCGTCCGTCTCGCGCAGCATCTTGTGGCCCAGACCGCCCATCTTCTCCTGGTAGCGCTCGACGGCGGCCGCGTTGTCATGGAAGCGCGCGTCGGCGAGCGCGCCCACCAGGCGGTTCGCCCAATAGAAGCTCTCGCTCGTCACGCGGTCCGTCGTGTTGCAGAGGTAATCGGGCAACTCCTCGACGTTGCCGTAGAGCGGCACCAGCGCGTTGAACGGGTTGGAGCCGAACGCCATCCACTGCACGGCGCGAACCGCCTCGTCGGCGTACGGACGCAGCTGCAGCACCGCGAGCTGGCCGTTGCGGTTGATGCCGATGGGCCGGTAGGCGCCGCGCGTGGCGGGCGTGCCCTGCCAACCGTAGCAGTCGTAGGGCGTGCCCTGGAAATGGGCGGACAGAACGTACTTCACGTCCTCGATCGTGAGCTTGCGCTCGGGCACGCGGCACCAGGGGATGTCGTCGCTCTCGGGGCCGTAGGCGGCGTCCGGCGTGTCCCAGCCGTCGCTCGGGTTCAGGCAGCGCTGCATGTACCAGGCGCGCGGCGTGTTGTACACGTGGTCGGAATCGGAATGGGACCCGAAGGCCTCGCGCGGGTTGAAGCGGCTCCCGTCCCCGCCGAGCGTCAGGTCGAGATGATTCTCCGCCATCCAGGCGCGCAGGTCGGCGCTGGCCATGAACTCGGTCCGGGCGCCCTCGGCGTCGTCGAGGTCGAACTCGTCGATACCGAGCTGGTTCGGCATCGTCACGTAGGTGTCGTCGGGCACTCGGCGGGCGATCCAGTGGTGGCCTCCCACGGTCTCGAGCCACCAGATCTCGTCCACGTCGGAAAACGCGATGCCGTTCATCTCGTAGGTGCCGTGCTCTTCCAGAAGCGCGCCCAGGCGCTCCACGCCCTCGCGCGCGGATCGGATGTAGGGCAGCACCACGGTGACGAAGTCCTCCTCGCCCAAGCCGCCGCGCCGCGCGGGGACATAGCCGTCCTCGCCCTCCTTGCCGCGGGCGGGCGCGTACTCCACAAGCGGGTCGGCCCCGAGCACGCGCTCGTTGGAGGTGATGGTCTCGGTGGCGGTCATAGCCACGTTGGCCTCGTTGAAACCGGCGGCCGCCCACACGCCGTGCCCCTCGATCGCGTCGGGGACGGACGTGTAGCGCATCGGGTCGGCCGGCAGCTCGAAGCTGAAGTTCGAGGCGGTGCTCGTGTACACGCGCGGCTGGTCCTCCGGATGGATCACGGCCATCTTCTTGGGCTCGAACTGCCCGTTGGGGGAATCCTCGTTACGGGCGATGATGGTGGAGCCGTCGTAGCTCGCCGCCTTGCCGATCAAGATCGTGGTGCAGGCCATGGGTCCTCCTTGCCTTGCCGCCCGGCGGTGCGTCCGCGCGGGCAATCGATAATCCCCGCAAGTGTACCCTCGCGTGCGAACGCCGACCGTCCACGTGCGCGGAATGTTTCGTTGGCCGATTCTCGATAAGCACAGTAGGGAGAAGGGGTAACATACCTTCCCGACGCGCTGTATCGGCAGCGCGCGATCCTAGAAAGGTACAGCATGGCTACCGGCACTCTCAAGAAATCGTTCTTCCGCGAGAAGGGCTTCGGCTTCATCACGCCCGACGAGCCCATCGAGGGCACCAACGGCGACGTCTTCGTCCACTTCAGCGCCATCCAGATGGACGGCTACAAGTCCCTCGACGAGGGCGACCGCGTCGAGTTCGAGGTCGGCCCGGGCAAGAAACCGGGCGAGACCCAGGCCATCAACGTGGTCAAGCTCTAGCGACCACGCGACAGCGACGCCGAAGGGGGGAGGGACCGCGAGGCCCCTCCCCCCTTCTTCATGCCCGAACGAGGCATGGGCCCCGAGGCCTAGAGCCCGTGCTGCAGGCGCGCGGCGAGCACCACATTGTGCATGAGCATGGCGCGCGTCATGGGGCCCACGCCGCCCGGCACCGGCGTGATGGCGCCCGCCACGAGCCCCGCGCTCTCGAAGTCCACGTCGCCGCAGAGCTTACCGTCCTCGTCGCGGTCCATGCCCACATCGATCACGGTGGCGCCCGGCTTCACCCAGGGGCCGCGGATCATCTTGGCCATGCCACAGGCGGCCACCAGGATGTCGGCGCTCTGGCAGATGCGCGCGAGCTCGCGCGGGTCGGTATGCGAGTGCGAGACGGTGATGGTCGCGTCACGCGCCAGGAGCATGAGCGACATCGGCTTGCCCACGATGGACGAGCGGCCCACGATGACGGCGTTCTTGCCCGCCGGGTCGATCCCGTACTCATCAAGCATGCACATGATGCCCGCGGGCGTGCAGGGGCGCAGGCCCGGCAGGCCGCGCACGAGCCGCCCGAGGTTCTCGGGATGAAAGCCGTCCACGTCCTTCTTGGGGTCGATCGCCTCGACCACGGCCTCGGCGTCCAGGTGCGCCGGCAGCGGCATCTGAACGAGGATGCCCGCCACGGCGGGGTCGTCGTTCAGCTCGCGCACGAGGGCCATGAGCTCGTCCTGCGTGGTCTCGGCGGGCAGCTTGTAGTCGCGCGAGGGGATTCCGCACTGCTCGCAATCGCGCAGCTTGGCGCGCACGTACGTGGCAGAACCCTGGTCATCACCCACGAGCACCACGGCCAGGCCGGGCTCGATGCCCTGCGCGCGCAGTTCCCCCACCGCCACGCGCGCCCGCTCCTTCACGGTCGCCGCGAGCTTCTTGCCATCGATGATGGTCGCCATAAACCAAGGTCCTCCCTAACACATTTATCCATCTTTGAATCGCCGGGAGGTCCGAAGCGAGCTCGACCCCCATGCGCAGGAGCCATACCTGATGCGACACCCCGCAGCGAACCGAGAAAACGACTTCGTCGCTTTCCAGTCTCGCGAGGACTGAGCGAAAGGTATGGCTCCCTGCGGCCCGTGGCGGCGATGCTAGAACAGCCCGGAGATCACGCCGTTCTCGTCAACGTCGATCGCCTCGGCCGCCGGCACCTTCGGCAGGCCCGGCATGGTGAGCACGCTACCGGTGAGCGCCACCACGAAACGGGCGCCCGCGGAGACCTTGAGCTCGCGCACCGTGATGCGGAAGCCCTCCGGCGCGCCAAGGCGCTTCTGGTCGTCCGTGAAGCTGTACTGCGTCTTGGCCACGCACACGGGCAGGTTGCCGAAGCCGTTCTCGCGCAGCTCGGCGAGCTGGCGGCGCGCCGCGGGCGTGAAGTCCACGCCGTCGGCACGGTAGACCTTGGTCGCCACGGCCTCGAGGGCGTCGGCCACGTCGGCGCCGTCCTCATAGGAGAACCTGAACTCGCTCGGCTGCTCCACCAGGCGCATGACCTCGTCGGCAAGCTCGAGCGCGCCCTCGCCGCCACGCGCCCACACCTCGGACAAGCGCACGTTCACGCCGAGCTTCTCGCACTCCTCGGTGATGAGCGCCAGCTCGGCCTCGGTGTCGCTCGGGAAGCGGTTGATGGCGACCACGCAGGGCAGGCCGTACACGGTCTGGATGTTGTCCACATGGCGCAGCAGGTTCGGCATTCCGGCACGCAAGGCGTCGAGGTTCTCCTCGTTCAGCGCCGCCTTGGGCACGCCGCCGTTGTACTTGAGCGCGCGCGCCGTGGCCACGATCACCACCGCGTCGGGGCGCAGGCCCGTCATGCGGCACTTGATGTCGAGGAACTTCTCGGCACCCAGGTCGGCGCCGAAGCCGGCCTCGGTGATCGCCACGTCGCCGAAGCGCATGGCCATGCGCGTGGCCATCACGGAGTTGCAGCCGTGCGCGATGTTGGCGAAGGGGCCGCCGTGCACGAAGGCCGGCGTGTGCTCCAGCGTCTGCACCAGGTTGGGCTTGAGGGCGTCCTTGAGCAGGGCCGCCATGGCGCCGGCGGCGTGCAGGTCGCGCGCGCGGACGGGCTCGCCCGTGTAGCTGTAACCCACCACGATGTCGCCCAGGCGCTCCTTGAGGTCGGTGATGGAGGTCGAGAGGCACAGGATCGCCATGACCTCGGAGGCCACCGTGATGTCGAAGCCGTCCTCGCGCGGCACGCCCTGGGCCTTGCCGCCGATGCCGTCCACGATATGGCGCAGCTGGCGGTCGTTCATGTCCACGGCGCGCTTCCACGTGATGCGCTTCACGTCGATGCCGAGCTCGTTGCCCTGCTGGATATGGTTGTCGAGCATGGCGGCGAGCAGGTTGTTGGCCGCGCCGATGGCGTGGAAGTCGCCGGTGAAGTGCAGGTTGATGTCCTCCATGGGGATCACCTGGGCGTAGCCGCCGCCCGCGGCGCCGCCCTTCACGCCGAACACGGGGCCCAGCGAGGGCTCGCGCAGCGCCACGGCGCTCTTCACCCCGCGACGGCGCAGGGCGTCGGCGAGGCCGATCGTGGTGGTCGTCTTGCCCTCGCCCGCGGGGGTGGGGTTGATGGCGGTCACCAGCACGAGCTTGGCCTTGTGGTCGCTCTCCTCGTTCAGGAGGCTGTAGTCGACCTTGGCCTTGTCGAACCCGTAGGGGATCAGGTGCTTCTCGTCCACGCCCGCGATCTTTGCGACCTCGGCGATGGGCAGCGGCGTGACGGAATGGGCGATCTCGATATCTGACGGCATGGCGGTCCCCTTTCGGTCGAAACGGCGTTTTCTAGCTTAGCACGGCGCGATGCCGCGAAACCCCCTGGAAACGGGAGCGGTCCCTAAGCGCCCTGCGGCGCCTTCATCCCCAGATGCGAGAAGGCCTCGAGCGTCGCCACGCGCCCCTGCGGCGTGCGGACCATGAGGCCGCGCTGCAGCAGGTAGGGCTCGTAGACGTCCTCGAGCGTGTTGGGGTCCTCCCCCACCGCGCTCGCCAACGTGGAGAGGCCCACGGGCCGCCCGTGGAACGTGCGGCAAAGCGTCTCCAGGATCCGGATGTCCATCCAATCCAGGCCCAGCTCGTCGATCTCGAAGAACTTCAGCGCCTCACGGCAGATCGACAGGTCGATTGAGCCCTCCCCACGCACCTGGGCGTAGTCGCGCACGCGCTTGAGCAGGCGGTTGGCCAGGCGGGGCGTGCCGCGCGAGCGCGAGCCGATCTCAAGCGCCGAGGGCAGGTCGATCTCCACGCCGATGATCCCCGCCGAGCGCATGGCGATCTCGGCGAGCTCCTCGACCGTGTAGTAGTCGAGCCTGAAGGAGATGCCGAAGCGGTCGCGTAGGGGTCCGGTCAGCATGCCGGAGCGCGTGGTGGCGCCCACCAGCGTGAACCGCGGGATGTCGAGCCTGATCGAGCGCGCGGCGGGCCCCTTGCCGATCACGATGTCCAAGGCGAAGTCCTCCATGGCGGGGTAGAGGACCTCCTCCACCGAGCGGTTGAGGCGATGGATCTCGTCGATGAAGAGCACGTCGCCGGGCTGCAGGTTGGTGAGGATCGCCGCAAGGTCCCCCGTGCGCTCGATCGCCGGGCCCGAGGTGGTCTTGATCTGCGCGCCCAGCTCGTTGGCGACCACGCTCGCGAGCGTGGTCTTGCCCAAGCCCGGGGGCCCGGAGAAGATCACGTGGTCCAGGCTCTCACCGCGGCTCTGCGCCGCCTGGATGAGGATTCGCAGGCTCTGCTTGATATGAGCCTGGCCGCAGTAGTCCTCGAGCCGCTGGGGGCGCAGCGTCCGCTCCACGTCGAGGTCGTCGGAGGTCAGGTCCCCGCTCACGAAGCGCCCCGCCTCACGCGCGCCCTGGCGCGCCGAGGGTACGTCGGCCCACAGGTCCTCGTTCTCATCGGCTTCCCACATCATGCATCCATCCCCAGGCGCCTCAGCGCGGCGGCGAGCAGGTCCTCCACGCGCATATCGGCAGCATCATACCCGTCCAGCGCGAGGTCCGTCTCCTGCGGGCTGAACCCCATGGAGAGCAGGGCGGCGCGGGCGTCGTCCACGGCCGAGGCCGCCGGCGGCGCGGAAAGCGCAATCTGGCCGGGCACCGCGTCCTCGACGGCCCAGGAGCCCGCGTCCTTCGCGAAGACGCCCTTGAGCTCGAGGATGAGGCGCTGGGCCGTCTTCTTGCCCACGCCCGAGACGCTCGACATGCTCTTGGCGTCCTCCGCCATCACCACGCTGTAGAGCTGGCCCACCGTGAACTTGGAGAGCACGGCGAGCGCCAGCCGCGGGCCCACGCCCGACACGGCCACCAGGCGGTCGAACATAGTCCGCTCGTCTTTTGACGAAAACCCGTAGAGCGTCATCGCGTCCTCGCGCACCACGAGCCGCGTGAAGAGGCGGCAATCCTCGCCCACGTGCGGAAGCGTCGCCGCCGTGGTGTTCGATATGCCGAGCTCGTAGCCCACGCCAGCCACGTCGATGACGGCATGGCTCGGCGTGGCCTCCAAGATCGTACCTCTGAGCTGGGATATCATGAGTTGCGGTTTCCCTTCTCCTCGGCGTAGTCCCCACCCGTCAGGCGGGCGGTCCTGCGCAGATGGGCATGGCAGATGGCGCAGGCGAGCGCATCGGCCGCATGGTCGGGCTTGGGGTCGTGGTCCAGGTGCAGGAGGTTGCGCACCATGAAGGTCACCTGCGCCTTATCAGCGGCGCCCGTGCCCACCACGGCCTGCTTGATCTGCATGGGCGTGTACTCGCCCACCTCGACCCCGCAAAGCGATATCGCCACGAGCGCCGCGCCGCGCGCCTGGGCCGTGGGTATGGCGGAGCGCGCGTTCACGCCGAAGTAGATGCCCTCCACGGCCGCCTCCCGCGGGCGGAAGCGCTCCACGACCGCGGAGAGGTCGTCGGCGATATGGCGCAGGCGCACCGAGAGGTCGCTTCCCGCGGAGGTCTCGATGCATCCGTAGGCGCGGCAGCGCACCTGCCCCGCGCGCTCCTCCACGATGCCCCAACCCGTGTTGGCGAGACCGGGATCGACCCCCAATATGACCATGGACCTCCCTCATACCGCGAACGCTTGTTCCACTATATCAGAGTGGACAGGTGTTCGCCCCCCGCGTTTAGTTGAGCGAGAACGGGCCGCCGGCCATGATGGAGGCGCCGTCGCCGTCCTCGCGCATCTTTCCCATCAGCTGCTCAAAGTTTCTCTTGAGCTGTTTTTTGGTGTCCTCGGACTCCATGTTATGGACCTGGTCCTCGGACAAGCCGAGCAAGCCCCCGATGAGCCCCATGACCTCCTGGCGCATGGCGTCGTGCTGGCGCTCGCCCTGCCTCCCCAGACGCTCCTGCTCGCGCTCCACGAGCATCGAGACGGACAGCGGCGCCGCCCCGCCCCTCCCGAGGTCCGACCAACCCAGCTGGACGGGCCACGCGCGCTCGATGAAGGACCGAGCCGAGACGATCGGGCAGCTCGGGAGCATGCGGCGCGCCCCCTCGCCGCGGCCCACCAGCAGGAGCAGGACGCCGAGCACTGCGGGATGCGTCTTGCCGAGGGGGATGTCCTCGAAAGGCAGGTCCCGGTCGATCGCGGCCTCCAGTGCCGCGTCGAGCTCCAGCGCGCCTGCGCCCGCGAGCATCTCGCGAGCCCGCATGGCGTACGAACGGTCGAGGTAGGCACCGCGCAGCGCGCGTCCCAAGATGCGCCCCATCGACTCCTCGACCGCCGCGAGCGACACGATGCTCTCCGGAAGCACCGCCGATATGCGGTTCCGCGTGCGCGCCGTATGTTCCAGTCGCGTCAGGTACAGGTCGCCGAACGGGGCCACTTGCCCGCCCGGGCGCGCGAACCCAAAGCCTACCGCCAGCGCGTAATCCGTCTTGGTGAGGGCGCTGAGCGGCAGCGCGGCCATGGCGCGCGCGGTGTCCTCGAGGCAAAGCGCCTCAATGCCCTCTTCCAGGGAACCCATGCCATCGCGCATGAGCTCGTCGCCGTCAATCACGCGCTCACCGGAACTCACCGAGCGCTCGACCAGCCGCACGCCGAGACGCGCCGCGATTTCGCGGACGAGCGCGGAACGCCGCTCCTCGCGAGCCTCCTCCGAGGGCGTCACGACATCCTCGCGGCATAGATGAAGCGCCACCACGTTCCTCGACCCCAGGGCGTCGACTGCGAGCGCGGCGAGCAGCGAGCTCTGGAGGTCGCCGACGAGATGCACCATGACCTTGGCGATACCACGGCCTTGCACGGTGTCCTTGAGGTGGATCCGCAGGGCCTCCCAAAGCCAGGTCTCTCGGTGATAGGCGGGGAGCTGAGACTCGGGTATCGCCAGGTCGAGCTTCATGCCGCGCCGGACATCCTCGACGAGCAGCGCCTCCTCGAACGACGGTGCCGCTGCGACGACCCTGCCGTCTTCATCCAAGAGAAACGACCCGCCCGTGTAAACGGCCTCGTCGAAGCCGCCGATGGGCGCCACATAGGCGAACCAGGAGCTCGAGCGCTTCGCCAAGTCGGCGTAATGCCCCTCGGCGACCGAGGCCACGCCGAGGTTGAACGAGGACGAAGCGTCGAAACCATCGACCTGGAAGAACACGACCAGGTCGACGCCGCGGGGTATGGCCTCGATATCTCGATAGGCGTCAAACGTCAGGGCGATGCGGACGCCGTCGATATCGAAGACGGGAGGATGCAGGTTCTCATAGGGGTTGGAATCATCCCGTCGCAACAGCATGGACCTCGAGGGAACCACATGCCCATGTCTCAACACCATGATGTCGAAGAGCTGGGACTCCCTGAACGGCACGATGGCGGGAACGAGGCACGTGACGCCGCTATCCTCCAATCGCTCGGAGAGGGCAACGAGCGCGGAGAGCATATCGTGCTGGAAATTGACGCTCGAGGAGAGCGAGCCGGGTTGGGGCGGCGCGAGCAGCGGCGCGGGAACGCAGAGCAAGCGCGCGCCACGACGGGCGGCGAGCATTGCCTGCTCCTCTATCCGGTCGCAGATGGACTGAATATCTCCCATACGGGCATCGAACTGCGCGATCGCGAGCTTCACAAAGTACCTCCGCGTCATCTATGGTCCGCAAAATACTACCTTGAAAGAAAAAGGCCGCCTAGACGAATCTAGACGGCCCCAGGGAAAGGAGGCTTGGATTAGAAAGTGGCCATCCAGAGCCCATGCAGGTTGCAATAAGCGTACACGGTGCCGTGCGCCACCCCACCCGCGAAGAACGTGGCAGGAGTCTGACCGGGCTTGAGGTGATGCAACTCAAAACGGCCGCCGGCATCAAGGGCGATCCACTCGATAAAGTGCTCGGCCTCCATGGGATGCGCGACCTCACCGACCGTCACGTGGATGATGTGACCATCCCGCTGGAGATCGATAACGGGGACATGCTTCTCGGTGGCGGCGTCGACGCTGTTGGCCTCAACAGCGTCGTACCCAGCTGGAGCATCGATACCCTCAGCGGAAACGAGGAACTTGCCGGTTTCAAGATTCTTGAAGAACGTAGCCATATGATCTTCCTCTCAGGAGGGATTAACGCTGAGAGAAGTATGCCCGTAAACAAAAGGGCTATACGAGGCGGGGCCGGTCCATAGATACGACAAAGTCGCTAGATAGCGGAAAGGGGCCCTGAAGGCCCCTCCGCGCGCTCCAA
>Cebus_capucinus_imitator_PRJNA485217_SSR049__coassemble_1246_pt1 | contig 33449 bp, 29 predicted proteins | sample Cebus_capucinus_imitator_PRJNA485217_SSR049__metabat2_high_PE_001 | metagenome-assembled genome bin Cebus_capucinus_imitator_PRJNA485217_SSR049
CGTCGAAGTCGGCGTTGAACGGCGAGCAGACCAGCGGGTGCAGGTGGATGGCCTTGCCCTCCACGAGCACCGGCTCGAAGGCCTGGATGGACAGGCGGTGCAGGGTCGGGGCGCGGTTCAGCAGCACGAGGCGGCCGTCGATGACCTCCTCGAGGATATCCCACACGTAGCTGGCGCCGCGCTCGATCGCGCGCTTGGCGCCCTTGATGTTCTCGACCTTGCCGAGCTCAACCAGGCGCTTCATCACGAAGGGCTTGAACAGCTCGAGCGCCATGGTCTTGGGCAGGCCGCACTGGTGCAGCTTGAGCACCGGGTCGGTCACGATGACCGAACGGCCGGAGTAGTCCACGCGCTTGCCGAGCAGGTTCTGGCGGAAGCGGCCCTGCTTGCCCTTGAGGGCCTCGGCGAGCGACTTGAGCGGGCGGCCGCCGCGGCCGGACACCGGGCGCCCACGGCGACCGTTGTCGAACAGGGCGTCCACGGACTCCTGGAGCATGCGCTTCTCGTTGTTCACGATGATCGCGGGGGCGTCCAGGTCGAGCAGGCGCTTCAGGCGGTTGTTGCGGTTGATGACGCGGCGGTACAGGTCGTTCAGGTCGGACGCGGCGAAGCGGCCGCCGTCGAGCTGCACCATCGGGCGAAGGTCGGGCGGAATCACGGGGACCACGTCGAGGATCATGTTGGCCGGGTCGTTATTCCCCTTGAGGAAGGCGTCCACGACCTCCAGGCGCTTGACGGCCTTCTCGCGCTTCTGCTTCTGACCGTCCTGGTCGGCGATGATCGCCTTCAGGCGCTCGGCCTCGGCCGGCAGGTCGATGGCCGCGAGCAGGTCGCGCACGGCCTCGGCGCCCATACCGCCCTTGAAGTACATGGAGTAGTAGCGCTTCATCTCGCGGAAGAGCGGCTCGTCGGAGATGAGCTCGCGCTCGGTGAGCTTCATGAAGGCGTTGAAGGCGTCCGTGCGGAGCTGCTTCTCGTCCTTCATCTCCTCCTCGATGTCGATGACGCCGGCGGCGACCTCCTCGGGGGTCAGGGGCTCCTCATCGGAGAACTCGTCGAAGTTCTCGGGGTTGCCCTGCTCCTTCAGGCTCTCGATCTGGCGGGCGCACTCGGCGTCAATCTCCTCCAGGTCGGCGGCGAGCTCCTCGCGCAGGTCCTCGGCGTCGGCGTCGCGGGCCTCGTAGTCGACCTCGGTGATGATGTAGCTGGCGAAGTACAGGACCTTCTCCAGGTCCTTGGACTTGATGTCCAGCATGCGGCTCATCGGGAAGCTCGTGGGGCTCTTGAAGTACCAGATGTGGCTGACGGGGGCCGCCAGCTCGATGTGGCCCATGCGGTCGCGGCGCACCTTGGCCGAGGTGACCTCGACGCCGCAGCGCTCGCAGACGATGCCCTTGAAGCGGATGCCCTTGTACTTGCCGCAGGAGCACTCCCAGTCCTTGGCCGGACCGAAGATCTTCTCGCAGAACAGGCCGTCCTTCTCGGGCTTCAGGGTGCGGTAGTTGATGGTCTCCGGCTTCTTGACCTCGCCGTGGGACCAGGAGCGGATCTGGTCGGCGGAGGCAAGGGAGATCTTTACCGCGTCAAAATCAGTAGCTTCGAAATCTGCCACAGTCAACTACTCCTTCTCGGAAGCGGAAACGGCCAGGGGCTCGCCGATGAGCTCATCGGCGTCCGCGTCAGCGGTCTCGATGGACGGGAGGTCGGTCGCGATGTCGGCCAGGACCTCGTCGAGGCTGGCGTCCTCGGAAAGCTCGGGGGCGTCCTGCTGCTCGACGGCGACGTTCATCGGCTCGATGTCGAGGGCCAGGGAGCGGATCTCCTTCACGAGCACCTTGAAGGACTCGGGCACGCCGGCCATGGGGATGTTGTCGCCCTTGACGATGGACTCGTAGGTCTTCACGCGGCCGATGGTGTCATCGGACTTGACCGTGAGAATCTCCTGCAAGACGTTGGCGGCGCCGTACGCGTACAGCGCCCACACCTCCATCTCACCGAAGCGCTGGCCGCCGAACTGGGCCTTACCGCCCAGCGGCTGCTGGGTCACGAGGCTGTACGGGCCGGTCGAGCGGGCGTGGATCTTGTCGTCGACCATGTGGCCGAGCTTCAGGATGTAGGAGGTGCCCACGGTGATCGGCTCGCGGAACTGCTCGCCGGAGCGGCCGTCGTAGAGCACGGTCTTGCCGCGGGTATCCAGCTGGGTCACGAACTGCGGGTCCATGTGCTCGCCGAAGCGCTCGGAGGCGCGGTTCAGCAGGTTCTTGTTGGCACGGCGGATCACGTCGGAGATCTCGTCCTCGGTGGCGCCGTCGAAGACCGGCGTGGACACGAAGAACGGGCCGGGCACGTACTTGTCGGAGTCCTCGGACTCGGGGTCCCAACCGGAGGCGGCGGCCCAGCCGAGGTGGCACTCCAGCAGCTGGCCCACGTTCATTCGGGAGGGGACGCCCAGCGGGTTCAGGATGACATCGACCGGGGTGCCGTCGGCCATGTAGGGCATGTCCTCCACGGGCAGGACCTCGCAGATGACGCCCTTGTTGCCGTGGCGGCCGGCGATCTTGTCGCCCTGCTGGATCTTGCGGCGCTGGGCCACGTAGACGCGGACCATCTCGTTCACGCCGGGGGCCAGGTCGTCGCCGGCCTCGCGGCTGAAGCGCACCACGTCGATGACGCGGCCGTAGGAGCCGTGCGGCATCTTGAGGGAGGTGTCGCGGACGTCGTGCGCCTTGGCGCCGAAGATGGCGCGCAGCAGGCGCTCCTCGGCCGTGAGCGCGCTCTCGCCCTTGGGGGTCACCTTGCCCACGAGGATATCGCCCGGGCCGACCTCGGCGCCGATGCGGATGATGCCGTCCTCGTCGAGGTTGGCGAGCATGTCCTCGGACAGGTTCGGGATCTCGCGGGTGATCTCCTCGGGACCGAGCTTGGTGTCGCGCGCGTCGATCTCGTGGCGGGAGATGTTGATGGTGGTGAGCAGGTCGTCGGAGACCAGGCGCTCGGAGACGACGATGCCGTCCTCGTAGTTGAAGCCCTCCCACGGCATGTAGGCCACGGTCAGGTTCTGGCCCAGCGCCAGTTCGCCGTGGTCCGTGGACGGGCCGTCGGCGATGGGCTGGCCCTGGGAGACCACGTCGCCCACGCGCACGAGCGGGCGGTGGTTGATGCAGGTGCTCTGGTTGGAGCGCTGGTACTTGGGCAGGCGGTACTCGTCGTAGCCGGCCTCGGACTTGATGGTGATCTTGGCGGCGTCGGCGAACACGACCTCGCCGGCGTGGCGGGCCAGGGTGACCTCGCCGGAGTCCAGGCCCGCGCGACGCTCCATGCCGGTGCCGATGTAGGGCGCGGCGGGGCGCACCAGCGGCACGGCCTGGCGCTGCATGTTGGCGCCCATGAGCGTACGCTTGGCGTCGTCGTGCTCCAGGAACGGGATGAGCGTGGCGGCCGCGGAGATCATCTGGCGCGGGGACACGTCCATGTAGTCCACGGCCTCCACCGGCACGTCGGCCGGGGCGCCGAAGGAGCCGTCGAAGTCGCGGGTACGGGCCACGATGGTGTGCGGGCGCACGACGTTGCCCTCATGGTCTACGGTCACGAAGGCGCCGTCCTCGTCCAGCGGGGTGTTCGCCGGGGCGATGATGTGCAGCTCCTCCTCGTCGGCCGTCATCCAGTCGATCTGGTCGGTGGCGACGCCGTTCTCGACGCGGCGGTACGGGGCTTCGATGAAGCCGTAGTCGTTCACGCGGGCGTACAGGGACAGCGAGCCGATCAGGCCGATGTTGGGGCCTTCGGGGGTCTCGATCGGGCACATGCGGCTGTAGTGCGAGTTGTGGACGTCGCGGACGGCCGTCGGCACGTTGGTGCGGCGGCTGGAGCCGGACTTGTGGCCCGCCAGGCCGCCGGGGCCGAGCGCGGACAGGCGGCGCTTGTGGGTGAGGCCGGCCAACGGGTTGGACTGGTCCATGAACTGCGAGAGCTGCGAGGAGCCGAAGAACTCCTTGATCGCCGCCACGATCGGGCGGATGTTGATGAGGCTCTGCGGGGTGATCTCGTCCACGTCCTGGGAGCTCATGCGCTCGCGCACCACGCGCTCCATGCGGCTCATGCCGATGCGGAACTGGTTGGCCACCAGCTCGCCCACGGTACGGATGCGGCGGTTGCCGAAGTGGTCGATGTCGTCGACCTTGAAGCCGGCCTGGCCCTCGGCGAGCGCCAACAGGTAGCGCAGGGTGGCGACGATGTCCTCGTCGGTGAGGACCGTCACCTCCTCGCCGGTCTCGAGGCCGAGCTTCTTGTTGACCTTGTAGCGGCCCACGCGTGCGAGATCGTAGCGCTGCGGGTTGAAGAGCAGGCCCTCGAGCAGGCTGCGGGAGGCGTCCACGGTGGGCGGCTCGCCCGGGCGCAGGCGGCGGTAGATCTCGATGAGGGCGTCCTCGCGGGTGAGGGCGGTATCGCGCTCGATGGTGCGCTTGATGACCTCGCCGTCGCCCAGCAGCTCGAAGATCTCGTCGTTGGTGGGGGCGATGTTCAGCGCGCGCAGGAACATGGTGGCGGACTGCTTGCGCTTGCGGTCGATGGATACCACGAGCTGGTCGCGCTTGTCGACCTCGAACTCCAGCCAGGCGCCGCGGGCCGGGATGATCTGGGCCTTGAAGACCTGCTTGTCGCCGTCCATCTCGGTGGAGTAGTACACGCCCGGGGAGCGGACGAGCTGGGACACGACCACGCGCTCGGTACCGTTGATGACGAAGGTGCCCTGGTCGGTCATCATGGGGAAGTCGCCCATGAACACCAGCTGCTCCTTGATCTCACCCGTCTCCTTGTTGGTCAGGCGGACGTCGGTCAGCAGCGGGGCCTGGAAGGTCATATCCTTCTCGCGGCACTCGTCCACGGTGTGGGCCGGGTCGCCGAACTGGTGCTCGCCAAAGGTGACCTCGAGCATATGGTTCTGGGACTGGATGGGGCTGGACTCCTTGAACGCCTCGCGCAGACCCTCGTTCATGAAGCGGTTGAAGCTCTGCTTCTGAACGGAGATGAGGTTCGGCAGCTCCATGACCTCGGGGATCTTACCGAAGGTCACGCGATCGCGCTCGGTGGCCGTAGCGGCCGGGGTGACTTTTGCACTCACCAGGTGTTCCCTCCTTCGTAAGGGTACGTGGATGATCGGCACGGCATAGTGCCAGTTATCGCAACGTATTAGTTTAGCAGGAGGATACCGTTCGGCAAGAAAAGTCTTGACCTGGTGCGTCTTTTGGAGTAGCGAGAAAAATAGCTTTCGTTTTCGCAGGTAGAATATTGTTTAGCGAACATATGTTCATGTGCTTTGCATGAAGGGAAAAGCGGGCCGACCGTTTCCCGCTCCCGGGACGCGAAACCCCCGGCCCCTACGCGGGTGCGCGCGGGAACCGGGGGCGGGACATGCGGGTGCTCGACGGGAGGGCCTAGCGGTTGAGGCCGCCGCGCTCCTCGATGGCGGCCCAGAACTCGTCGGCGAAGCGCGGGTCGCTCGCGGCCATGAGGGCGTTGGTGGCCATCCAGCCGGAGGGGGTGCCCGTATCGTAGCCGGAGAGCGGGTCGATGACCACGGCATACATGGCCTCGCGCTCAAGGCTGCGCGCCATGGCGTCGGTCAGCTGGATCTCGCCGCCCTTGCCGGGCTCCTGGTCCTGGAGCAGCTGCATCACGAGCGGGGACAGCAGGTAGCGGCCCACGATGTAGAGGTTCGAGGGGGCCTCGTCGGCGGCGGGCTTCTCCACCAGGCCGGAGACGCGCCACACGGCGCCCTCGTCGGTGTCGCCGGCGTCCTCGCAGCCGCAGATGGAGCCGGCGCGCTCGCCCGCGATCACGCCGTAGCGCGAGACCTCGTCGGGCGCGCAGGGGGCCACGGCGATGACGCTCGCGCCGGAATGGGCACGGGAGACCTCGAGCATCTTGGTGCAGATGTCGCGCGCGGGGACCACGTAGTCGCCCAGCAGGACCAGGAAGGACTCGTCGGCGCAAGCGTCCGAGGCGCTGCGGATGGCGTGGCCCAGGCCGCGGGGCTCGTACTGGTAGCGGAAGTCCACGGGCAGGTCGCCCGCCTCGGCCACGGCGTCGGCGTAGGCGGCCTTGCCGCGCTCGCGCAGCAGGGTCTCGAGCGAGCGGTCGGGCTGGAAGTAGTTGAGCAGCTCGGGCTTGCCGGGCGAGGTCACGATGATGGCGCCGTCGACCTCGGCGGGCTCGAGCGCCTCCTCCACCACGTACTGGATCACGGGCTTGTCCAGGACGGGAAGCATCTCCTTGGGGGTGCACTTGGTGGAGGGCAGGAAACGGGTGCCCAGGCCGGCGGCAGGGATGATTGCCTTCATGCTTGCTGGTTCCTTTCGTCCGCGCGCGCCAAGGCAGCACGCAGCGTACAGACAGATAATGTAAGGATACCGCCCCCCTATCGTTCGGCCAAATACTCGGCGGGCGTATCGGCGAGCGGTCCGCCGCTTCTCCATAGATGGGCGGGGCGCGTCGCTTGAGGCCGGCGACTCACCGGCGACGAAAAACGGGCCCCATGCCGTGGCACGGGACCCGTTTGTGATAACTAGGCGTGAAGCCGAAGTTACTTGATGGTGACGGCGGCGCCGGCAGCCTCGAGCTTCTCCTTGGCGGCCTCGGCGTCCTCCTTCTTGACACCCTCCAGGACGGCCTTGGGAGCGCCCTCGACGACCTCCTTGGCCTCCTTCAGGCCCAGGGAGGTGAGCTCGCGCACGACCTTGATGACCTGGATCTTGTTGTCGCCGAAGCCCTCGAGCACGACGTCGAACTCGGTCTTCTCCTCGGCCTCGGCGGCAGCGCCCGGGGCGGCGGCCACGACGGCGGCCGGGGCGGCGGCGGACACGCCGAAGGTGTCCTCGATGGCCTTCACGAGCTCGGAAGCCTCGAGCAGGGTCATTTCCTTCAGGGCCTCGATGATCTCATCGTTGGTGAGCTTAGCCATGATAGCTAATCCTTTCTAAGTGTCCCGCGCGGACGCGGGCGGGTAAGTGACGGTACGCGGACGTGCCGCGCGCGACTGCTAGGCAGCCTTCTGCTCGGAAACCTGCTGGATCGAGCGGGCGAGACCGCTGGAGACGCCGTTGACGCACACAGCGATGTCGCGGGCGAAGCCGTTGATAAGGCCGGCGATCTGGCCGAGGAGCTGGTCCTTCGTCGGGAGGTCGGCGATGGCCTTGACCTCGTCGGCGGTGACGGCCTTGCCCTCGGAGATACCGCCCTTGACCTCCAGGACGCCCTTGGCCTTCGCGGAGAAGTCCTTCAGGATCTTGGCGGCCTCGACGGGCTCTGCCTCGTAGAACACGTAAGCGACGGGGCCGACGAGGATGTCGTCGATCTCCGGCTGCTCCTGGTTCTTCAGAGCGATCTTGGCAAGGTTATTCTTGTAGACCTTCATCTCGGCGCCGACCTCGCGGAGCTGATGGCGCAGATCCTGAGCCTGCTTCACGGTGAGGCCGTTGTAGTTCACGACGAACACGCCGGCGTTGTCCTGGATGCGCTGCTCGATCTCGGCAACCTTGTCGATCTTGTACTGCTTTACTGCCATGGTTACACCTCCTTCTTCATCTTTCCCGGGCACGACCGCGCCTGATTGGCGGGGACGTCTCGAAAAAGAAACCCCCGCGCTGCATAGAGCGACGGGGGCGAGAAGACGTGTGCTCTCGACCACCTCGGCTGGCGGGCGAACCCTTTGAGCCTTTGGGGAGAACCCCCGCGGCACCGGCTGTCTCTGGCAGCGAATCGTGCGATTGAACGTGGATAGTATGGGTGGGCGGGGCCCCCGCGTCAAGCGCCGGGCCCCAGAGCCACGGATTGCCCACATATAGCCGCGGACGCGGGGTGCGGACGGAGGGCGCTGCCGGCGCGGCGGCGGGGCGCTAGAGCCCGCGCACGAAGGCCGCCAGGCGGCGCAGGCCCTCGTCCAGGTCCGCGTCGGCCACGCAATAGGACAGGCGGGCGTAGCCCTCCGCGCCGAAGCAATCCCCCGGCACGAGCGCCACGCCGGCATCCTCGATGGCCCCCACGCAGAACTCCTCGGAGGTGAGGCCCGTGCCCGCGATGCGCGGGAAGGCGTAGAAGGCGCCTTTGGGCTCCACGCAGGGCAGCCCCATGTAGGCGAGCGCGGCAAGCACCCGCTCCCGGCGGGCACGGTAGGTCTCGAGCATGGGTGCGGGGTCGCAGGCGAGCGCCCGCTCCGCGGCGGGCATCACGAACGCGGGGATGGAGCTCACCAGGTACTGGTGGGCCTTGGCCACCTGGGCTGCCACCGGGGCCGCGGCGGCGAGCCAGCCCGCGCGCCAGCCCGTCATGGCCCAGGGCTTGGAGAAGCTGTCCACCACCACGGTCTGCTCGGCCAGCTCCGGGTGCCGCGCGGCGAAGCGCTCGTAGCCCGGCGCGTAGACGAGCCGGTTGTACACGTCGTCGCAGATCACGTAGATGCCGGTGCGCGAGGCCACGGCGGCCACGGCGTCGAGCGAGGCGGGCGCGAGAACGCAGCCGGTAGGGTTGTTGGGCGAGGTGATGACGATGGCCTTGGTGCGCGGCGTCACGGCGGCGGCCAGCGCCTCCTCCCCGATCTGGAAGCCGGCGGGGGCGGTGTCCAGGAAGACGGGCACGCCGCGAAGCATCGTCACGAGCGACTCGTAGAGGCCGAACGCCGGCGTGGGGATGACGACCTCGTCGCCCGGGTCGAGCAGCGTCGCGAGCGTGGCGGAGAGCGCCTCCGTGGCGCCCACGGTCACGATGACCTCGTCGGCCGTGCGCTCGATGCCGTCCGCGGCGAGCGTGCGGGCGATGGCCGCGCGCAGGGAGGCCGTGCCGTTGTTGGGCGGGTAGTGCGTGAGGCCCTCGTCCAGCGAGCGGGTGGCCTCCATCGAGACGGACCGGGGCGTGCCGAACTCGGGCTCGCCGAGCGCGAGCGCAATGCAGCCGGGGCGCGCCGCGGCGAGCGCGTTGATGCGGCGGATGCCGCTCGGCTTGAGCTGCTGGATCGCGGTGCTCATGGGCTTGCGCATGGTGTCCTCCCGATGGACCGATTGGGGACAGGAGATATCCGACCCATTTTACGCCTCGACGCGGCGGAGGTAGCGCACCCCGTGGGGTTCCAGCTCCAGGCGCCCCGAGAGCTCCACGCGGGCGGTCGCGTCGCCGGCCAGCAGGTCCTCGAAGGCGCCCGAGAGCTCGCCCGCGTCGATCGCCGCCGGCTCGCCCACCGCGTTCACCGCCACGTAGACCGTCTCGCCCTCGCCCGTGCGCTCGAACAGCAGGTGCTTGTTGGCGATGACCACGTTGCGGTAGGAGCCCCGGGCAAGCGCCGCGCTCCCCCGCCGCGCCGCGACGAGCCGCCCGATGTACGCGGTGAGCCCGTTGGGCAGGGGCTTAGGGAAGCTCGGGCGCAAATCCCAGTCGTGCCCCGGGGCCTTCTCGCCGGTGGCACCCCACTCGCTTCCGTAGTACAGGCAGGGCACGCCCGGCATGCCGAGCAGCACGCCGTAGGCCGGCCGCACGCACGCGGGGTCGGCAAGGACGCTCGCCAGGCGGGGCACGTCGTGGTTGTCGGCGAACGACAGCAGGGGAAGCCCCCGGTAGACGCACCAGGGGTCGCCGCCGAACTGCCGGTGCAGCGAATGCGCGACCTCGAACATGTTCACGCTGTTGAAGCTCGAGTAGAGGCCCTTGTAGCACTCGTAGTTGGTGCAGGAGTGGAGCATCCCCTCGTTCACGAGCTGGTTGTAGTCGCCGTGGAGCGCCTCGCCGATGAGCGCGAACTCGGGCGAGACCTCGGCCGCGAGCGTGCGCAGGCGGCGGAGGAAGCCGCGGTCCAGGCTGTAGGCCACGTCCAAGCGCAGGCCGTCGATATGGAAGTCGCGCACCCAGCCTCGCACGCACTCGAGCAGGTGGCCGCAGACCTCGGGGTTGGCGAGGTTCAGCTTCACGAGCTCGAAATGCCCCTCCCAGCCCTCGTACCAAAAGCCATCGTGGAAGGCCGAGTCGCCGTCGAAGCTCGTGACGAACCAGTCGCGGTAGGGGCTCTCCCACCCATGCCCGCGCACGTCGCGGAAGGCCCAGAAGTCGCGACCCACGTGGTTGAAGACGGCGTCGAGCACCACGCGGATCCCGTGGGCGTGCAGGGCGTCCACGACCGCGGTGAGGTCGGCGTCCGCGCCCAGGCGGGGATCCACGTGCCGCAGGTCGCGGGTGTCGTACCCGTGGGTGGACGAGTCGAGGACGGGGTTCAGCAGCACGGCGGTGACGCCGAGGTCGGCGAGGTAGGGCGCCCAGTCGGCGACCTTGGAGAGGGGCGCGGGCGCGGCCGGTGCGAGGGGAGCCTCGGCGGGCGCGTTCCCCTGCGCGCAGCCGCAGAAGCCGAGCGGGAAGATCTGGTAGAAGACGGCGTCATGGAGCCACATGGCTGCCTCCGGGCTCGAGGGGACGAAACGCGCCCTAGGATAGCAGCGGCCCGCGGGGCGCCGGGGATGGCGCCGGTTACCGGTTCGCCCTTGACATGGGTCGATTGGGGACAGGAGATAATCGACTCATTTTCAATGCTCGAGCAGGAGCGCCGCGCCCGCCTCCGGGGAGAGCCGCGGCGCGCGCAGCTCGAAGCCGGGGCCGAGCTCGCGGGCGAGCGGGCCCAAGATGAGCTCCCCCGCCTTGAAGGTGCCGCCCACGTAGGCCACGGGGATGGGCGCGGCGTCGTGGATGCCGGCGTCGTGGCCGTCAGCGTCACCGTCGCCGCCATCGCCGAAGAGCGCCCGGGCGACGGCGCGCACCGTGTCGGCCTCCTCGCGCGCCGCCGCGGAGAAGATCCCGAGCGCGCTCGCGTCGCCCGCGCGGGCGGCACGCTCCACCAGGGGCGCGAGCGCCGCGATGCGCCCACGATCCGCGAAGTGGCGCTGCGCGAAGGCGATGAGCCCGAAGTCGTCGGCGAGCGCGAGCTCGGAGCGCACGAGGCCGTGGAGGGGACCGCGCGGGTCGCGCCCGTCGGCCTGGCGGGTGAAGGCGCGCAGGAGCTCCTTGCCCATCCAACCGCCGCTCCCCTCGTCGCCCAGCAGGTAGTCCCACCCGCCGCAGCGCATCGAGCGCCCGGCGCGGCGGCCGTAGGCGATGGAGCCCGTGCCGGCGATGAGCGCGATGCCGTCGGCGAGCTCGAGCCCGGCGGCCCAGGCTGCCTCGACGTCGTTCACCACGATATGGCGCGAGGCGTCCGCCACGCGGGCGCAGGCGAGGTCGATCCGGCTGGCCTGCGCGGGGTCCTCCCCGTAGCCGCAGATGGCGAAGGCGATCTGGAGCGGGGCGTCGGGCGCGGCGGCGTGGCGCGCCGCGAGCTCGCGCGCCCAGGAGACGCCGCGGGCCAGCACGCCCTCCATGCCCTCCATGCCCACCTGGGCGAAGTGGCAGGTGCCGAGCACCAGGCGGTCGAGCTCGACCAAGCCCTCCGCCGTGCGGTCGAACAGGGTGAAAGCGGTCTTGGTGCCGCCGCCGTCGATACCGAGAACGTGCATGCGCTGACTCCTCGCTCACGATGCGGCGGGAGGATGCACCCCCGCCGACTTGGCCCGTTAGCCAGATTGTCACACAGATGCGCGCGAGAGCAGCCAGATCGTGCCGATGCAGACGACGGCCATGACCGCGAGCAGGGCGGCGCAGCCGATCGCGCCGAAGAGGCCGCCGGCGCGGGTTCCGGCGGCGCGGGCGGGGTCCACATCGTAAGGGTTGCGGCTGGTGGCGTCTTGGGCACGGCTCGTCATGGCGTCCTCCTTCGGGGTTGCGGTCTTACCATGAGTATCTTCGCCGTCCGGACACGGCCGCACCATCGATTCGCCTTACGCCCGGCTTGCGCTTTCGTAAGGTTGCATGACATGGGGGACAGGTCGCAATGTCACACGGCCTGTCCCCATATCACAGGGACGCTAGGCGCGCAGGTAGGCGATGATGTCGTCGGACTCGTAGAGCGGGCGCCCGTCGATGAACAGGCACGGGACCTGCACCTTGCCGCCCACGCGCTCGAGCTCCTCGCGCGCGGCGGGCTCCGCCGTGATGTCGACGGTCGGCAGCTCCACGCCCAGCTCGTCCATGGCGGCGAGCACCTTGCGGCAGAACGGGCAGGTCTCCATGATGAACAGCTTGTACTCGGCTTTGGCCTCCATGGGCTCCTCCAAGGTTCGCGATGCTTGCAAGACCGCGGCAGTATACCCACCGGCAGCCCCGCCCAACACCCCGGATACGCCCACACCGGGCGGCATCCCATCGTATCCGTTATGTTACGTAATCCCATAGGGTTAATAGGTTGTAGACACGCGGCACTATAATGCGCTGCGAACGGCCCCTCTCCGAAAGGAGTTCCAATGTCCGCCGACCTCACCCGCAGAGGCTTTCTCACCCTCGCCGGCGCCGCGATCGCCGCACCCCTCGCCCTCGCCGGTTGCAGCCCCGCCGCGAGCGAGGGCTCCGCCGCCGGCAGCGCCGCCGCGTCCACCGGCTCCCTCAAGGGCGCCAAGCTCACCTTCGTGGGCGACGACGCCTTCGCCCCGTACCGCTCGGTCGAGGTGGCCACCGACGGCAGCTCCAAGGTCGTGGGCCTGGACATCGACGTGGCCGACGAGCTCGCGCGGCGCCTGGGCTTCACCTACGAGTTCGAGCCGCAGGACTTCGCCGCCACGCTCGCGAGCATCCAGGGCTCCGACACCTCGTTCACCCTGGCGATGTCGGCCAACGCCGAGCGCGAGCAGACCTACGACTTCACCCGCGGCTACTATCAGCCGCTCGTGGGCGTGATCACCGCCGGTAACACGGCCATCACCGATATCGACGGGCTCGCGGGCAAGAGCATCGCCGTCACCACCGGCACCGTGCAGAACAAGTTCGTGGAGGCCGCGGTGGCCGGCGCCGACATCCGCACCTACGACGGCGGCGACCAGTGCCTGCAAGAGGTGCTGGCCGGCCGCGTGGACGCCTACGTGTGCGATGGCGCCGAGGGCCAGTCGATGCAGCGGGCCAACCCCGACACGGTCCTGGGACTGCTGCCGCGCGAGCAGACGGCCGACTACGTGGGCGTGTACCGCATCATGGCGAGGAAGGGCGCCGGCTTCGTGGGCGAATTCGACGCCGCCGTAGGCGAGATGCTCGCCGACGGCACGGTCGACTCCTTCATCGAGAAGTGGGTCGGCGATCGGTTCGTGTGGGGCGGCGACACGGCCGCCGCCGGCAAGGGCACCGTGGGCTAGGGCGCCCCGTCCGCCCTGCGCTATACTTCGGCCCATGAACTTCACGCTGATACAGCCCTACCTGCCGCTGTTCGCCAGCGGCCTCGCCACCACGCTCGAGGTCACCGCGGCCTCGCTCGGCCTCGCGCTCGCGCTGGGCTCGCTCATGGCCGCCGGCAAGGTCGCCGCGCCGCGGGCCGTGCGGCTCCTCTTGGACCTCTACACCTCGGTCTTTCGCGGGGTGCCGCTCATCGTGCTGCTGTTCATCGCCTACTTCGCCACCCCGCAGCTCACGGGCTGGAAGGTCTCCATGATGGCTGCCGGCGTCGTCACGTTGGGGCTCAACGGCGCGGCCACCGTGTCCGAGGTCCTCCGCGGCGGCATCGAGGGCGTGGACCGCGGGCAATACGACGCCGCGCGGGCGCAGGGCATCCCCTACCCGCTCATGATGCGCGCCATCATCGTGCCGCAGGCGCTGCGCTCGGTGGCGCCAGCACTCGTGAACGAGGTCATCACGTTGCTCAAGGGCAGCTCGCTCGTGGCCGTGATCGGGCTTTCCGACGTGATGCGCGCGGCGCAGAGCATCCAGGCCATCACCTACCGGGCCTTTGAGCCGTTCCTGGTGGCAGCCGCGATCTACTACGTCATCGTGATGGCGCTCGCCCTGGCCGGGCGCGCCCTGGAGCGCCGCCTTTCCCGCTAGGTGGCGTGGGGGACGGCCCCCGATGCCGCTGGGCTCCCTTCCGGGCCCTTAGGCGGCATCGGGGGCCGCCCCCAAGGTCATGCGGGCACGGTCGAGGAACGCCTCGCAGGCCCGCGTGCGCAGCTGGAAGGGCTTCCACACCAGGTAGGACGGGATATCCAGCTCAACCTCGAGCGGGCGCACGATAAGACCGCTCTCGAGCCGACCCTCCACGAGCCCCCGCAGGCACACGGCGCACCCCATACCGGCGAGCACCATGCGCGAGGCGTTGTACGGCAGGTCGAAATACGCCCGCACGTCGAGGCGCCCGCCCTCCGACCGCGGGCGCTCCAAAGCGGCCATGCCGCTTTCCTTGTAGGTGGCAGGAAGCAGCACGGGCTGGGTCGCGAGGTCGTCGAACCCCACGCGTTCCAGCTCGGCGAGCGGGCAGTCCGCGCGCATGAGCACGATGGCGTGCTCCTCACTCGGCAGGCGGATGCTCGAGAGCCCCCAACGCTCGCGCACGCGCAACAGCAGGCCGAAATCGAGCAGGCCATGCCCGATCTGCTCGACCACGTTCTCGGCGACATCGGTCACGATGCGGTAGATGACCTGCGGATGGTCGTGCTGCAGGCCGCGCATCACCTCGGCGAGCAGGTCCATCGCCCGGGTCTCCGCGCAGCCGATGCGGATCTCGCCCGCCACCACGCCGCGGCTCATCATGATCTCGGTCTCGGTGATGCGCGCCAGGTCCACGATCTCGCTCGCGCGTCGGCGCAGCAGCATGCCCTCCTCGGTGAGCGTGACGCCGTGGCGACCGCGTTCGAACAGCGTGGAGCCCAGCTCGCGCTCGAGCTCCATGAGCTGGCGCGAGAGCGTGGGCTGCGAGATATGCAGCGCCTCGGCGGCGGCGGACACGCTGCCCTCCCGCGTGAGGGCGAGGAAGTACTCGAGCACCCGAAGCTCCATGGGGTCCGTCCCTTCTCGCGTGGCGAGAGCCCGCATCGCCCGGCGGTGCACCGGTCCGGGCGCCGCCCACCAGGCGTCAGCATCGCCTTGCCCTCGCATGCACGACGCGCATACCAATCGTTCTCCATAGGCATTGTACATGTCGAGACGACGCTCTTACGATGGAGTCGAAGAACGGAGGATGAAATGGACACACGGGGAACCGAGGACCTGGACGGCTACCTCATGCAGGCAGACTGTCCGGACGAGCTGAGGATTCGCTGCATAGAGCTCGCCCGGGACCGTCGCGCCGCGGAAGTGGTGCCGCAGCTCGCCGCGCATCGTATGGGGCTGCTCGCCGCCTCGCGCGCCGCGTGCACGCGGCTGGAGTGCCTGGACCGGGCGATCCATCTCATCACGAGCGATTAGGAGACACGCATGGCAATCAAGCAGACCGCGGGCCGCGACGCCCTGGGCGCGTTCGCCCCCAAGTTCGCGCAGTTGAACGACGACGTCTTGTTCGGTGAGGTATGGAACCGCACCGACAAGCTGTCGCTGCGCGACCGCAGCCTGGTAACGGTGACCTGCCTCATGGCGATGGGCATCACCGACAACTCGATCCAATACCACCTGGAGAGCGCCAAGAAAAACGGCATCACGCGCGAGGAGATCGCCGAGGTCGTGACGCACGCGGCCTTCTACATGGGCTGGCCCAAGGCGTGGGCGGTGTTCAACCGCGCCAAGGAGGTCTGGGCGGACGAGGGTGCCGACGCCGCTGCCGACGGCGGCCGCGCCGCGCACCAAGCCGAGATGGTCTTTCCCATCGGCGAGCCCAACGACGCCTACGCGCAGTACTTCGACGGCCAGAGCTACCTGGCGCCCGTGAGCACCGAGCAGGTGCGCATCGCCAACGTGACCTTCGAGCCGGGCTGCCGTAACCACTGGCACATCCACCACGCCACCGAGGGCGGCGGCCAGATGCTGGTGTGCGTGGCCGGCCGCGGCTGGTACCAGGAGTGGGGCAAGCCCGCGCGCCAGCTCAACCCGGGCGACGTGGTGAACATCCCCGCCAACGTCAAGCACTGGCACGGCGCCGCCTCCGACAGCTGGTTCAGCCACCTGGCGTTCGACGTGGCGGGCGAGGGCCTCTCCAACGAGTGGTGCGAGGCCGTGGACGCCGAGGAGTACGCCAAGCTCGCCTAGGGCCCAACGCGACCCCGGGAAATGAGAAATCCAACAGTATCGCTTTCCACATCCGAGGGCCCCGCGGCGGAGAGATCCGCTACGGGGCCCTCGCCGTTTACCGTGACGGAAAGCCTCCTCGTAGACCCTTTCCCTCGCTCGGTCGCCATCACCCCCCCACGCACGAGAAGGAGCGGCCGAGCCTTCACTCCCGGACGAGTCTGCCGTCGTAGTCGCGCATGAGGAGGACGGCCATCACCACGGCGACGGCGAGTGGACGCGCCGACGGGACGGGCAGCTCGACCGAGAACGACCTTTGCGCGCCGGCGGAATTGACGGCGACGCGGGCGATGACCTCATCGCGCCGCAGGACCTCGAACGAGGCACCCAACAGGTTTCCACGAAACGAGAGGTCCTCCCCCTCGACGCGATAGACCGTCTGGAACCCATGCGCGTAATCCATGTCGCGCTTGAGGGTCACACGTTCGAATCCATGGATACGCAGCGTGAGCACCGGGTACCACAGCGCTTTTTTGCGAGAGATCGTGCCGAGCAAGCCGCCGCCGAGCTCCTCGAGCAGGTAAACCGACCGGTTGAAGAGGCGGAAGCGCCGCGCGAGCTTGAACCCGCCGGCGTCGGGCGGAGCGCCCTGCTCGCGCATGTCGACCTCGTCCAGGCCGGCGTACAGGGGATACGATGACACGGCCTCCTCGGCGCCCCGCAAAACGCCGCGCTCGCCGAGCCGGCGTGTGGGCGAAGACACCAGGACGTGGCCTCGGTCCCGCGCAAGCGCGCTGGCGACGAGGTTCGCATCGCATAAGAGCAGGTCGTCCACGCTCATGCCGAAAAGCGCGGAAAGCAGGATCAAGCTTTGCGCATCGGGTGCGGTGTTGCCCGTCTCCCAGTTGGAAACGGTGTTGCGCGACACCCAGATCGCGCGCGCAAGGTCTTCCTGCGACATGCCGGCAGCCTGGCGGGCCGCGGCGATTCTGCTGCCCAGGGCGCCCCTTTTTGTCCACGCTTTCGACTCGCGATGCAACGCGCACATAACAACCCCCGTCCACGACCGTTCACGCCATGAACCTTACCGCGAACATGCCCCGGCAGCCGCCAAAAGACTTGGGCAAACCCCCGAAAGGGGACGGTTGCCCCGGGCAAATGTCCCAACTGTCCACCTTGGTCGCCAAGGGGGCGGTGGAGGAGGTCCTGACCTGCTGCGGGGCCGTGGAGCTGGACGGCGAGGTCCTGCCGCCGGACGGCGCCCGCCGGGCCGAGGCGCTCACGCACGGCGGGTTTCTCGGCCTGCTCGCGGGCGTAGTCATCAGCTGCCTGGCGCTCGTGAGCGCGGTCAAGCGCCTCTACATCCGCCGCCACGGCGAGCTGCTGCAGCAGGAAGGCGCACTCCAGCGACGACTCTCTCACATGCCCTACGACCCGAAGACCTCCGCGGCCCGCGCCATGCGCTCGGCCACCTTCACGCCGAAGGGGCAGCGGTCCTCGCAGGCGCGGCAGGCGACGCAATCTGCGCCGCGGGCGTCCAAGGCCTCGTAGTGCGCCTTCACGCTGGCAGGGACCTCGTCCTGCATGAGCGCCAGGTCCAGGAACTTGTTGGCCGGGGCGATGTCGATGCGCTTGGGGCACGGCGCGCAGTGGCCGCAATAGGTACACTGGCCCGTATAGGCGTGAGCCGGGGCGGACGCGAGCACGCTCGCGTAGTCGAGCTCCTCGGGCGAGGCGGTCTCGTAGGCGAGCGCGGCGTCCACGTGCTCGGGCTTGGAGTAACCTACCATGACGCTCGTCACCGCCGGGCGGGTGAGCGCGTAGTGGATGCACTGCAGCGGCGTCAGCGCCACGCCGAAGGGCGAGGCCGCCGCGTCGAGCAGGCGTCCGCCGGCGTAGCCCTTCATCACCGTGATGCCCGTGCCCGTGCGCTCGCAGGTGGCATAGAGCTCGCGGCGCTGCGGGTCCATGCCGGCAAGGCCCTCGTCCGCGTAGTCGCCGAACAGCACCTCGATGTCCTCGCTCGCCGGCATGAGGTCGAAAGCCGGGTTCACGCTGAACATGATCATCTCGATGCGCGGGTCGGCCGCCGCAAGCAGGCCCACCTCGGGGTTATGGGTTGAAAGGCCGATGTGGCGGATGGTCCCCGCCGCGAGGAGCTTCTGCATGTAGGCCATAAAGGGGCCCTCGCTGATCCGATGGAACTCCTCCACGCGGTCCACGTAGTGGATGAAGCCGAGGTCGATGTAGTCCGTTTGCAGGCGGGCGAGCAGGTCTTCGAAAGCCGGGACGACCTTGTCCATGTCGCGTGTGCGCACGTACTGGCCGTCCTGCCAGGTGGAGCCCACGTGCCCCTGGATGATCCAGTCCTCGCGCATGCCGGCGAGCGCGTGACCGAGCGAGCTGCGCACGGCCGGGTCGGCCATCCAGCAGTCCACGATGTTGATGCCCGCCGCATGGGCGCGCTCCGCGAGGGCGAGGGCACCGGCGGGATCGTCCCCGCGCACCCATTCCGCGCCGAAGCCGATCTCGCTCACCTTAAGTCCGGTGTAGCCGAGCTCCCGATACCGCATAGGACTCCCCTCTCCCCCGCACCGTGCGGGCCCTACGATGGCGATGATGTTCCCATTCTATGTGCTGGAACCGGCTCTAGGGAAAGTGCGCCCTCGATGGGAATTCCAACCGTATCGTTCTTCTCATCCCGCCGCTCGCGGGACCGTTCGGCGATGTGGGCATGCACGGGACCCGCCGTAGGCAGGCTATGGCGCAGCGTCCGCACCGAGCGTGAGGGAGCGCAAACCGCGCCGGGGTGAGCCCCTTTGATCGATACAAATATGCACTTCTCGCTCGATAAAAGTGCAGAAACGTGACGATCAGCAATCGGCACCGGGGTGCCCACCGTTCATTGATACGGAAATGCACTTTTAAGCGTCCCAAAGTGCAGGAATGTCTCAATGAACGAGGGGGGCGAGGCGGCGGCCCGGCTCAGCCCGCCAGCTCGGCAACGGCCTGGATGGCGATGTCGATATCGGCCTTCGTGGTGTCCCAGCCCACGGAGAAGCGCACGATGCCCTGGCCCTCGGTGCCGAGCGCCCGGTGCATGAGCGGGGCGCAGTGGGCGCCGGGGCGCGTGGCGATGCCCCAGCCCTGGGCGAGCGCGTCGGAGACCGTGGAGGAGTCCATGTCGCGGACGTTGAGGGCCACGATGGCCGCGCGCGGCGCGCACGCGAGCACAGCGTCCGCCGTGGCCGCGTTCGCGCCCGGGCCACCGGGCACGGCGCCCGCGCCGCACGCCCCTGCATCGCCCGCCGCCCAGTCGCCGTACACGCGAACGCCCGGGATATCGCGCACGCCGCGGTAAAGCCGCCGCGCGAGGACGTACTCGCGCGCGCCCATCGAGGCCGCGCCGCCCCGCTCCTCGATATAGTCCAAGCCGGCGGAAAGCCCCGCCAAGCCATGGGCGTTGAGCGTCCCCGCCTCCAGGCACGTGGGCCACTCGCGCGGCTGCAGCGCGTCGAAGCTGTGGGCGCCCGAGCCGCCCATCACGAGCGGCTCCACCTCCACGCCCGGCATCACCGCGAGGCCGCCCGTGCCCTGCGGGCCGAGCAGCCCCTTGTGCCCGGTGAAGCACACCACGTCCAGCCCCATGGCGTCCATGTCGATGGGCAGGCAGCCCGCCGACTGCGAGGCGTCCACGATGCAGAGCGCACCGGCATCGTGCGCCATCGCGGCCACGCGGGCTATATCCACGGCGTTGCCCGTGACGTTGGAGGCATGCGTCACCACCACCGCGCGGGCGCCGTCCAGGAGCAGCCGCGCCATATCGCCGTAGTCGAGCCGGCCCAGCTCGTCGCACCCGACGTGCGCCACCTCGACCCCGGCCTCGACGGCAAGGCGGTTCAGCGGCCGCAGCACCGAGTTGTGCTCGAGCACCGAGCTCACCACGCGGTCCCCCGGGTGCACGAGGCCCCGGATCGCCGTGTTGAGCGCCGCCGTGGAGTTCGCCACGAAGCACACATGGTCCGCCCGCGGGCAACCCAGCAGGCGCGCCACCTTGGCGCGGCAACCGTGGACGGCGCGGGCGGCGCCGAGCGCACCCTCGGTGGCCCCGCGCCCCGCGTTGCCGAGCGAACCTAAGGCCTCAACCACGGCATTCACCACGCACGCGGGCTTGGACAAGGTGGTGGCGGCGTTATCCAGGTACACCATGGGCGAATTATCTCCCGTCTCCCAATTGACTCACTCGAACTCGAGGAGCTCGATCACGGCCATGCCCTCGACCTCCACGCCCTCCTCGGCGAAGGCAGCCGAGAGGGTTTGCCAATCGCCCGGGCCGGCCTTCCACGCCAGGCCGCAGCCGGCGCGGACCTCACCGGGAACCGGGATCATCCGGCCCGGCAGGCCGCGCCGCCCGCAGACCTCCTCGGCGGCCATGGCCGCCGCCGTGGTGGGAAACGTCACCACGAGCGCCGGCCGCGCCACGCGCCGCATGCACGTACCCCGCTACGGGCGCACGACCACGCCGGCGCCCGTGAGGCGCTGCGCGATCACGTACATGTTGGTGACCTCGCCCACCGCGAGCGCGTCGGCGATACCGTAATGATCGAGGCAGGTGCCGCAGGTCAGCACCTCCACGCCGGCGGCGGCCAGGTTCTTGAGGTCCTCCAGCACGGGAGAGCCCTCGCAGGAGAGGTGCGCGCCGGCGTTGTAGAGCAGGATGGTGGCGGGCAGCTCGTCGAGCTGGGTGAGGGAGAAGAAGAACGCTTTGATGAGCTTGGCGCCCAGGACCGGGTCGCCCTCGCCCATCTTGTCGGAGGCCACCTGCACCACCGCGCGGCGCGGGGCGGCGGGGACCTCGCACGTCACGGACTCGGGCTCGCCGGCGGCCACGGCCACGGCCTCGGAGGCCGTGACGGTCACGCGCCACTCGGCCTCGCCCAGCTTCTCGCAGGCCACGGAGCAGCCCTTGCTCTCGCCCATTCGGGTGAGGTTCTGAACGGCGATCTCGTTGTCGACGAGGGTCTCCACCGCGCCCGGGCCCTCGAGCGCGCCCAGCGCCTTCAGGGTCTTCACCACGGGGATGGGGCAGGCGTCGCCGCGCGCGTCCACGACCAACTTGTTCTCGGACATGTCAATCTCCTATCTCATGGGTTCGAAGGGGCTATCGCCCCCAGTGTATACGTTTGGCGGAGGGCCGGACCGTCCGGCGCGCGAAGCGGACGGAGCGTCGGACGGCCCGATACCCCGGCCCTCCCCTCACGCGGGGACGGCCTCGATGAGCCGGCGCGTGTACTCGTGCCGCGGGTGGCCGATCACGCGCTCCGCGGGACCCTCCTCCACGAGGCGGCCCTGGCGCAGGACCCCCACGCGATCGGCCATGTGGCGGGCCACGCGGATGTCGTGCGTGATGAAGAGCATCGCCACGCCGCTCTCACGTCGCACGGCGCAAAGCAGGTTCAGCACCTGGGCCTGCACGGACACGTCCAGGGCCGAGACGGGCTCGTCGCACACGATGAGCTCGGGCTCGCTCACGAGCGCGCGGGCGATGTTCAGGCGCTGCCGCTGGCCACCGGAGAGCTCGTGCGGGTAGGCGGAGAGGCGCTCGGCGGTGAGCCCCACGCGCTCCAGCACCGCCCGGGCGCGCCCGCGGCGCTCCGCCGCGTCGGCCACGCCGGCGATGAGCAGGGACTCCTCCAGCATGGCGCCGGCCGTCTGGCGCGGGTCGAAGGCCGCCGAGGAGTCCTGGAACACGAGCTGGATCTTGGGAGAGAGAGCGCGCCGCTCGCGGGCGGGCATCTCGGCCAGGTCGCGACCGGAAAAGAGCACGCGGCCGGCGTCGGCGCGCTCCAGGCCGCAGATGATGCGACCCGTGGTGGACTTGCCCGAGCCGCTCTCGCCCAGCAGGGCGAAGACCTCGCCCGCGCCGATGGTGAACGACACGTCGTCAACCGCGCGGAAGGTCGCGCGGGAGCGTCCCCAACCGCCGCCGGGCAGCGGGAAGTCCCTCACCAGGTGCTCCACGGAGAGCAGGGGGCTATCGACTGCCATGGGCGGCTCCTTCCGATTCGCGGGCGGGCTCGGGCGCAGCGGCGCGGGGCTCGGCGGCGCTCGGGGCGGACGGGGTGCCCGGCACGGCACCGCCCGAGGTGGCGCCGGCCGCGCGACCGCACCGACACATGCCGCCGCCGGGCAGCGGGTACGCGGCGGGCGCGTCCTGGCGGCAAGCGTCCGCGGCGAAGGGGCAGCGCGGAGAGAACCGGCAGCCCGCGGGGATCGCCGTGAGCGGTGGGACCGTGCCGGGGATGGAGGGCAGGTCGCCCTCCACGCGCCCGGAGAGCGGTGGGATGCTCGCCACCAGGCCCTGCGTGTAGGGATGCGCCGGCGCCTCCATGAGGTGCTCGGCCGAGATGCGCTCCACCACCTCGCCCAGATACATCACGTTCACGCGGTCGCAGACGCTGCGCACCACGCCCAGGTCGTGCGAGATCAGCAGGACCGCCATACCCTCCTCGCGGTTGAGACGGCGCAGCAGGTCCAGGATCTGCCGCTGGGTGGTGGTGTCAAGCGCCGTGGTGGGCTCGTCGGCTATGAGCAGGCGCGGCCGCTGGGCGAGCGCCATGGCGATCATCACGCGCTGGCGCATGCCGCCCGAGAGGTCGCCGGGGAAGGCTCCCATGCGGGCGTCGGCGCGCGCGATGCCCACGCGCTCCAACAGGTCGCGGGCGCAAGCGCGCGCGTCGGCCCGGGACACGGACCGGTGCGCGCGCACGGCCTCCACCACCTGGGCGCCCACGGTCATGACGGGGTTGAGCGAGGAGAGCGGATCCTGGAAGACCATGGCGATATCCCGCCCGCGTACCTCGCGCATGCGCTTGAGCGGCAGCTCCAGCAGGTCGCGGCCGTCCAGGAGCACCTGGCCGGAATAGTCCATGGGCCGCTCGTGCTCGAGCAGCCGCACGATGCTCTGGGCGAGCACGCTCTTGCCACAGCCGCTCTCGCCCACGATGCCCACGACCTCGCCGGCGTCCACGGTGAGGTCCACGCGGTGGACGGCCTCGAGCGGCTCGCCCGAGCGCTGGCGGAAGGCCACGCAGAAGTCGCGGAGTTCCAGCAGATGGGCGGGGGCCACCTGAGCCGTCGGCGCGCCGGCGGCGCCGGGCGCGCTTGCGGCCGGGATCTCGCCCGCGCGGGCCGCCCGCGGACGTAAACCGAATCCGAGCATCAGCGCTCCCCCTTCCCGGTACGCGGGTCCAGCACGTCGCGCAGGCCGTCGCCCGCGAGGTTCAGCGAGAGCACGCTCGCCACGATGGCCATGGCGGGCAAGGCGGTCATCCACCAGGCCTTTCGGATGTGTGCCTTGCCGGCCTGCAGGATGTTGCCCCAGCTGGCCTCGGGCGCCTTGATGCCCAGCCCCAGGAAGGACAGCGCCGCCTCGGACAGGACCGCGTCGGCGAAGATGAAGGTGGCCTGCACCAAGAACGGGCCCATCACGTTGGGCACGATGTGCAGCCACACGATGCGCGCCCTCGAGGCGCCCTGCACGCGCAGGGCCTCGATGAACGGCTCCCCCTTCACCACCATGGCTCGCGAGCGCACCACGCGGGCCATGCTCGGGGTGTACACGATGGTGAGGGCGATCACGACGTTCCACACGCTCGCGCCCATCATCGCCATGAGGGCGATGGCCAAAAGCACGCCGGGAATCGCCATGAGGCCGTCGCACGCGCGCATGAACACGGCGTCGAGCGCGGGGCTGTAGCAGGCGTACGCGCCGATGAGCAGGCCGAGCACGGAGGTGGCGAGCGTCACCGCGGCGCCCACGCCGAGCGACACGCGCGCGCCGTGCAGCACGCGGGCGAGCAGGTCGCGGCCGAAGTCGTCCGTGCCGAGCGGGTGCGCCCCGCCGGGGGCGGAAAGGCGGATGGCGACGTCTTGCGCGTTGGGGTCCACGTTCCAGACCACGGGGCCAAGCAGGGCCGAAAGCACGATGAGCGCGAACACGACGCCACCCACGACCACGCCGGGGTTGGCGGCGAGCCGGCGAGCGGCGCGGGACCGCGACGGTCCGTGCGCGCCCGGGCGCGTCGCCGCCCCGGGTCGGGGCGCTGGCCTGCGCGGCATGGGCGACTTGCGCGGCCCTCTCCCCATCATCGGCGGCCTCCCCATACGCGGGCACGCGGGTCGAGCGCGCCGTATAGCAGGTCCACGGCGAGGTTCACGCCCGAGGTCACGAGCGCCACCACCAGCAGCACCCCTTGGATCACGGGGTAGTCGCGCCGCTCGATGGAGGTCGTCACGAGCTGGCCCAGGCCCGGGATGTTGAAGATGGTCTCGGTGACCACGGCGCCGGTGAGCAGCGCGCCGAAGGAGAAGCCCACCGCGGTGAGGATGGGCAGCGCGGCGTTGCGCAGGGCGTGCGCCAGCACCACGCGGGCCTCCGAGACGCCCTTGGCCCGCGCCGTCTTGACGCAGTCGAGCTGCATGGCCTCGATCACCGAGGCGCGCGTCATGCGCATGAGCAGCGCGGACTGCACGATGCCGAGGGCGAGCCCCGGCAGCAGCAGGTAGCGCAGATGGGCGGCGAGCCCCGCCGAGAGCGGCTTGTAGCCGGCCACCGGCAGCAGGCGCATGCTCACCGAGAGCAGCCACATGAGCAGGAGCGCCATGAGGAAGCCCGGCACCGCCACGCCCACGAGCGCCACGCAGCGCAGGGCCGCGTCGGCGGCGCTGCCGCGCTTGAGCGCGGAGACGATGCCCGCCGGCAGCGCCAACACGAGCGCGATGAACTGCGCCAGGATCGCCAGCGAGAGCGTCGGGCCGAAGTGCTCGCCGATGGCCTCGGCCACCGGCTGGTTCATGAAGTAGGAGTCGCCCAAGTCCCCGTGGAGCACGCCCGCGATCCAGCTCGCGTAGCGCTCAAGCGGCGGCCGGTTCAGGCCCAGGCGCTCGTTCACCTGCTCGATCTTCTCGGAGGTGGCCTCCATGCCCAGCATGGAGGAGGCCGGGTCGCCCGGCGTGAGGTAGATGATGAGGAACACGGCCACGGAGATGATGAAGAGCACGGGCACCATCAACGCGACGCGTTTCGCGGCGAACTTGAGCATGGACCTCCCCTTGTGACATTGAGGGCAGGTCCCAATGCCACATACGTTCCTACCGGGCACATCGCGTGACATTGGAACCTGTCCCCCATGTCACGCGGCGCGGCCTTTACGCCGGGCGCTTGGCGTTCCAGACGATGGAGCCCACGTTGCTCTGGAAGCCCTCGACGTCCGCGGCGGTGGCGGAAAGGCTCAGGTAGTGGCAGAGCGCCGTCGTGGCGGCCGTCTCGTACAGGCGCTTCTGGCAGGCCCCCCACTTCTCCAGGGCCTCCTCGTGCGTGGAGGCGGTGCGGGTCTCGGCCACGAGCTTCAGGGCCTCCTCGTCGGACAGCGCGTAGAAGTCTGGGCTCACGGTCAGGCTCTGCGCCGGCGTCACCTGGTAGGAGATGCTCGCCACGAACAGGTCCCACTGGTCGGGCTTGCTCGTGCGGACGTCCATGAAGGTGGAGAACTCGTAGCTGTCGACCTCGCAGGTGAAGCCGGCGCTCTCCAGCTGGTCCTGGATGGCCACGGTGGCGTTGTACATCTCCTTGTAGTCCGGCGTGGTGAGCAGGTGCACCGTCTCGCCGGCGTAGCCCGCCTCCTCGAGCAGCTTCTTGGCGCGCTCGGCGTCGGCCTGGTTGTACAGGTCGGTGCCGGCGTCGGTGGCCCACTGCTCGTTGTCGGGATTCATGAAGCCGCCGTCGAGCGTGAAGAGCTCCTTCTCGCCGTACGCGGCGGTGGCCACGGCCTCGGCGTCGATGGCCGCGAGCACGGCCTGGCGCAGCTTCTCGTTGGCCATGATGCCCGTGGAGGTGTTGAGGAAGGCCTCGAGCACGCCGCCGTTGCTCTTGCGGAGCTTCACGTTCCCGTCGTCGGAGAGGTCCTGGTAGCTCTCGGTGGGGATCTCGCAGGCGATGTCGTACTCGCCGGTCTGGATGCCCGAGACGCGCGTGTCGGCGTCGGTCACGATCTGGTAGTAGAGCTCCTTGGTGGGCGCCGAGACGCGGCCGGTGAAGCCGCTGGGCTCGCCGTCGGCCGGGGCGTATGCGTCGTTGCGCACCAGGTGGATGTACTGGTCCTGCTTCACCTCGTCCAGCTTGTAGGCGCCGGTGCCGATGAACTCGGACAGGCCGTCCTCGCCGGCGGCCTCGATGCTCTTGACCGGCACGATGCCCGCGTACTGGGAGTGCATGCCGAGCACGGTCTCGAAGTCGGAGGCCGGCTGGGTGAGCGTGCAGGTGACCTCGGCGTCGCCCGTGGCGGCGAAGGAGGCGCCGGGCAGCAGGCTCTGCGCGCGGGTGCCGTTTGAGAGCCAGCGGTTCATGGAGGCGGCCACGTCCTCGGCGGTCATATCCTCGCCGTTGTGGAACTTGATGCCACGGCGCAGGGAGACCTTGACGGTGAGGCCGTCATCGGAGACCTCGGTGCCGGTCGCCAAAACGGGCTTTGCGGCGTAGGAGGCGTCGAGCGCGAAGAGCGGCTCGAGGACGTTGGCCATGACGTCCACGGTGGCGGTGGAGGCGGTCATGACGGTGTCCAGGGTGGGAGGCATGGCCTCGATGGCGATGTTCAGCTCGTCGCGGTAGCTGTCGGCGGCGGCGGAACCGGAGCCGGGAGCGCCCTGCGAGCCGCAGCCCGCGAGACCCAGGCCGGCGACGGCGACGACAGCGCCGCCCAAGAAGCCGCGGCGGGAGATGCCGGCGGTGGCGATCTGCTCGATCATGCATGGACCCTTTCTCGTGCGTTGACATGGGAGCCATGCGAAAGCCCACCCGCACCGGGCCATGGGGCGGTCCCCTCGGCGGGGGCCGCGACCGTCAGCGTATTCGGTTGCGCGTCGTCTCTCCCGGAGCCGTGGATGCGCGCAGTCATAGCGCCCGTATCGGGGCGGCGCCGGCGCGGCGTATGCGGCGGATCATCTTGTCCATGGCGCCCTCCCCTCGGCTCGCGGTCGGTATGGGCCGGCGGGATCGTCTCCGCACGGCATCGTCGAGATGTGATACCACCGCGCGAAGGGCGCGGAGACGGGGATTCATTATCCTTGAACGGAAATGATTCGCAACCTGCAGCGGTTATTCGCCGCGGCGCCAAGGTCTTACAGCTGTACGACGGCATGGGAGGCGCGTCTCGCCCCGGATTCCGGGATTTCGCCCCGCAACGAGGCCGTGGACGGGGCGTGCACGCAAAACTCCCGACTTTTGTACCAAAAAAACGGGTTCGGCCAAGTAGACGAGGAGTCGATCCCGGCGTTTCCCCAGTTGGCTGAAATCTTTTGACCCTCTGGATAACGTTTTTTTGCATCCATTTGGTACAAAAGTCGCGAGCTTTGATTTCGCGGCCATGAAAGACGGGGGTCTCGCCTCGAAACGGCGACCCCGCGGCCTCGGACCCGGGGAGTTCGCGGCGGCCGGCACCGCGTCGCGCCCGTCCAGACGCTACAGCATGAGCTGCCGGTAGTCCTCGGGGACCACGACGCCCTCGATGGCGGCGCGGAAGGCGGCGAGGACGTCGCCCGAGAACGGCATCACCCAGGCCAGGCCGCAATCGGCGGTGATGCCGGCGGGCAGCGGGCGGATGCGCCCGGGGACGCCGGCCGCCAGGCACAGGCGCTCGGCCTCCATCGCGTCGAAGGTGGAGGAGAAGCTCACCACGATCATGTGCTCGGCGCCCGGGGCGTCCATCTCGGCGCGCCGGGGCACCTCGTCGGCGGCGTGCGCGGCCCGATACGCCTCGGCGGCCGCCTGGCGCTCAGGGCTCTCGCAGCCCCCGTCGCAGGAGCCGCAGGCGCACGAACCGTGGACCCGCTCGGAGGCGAGCTCGTCGTGGCAGTGGCAATCGTGGTCGCAGGGCATGGGGACTCCTCTCGCGCGACCCCATCGCTGCGGGGCCGGCATCGTTTCCGGGTCGATATGATACGCGCGCGCCGGTTAGCGCAGAAGGACCGCGGGCTCCCCCGCCCCGCGCTCGCGCACGCGCCCCACCAGGGCGGCGAGGCGCCCCTCGGCGGCAAGGCGCGCGCGCAGCTCCCGGGCATCGTCCGGCGCCGCGGAGACGAGCAGACCGCCCGATGTCTGTGGGTCGAACAGCGCGTCGGCGAGCTCGCGCGCCACGCCCTCGCCCACGGAGACCCGTCCCTCGAAGAAGTCGCGGTTGCGGTACGCCCCGCCCGGCACGATGCCCATGGCCGCAAGGTCCAGCGCGCCGGCGAGCACCGGCGCGCACGCGGTGTCGAGCTCGATCGCCACCTCGCTCGCCTCGGCCATCTCGCAGGCATGGCCCGCCAGGCCGAACCCGGTCACGTCCGTGCACCCGTGCAGTTCGAGGCCACAGGCCAGGCGGATCGGCGCCTCGTTGAGCGTGGCCATGGACTCCCAGGCCGCCCGCGCGGCGGCGTCGTCCTCGGCCATGAGCCCGCCCTTCACGGCGGTCGCGATGATACCCGTGCCCACGGCCTTGGTGAGCACCAAGGCATCGCCCGGGCGCGCGCCGGCGTTGGCGAGCAGGCCGTCGAGCGCGACGGTGCCGGTCACGGACAGGCCGTACTTGGGCACGTCGTCCTCGATGGTGTGGCCGCCCGCCACGGCGCAGCCCGCCGCGGCGCACGCCTCGGCGCCGCCGGCGAGGATCTCGCGGCCTACCTCGAGCGGTAGGCAGTTCGGCAGGCACAGCAGGTTCATGGCCAGCACGGGGCGGCCGCCCATCGCGTAGACGTCGGACAGCGCGTTGGCGGCGGCGATACGGCCGAACAGCCGCGGGTCGTCCACCATGGGCGGGAAGAAGTCGACCGTCTCGATGAGCCCCAACCCCGGCGCGATGCGGTAGACGCAGGCGTCGTCGGAGGTGTCGAACCCTATGAGAAGGTTCTCGTCTTTGGTTTTGGGAAGGTCGCGCAGGACCTGCGCGAGGGCGCCGGGCGCCACCTTAGCGGCTCAACCGGCCGCCGGCGTCATCTGCGTGAGGCGGATGTTCTCGCTTGCCACGGGGCACCTCCCTTCGCGCCGCGTCCCGAGGGCACCGGGCGTGCGCCGCCGCGGTACCGTGCCCGTCCATACTACCCCACGGGAGGGGCGCTATACGCCGGCGCGGCGCGAGGGCCGCCACGCGCCTCGCGGCGGCGGGGCGCCGCATGCGGCGTCGGGACCCGTCCCCAACGTCGCGCGCACGCGGTCGAGCTCGGCGGGGGTGTTGGCGTTCTCGAAGCAGGCGAGGTCCCCCGCGACGGCACGCACCTCGTCTTCTCCCAAGTAGAAGGTATCGACGGCGTCGAGCAGGAAGCGGATGCGCTGCGAGCCCTCCGCAAGCAGCCGCCGCGCCGCGGGCAGGCAGGCGTCGCGACGCCACACCGCGCACAGGGGTTCCAGGCCGCGGTCGGTTCGCGGCACGCACACGTCGGCCCCGCGCCCCTCCACCTCGCGCGCCAGGCGCTCGATGAGAGGCGCCGACACGAAGGGCATGTCGCAGGCGACCACGCACACGAGGGGGCCCCGCGCCGCGGCGAGCGAGCTCGCTATGCCGCGCATGGCCCCGGCGGACCCGGGAAGGTCGGCCTCCAGGCGCACGGGCATACCGCCGACGCGCGCCCCGGAAAGGAACGCCAGGCGGGCGGGGTCCTCCCCCGCCGTGACCACGAGCTCGGAGGCCACCGGGGCGAGCCGTCCCAGCACGCGCTCCACGAGCGTCACGCCGCCCACGCGGGCCATGGCCTTGTCGAACCCCATGCGGGAGGAGGACCCGCCCGCCTGGACCACGCAGGACACGCGGGGCTGCGCCTGGCCCATGCGGCGACCTCCCTTCCCGAACCGATACACGATACGGCTGGAATCCCCAGCTCAAAAGACGGGGCGGCCCCGGCGAGGGCCGCCCCGGATGCAGGTGGCGGGAGCGTATGTGAATCGAACACATCCAGGACGATCATCTCGCCCAACGACGGTTTTGAGGACCGCGGGACCCACCAGGGCCCATCCGTTCCCGAAAGCGCCCCGGGCGCGAGCGCGCCGGAACCCGTCCATCGTAGCAAACGGGGCGGGGCGGCACGCCCGCGGCGGGGCGGGCGTGCCTAGCCGCGCAGGCGCCGCACGCCGCCGGCGTCCTTGTCGATAACCGTGAAGCGCACGGCGTCCAGGTGCTCCAACAGCGCGATCGCCCGCTTGCGGGAGACCCCGAGCGCCTCGCGCAGCTCGCTCGTGGTGGCGGCGCCACCCGCGTTTTGTATGACGTCCGTAACACGCGCGCGCAAGGCGGCATCCGCCGCGGCGGAGATCACCACGTCGCGCTCCACGCGCACCACGGCGCGGTCCAGCGCGAGGTCGCGCACCGCGCGGGAGAAGGTGTCGGCCGCCATGCCGAGCCCCTCGCGCAGCTCCCCTTGGGTCGGGGCGTCCAGCCCCGCGGCATCCAGGGCCGCCACGATGCGCCCCTTGGCCTCAGCCACCAGGCGCGCGGCCGCCGCGGCGGAATGCGGGTCGAAGACCTCGCCCGTCTCGCGCGCGCAGGCGCCGCGGCGCTCGGCCTCGGAGAAGAGGGCGGCGGCCAGCGCCTCGCCCGCGCGCGGCCAGGCGCGGTGCGCCACCTCGCCGGGGGTGAAGCCCGTCTTCTTGGGGGCGTCGGCGTGCATCTGGGAGAGGGCGGCGGCGAGCGCCCCCACGCAGGCGTCGAGCACCGCGGGCGCGACCCAGAAGGCCTCCGCACCCGCAGGGCCTAAGCCCTTGCCCGCGCCATCCGGCCCCGACCCGGCGCCGAGCGCCACCGCGGCGTCCTCGCGCGCCAGACCCGCTAGGAGCGCGTCCGCCTCGGGCGCCGTGAGGTCCAGCGCCGCGCACGCGTCAGCGGCGCGCACGGGCGCGGCCTGCATGGCCAGCCACGCCGCGAGGGCCCGCGGCTCGTCGCCCGCCGCGCGGGCGCGGACCAGATCGCGCGCCGCCCCGGTAAGCTCGCGGGCACGGCGGCAGCGCGAGAGCAGCACCTCGCCGCCGCCGATGAGCGTCACCGGCGAGTACGAGAGCACGATGAGGCGGTCGTGCGCGCGGGCGGGCAGCGGCTCCTCCAGGCGGATCTGCACCGGGCGCGTCTCGCCGGGCACGAGCGCGTCCGCGTCCGCCCCCTCGCCGCCGTAGAGCATCACGCGGCCGAGCACCGCCGTGGTGCCGAGCATCACGTGCACGCGGGTGCCGCTCGGAAGCGGCGCCGGGCGCGCGCCCTCGCGCCCCAGGTAGGTGAGGTTCACCGCCAGGCGCAGGGTGCTCGTGGCGGCCGCGGGCGCGGCGAGCATCACGCCGCGCGGGACCTCGCCCGCGCCCTCGCCCGCAAGGTTCGCGGCCACGCGCTGGCCCGGCAGCGCCCGCGGCGTGTCGCCGTGCACCTGCAGCCCGCGCACGCGGAAGCGCGCGCCGCCGCCCACGGCCACGAGCTCGTCGCCCACCGAGAGCGGCGCGTCGCGCAGGGTGCCCGTGACCACCGTGCCGGCACCGGCGATGGTGAAGGAGCGATCAGCCGGCAGGCGCGGCACCAGGCCGGGCCGCGCCGGGCGCGCCGCGCGGTCGGCCAAAAAGGCGTCCACGGCGGTATCGAGCGCGGCGAGCAGGGCGGGCAGCCCCTCCCCCGTGCGCGAGGACACTCCCACCACCGGCGAGCCGGCGAAGACCGTTCCCGAGAGGAACTCCTCCACGTCGAGCTCGGCGAGCTCGCGCATCTCGGCGTCGGCCGCGTCGGCGAAGGTGAGCGCCACCACCGCGCGGCCCACGCCCAGAAGCTCCAGCACGTGCACGTGCTCGCGCGTCTGGGGCATCACGCCCTCCACGGCCGACACGGCGATGACCGCCACGTCGATGCCCGTGGCGCCCGCCACCATCGCGCGCAGGTAGTGCGCGTGTCCCGGCACGTCCACCAGGCCCACGAGCCGTCCGCTCGGCAGCGCGAGCTCGCCGAAGCCGAGCTCAACCGTCATGCCGCGGCGGCGCTCAACCTCCAGGCGGTCGGGGTTGGTGCCGGTGAGCGCCTCGATGAGGGAGGACTTGCCGTGGTCCACGTGGCCCGCGGTGCCCACGATCACCGGGCACTCCGTGAGGCCGTCGGCGCGCACGGCCGGGCGCGCCCCGTCCATGCCGGCCATCTACGCGCACCTCCCCAGGCAGAGCACGAGGGCCTCCACGAGCCGGTCCTCGTCGCGCGCGCCCACGAGGGTCCGCACGTCCGCCAGCACGCGGCCGCGCTCCACGCGCGTCACCACCGGCGTGTCGGGCACCTGCACGAGGTCGCGGTGCAGCCGCTCCTCGGAGCACGCGGCGGGCTCCACGGCCACGACCCAGCCGGGCAGCTCCATGGTGGGAAGCGACCCGCCGCCCGGGGTCGAGGCGGCCTCCTCCACGTCCACGCGCGCGGCGGCCGCCAGCCCCGCCGCGGCGAGCTCGGCGCGGATCCGCTCGGCGAGCGCCGCGGCCCGCTCGCGCAGCCCCGCGGGGTCGGCCCCCAGCATGGCGAGCACGGGCACCTCGGCGCGGGCCGCCTCCGGGCCGGCCTCATAGGACGCGAGCGTGGCCTCCAGCGCGGCCAGGCACAGCTTGTCCGGGCGCACCGCGCGCATCAGCGGGTGCGAGCCGCACGCGGCGAGCAGGTCGGCGCGGCCCAGCACGAGCCCCGCCTGGCCCGCGCCCAGGAGCTTGTCGCCCGAGCAGGAGACGATGTCGGCGCCCGCGGCGAGCGAGGCGGCGCTCGTGTGCTCCCCGCCGCGGCGCAGCAGCTCGCTCTCGGCGAGCGCGCCGGAGCCTTGGTCCTCGTAGAAGACGAGCCCGTGCTCGTGGGCCAGTCGGGCGAGGTCGGCGGCCGGGACCTCCTCGTGGAAGCCCTCGATGCGGTAGTTGGAGGGATGCACCTTCAAGATCATGGCGGTGTCCGGCCCTATGGCGCGCTCGTAGTCGGCCAGGTGGGTGCGGTTGGTGGCGCCCACCTCCACCAGGCGCGCGCCCGAGACGGCCATGACGTCGGGGATGCGGAAGGACCCGCCGATCTCGACGAGCTCCCCGCGCGAGACGATGACCTCGCGGCCGGCGGCGTGCGCGGCGAGCACCAGCAGCACGGCGGCGGCGTTGTTGTTCACCACCAGGGCGTCCTCGGCGCCCGTGAGGCGGCGCAGCGCCCCCGCGGCGTGTTCGCGGCGGCTCCCGCGGCAGCAGCCCTCCACCGCGTACTCGAGCGTGCTGTAGCCGCGCGCCACCTCGGCCACACGCTCCACGGCTGCGCGGGAGAGCGGGGCGCGACCCAGGTTGGTGTGGAGCACCACGCCCGTGGCGTTCACGGCGGCGCGCAGGCTCGGCAGCGCGTCGCGGTGCGCGCGCC
>Cebus_capucinus_imitator_PRJNA485217_SSR049__coassemble_1277_pt1 | contig 28188 bp, 24 predicted proteins | sample Cebus_capucinus_imitator_PRJNA485217_SSR049__metabat2_high_PE_001 | metagenome-assembled genome bin Cebus_capucinus_imitator_PRJNA485217_SSR049
GCGAACGACTCGCCCCTAGAACGAGGTCTCGGAGACCTCCGGATACCACTTGGCGAACTTCTTGATGTAGTTTCGCTTCATGAGCCAGCCGTAGAGGCGCGTGGGCAGCGAGTCCGCGGCGTAGCCCACGGGGTTGTGCACGTCGCCGGCGGCCACGATGGCGTCGAGCTCGGCGCGCAGCTTGGGATCGAGCACGTACTTGCGCGTGAGTGAGGCCGGGCAGCGCGAGTAGAGCCCGCGATGCTCCGCGCGGTGCACGGTGTCCAGGCCGTCGACCACGTCCTCCACGAGCACGGCCATGGGGTTCACCCCGCCCACGCAGGCGTAATACGAGTTGGCGCCGATGCGCGGGTTCATGTCCATGAAGATGGCCCGGCCCGTCGCGGGGTCGCGCTTGAGATCGATGTTGGCGAATCCGTACCAGCCGATGCCCTCGAGCATCGCCGCGACCTTCTCCCAATGCTCGGGCAGCGGCTTGGTGATCATGGAGACGGGGTTGCCCAACAGGGTCGGGGCGTGGTCCTCGAGCAGCACCTGAGCCGAGGCGAACATGGTGGTGCGCCCGCGGCGGTTCACGTACAGGGTGAGGCTGTCCATGTAGGTGTCGTCGCCCGAGATGAGCTCCTGCACCAGGAAGTCCCCGGCGAAGCCCGCCTCGCGCAAGTCTGCCCACAGGCGGTCGAGCTCGGCCTGCCCGTGCATGAAGTAGACCTTCTTGAAGCCCTTGGCGAAGTACGTCACGTACTCGCGCGAGGCGGCGGGCTTGGCAACCAGCGGGAAGCCGATCTCGCTCGGAGCGATCGGCTCGGCACCCGCCAGGCACACGGTCTCGGTGCGGGGCACGTCCATGCCGTACTCGGCACAGAGCTGCTGGAAGGTCGTCTTGTCCGACACGCGGGTCATGAGATCGTGCGGGGGCAGCGGGCAGATCACGTTGTCCGGCAGGTCGCCCTCCACGCGTTCCAGGCACTCGATCAGAAAGTCGGTGTTGGCCATCACGATCACGTGCTTATCGGCGTGGCTGGCGGCGATGTCCTGCAGGGCGGCGCGGATGTCGTCCTCGCGCAGGCGCTCCACGCGGTAGTGCTCGATGAAGCGCGAGTGCTGGATGATGGCGATGGGGTCGGGCACCACGCATATGGTCGTGACGCCGAAGGCCTCGTGGAACTCGCGGGCTATCGGGTAGGTGGCCTGGTCGCCGGCGAGCACGACGGGCTGGATATCGGTGCGGATGGCTTGAGCGGCCATGGTCCCCCCTATGGGATGCAGACTTGCAGGGATACGGGTGCGCCGTCCGTCGGGACAGAGCCCGTCGAGCGGCGCGGATGGGCGCCCCTACGCCGCGGCGCGGCGGCGACGGAACAGGCGGCCGAAGATGGCATCGAAGAACGGGGCGTCGGAGATGCCGAGCGCGCTGGCGATACCGAAGGTGACCACGAGCGCGGGCAGGCCGCCGGCGGCGGAGTACAGGACGCCGCGCAGCATGCCCGAGGCGGGACCGAGCGCGAGCGTCAGCCCCTGGACGATGCCCCAGCCCACGAGCGAGCCAGCGGCGCCCAGCGCGAGCGCGCGCAGCACGGCCGCGACCACGGAGCGCATACCGATGGCGCCGAGCTGGCGACGGATGATGATGAGCGTCAAGAGGTCGATGGACCCGTAGAACAGCGTGGAGGAGAGCGGCACCACGTACAGGCCGAACAACGGCGTGAGCCAGATGCAGATGACGACCTGCAGCACCGAGCCGACCACGCTCGCCACGGCGAAGAAGTTCATGCGCATCATGGAGGAGCAGACCTTCTGCAGGTAGCTCGACAGCGCGTAGAACAGAAGCGAGGGGGCGAGCGCCTGCAGGTAGCCGGCGGTCATGGCCGCGGCGTCCTCGGAAAAGGCGCCCGCCGTGAACACGGCGATGAGGCTCGGGGCGAACACGGCCAGGAACATGGCGCACGGGATGAGCGTGAAGCACAGCTTGCGCAGGCCGTCGGCCAGGTACTCGCGGAAGCGCGGCAGGTCGTCCTTCTGGAAGCTGCTGGAGAGCTCCGTGAACATCGTCACCGAGATGGGGATGGCGAAGATCGAGTACGGCAGCACGTACCACACGCGAGCGTAGTAGGAGATCGAGGCGCCGGCGGGCGTCACGGAAAGGGCGCAACTGCTGGTCACCGCCGTGGTAGGCGCGGAAGCGAGCACGGCCACGAGCGTGGGGATGCCGATGGAGAGGGTGTCGCGCAGGGCCGGGTCCTTGAGGTTCAGGCGCAGCTTGAGGCGAATGCCGTAGCGGTAGAGCGCGGGCACCTGGCAGAGCACCTGCACAAGGATGCCGAGAGGGCTGCCGATGGCCAGCACGTAGATGGCCTCGGCCTGCGGCACGCCGAGGTTGCGGGTGAGGTAGCCGTAGACCACGAAGGTGGCGATGGTGATCACGTTGTTGAATACCGGGGCGAGGTTGCTCCACAGGTAGTCGCGCTCGGCATTGAGCACGCCCGAGAACACCGAGGAGAGCGCGTAGAGCACGGTGGAGCAGCAGAACCAGCGGAAGAACCAGACCGCGAGCTCGAAGTCGAAGCCCTCCGAGGCGCCCGCGGACTGCGTCCAGATGATGGGAGCGGCGAAGATGAACGAGAGCACCGTCAGGAAGAGCATAAGCAGCGCCACGATGGAGAGCAGGTTGGAGGCGTACTCGCTCGCGCCCTCCTTGCCCAGGCGGGTCTTGACGCGCAGGTACACGGGGAGGAACGAGGTGACGAGCATACCGCCCACCACGAGCTCGTACAGGAAGTTGGGCATCTGGTTGGCCACGGTGTAGGCGCTCGCCAGGCCCGCGGCGCCGAGCGCCCAGGCCTGCATGCTCGTGCGCAAAAAGCCGGTGATGCGGCTGATGATCACGAGGACGCTCACCATGTTGGAGGACTTGTTGGCGCGCTCCATGGCGGCCTCGTCCTCGTCGTCGGGTGCGGCGGATTCGACGGGCGCGACCTCGGTTGCGGGCGCGGACTCGTCGTCGTCGCTGGCTGCGGCGGCGATGGCGAAGCGGCTGCCCACGCGCGGGGTGGCCACGGGTCGGCCCTCGCTCGCCATGAGGAAGGCGGCGGTGGAGCTGGGCGCCGGGGGCTCCTCGGCGGCCCAGGGCCCGTCGCGGTCCTCGCTGGCATCCTTGTCCACGGCTCCGAGCTCGGCCGGCTCGTCGTCCAGCACGGGATCGGCCTCGAAGCCGAACACGGCCGCGCGCGGCGCGTCCTTACCCGCCGGGGCGGCACTCGCGGAGCTGTAGGAACCGCCCACCGAGCGGCTCGCGCCGCCCTGCGCGGGCGCGTCCAGCGCGGCACCGGACTCGAAGTCGATTGTGGGCACGAAACCGAAGGGGTCGCCCGCGGAAGCGCCGGTCGGACGTGTGGGGGCCGACTCGCCCTCCCCCCTGTTCTCGACGGGGCGCGGGGCGACATGGGCGCGGCCCATGGCCGAGGGGGCCAGGCGGGGCGCGGCGCCGTCCGTGGCGGCGCTAAGGTAGACCGCGGTCTCGTCGGGACGCGCACCCGCGAAGGCCCGCAGGTTGCGCTCGGCCTGAGCGGCGTCCAGGTACACGGCCGTCTCGTCGGGACGGGAGCCGGCGAGCGCCGACAGGCGCGCGTTCAACTCGGCGGCGTCCAGGAACGCCGCGGTCTCGTCGGGACGCGGCGCCGCGGCCGCCTCCCCCGCCTGCGGGGCGCCGAAATGCGCGCCCCGGCGCACGGGCTGCCCGTCGTTGTTCTCGGTATCGACCGTCACGCGAATCCCCCTACTTGAAAAGCTTGCGATAGAGCCTGAGCGAGCCCTGCCACACATCGAAGAGCGGCGAGAGCGGCTTGTCGAAGGTGCCGATCCAGAGCGTCTCCTCCTCGATGAACAGCCGCTTGAAACGGGAGATGCCGTCGTTGAACAGGCCGTTGAGGTCGTAGGAAACCGCGCCGAGCTCCTTGGCGGCGAGCATGGCGCGCCACTTGAGCAGGTAGTTGGCGCGCAGGCGCTTACCTTCGTCGGTCACGCCGCCCCAGAGCTCGAAGGCGGCGTTGGGCGTGGTGATGTTCCACAGAAAGGCGAGTAGGCGCCCCTCGAACTCGGCCACCATCAGCTGCTGCACGTCGGCCAGGGCATCGAAGGCGGCGAGGTAGAACTCGTCGGTATGGATGAAGAAGTCGTCAACCTCGGCGGTGTGGTGGTAGAGGTCCAGGATGCCCGGCAGGTCCTCGCGGCGCGCGGGGCGCACTTCCACGCCGGAGCGCTCCGCCTTGCGGATGTACTGGCGCGCCTTCTTGGAGTGGAAGCTCCTTTGGATGGCGTCCTCGTCGGGCGTGAGGTCCACCACGGCGGTGTTGGGGATGAGGATCATCTCGCCCTCGCGCCAGCCGGGGTTGAGCGACACGCCGGACACGCCGGGGTCGATTTTATAGGAGACGGCGTGCACGTGGTCGCGGCACCAGGCAGCGATGAGGTCGGCGGCGGCGGCAAGGTCCGCGTCTCGCTCGACGATGGGGCCGCGCGCGGAGTAGCAGATGCTGCGGAACGGCCAGGGCAGTCTGCGCTCGAGCACCGACGCCGCGCAGACGAACGCGCCGTCCTCCTCGCAGACCACGCGGTGCGCGGTCCACGGGCCGGTCTGCTCCTTGAGCGCACCCCAGCCCCAGGACTGCATCGGATGGCCGTTGTGCGCGCGGACGACCTCGTCCCAGGCGGCCTCGTCTTGGATGACCCGGTACTCCATCACCATCTCCTCGGATCGTATGACATGTTCACGTAAGAAGGCCCCGGGGTCTCCGGGGCCTGATGGTCAGCGTTGCGGCCGCGCGCTACACCGGGGAGCCGCCGCCGAGCGGGGTACCGGAGAAGGCGATGGACGTGACCTGCACGCCGTAGCCCGGCGAGATGGCATGGACCACCTGGCCGCCGCCGATATAGATCGCCACATGGTAGATGCTGGAGGGCGTGCCCCAGAACACGAGGTCGCCGACCTTGAACTGGCTCTGGCTGGAAACCAGGTGGCCCTTGCTCGCCACGAGGTTGTACTGGCCCTGGGACCAGTGCGGCAGGGAGTAACCCACCTGCGCGTAGGCCCATGCGGTCAGGCCCGAGCAGTCGAACGAGTTGGGGCCGGAGGCGCCGTACACGTAGGGCTTGCCCACCTGCGTCTGGGCGATGCTCGCCACGCTCGAGGGAGCGTTTCCGGAGTCGCCGGTGTTGCCACCGGTGTTGCCACCCGTGCCGCCACCCGAGTTGCCACCGGTGTTGCCACCGGTGTTACCACCGGTGTTACCACCGGTGTTACCACCGGTGTTCGTGTTGCCGCCGGTGTTCGTGTTGCCGCCGGTGTTACCACCGTTGTTGCCCGTGTTGGAGCTCGCATTGTTGTTGGCGCCGGTGTTGTTCGCGGTCTGCTGCTGTTGCTGCTGCTTGGCAGCCTCCTCCAGCTGCTTCTGGTAGGCCTCGGCGGCCGCCTTGGCCGCGGCCTCGTCGGCAAGCTGCTCCTGCAGCTGGCTGTCGAGCCCGTCGTAATAGCTCTGTTGCTGGCTGGCCTTGGCCTGGACCTCGGCCGTCCTCTTCTCCTGGTCGGAGACGAGCTGCTTCTGCTCGCTCTCCTGCTCGGAGAGCTCGGACTGCTTCTGCTCAAGCTCGGACTTGGCGGCCTTGACGTTGTCGATGGCCTCGCGCGTGCGGTCGGCCACCTTGTTGGCGTAGAAGATGTTGGAGAACAGCTCCGAGAAGTCGGCGGAGCCCAAGATCACGGAGAGCAGGTTGGCGTCGCCGGTCTTGTAGGAGGAGGAGAGGCGGCCGGAGAGCTCCTCTTGGGCGGTCTTGAGCTCGGCCTCCTTCTGGGTGACCTCCTCCTTGGTGGACTCGATCTCGCCCTGCACGGTCTCGAGGTCCTGCTTGACCTGACCGAGCTGGTTGCCGGCGAGCTCGACCTCCTTGGTATAGTCCATGAGCTTGGCGTACGCGGCGTTGACGCGTTCCTGCAGCTCGGCGGAGGTCTCGGTGGCGCGTGCGGGCAGCGGGCACGAGGTGGCCGCCAAAGCGGCGGCGAGCCCGAAGGTGGCGATAGCGCGGCTACGTTTGAAGTTCATATAAGCTACGACCTTTTCGATTGCCTACAGGTTGCGCATCATGGTAGCAAAACGCATGGGAACGGGCCACCCAGATTCGGCCAGCGGCATGTCTGACCTGCGATTTTCAGGGTAGCCGACTACGCGTCTCCACCGGATGCGCAGATATCCGCCAGCAAGGCTCCACAGAAGGAGACAAGCTTGCCAGGCGCGAGCTCGAGCTGCAGCCCTCGCCGCCCGCCCGAGACGAACACCGTGTCGAACAGCTGGCAGGTCTCGTCGATCACCGTGGGGAAGCGGCGCTTCATGCCGATAGGGCTGCAGCCGCCGCGCATGTAGCCCGTGATGGGGACGAGGTCGCGCACGTGCATCATGGCGAGCGACTTCTTGCCCGCGACGTGGGCGGCCGCCTTGAGGTCGAGCTCCTCGGCCACCGGGATGCAGCACACCACGTGGTCGCCGTCGGGCGCCACGGTCACGAGCGTCTTGAAGCCTTGCGCCGGGTCCTGGCCCAGCACCTCGGCCACGTGCGTGCCCGAGAGGTCCGACTCGTCCACCTCGTAGGTGTGCGCGGTGTAGGGGATCCCCGCGCGGTCGAGCTCGCGCATGGCGTTGGTCTTCTGCAGCCTCTCCTTGCGGGCCACGGGCCCTCCCCTCGTCTCGGCCGATACGGAAAAAGGCCCCGCCGGGGCGGAGCCTTTGCATGCGATGGAGCCGGCGGCTGGAGTCGAACACAGCATCTACGGAAAACGAGACCGTCACTCTAGCGTTGAGCTACGCCGGCGTGCAGGGGCTACTATAGCGCACTTGACGGCGCATGCCAAGCCCCGAGGTCACGTCGCCTAGGAACGGGCGGCACCGTCCACGGGCAGCACGGCGCAGGTGACGTAGCTCGCCATGTCGGAGGCCAGGAACACGAAGCAGTTGGCGACATCCTCCGGCTCGCCGATGCGGCCGAGCGGGATCGTGGCGATGAGCGGCTTGATCATCTCGTCGGGTAGGGCGGCCACCATGTCGGTGTTGGTGATGCCCGGGGCCACGGCGTTCACGCGGATGCCCTTGGGGGCGAGCTCGCGGCCGAGCGACTGGGTCATGCCGTTGACGGCGAACTTGGACGTGGGATAGCCCACGCCGGAGGTCTGGCCGTACTTGGAGACCATGGAGCTCGTGTTGGTGATGCTGCCGTGGGTACCGGCGGCCTCCATGATCTTGGCGGCGGCGTAGGAACCGTTGAATACGGCGGTGACGTTGAGGTCCATCACGCGCTTCCAGTCCTCGGCCGTGTAGTCGAGCAGCGGCATGGACTGGGAGATGCCGGCGTTGTTCACCACTGAGTCCAGGCCGCCCATGTCGGCCGCGGCGGCCTCAAAGGCCTCGGTCACGGCGTCGAGGTCGGAGAGGTCGGCGGTGCGGCCCCAGACCTCGGCCCCCGGATGCGCGGCGAGCAGCTTTTCCACCGCGGCGTCCGCCGTCTCCTGGCGCGAGCCGAACACGGTCACGGCAGCGCCCTCCTCCACGAAGCGCTCGGCGATCGCGTAGCCGATGCCGCGCGTGCCGCCGGTGATGATGGCCTTCTTGCCCTCGAGCAGCATGGAGCTCCCCTTTCGGTCCTGTCGGGCCGCACGCGTGTCGTGCGGCCGCACGTTGGGGAACAGTATGCCCGGGATTGACACCCCCTAGTCGGAAGTTTTGGCGAAAGGCCCCGCCGCACCGACCCATCGTCGCGTTTCGGCGGTTTCGCGCGGTGGGTAGGTGCGAAGACCCGGCGATGGACGGGGCGCACCCCATGGCGATTGCCGGCCGTCAAGAAAACGCACTCCCCGCGAGCGGGAAGTGCGTTTCCGTGCCAGTCGGCTTGGCGGGACCGGCCGCGCGATACGTGCCGGGCTAGTCCAGGGAGGCGAAGGCCTGCTCCAGGTCCCAGATGATGTCCTCGGCGCTCTCGGTGCCGATGGATAGGCGGATCGTCGCCGGGGTGATGCCCACCGCGGCGAGTTCGTCGGCCGTGAGCTGGGAGTGCGTGGTGCTCGCCGGGTGGATCACCAGGCTCTTCACGTCGGCAACGTTGGCGAGCAGGCTGAACACCTGCAGGTGGTCGATGAACTTCCACGCCGTCTCTTGACCGCCCTCGATCTCGAAGGTGAAGATGGAGGCGCCTCCGCGCGGGAAGTAGCGCTGGTAGAGCTCATGGTCGGGGTGGTCGGGCAGGCTCGGGTGGCTCACGTGCGCCACGTGCGGGTTGGAGGCCAGGTACTCGACGACCTTCTTGGTGTTCTCGACATGGCGATCGAGGCGCAGGGAGAGGGTCTCCGTGCCCTGGAGCAGCACCCAGGCGTTGAACGGCGAGATGCAGGGACCCTCGTCGCGCAGCAGGATGGCGCGCACGTAGGTGGCGAAGGCCGCCGGGCCCGCCGCGTCCACGAAGGAGACGCCGTGGTAGCTGGGGTTGGCGTCGGCGATGGGCGCATACTTGCCGCTCGCGCGCCAGTCGAAGTTGCCGCCGTCCACGATCACGCCGCCGAGCGAGGTGCCATGGCCGCCGATGAACTTGGTGGCGGAGTGGACGACGATGTTGGCGCCGTGCTCCAGCGGGCGGAACAGGTACGGCGTGCCGAAGGTGTTGTCGACCACCACGGGCAGGCCGTGCCTCCGGGCAATCTCGGAGATGGCCTCCAGGTCGGGGATGTCGGAGTTGGGGTTGCCCAGGGTCTCCAGGTAGACGGCCTTGGTGTTGTCGCGGACGGCGCTCTCGAGCTCCGCGAGGTCATGGGCGTCGACGAAGGTGGTCTCGACGCCGAACTGGGCGATGGTGTGCTCCAGGAAGTTGTAGGTGCCGCCGTAGATGGTCTTCTGGGCCACGATGTGGTCGCCCGCCTGGGCGAGCGCCTGCACGGCGAGGGTGATCGCCGCGGCGCCCGAGGCCACCGCGAGGCCGGCGACGCCGCCCTCGAGCGCGGCGATGCGGTCCTCGAACACGGCCTGCGTGGAGTTGGTCAGGCGGCCGTAGATGTTGCCGGCATCGGCCAGGCCGAAGCGGTCCGCGGCGTGCTGGGAGTTACGGAACACGTAGCTCGTGGTCTGGTAGATGGGCACGGCGCGGGAGTCGGTGGCGGGGTCCGGGCTCTCCTGGCCCACATGGAGCTGGAGGGTATCGAAGCCGAAGGCGTGCTCGGGATTGGAGGTGAAGTTGGTGGCCATGGTTGCGTCCTTTCGGGTGGGCGGCGCGGGGGCCGCGGTGATGTCGAGAAATCGATTCGGGGTCTCCCGGCCGCGCCGCCCCACTCGAGCCCGCGCCTAGGCGCGCTCCGCTCTGCCGGGGCGATGCGGTCGAGAGCTCGGCATTCGCTTGGCCTTGCTCATGTAGCGCATGTCATTCCTCCTTAAACCCAGTTGGTTTGTTGGTTTATATAGTACGGAGGGAATCTCGGCGCGTCAACGTGGATCGCGCAGTGTTGCGAGCATGTTGCGAGGCGGTTACGGAACGGACGTCGTAGGATACGGGCGGCCCCTAGAACCTCACGTCGAAGACCTTCTCCTGCGGCAAGACGGCAACCTCGCACGCCTCCTCGAGCCAGATGCGGTTGCCCGTGAGCCGATACGCCTCGTGCAGGTGCTCGATATGGGCCGCGATGGTCTGCGGCTGGCCCTGGACCTCCATCTCCACCGTGCCGTCGGGCAGGTTCTTGGCCCACCCGGCGAGGCGCCGCTCGCGTGCAAGGCCCTGGTTGCTCCAGCGGAAACCCACGCCCTGCACGTCGCCGCTCCACAGCAGGTGCAGGCGGATCGGGGCCGCGCCCACGTTGGCGCGCCCGTCCTCGCCGCGCAGGCCCGTGAGCACGCGGGCCTCGAGAGGGCTGCGGACGACCTCGCGCCGCGGCCCGCCGCCCTCGCCGGAAAGACCGGCACGCAGCCGTTCGATCATGCCCATGGCGCCCTACCTCTCGCGATCGGCCGGGAAGCGCACACCCATCTGGCGACGCGCCTCGTCCATCACGGCCAACGTGGCGAGCGTGAGCTCCCGGAAGCACCCGACGCTGCCGTACGGGCCCGCGGCGGCCTGCTCCACGGGCGCTCCGGCACGCACCGCCCCCACGGCGGCGATGAAGTCCGCCAGCTCGTAGCGCATGGTGTTCTCGCAGGTGGGCAGCGCCACGTCCTCGCCGGCGACCTCCACACCGGAGTAGCCCATCTGCTTGGCGGCGCCGCGCACCGCGGGCGCCCGCATGTCCACGCGCGCGCGGCTCGGGGTGGACACGGCGTCAACGGTGAGGGTCCCGAGCTCGCCTTCCACCTGGCTTGCCGAGAGGTCGTTTCCGATCTTGGTGTAGTTGAGGTTCACGAAGTGCCCGGGATAGCGCGCGAGGATCGTGCCCGCGCCGTCGAGCGGGCCGTGCGTGACCGCGCGCGTGGGCTCGTCGAGCAGGTCTGCCATGGCGAGGACGGACTCCGGGGCGCCGAAGAGCGCCACCATGACCTCCACGCAGTACACGCCCATGTCCATGAGCGCGCCCGAGGACATCTCGGTGTCGAAGATGTTGGTATGGCGCCCGGCCAGTACGTCGTCGTAGCGCGAGGAATACTTGCCGAAGCGCAGGGTCGTGCGGCGGAGGCGCCCCACGCAGGGGACGAGCTCCGCCCAGCGGTACAGCGCCGGGTCGTGCACCGGGCGCATGGCCTCGAGCGCCACCACGCCCGCGGCGCGGGCGGCCTCGAAGACCTCCGCCGCCTCGGTCTCCGTGGAGCAGAATGGCTTCTCCACAAGCACGTGCTTGCCGGCGGCGATGCAGGCGAGGGCCTGCTCGCGATGGAGCGCGTTGGGGCTCGCGATGTAGACGGCGTCCACCTCGTCGCAGGCGCAGAGCTCGTCCAGGCTCGCGAAGGGGCGCGTCCCGCCGCGCTCCGAGGTGAAGGCCGCGGCGCGCCCAGTGTCGCGCGAGAGGGTGCCCACGAAGGCGGCGCCCGGGTTCTCGTTCAGCACCTCCACCAGGTTGTCGGTGATCATGCTGGTGCCGATGGTGGCGATGCGGAGCATAGGCGGCCTCCCTTGCGCGCGGAGGGCGGGCGCGGCTAGTCGGCGTCCCCCTCGACGAAACCCGTGTCGATGCCCAGTGTACCCGAGTCGGCGGCCGAGGTGGCGAGCTGGTCGCATCGCTCGTTCAGGGGGTTGCCGGCGTGGCCCTTCACCCATACGAAGGTGACGTTGTGCGGCTTCTTGGCGGCGAGCAGGCGCTTCCACAGATCCACGTTCTTGACGGGCTTCTTGGCGGCCGTCTTCCAGCCGCGGCGAAGCCAGCCGTCGACCCAATGGTCCTTGAACGCCTTGACCACGTATTGAGAGTCGGAGTGCAGGGTGACCTCGCACGGGCGCTTGAGCGCCTCGAGCGCCGCGATGGCGCCGAGGAGCTCCATGCGGTTGTTGGTGGTGCGCTCGAAGCCCCCGGAGAGCTCGAGCGTGTGCTGCTTGCCGGAGGGCGCGGTGTAGTTGAGCACGGCGCCGTAACCGCCCGGGCCGGGGTTGCCGCGCGCAGCGCCGTCGGTGTAGGCAACGACCTTCATGGATATCCTCTCATGGGCGTGCGCGGCGCGGGGCCGCGCGAGGGCGATGACGGAAAGGGCCGGGAAGGCATGCGTCCCCGGTCGGCGATAGGTGCCCATTGTACCCGAGGTCACCGGGCGCAGGCGGGTGCCGGGCGCCCGCTATCCCTGGTTGACGATGCGCTCGCACGCGAAGGTGCGCGCAGCGGGGTCGAATCCAAAGACCATGATGCAGCAGTTGCCGATGGGCACGTCCTGCGGGCAGCGGGCGAGGCCCTCCCACGCGAGCTTGAACTGGAGCGACGCCGAGCCATGGCTCACGGCCAGGACGTCTCCGGCGTCTGCGCCCTCCATGAGCTCGGTGAGCGCGGTCACCATGCGGACGCGAAGCGTACGGCTGCCCTCGCCGCCGAAGGGCTCCACCTCCTCGCCCGGGTCCCAAAGGTCGGTGGGGACGAGCTCCTTGGGCCCTCCCTCGAACGAGCCGAACGAGCGCTCGATGATCCCCGACGTCTCCTCGACCTGGGGCGGAAAAGGGACATGCGCGAGGTCGGCCGCATGCGCGCGCATGAGCTCCCCGCGCACGATTCGCGCCGTCTCGAGCGCACGGGAAAGCGGCGAGGAGCAGATGCGGGCGAGGGAGGCGCGCTCGCCCGCCAGCCAGGCGCCGGCGGTGCGTGCCTGCTCGATGCCGGCGGGCGTGAGTGGCGAGTCGCAGCGCCCCTGGACCAAGCCGCGCAGGTTGTACTCGGTCTGGCCGTGGCGCATCAGGTAGAGACGGGCCATCCGCTCCCCTTTCTCCGGGCGCCCGCGCTTTTGGGCGCCGAGCCGTGCAAAGCGAAGCCGCCATCGACCCTGCACGGGCGATGGCGGCTCGAGGATCGCGTTGGGTGCCGCGTGCGCGGTTACTTCAATCGTCCCCTCATGCCGCCATAAAGTCAAGACTGGTATCGGTGGCGCGCCCCCACTAAGATGAAGGCGTTCCGCCCCCCGCGGAGCAACTGGGTGAACCGTCGCGTTTTTCTAGGGAGCCCACACAGTCGTACCTGGTACAGGCATCCTTCGTTGTTAAGGAAGCTGGAGAGGGCGATGAGGGCACCCACCTGGTATAGGTGGGTTCATTTTCGTGATGTGGGGGGCGGTCTTTTCATCTCGAAATCCCCTCCTGAAAAACGAATCGCGCCGCGCCCGCCGCGCTATCTGCTACCGCAAGTGTGACGATTGCGCGGATTCGCCCCGTGCCGGTCCGCCGGGTGCTCGAGCGGCATCGCTCGGTAGCAAAATAGTTAGCTAACTATAACTTCTATCGAGAGGAGCGCCAGATGGCATCTGACACCATGCAGCTCGTGATCGTCCGCCACGGAGAGAGCGAGTGGAACCGCCTCAACCTGTTCACCGGGTGGGCGGACGTGGACCTCACCGACACCGGCCGCGAGGAGGCCGCCGCGGGGGGTCGAGCGCTCGCCGCCGAGGGCTTCGACTTCGACGTCTGCTACACCTCCCGCCTCAAGCGCGCCATCCACACCCTGGAGCTCGTCTTGGGCGAGCTCGACCGCGAATGGCTGCCCGTCACCAAGAGCTGGAAGCTCAACGAGCGCCACTACGGCGCGCTGCAGGGCCTCAACAAGGCCGACGCCGCGCGCGAGCACGGCGAGGACCAAGTCAAGATCTGGCGCCGCAGCTTCGACGTGCAGCCTCCGGCGCTCGAGCCGGGCGACGAGCGCGACCCGCACGCGCAGGAGATGTACCGCGACGTACCGGCCGACGAGCTCCCCTACACCGAGTGCCTGAAGGACTGCATCGCGCGCACCTGGCCGTACTTCGAGGAGGAGATCCTGCCGCAGATGCGCGCCGGGCGCCGCGTGTTGATCGCGGCGCACGGCAACTCCCTGCGCTCGCTTGTGATGAAGTTCGAGAAGCTGACGCCCGAGCAGATCCTCGAGGTGAACATCCCCACCGGCGTGCCGCTGGTGTACACCTTCGACGCCGACATGAACGTGCTCGACAAGCGCTACATCGGCGACCCGGCCACCATCGCGGCCAAGATCGACGCCGTGGCCAACCAGGGCAAGGCCAAGTAGCGGGGCCGGCCTAACGAAAAAGGGAGCCGAACGAATCCGGCTCCCTTCATGTATCAAGGGTGGAGACGAAGGGAGTCCGCGCGCCACTCCGCGGCCCGCGCCTCGCCGCGCCGCCTGCGGCGGCTTGCGGGCTGCGCTGGCAAACGCTGCGCGTTTCCTCAGCTCCGCCCCCTCACGGGTTCGACTCCCCGCACAGGTAACGAAAAAGGGAGCCGAACGAATCCGGCTCCCTTCATGTATCAAGGGTGGAGACGAAGGGAGTCGAACCCTCGGCCTCTGCCATGCGACGGCAGCGCTCTCCCAACTGAGCTACGTCCCCAAGACAAGTGATTATTCTAGCGGCCGGCGCGATCATGTCAACGACTTTCTTGGAAGAAAATCGCCTCGCCCGCGGACGGGGCCCTAGCCCCGTGCGGCGCGCAGCACGCCCGTGGTGTCGAAGGCCGGCGTGAAGCTCTCGTCCACCGCGCCGCCCTCCTGCCAGAACATGCGCGTGAAACCCAGGTCGTCGGCATGGTCGAGCACGCGCTCGTACTCATCCTCAGTCACGGCGCGCGCGAGCTCGCCGCCCGCCGCGCGCATGCGGGCGTTGGGCGTGTACTGGTTCATGACCGAAATGGGCACGTCGCCGGCCACGCGCCAGACCTCGTCGAGCACGCGCATCGAATCCTTGACGTGCCCCGGCAGCACCAGGTGGCGCACGATCACGCCGCGCTTCATGAGGCCGTCCGCGTCCGCGAGCTCACCGCCGCGCCGCTCGACCTCGGCGACCATCCGCGAGAGTGCCCGAGCGGCGACGCCGGGGTAGTCCTCCACATGGGAGAGCGAGCGCGCAAGCGCCGCATCGGCGTACTTGAAGTCGGTGAGCCAGACGTCCACCACGTCGCCCAGCTCCGCCACGGCGGCCTCAAGCTCGTAGCCGCTCGTGTTGTAGACGATGGGCACATCAAGGCCGCGCTCGCGCGCCGCCGCCACCGCACCGGGAAGCAGATGGGCCCAATGCGTGGCCGTGACCAGGTTGACGTTGTGCGCGCCCTGCCCCTGGAGCTCGAGCATGATCTCGGAGAGGCGCCCCTCGTCAACCTCCAGGCCGAAGTTGCCCGTCGAGATCTCGTGGTTCTGGCAATACACGCACTTGAGGGGGCAGCCCGAGAAGAAGACGGTGCCCGATCCTCCCTCCCCCGAGATGGGCGGTTCCTCCCAAAAGTGGAGCGCCGCGCGGGCGAGCTTGAGGCGCGCGCCCGCACCGCAGACGCCCGTGCCCCCATGCGCGCGGTCGGCACGGCAACGGCGTGGGCAGAGCTCGCAGGCAAAGAGGGTTTCGGGCGAGAGCAACGGCACGGCGGACTCCTCGGGATGGGTCGAGCGGACAGGAAGGACAGGGCGGGGCCGGAAGAAGGCGCCCGCGCATGGCCCCCACTATAGCGCGCGTGGCCGTCCCCACGCCGCGGCACCGCGCCGCGCCGCCGCGCGCCTGTCCCTTTCATGCAGGATGGCCGCGGTCCGGCCCCGGGAGTGCGCATCCGGTAGAATAGGGGGCGTTTCTGTCCGAGAGCGACCCCTTGGCGGCCTCGTTTGAACCACGCGATCCTCTACATATGCCTGGCGGCGGCGGCCTTCGCCACCACCTTCGCGCTCACGCCGCTCGCGGGGCACCTCGCCCGCCGGCTCGGGGCCGTGGACTACCCCTCGCGCCGCCGCATCAACACCAAGCCCACCCCGCGCATGGGCGGCCTCGCCGTGTTCGCGGGCCTGGCGGTGGCCTGCGCGCTCCAGGTGTACGGCACGCATCACTGGGGCTGGCCCGTCGTGCTCATCCCGCACCCCAGCATGGCGATCGACTACCCCCTGCTCGCCGTCTCGTTCCTCATCATCGTGGTCTGCGGCGCGGTGGACGACGTCGTGTCCCTGAGCCCCAAGGCCAAGCTGGCCGGGCAGCTGCTCGCCGCCGTCACCGCCGCCGCGAGCGGCCTGCTCATCAACGCCATCGTGGACCCCTTCGGCCACGGCGAGCTCCAGCTGGGCGTGCTCGCCTACCCCATCACCGTCATCTACCTGGTGGCCTACACCAACATCATCAACCTGATCGACGGGCTGGACGGGCTGGCTACGGGCATCTCCGCCATCGCGGCCACGTCCATGTTCTCCTTCGCCGTGCTCGCCGGCCGGCTCGACGCCGCGGCGCTCTCCATCGCGCTCATCGGTTCCTGCCTGGCCTTCCTGCGCTACAACTTCAACCCCGCGAGCATCTTTTTGGGGGACTCCGGGTCTCTCTTGCTCGGCTTCGCCCTGGGCTCTATCTCGCTCATGAACGTGTCGCGCATCGCGGCGCTGACCTCGCTCATCATGCCGCTCATCGTGGCGGGCGTGCCCATCCTGGACACGTTCTCGGCCATCATCCGCCGCCGCCGCGCGCACGTGAGCATCGGCCAGGCCGACAAGGGCCATATCCACCACCGCCTCATCCAAGAGGGCTTCGACCAGAAGCAGGCGGTGCTGCTCATGTACGCCTGGTGCATCATGCTCTCGGTGGGGGCCGCCGTGATCAACCAGGTCGAGGTGGGCTGGCGCGTCGTGATCTTCGTCCTCCTGCTGGCGTCCTCCGCCGCCTTCGCCATGCGCCTGCACCTGTTCGAGCCGGTGCTGCGCCACCACTACAACCCCAAGACGCGCCAAGACGAGCTCGTCGACTCCGCCGACCCGGCCTTCAAGGACGAGGAGCGCGCCCAGGAACGCGAGCACAGGGAGCGCCGCCCCGGCAGGCGATGGCGCCGCTAGCGACGGGCCTCCCATGGGACACGCCGCCGGCGCGCCCCGGCACCCGACCGACCGCCCGGGCCGGCACCGCGCCGCCCGGAAACCCAACCGACACACGACCAAGGAGACACCATGCCCAACGAGCGCAGCTACGAGACCGCCCAGCGCAGGAGCGACCAGATCCGCGCCGACCTGTCGCAGCACCCCGGCAACTACACCATGCTCACCGGTGACCGCCCGACGGGCCGCCTGCACCTGGGACACTACTTCGGCACCCTCAAGGGCCGCGTGGAGCTGCAGGACATGGGCGTGCGCACCAACGTGCTCATCGCCGACTACCAGGTGATCACCGACCGCGACACCACCGCCAACATCCAGGACAACGTCTACAACCTGGTCATGGACTACCTGGCCTGCGGCATCGACCCGGCCAAGACCATGATCTACGCCCACTCCGCGGTGCCCGCCGCCAACCAGCTCATGCTGCCGTTCCTCTCGCTCGTGTCCGAGGCCGAGCTGCAGCGCAACCCCACCGTCAAGGCCGAGATGGAGGCGAGCGGCCACGAGCTCACCGGCCTTTTGCTCACCTACCCGGTGCACCAGGCCTGCGACATCCTGTGCTGCAAGGGCAACGTGGTGCCCGTGGGCCGCGACCAGCTGCCGCACATCGAGCTCACCCGCCTCATCGCCCGCAAGTTCAACAACCGCTACGGCAAGGTCTTCCCCGAGGTCGACGCGCTGCTCTCCGACACGCCGCTGCTGCCGGGCCTGGACGGCCGCAAGATGTCCAAGAGCTACGGCAACGCCATCTCCATCTCCATGACCCCCGAGGAGACGGCCAAGCTCATCAAGAAGAGCAAGACTGACGGCGAGCGCATGATCACCCTTGACCCCGAAAACCGCCCCGAGGTCGCCGGCCTGCTCTCCACCGCCGCCATCTGCACCGGGCGCGACGCCGCCGAGATCGCCGAGGAGATCGGCATGGGCGGCGCCGGGCAGCTCAAGAAGTACGTGACCGAGTCCGTGAACGAGTACTTCGCCCCCATCCGCGAGCGTCGCCACGCCTACGAGAGCGACCTGGACTACGTGAAGGACGTGCTGCGCGAGGGCAACCGCCGCGCCAACGAGATCGCCGAGGCCACGCTCGACGAGGTGCGCGAGGCCATGGGGATGGTCTACTAACGCGCAAGCCGCGCCGCGCTCTCGCCACGTACCGGCAATGAACCCGCCACCTCCTCCCGAAAGGACCCGCCATGTACCGCATTGTCGCCTCCGATATGGACGAGACTTTCCTCGACGGCGAGCACAAGATCCCGGCCGTGAACGTCGAGGCCATCCGCCGTATGCGCGAGGCCGGGGTGCTCTTCGTGCCCTCCTCCGGCCGCCCGTACGCCTCGATCATGAGCAACTTCGCCGACATCGACCGGTCGCTCATGGAGGGCAGCTACGTTATCTCGTTCAACGGCGGATTCATCAACCGCTACGGCGACCCTGAACCCCTCACCACCTGCGCGATCGATGCGGCGGTGGCCCAGGACGTCTACGCGCGCGGCCGCGCGGAGGGCTTCTGCATGCACGTCAACGCCGCCGACGGGCGCATCTTCACCTGCAACGAGCCCGAATCGGAGCGCAGCTACCTGGAGTCCGTGAGTGGCGTGATCCATTTCGACGCCGCCGACGAGCCCGACCTCTCGTTTTTGGGCGACGAGGGCCCCGTCAAGGTCATCTACATGAGCGAGGACTTCGAGGCGCTGCAGGAGCTCGGCGCGAGCCTGGCCCCCGAGATGGCGGCGCGCGGCACCGAGGTCACGTACTCCTCCGGCCGCTACCTGGAGTTCATGCCCTCCGGTGTGAACAAGGGCACGGGCCTCATGCGCCTGGCGGAGATGCTGGGCGTTGACCCGAGCGAGACCGTCGGGGTGGGAGACTCCGCCAACGACCTCGCCATGATCCAGATGGCGGGCCTGGGCGTGGGCGTGGCCAACGTGACCGACGACGTGCGCCCCCACTGCGACGTGGTGCTTGAGACCACCGGCATGGACGGCGCCTTCGGTGAGCTCGTCGACCGGTTCATCGTTCAGTAAGCCTTCGCTAACTTATGGAGGGTTTATGCAGCGGACGCTTTAACGAAATGTATTGTTGCATACGGCTAACTGTTTGCTATAGTTAACTCAACAGCCGGACGGGCACAGGCGATGAAAAAGCCCATCCGCGCTGCGGTTTGACACGCATCCCTCCCCTCTGTGCGTATCAACGGTGTACTTCGGGAAGAGCCCCGCCAGCTGGAGACAGCAGGCGGGGCTCTTCCCATGTAGGGGCTTGTTGGCAGCGCGGGGCCTGGGCCGTGGGGCGATCGCGCGACGTCGACCCTCGCTCGGGCGCCCCTTACTCCACACCGGCGGGCCAGCGGAACCGTGCGAGGTCCACGCGCCCGTCGGGCAGGAAACCCACGCCCTCGGCCTCGAGCATGTCATGTTGCACCTCGGGGCCACCGAAGGCGAAGCCGCTCGCCAGGCGTCCGTCGGCGAACACCACACGATGGCAGGGGATCTCGCCGGGGCGCGGGTTGGAATGCAGGGCGAACCCCACGTAGCGCGACTTGCGCGGCTCCCCTACCAACTTGGCGACCTGGCCGTAGGTGGCGACCATCCCCTCGGGGATCTGCCCCACCATCTCGTACACGCGCGAGAAGAACCCCTCGCGCTCGGCTTGCGAGGCCATCGGCACCACCCCTTCATATCATCTGGACCCGCTTCATAGTACCGCCTCACTTCACCCTTTGGGACGCCCCGCATGCCCCATCCTGCTAGGATGGTTGCCGGAACATCGAGTGAAAGGCCGCGCATGGCGATTCTTCTGGGCTGCGACAGCGTGCATCTGGAATTTCCCAACAAGCTCATCTTGGAGAGGGCGACCCTCGGTATCGCCGAGGGCGACCGCATCGGCATCGTGGGCACCAACGGCGACGGCAAGTCCTCCTTGCTGAGCGTGCTCGCCGGCACCCTGGAGCCCGACGACGGGCGCGTCACGCGCCGTCGCGACGTGACGGTGGGCCTGCTCGGGCAGCGCGACGCGCTCGACGACGCCGACACCGTGCACCGTGCCGTGGTGGGCGACGCCCCGGAGTACGAATGGGCCGCGAGCCCGCGCGTGCGCCAGATCCTGGACGGCCTGATCGCCGATGTACCTTGGGAAGGCACCGTGGGCGAGCTGTCCGGCGGGCAGCGCCGCCGCGTGGACCTCGCGCGCCTGCTCATCGGCACCTGGGACGTCCTCATGCTGGACGAGCCCACCAACCACCTGGACATGCGCACCATCAACTGGCTGGCCGAGCACCTCAAGTCGCGCTGGCAGCCGGGTGCGGGCGGCCTGCTCGTGGTGACGCACGACCGCTGGTTCCTCGACGAGGTCTGCAACAGCATGTGGGAGGTACACGACGGCCAGGTGGACCCCTTCGAGGGCGGCTACTCCGCCTACATCCTGCAGCGCGTGGAGCGCGACCGCCAGGCCGCCGCGAGCGAGGAGCGCCGCCGCAACATGGCGCGCAAGGAGCTCGCGTGGCTCTCGCGCGGCGCGCAGGCCCGCTCGACCAAGCCCAAGTTCCGCGTGGAGGCGGCCCGCGACCTCATCGCCGACGTGCCGCCCGTGCGCAACGAGCTCGAGCTCAAGCGGCTCGCCGTGTCGCGCCTGGGAAAGCAGGTCATCGACGTGCTGGACGTCACCGCGGGCTACGAGGGCGCCGAGGGCCGGCGCGAGCCCGTCCTGGAGGACGTGACCTGGCTCATCGGCGCGGGTGACCGCTTCGGCCTGCTGGGCGCCAACGGCGCGGGCAAGTCAACCATGATCGACGTGATCCAGGGCAAGCTCGCCCCGCGGAGCGGACGGGTCAAGGTGGGCCAGACGGTGCGGTTCGGCATCCTCTCCCAGCAGCTCGACGAGCTTCGCCCGCACGAGATGGAGACCATCCGCGACGTGCTCGGCACCTGTAAGCGCACCTACATCGTGGACGGCAAGGAGACGAGCCCCGAGAAGCTCTGCGAACGTCTGGGCTTCACCACCCAGCAGCTCTGGAGCCGTATCTGCGACCTGTCGGGTGGCCAGAAGCGCCGTCTGTCGCTCCTGCTCACGATTCTGGCCGAACCCAACGTGCTGATCTTGGACGAGCCGGGCAACGACCTGGACACGGACATGCTTGCCATCGTGGAGGACCTGCTCGACGGCTGGCCGGGCACGCTCATCCTGGTGACGCACGACCGCTTCCTGATGGAGCGCGTGACGGACCAGCAGTTCGCGCTGCTTGGCGGGCACCTACGCCATGTCCCGGGCGGCGTAGACGAGTACCTGCGGCTCGCCCAGGAGGCCGAGGGCACGGCGACGCGGCCCCGTCCCGCCGCCGGCCCGTCCACCGGGGCCAATGCCGCGCACGAGACGAGCGGCCTTTCCAACGCCGAGCGCCAAAAGCTCAAGAAGGAGGTCGCCTCCCTGGAGCGCAAGATGGAGAGCCGCCGCGCCAAGGTCGAGGAGCTCACCGCCGGAATGGCGGACGTGGATCCCACCGACTACCAGGCACTCGAGGCTCAGCAGCAAGACATCGACGCCGCGCGCGAGAAGCTCGACGAACTCGAGATGGCGTGGCTCGAGGCGAGCGAGCGCCTCGAAGCCTAACGACGCGGGGCCGCCCCCAAGGGAGCGACCCCGGTTTTCAAACCTCCCGATAGGTGGACATTCTCCCCGGGAGAATGTCCACGGGGCTGGCGCTCGCTCCCCGAGCCTCGACGGCCCCTAGCTGAAGCGGCCGTTGAGGTAGTCGGCCAGGCGCGGGCTCTCCGGAGCCCCAAAGATCTGGTCGGTGGGGCCCTCCTCCACCATCTCGCCCATGTAGAAGAAGGCGGTGCGGTCCGCCACGCGGCGCGCCTGCTCCATGTTGTGCGTCACGATGATGATGGCGCGCCCCGCCGAGATGCCCGTCATCAGGCTCTCGATCGCGAGGGTGGAGATGGGGTCGAGCGCCGAGCAGGGCTCGTCCAGCAGCAGGACGTCGGGCTTGAGCGCCAACGCGCGGGCGATGCACAGGCGCTGCTGCTGGCCGCCCGAGAGCGCCTGCGCGCTCTTGTGCAGCTTGTCCTTGACCTCGTCCCACAACGCCGCTCCGCGCAAGGACTCCTCCACCAGCTGGTCGAGGGAGTCGCGGTCGCGCAGGCCATGGCAGCGCGGCGCGAAGGCGATGTTCTCGTAGATGGTCTTCGGGAAGGGGTTGGGCTGCTGAAACACCATCCCCACGGACTTCCGCAGCTCGTAGAGGTCGACGTCGGCCGTGTTGACGTTCTTGCCGCGGTAGACGATCTCCCCGGTGACCTGGCAGCCCGCGATCTCGCGGTTCATGAGGTTCAAGCTGCGCAGGTAGGTGGACTTGCCGCAGCCGGAGGGACCGATCAGCGCGCAGATCTCGCCGGGACGGAAATCCAGCGAGGTGTCGTCCAGGGCGTGATGGTCCCCGTACCACACGTTGACGTCGCGGGTGGAGAGCACGGGACCAGGTACCTCGGAATCGTTGAGGACGGAAGGGGCAACGGGGTCGGCATACGCCATGGGACAGATCACGCTCCGATCAGCTTGCCCGACAGCGCGCGGCCGGCGATACGGGCGACGACATTGAACACGAGGACGCAGATGATGAGCAGCGCGGCGGCACCCCAGACCATCTCCTGGGCGCCGGGCGCTCCCTCGCCGTAGATCTTGTAGATGTGCACGGCGAGCGACTCCCCCGGGCGGAACACGTTCCAGGCGCAGGTGGGGCTCGAGAAGTTAAAGCTCAGGAAGTTGAGCCGCACCGGGCTCGACATACCCGAGGTGAACAGCAGCGCCGCCGCCTCTCCGAAGATGCGGCCAGCGGAAAGGACCGTGCCCGTCACGATGGCGGGCAGCGCGCTCGGAACCAACACGTGCACCGCGGCCTCCCACCGGGTGAGCCCCATGGCGAGGCAGGCGTCGCGCTGGGCGGCGGGCACGTCCTCAAGGGCCTGCTGGATGCTCCGAACCAGGATGGGGATATTGAACATGGTGAGCGCCACGGCACCGGAGATCAGCGAGTAGCGCCAGCCCAGCCCCACGGAGAACACCAGGAAGCCGAACATGCCCACCACGATGGACGGGAGGCTCGAAAGCGTCTCGATAGCCGTGCTCGCGACGCGCTTGACGGGACCCTCCGGTACGTACTGCGTGAGGAAGATGGCACCGCCGAGCGAGATGGGCAGCGAGATAGCGAGCGTGAGCACGAGCAGGTAGGCGGAGTCGAACAGCTGGTAAGCCACACCGCCCTCGACGCCACCCGCGCGAGACCGCTCGGTCAGAAACCCGGGGCGCACCAGCACGGAGGCACCCTCGACGACGATGTATCCGATCATGGCCGCGACGAGCAGGGCCACGAGCACCACGGCGGCAGTCAAGACCACGGTGGCGACCCGGTCCGCCGCGATAGCGCGGCGACGGGCAAGTGCGCGGCCGCGATGCTCTTCACGCTCGATCGCGCTGGAGAACTTGGTCGCAGGACCGCTGAACAGCCCAGCGGGGATGGTAGGCGAGGCGGGCGCATCAACGCCCGCCCCCACGGGCTCCAAGGTGCTAGACATGGGCCTCCCCCCTCTTACCGACGCGATGGATAATCATGATGAACACGAGCGACATGGCCATGAGCATGAGGCCGAGCGTCCACAGGGCATCCGATTGGACGCTCCCGTCGGCGTACACGGCCATGCTCGTGGTGAGCGTGGTGGTGATGGTGGAGGCGGGCGAGAGCAGACCCGCTGGCATGGCCTCGATACCGCCGATCACCATGCGCACGGCGAGCGTCTCACCGAAGGCGCGCGTCATGCCGAGGATCGTCGCCGTGATGAGCGAGGGACGCGCGGCGGGCAGCACCACGTGCCACACGGTCTGCCAGCGCGTGCAGCCCAGAGCGAGCGCGCCTTGACGGTAGCTCGCGGGCACCGCCCGCAGCGCATCGACCGAGAAGGTCGCGATCGTGGGCAAGATCATGACGGCGAGGACGATACCCGCGGGCAAGATACCCAAACCCGTGGAGGCGCCGAAGAGCGCGCGCATGAGGCCCGTCACCACATGGAAGCCGATGAGGCCGAACACCACCGAGGGGATGCCCACGAGCAGCTCGACGAGCGGCTGGAAGAACCGCCGGCCAAAGACGGGACGCACCTCCACGGCATAGATGGCGCAGGCGAGCGCCACGGGCAGGGAGAGGGCCGTGGCGAGCACCATGGCGGCGAACGAGGTCACCACGAGCGGAAGGGCGCCCAAACGCGGCAACCCATCGGCTCCCGTGGCCTGCAGGTCCCAGTCCGTACCCAGCAGGAAGTCAACCGGGGAGACGCCGTCGCGCAAGAAGGTGGCGAGGCCCTTCCCCGCCACCATGAGGATGAGCGCACCCACCACGAACACCACCAGGGCGACGGCCGCCCCCGTGATGCCGAGCCCGATGCGCTCGAGCTTCGATTTGGCAAGTACCGCGCGCATTACTTGGAGCTCACCGCGCCAGAGGCGTCCTTGCTCACCTTCATCTGCGAGACGGGGATGAAGCCCTGCTTCTCCACCAGACCGTCTTGCACATCGTCGGAAAGCATGTAGTCCAGGAATGCCTTCGTGGCGTCGTCGGCGTCCTTTTTGCAATACATGTGCTCGGTGGCCCAGATCTTGAAGGAGTCGTCAAGAACGTTCTCGCTCACCGGCTCCACGCCGCCCACCTTGATGGCACGGAACTTGGTGTCATCGAAATGGGAGAAGTCGAGGTAGGAGATGGCGTTCTCGGTGCTGGCGATCTGGGTCTGGACATCACCGGACTTGTCGAGCTCGGCCGCGCCCTTGAAGCTGGGGACGTCGGCGCCGAAAACGGCCGCCTCGAAGGTAGCGCGGGTGCCGGAGCCGGCCTTGCGGTTCAAGACCACGATCTCGGCGTCGTCGCCGCCCACCTCGCTCCAGTTGGTGATGGTGCCGGAGAAGATGCCGGCGAGCTGCTCGAGCGAGAGGTCGTCGACGGAGACGTTCTTGGAGACCACGGGACCCATACCAACCACGGCAACCTCGTGGTCCACGAGCTGGGCGGCTGCGTCCGCATCGAGCTTGGTCTCGGCGAAGACATCCGAGTTTCCGATCGAGACGGTCCCCTCGGAAACGGCGGTCAGGCCCTTGCCGGAGCCGTTGCCCGAACCGGTGATGGCGACATCCGGATTCTCATCCATGAACTGCTCGGCGGCAGCCTCCACGAGGGCCTGGAAGGACGAGGCGCCGTCGTAGGTGACCTCACCGGAAAGGTCGGCGGCAGCGGCAGCGGCGGAACCGGCGGCTGAACCCGAAGCGGCATCCGTGCCGCCGCAGGCGGTGAGGCCCAGGCCGGCGACAGCGGCGAGACCGCCGGCGAGGCCCAGGAAGGAACGACGCGAAACAGAAGCGTTGAGCATGATTTTCTCCTCTCAAGGTGGACGCGGACGCGCCCGACAAGGAGAAGATACGCGGCGAGCGGGGCCCGGGAAGCGCCGGGCTCGATAGCTTACGCGATGCAGACCGGTCTTTACGGACCTATGCACCACGTCTTACACGGAGCTGACGAAGTGAGCACGGGACCGCTGAGCGCCTTACAAAACGATGGGCCGACGGCATCACGCCGCCGGCCCATCCCCTACAGCTCGGCCTCCTGCAGGCGCAGGATGGCCAGGATGTAGATCTTCAGCGCCTGCTTGAGCAGCGCCTCGTTGGCCACCTCGTTGGGTCCGTGCATGGGGCCGCCCCACTCGGGGAGCACCAGGTCGTTCTCCTCGGGGCCGAAGGAAACCGCGCGCTCGAAGTTGCGCGCGTACGTGCCGCCGCCCATGGAGAAGGGCACGGCGTCCTTGCCCGTGACCTCGGAGTACGCGGCGATAAGCGCCCGCACGGCCGGGCTGTCCGCGCTCGTGGAGAACGGCTCCTTGGCGCGCCCCAGCTCAAAGGTGCATCCATGTGAGGCGGCGAGCGCCTCCAGGGCCGTCCGCATGGTCGGCACGTCGGTGCTGTCGGGATAGCGAACGTCGATACCCTGCTCCAGACGGCCGTCCTCGCGCACGCGGATGGTGCCCGCGTTGAGCGTGAGCGGACCGAACGCCGGGCTCTCGCTCGCGATGCCGGCGGCGCGACCATCCGTGTCGGCGGTGAGGTAGCCCAGCAGCTTCACGAAGTCGCGCTCAGCGGGCGCGAGCAGGTCGGGGTTCTGGGCCAGCGCCTCGCGCAGGTAGGTCACGATGAGCCCGATGGCGTTCAAGGAGCCCGCCGGCAAGGAGGCGTGCCCGCCGATGCCCTTGGCGAAGATGCGCGTTCGGCCCGGGCCCAAGGGCTCGGCGGACAGACGCTCGACGTTCGCGCGCGGGACGGGCAGCTCCGAAGCATCGATGCCGAGCACGAGCTCCGACTCGCCGGGTATGGCGTTACCGGCCTCGGCGCCACTCCAGGACAGGATACAGCCGCCCTCCACGGGCGCGGAGAGGAAGGTCCCGCCGAGCTGGCCCTTCTCCGCGTTGCAGACGGGGAACTCGGCGTCCGGCGTGAAGAGGAACGCGGGCTGCGGATGCCCTTCCAGGTAATGGTGGACGTCGGTCATGCCCACCTCCTCGTCGCAGCCCAGGAGCGCCCGGAAGGTGTAGCGCGGCGTGATGCCGTGGCGCAGCAGGTAGGCGCCCGCATAGAGGCCGAGCACGGCCGGCCCCTTGTCGTCGATGACACCGCGACCGATGAGCCAGCCCTCGCGGCGCTCCATCGAGAACGGATCGCCGTTCCAGCCCGGGCCGGCGGGCACCACGTCCACGTGGGCGATCGTGGCGAGCTGCTCCGGGCGCTCACCGGGGATGTCGGCCATCCCGACGTAGCCGTCGTCGTCGGAGACCTTATATCCCAGGCGCTCGGCGATACCCAAGGCGCAATCCAAGGCCGAGCGCACCTCGGGGCCGAAGGGCGCGCCCGGAGCGGCCTGAGCACGATCAGCCACCGAGGCATACGCCACGAGCGCGCCGATATCCGTCAGGACGTCGTCCCACACCTCGTCGATATAGGCGTCAACGCTCGCCTCACGGTCCATATCCATAGGGGTCCTCGCAATCATCTCGGGAGATATCAGGTCCGTTAACCGAGCAGGAGCCGCTGCAGCTCGGCTGCAGATCGGACCGTGGCGACGGCGCCCGCCGCCTCGTGTTCGCCGGGCTCCGCGGCGCCGTTGTAGATGCCGATGCAGGGGATGCCGAGGGCTGCCGCGCCCTCCACGTCGTTCTTGCGGTCCCCCACCATCACGGCGTCCTCCGCGCTGGCGCCGAGCGCCTCGAGCGCCGCCGCGATCGACTCCGACTTATGGTAGCGCACGCCGGGCACGCGCCCGCACACCGCGGCGAACTGGTCGAGGCCCTGGCCCGCCACCATCTTGCGGGCGGTGTCCTCCATGCGCGAGGTCGCAACCGCGAGGCGGCGGCCGTCGGCCACCAGGGCATCGAGCAGCTCGCGCATACCGGGAAACACCGGATAGTCGGGCGGGGTCACCATCTCCTCGAACAGCTCGCGGTACTCGGCGGAAAGTACCGTGGCCTCTTCGCGCCCCACGCCAGCCACGAGCATGAAGCCCTCCTCGAGCGGGGGCCCCACCATGGGGAGCATCTGCTCCACGGTGGGCACGGGTAGGCCATGGCGCTCGATCACGCGCATGGCGACCCGCAGGATCGCGGGTTGGGTATCGACCACGGTGCCGTCGAAGTCGAACAGCACCACCGGACGGCTGGTAAACGGGACGGACATGGAAACCTCCTCACGGTCACGAACCAGCATTGTACGACATATCGAAAAAAGGACCCGCTGCCGAACGGCAACGGGTCCTGGGCGTCGCGCTTAGCGAAGCGAGGTTACACGAGCAGGTTACTCGGCATCCTCGGCGGTGTCCTCGGAGGGCAGCGGGGTGACCTCGATCTCGATGCCGAGGGTCTCGGCAGCGGACTTCATGGACAGGGAGATGCGACGACGGTCGAGGTCGATCTCCATGACCTTGACCTGCACCTTCTCGCCCACGCGGGTGACCTGGCTGGGCTGGTCGACGTGCTTGTTGGCCATCTCGGAGATGTGCACCAGGCCCTCGATGCCGTCGCCCAGGTCGACGAACGCGCCGAACGGGACGAGCTTGGTGACGGTACCCTCGACGATAGCGCCCACGGGGTACTTCTTCACCAGCGCGCGCCACGGATCCTCGGTGGTCTGCTTGAGGCCGAGGGAGATGCGCTCGCGGTTGAGGTCCACGTCCAGGACCTCAACCTCGACCTCCTGGCCGACCTTGACGACCTCGGAGGGGTGGTTGACGTGGTTCCAGGAGAGCTCGGAGATGTGGATCAGGCCGTCGATGCCGCCCAGGTCCACGAAGGCGCCGAAGTCCACGATGGAGGACACGGTGCCCTTGAGGCGCATGCCGGCCTTGAGCTTGGAGAGGATCTCGGAGCGCTCGGCCTTGCGGGACTCCTCGAGCACCACGCGGCGGGACAGCACGACGTTGTTGCGGTTGCGGTCCATCTCGATGACGCGGGCCTCGATGGAGGTGCCCAGGTAGGAGTTGAGGTCCTTGACGCGACGGAGGTCGACCAGGGAGGCGGGCAGGAAGCCGCGCAGGCCGATGTCCAGGATCAGGCCGCCCTTGACGACCTCGATGACCTCGCCCTCGACGTTCTCGCCGGCGTTGA
>Cebus_capucinus_imitator_PRJNA485217_SSR049__coassemble_1281_pt1 | contig 27855 bp, 20 predicted proteins | sample Cebus_capucinus_imitator_PRJNA485217_SSR049__metabat2_high_PE_001 | metagenome-assembled genome bin Cebus_capucinus_imitator_PRJNA485217_SSR049
TTTCGAAATGACCGGGATGCGCTTCTTCCTGGCGCCGGGGATGCGACGTTCTCCCTGCGACGTTCTCCCGGGGAGGCCGCCATCCTCGACGACGAAGACGGCTTTTCGAGGTGCGGCGGATTGCCGCCAAGCGAGGGCGCATAGGCCTTGCGGCCATGCGTCCCGAAGCCGAACGGCAGGGCGCCGTGCCTCGGAAAGCCGCTGGGACCTGGTTGGCTAGAATTGATTCAGGAAGCGCATATCCCCCGTCATGAGGGTCCGCAGGTCGGGGAGGTCGTAGCGCAGGGCGGCCACGCGCTCGGCGCCGATGCCGAAGGCGAAGCCGGAGTAGCGCTCGGGGTCGATCCCGCAGTTCTCCAGCACGTTGGGGTCCACCATGCCGCAACCCAGGATCTCGATCCAGCCGGAGTGCTTGCAGAAGCTGCAGCCCTCGCCGTGGCACACGCCGCAGGAGACGTCCACCTCGCAGGAGGGCTCGGTGAACGGGAAGAAATGCGGACGGTACCGCGTCTTGCGCTCGGCGCCGAACATGCGCTTCACGAAGTAGTCCAGCGTGCCCTTGAGGTCGCCGAAGGTGATACCCTCGTCGACCACCAGGCCCTCGATCTGGTTGAACTGCGGCAGGTGGCAGGCGTCGGCCGTGTCGGGGCGGTACACCGCGCCCGGCGAGATCATGTAGATGGGCGGCTTCTGGCTCTCCATCACGTGGATCTGCTCGCCGGAGGTCTGGGTGCGCAGCAGGATATCGGACTCGCCGTGCGCGTGGGCCTCGGGATGCTTGACGGTGCCGGGGGCGTTGTCCACCACGTAGAAGGTGTCGCGCGCCGAGCGGCTGGGATGGTCCATGGGCGCGTTCAGCGCGGTGAAGTTGTAGTAGGAGGTCTCGACCATGGGGCCGCGCTCCACCGTGTAGCCGATACCGGTGAAGATGTCCTCGGCCTCCTCGATAATCTGGGAGATGAGGTGCTGGTGGCCGATGTGCGGGCGCGTGCCCGGCAGGGTCACGTCGACCGTCTCGGAGGCCAGGCGGCTCGCCTGGGCCGCGCGCTTCATCTCGGCGATGCGGCTCTCCAGGTGCGCCTCCACGGCGGCGCGCACCTCGTTGGCGCGCTTGCCCACGAGCGGGCGCTCCTCCGGCGCGATCTTGCCCATCATCCGCATGAGCGCGGTGAGCTCGCCCTTGCGGCCAAGCAGCGCCACGCGGGCCTCCTCCAGCTTCGCGGCGTTCTCGGCGCCGGTGATCAGCTCCTGGGCGCGCGCCTCGAGCTCCTTCAGGTCCTCTACCAGGCTCATCTAGCCTCCCCTTTCCAACAAAAAACCGTCCTTGCGACAGGAGCGGGCGCTCCTTGCCGCAAGGACGGTTGATTCCGCGGTACCACCTTGCTTGGCTGCCGGATGTTCGCCCGGCATGCCCTCTTTTCGCCCCATCTCGCCGGGGCTCGCGGCTTCCCTACTCAGCGGGCGCGGCGGCGCCGCCGTTCAGGTCGCTGCTCGGGAGTGAACGCCTGGTCCTTGCCCTGGCGGGAAGGCTCGCAGCCCATGGCCCTCCCTCTCTTGCGCCAGCGCGCGGCGGGCCAAGCCCTCTCCGTCAACGCGTTGGTCAGCATGGTAGCACATGCAAGACCCCGTGCATGAACATTCTCCCGGTGGACATTCTCCCGGGGAGAATGTCCACTGAGGGTAGGCTACGCGCCCAGGCTGAACTCGTGGGTCGGCTCGTCGTAGCCCATGCCCGCCACCACGCTCGCGGTGAGCTCGTCCAGGTTGTAGACGACCGACCACTGGGTCCAGCTCTCCTCGCCACGCGCGTTCTCATGCTTGTCCTGCGCCACGGCGGCCAAGGACTCCATGGCCTCGTCCTCGGTCATGACGCCGCTGGTGGCCGCCAGGCGCTCCATCAGGGTCTCATAGCGGTCCTGGCCATGGCCGAAGTCGTACTCGCCGGGCGTGAGCAAGAAGTTCGTGGCGACCTGGTAGGCGCGGTCCTCGGCGGCGGCACCCGCGGTGGTAGCGTCGCCGGGACGAACGAGCGCCATCTCGTCGCCGATGTACTCCACCACCACGGAGGCGCCGGAGGCGTCCGCGATCTGGAAGTGGTAGCAGCTCTTGGCGCTGGAGTGCATATCGTACTCGTCGAGCATGGCCACGGCCTCGTCCACGGTGGCGCACTTGTCCAGCAGCATGCGGATGGCCGTTGTGGTGGTGATGTCGACCTTGTCGGTCTGCTGGTCGGTGGGGTCGGTGTCGATAAGCAGCACGCCCACGGCCAGGCCCTTCTCGTTCATGCCGTCGAGCGGGGCGTAGGGCGCGGCCAGCGCGGTCACGCTTGAGAGCAGGCCGTCGGGGAGCTTGTCCTCGCCGTAACCCAGAAAGCCCAGGTTGACCATGGAGATGGATTCGTAGCCGTTCTCGGGCTTGGTGCGCACCAGCATGCTGGGCGAGTAGCTCAGGTCGAAGTTGCGAGCGAAGAGCGCCTCGCCCTCGGGCGTGGTGGCGTTGAAGGTGGAGCAGGCGAGGTCGGGCAGCTCGATCGTCACGGGCAGGCCCTTCATCAGGCGCTTCACCACGAAGTCGATGAGCTCGCCGTCGCTGCTGGCGCCCTGCTGCAGGAACTCGTCGAAGCCGTAGTCGCCATCGTAGGTCATGGTGTAGAGCGGGTAGTCGTCCACCTTCTGGATGGTGCCCACGGTCTTGAGCTCATGGCGGAACATGAACGCCACGCCGCCCACGGCGACGGCGATCACCGCCACGAGGGCGACAAGGACACGCGCGACAACAGTTTTGCTGGAATGGGCCGTCATGGGGCCTCCGTTCTCGGTTCTGGCTATGCAAACGGTGGAACATTCTAGCATGTCTTGTTTGTTTTCTTACGTTTCTATATATTTTGCAACCCATATTCTGGGGTGCGTTCCATTCATTGATACAAAAATGCACTTCGTCCTGGAAATAAGTGCATTTTTGTATCAATGAACAATCGCCATCCCGGGGTCCGGTTCGGAAAAGGGCCAAGAGACGTCTCCGGTTCAGCGCAAGCCCACCTGCGCACCCCCTATACGCGCGAAAAGGCCCTCGGGATAACCCCGAGGGCCTCAGCGATCCATCATCCGCGTCGACGCGAGGAAAACCATTCGGTTGGTTTTCCCGTACGCCGGCGCTTACAGCCCGTAGAGCGCGCGGAACTTCCCGTCCAGGTAATCGCAGTAGAAGGTGGCGTCGAAAGGCGCGCCGCACGCGCCGGCGATGAGCTCGGGCGCGTCCCTGCCACGGCCCCAGCGCCAGATCCTCTCCCGCAGCCAGCCTCGCACGGGCGCGAGGTCGCCGCTGGCGCAGGCGGCCTCCAGGTCCACGCCGTCCGCCTCCATGGCCGGCACGTACTGGGCGTCGTAGGCGCTGCCCAACGCGTAGCTCGGGAAGTACCCGAAGCTGCCGCCGCTCCAATGCGTGTCCTGCAGGCACCCCTCCGTGTGGTTGGGAACCTCGAGTCCCAGGTACTTGCGGGTGAGGTCGGCCCACAGGCCGGGGACGTCGCGCGCCGTGGCCTCACCGGAGAACAGCAGCCGCTCGATCTCGTAGCGGATCATTATGTGCAGCGGGTAGGTGAGCTCGTCGGCCTCGGTGCGGATGAGCGAGGGCATGGCGATGTTCACCGCGCGGTAGAGCTCGTCCTCCCCCACGCCGCCGTAGACCTCGGGCACGTGGCGGCGCAGCACCTTGAGCAGCGGCCCCATGAAGGAGCGGCTGCGGCCCACCGTGTTCTCGAAGAAGCGGCTCTGGCTCTCGTGGATGCCCATGGAGGTGCCGCCCTCCAGGCAGGTGTAGGCGTAGGCGGCGTCGACGTTCTGCTCGTAGATGGCGTGGCCGGCCTCGTGGATCATCGAGTAGACGTTGGAGATGAGGTTGTCCTCGTAGATATGGGTGGCGATGCGCGCGTCGCCCGCCGCGAAGCCCTCGGAGAAGGGGTGCTCGGTGAAGGCGAGGGCCGCGCCGCCCATGTCGAGGCCCACGAGGCGCATGAGGTCGTAGGACAGCTCGCGCTGCACGTGCTCGGGTACGTGCGCGGAGAGGAAGGCCGCCTCGGGCTGCGGGCGCTGGCCGATCTCGGCCACGAGCGGCACCACCGTGGCACGGACCTGCTCGCAGAAGGCGTCGAACTGGGCGCTCGTGAGGCCCCGCTCGTACTGGTCCAGCCACACGTCGTAGGGGTCGCGCGCGGGGTCGAGGTAGCCGGCGTGGCGGCGCAGGGTCTCCACGATGCGGTCCACGTAGGGCTCGAAGACCTCCCAGTCGCCGGAGAGCTTGGCGCGGTGCCACACCGCGTCGGCCTCGCAGGTGAGGCGGGTCCAGGCCACGGCCTCGTCGGCGGGGATGGCCGCCGCCTCGCGCTGGTCGCGCGCGAGCACGCGAGCCTCGACGGCGAGCTGCGGGTCGGTGACGTCGCCGGCCTCGACGGCCTCGGCCATGGCAGCCACCAGCTCGCGCGACTTTTCCTTGGTGAGCAGCTCGTGGTGCTCACCGGCCAGGGCGCCCATGGCCTCGCCACGGGCCTCCGCGCCCTTCTCGGGTGCCACGGTGGCGCCGTCGAACTCGGCGATCTTCATGAGGTACTCGCGCGTCCAGAGCTTGCGCTCCAGCTTGCGGAACTTCGCGGTGAGCTTATCCGCGCTCATGTCCTTGCCCATGGGAGGGCTCCTTTCTGTACGGCCGGCGCGCAGCCGGCGGATATCCCGTGTGGACATTTGCCCCGGGCAACCGTCCACACGGACGACTAGGCGAGCAGGTCCACGACCTCGAAGTCCTCGCCGCTCGACTCGATGATCTCGCGCCCGCCGAACACGCACAGCGGCGCCTCCTCGGCGATGCGGCCCATCGCGCCGCCCAGCTCGCGCAGGCGCTCCGGCGTGCAGGCCAGCACCTCCTCGCGGGCGGCCTCGCGCCAGCCCGCCGCGCGCTTGCCGAAGAACTCCGCGTCTTGCCGCTTGGCGAGCGCGTAGGGCTTGAGCGGGGCGTCGAAGCCGGCCACGCAGCTCACGATGAAGCCCTCGAACGCCGCCGGGTCCGGGTCGAATCCGGCGAGCCACTCCCCCGCCCGGGCGATCCGCTCCTGCGAGGAGTCGATCGCCGGGTCGCGGTAGGTGTAGAAGGCCGCTTGCCGGTCAAGCCGCGCGCGGAAGCCGCAGCCGTAGGCGCCGCCCTTCACGCGGATCTCGTTCCACAGGTAGTCGTAGGAAAGCGCCTGCGAGGCCACGCTCCACGCGCCGTCCGTCTCGATGCCCAGGGCGCGCGGGTCCGTGGCGCGCGCGGCGAAGCACACGTCGCTCGGGATGACGAAGGCCTCGCGGCGCGGCTCGGGCCAGGGCACCATGAGCTCCTTGGCGGGCGCCGTGCGGGGTGCGAGCCCCAGGTCGCCGGCCTCGGCCCAGAAGCGCTCCAGGTCCTCGGCCGCGCCGGTGAAGCTCACGTAGGCGCCGTCGCTCGTGAACACGCGCGCCTGCAGGTCGCGCAGGCGCGCCGTGAGCTCGTCGGCGCGCTCGTCGAAGTGCTCCAGCAGCTCGCGCACGAAGCGGTAGTAGTCCACGCCACCCAGGCGCTGCAGCGCCACGTGCCCCGGCGAGACGTAGCTCATGGCGCGGCCGAGCGCCGCCTGGTGGCCGGCGTTCAGGAAGCTCTGCTCCATGGCGATGCGCGACTGCGTGAGCACGTCGCGGATGCGCTCGGTATCGTCGAAGAGCGTCTCCGCCCAGACCTCGCGCGGGATGGAGGCGAGCGCGGGCAGCTTCTCGGAGAGCGCGCCCGCCGAGACGCGCAGCATCGGGCGCGCCAGGCGCCAGTCGGGCTGCTGGAACACCGAGGTGCTGAAGGAGAGGAAGCCAAGGTTGTCCGTCACGTAGTTGTCGAGCTCGGCCGCGTCGTGCCGCTCGGTGGCGAGCTGCCCCAGCACGCCCACCATCACGGACACGTACGCCAGCTCGGTGAAGCTCACGTGGGAGAGGTCGAAGTAGAAGGCCGCGTAGGCAAGCCCGTGCGTGGGCAGGTCGTGCACCAGGCAGGGCACGGGGCGGGTGGTGTCCACCGTGAGGGGCGGCTCCGGGCGGGCGGGGCCGATGTCGGCCACGGTGAGGCGCGGCAGGGTGGCGCGGGCCTCGGGCGCGTCCTCGGCCTCCTGGGCGCGGCGCAGCTCGACCACGTCGGCCGCCACGCGCTCGAGCTCGGCGGGCGACATCGCCGCGCGGACGCCCTCCAGCTCGGCGGCCTCGTCCCAGGCGTCCGCCGCGGCACCGGCCGCCCCATCCGCGCCCGCGGGCACCAGGTCAACCAGCGCGAAGTGCCCGCTCTCGAGCACCACCTCGCGCAGCAGGTCCTCGAAGTAGCTGCCCTCGAGCTCGCCGCGCAGCTCGGAGAAGACCGGGCCGTAGGTGAGCGCGAGCGTGGCGGCATCGTCGTCGTAGAGCCAGGTGGAGAGCGCGTCGCAGGCGATAACCACGCCGTCGGCCGTGCCGTAGTCGCGCTGGCGCAGGTCGAACTCGTTGCTGGAAAGCACGGCCTCCAGGCGCTCGCGGGGCACGCCCTCCTCCACCAGGCGGCGGCACTCGTCCTCGATCACGCGGCGCACCTCGGCGGCCACGCCCGGGCGGGCGTTCTGCAGGACGATGAGCTCGTAGGGCTGCAGGCACGCGGCCTGGGTGTAGCTCACCACGTTGCCGCCCAGCCCGGCAGCGAGCAGCGCCTTCTTGACCGGCGCCTCGTTGGAGCCCAAGAGAGCCTCGAACAGCACGTCCGCGCCGAGCACGCGTTTGCGGTCCAGCGCACCCTTGCCGCCCAGCACGTAGGCCATGCCCACCAGGGCGTTCTCGGGCGTGGTGTCCATCTGGACGCGTTTGTAGCCGCAGGCGACCGGATCTTGCCAGGTCAGTGGGTTGGGCACGCGCTCGGCCGCCGGATCGGCGCCCTCGCGGCGCATCGCGGCCGCCAGGGCCTCCTCGCGGGCCGCGGCGTCGCGCGCACGGGGTCCCTCGCCCAGGTAGCGCTCCTCCAGAAAGCCCAGCACGCGGTCGATGTCCAGGTCGCCGTAGAGCGTGATGTAGCTGTTGGCCAGGTTGTAGTGGCGCGCGTGCGTGTCCAGGAAGTGCGCGTAGGTGAGCTCGGGGATGTGCTTGGGGTCGCCGCCGCTCTCCTGGGCGTAGGCCGTGTCGGGGAACAGCGCCGCGGACACGGCGTCGTCCAGCACGTCCATGGGGTCGGACAGCGCCCCCTTCATCTCGTTGAAGACCACGCCGTTGTAGCGCAGGCGCGCGTCCGGCGAGCACGCGGGCTCACCCTCGGGCACGTCGAGCTCGTAGTGCCAGCCCTCCTGCTGGAAAATGGTGGGCTTGGTGTAGATGGCCGGGTTCAGCACCGCGTCCATGTACACGTCCATGAGGTTCAGCAGGTCCTGCTCGTTGGTGCTCGCCACGGGGTAGACCGTCTTGTCCGGGTAGGTCATGGCGTTCAGGAACGTCTGCATGGAGCTCTTGATGAGGTCCACGAAGGGCTCCTTGACCGGGAACCTGGCCGAGCCGCAGAGCACCGAGTGCTCCAGGATATGGAACACGCCCGTGCTGTCGGCCGGCGGGGTCTTGAAGCCTATGGCGAAGGCCTTGTTCTCGTCGTCGCAGGCCAGGTAGAGCAGGCGGGCGCCCGAGGCGTCGTGGCGCATAACGTAGGCGTCGGCGTCCAGCTCCTCGATGGCCTCGCGGCGCTCGACGGTGCATCCGTGCAGGGTCTCGCCGACGGCGAGCGTTTTGCGTGGCATAGGTCCTCCTTGGGGGAGCGACGGCGCGCGGCGGCGTCGTCGGCGTATCACATGGTGCATAGCTTACCCATTTACGCGGGGGTTCGGCCGGCGCGCGCCGACATGCGCCCGAAATGCTTCCCGCGTTTGCCCAGCAGCCGCTTTATCGGGCCGCATCGACTTTGGAAAACCCGCCCCTACCTGCGGTTGGATACGATAAGGTAGCGGCATTCGAGGACGGGAGGGCACATGGCGGAGGAGATGGCCGGACACGCGGAGGGCGCGATGGACGAGGACGGGCACATGCCCGGCAGCGGGACGGACGCCGCCTCGCGTGCCGAGCGCCGCGCCTGGCGCGACCGCCTGAACGACCGCGCCGCCCGGACCCTGTTGCTCGGCACCGTCTCCACGCTCGCGGGCGGCGCGTTCTGGGGCCTCTCGGGCACCTGCGCGAGCTTCCTGTTCGACGCCTACCACCTGGACACCGCCTGGCTCATGAGCGTGCGCCAGCTGCTGGCGGGCGCGCTGTTCATGGCCATCGCCCTCGCCTTCGACCGCAAGCGGCTCGTCAGGCTCTGGACCACGCCGGCGCACCGCCGCCAGCTCGCGGTCTTCGCCGTGTTCGGCCTGCTGTCCAACCAGTTCTTCTACCTCATGGCCGTGCGCCTCACCAACGCCGGCACCGCCACCGTGATGCAGTGCCTGGAGCTGCTGATCGTCATGGCGGTCTCGTGCATGAGGGCGCACCGCCGCCCGCGCCGCCGCGAGGTGGCAGGCGTGGCCCTGGCGCTGGCGGGCACCTTCCTGCTCGCCACCGGCGGCGACCCCACCAAGCTCGCCATCCCGCCGGCGGGCCTGGCCATGGGCCTGCTCACCGCCGTAGGCGCCGCGGGCGTCACGCTCACCCCCGCCACGATCTTGCCCGAGTACGGCTCCAATATCGTCACCGGCTCGGCCATGTTTTCCTCGGGCATCGTCACGAGCCTGCTCGTCCGTCCCTGGGAGAGCGTACCCGCCATGGAGGCGGACGGCTGGTTCGCGCTGGCGGTGATGGTGGTGGTGGGCTCCTTCCTCGCCTACCTGCTCTTCTTGCAGGGCGTGAAGGACGTGGGCTCCATGCGCGCGAGCCTGCTGGGCACGGTCGAGCCCATCTCGGCCACCATCACGAGCGCGCTGTTCCTGGGGACCATCTTCGCCCCCACCGATATCGCGGGCTTCGGCCTCATCATCGCGATGGTGTTCCTCACGGTCTAGGCACCCCGGCGCCATCGCCCGCGCGCATGCGAAAGTGGCGGGTTCGCAAGCGGCTGCGGGCCCGCCACTTTTCTCGGGTTGTCTTGGAGGTGAGGTCCCGGGCCCGGGCTCCCGGCGGCCCCTAGAACTCGCCCACGCGGCGCACCTCGGGCTCCAGCGCCACGCCGAACTGCCGACGCACCTCGTCCTGCACATGCTCGATGAGCGCGCACACGTCGGCCGCGGTGGCGCCGCCTGTGTTCACCACGAAGCCGCAATGCTTCTCCGAGACCTGCGCGCCGCCCACGGAGGCCCCGCGCAGTCCCGCGTCCATGATGAGCTTGCCCGCGAAGTGCCCCTCGGGCCGCTTGAAGGTGGAGCCGGCGCTCGGCATGTCGAGCGGCTGCTTCTCCTCGCGCTGCGCCTGGTAGCGGTCCATGAGCGAGCGGATGGCGTCGGGGCTGTCCGGTACCAGCTTGAACGTGGCGGAGAGTACCACCAGCCCCTCCTCGGCGATACGGCTCTTGCGGTAGCCCATGGCGAGCTCGCCCACGGGCAGCTCGCGCACGCGGCCCTTCTCGCCCGTGGGGCCCGGCACGTACACGGTCACGGACTCCAGCACGTCGGAGGTCTGGGAATCGTAGGCGCCGGCGTTCATGAAGCACGCGCCGCCCACGGTGGCGGGGATCCCCCAGAGCGCCTCCATGCCCGAGAGGCCCGCCTCGGCGGCGGCGAGCGCCACGTCGCGCAGCAGGGCGCCGGCCTGGGCCGTCACGCGGGTATGCGCGGCGTCGACCTCGACCTGGGCGAAGTTCTCGCGCAGGAGGACCACCGCGCCGCGGATGCCGCGGTCGGACACCAGCAGGTCGCTGCCGTTGCCCACCACGGTGACGGGCAGCTCGGCGATGGCGAGGGTGTTCAGCACCTTCACCGCGTCGGTATCGGTGCGCGGGCGGATCAAGATGTCGGCCGGCCCGCCGATCTTGAAGGTGGTGTGGGCGCTCATGGGCTCGACCATCAGCACGTCGTCCTCGCCGGTGATGCCGGCGAGCGCGCAGAGGACTTCCTCGTTGAAGCAATCGTACTCGTGCATGGGGACCTCCCGTGGTTTGGCGTTTCCGCGCCCCACTATACCCCATGGGCACGGGCGCCATCCGATGCGTGGAGAGCGCGTGCAGGCGGGCGCGCCGCGTCATAACGGCACCGAACGGGTATAATGGGGGACGCAGTTTCAGGGCGGGGTGAGATTCCCCACCGGCGGTAACCGGCGGCGTGTGCGCGCCGGAAGCCCGCGACCCGCGGATACGCGGCTGACCCGGTGGGATTCCGGGGCCGACGGTCAAAGTCCGGATGGAAGAAACGAAAGGAGCCCCCCATGGGCAACACCACCAACACCAAGAAAATCGCGCTCGCCGGCCTGTTCACGGCCCTGGCGCTCATCGCCAGCTTCATCGAGCTGCCGATCTTCCCCGCCGCCCCATGGCTCAAGTACGACCCCTCCGGCGTGGTCTGCCTCATCGCCGCGCTCGCCTTCGGGCCCAAGCTCGGCCTTGTCGTGGCCGTGCTCTCCTGGCTGCCCAAGCTCTTCCTGGACCCGCTCGGCATGCTGATGGGCGTGCTCAACACCTGCGCGCTCGCCCTGCCCGCCGCCGCCATCTACGCCCGCGCCGGCCGCACCCGCGCGGCGAGCGTCGCCGGCATGCTCGTAGGCGGCGCGCTCGCGGTGGCCCTCTCCTGCGCGGCCAACCTGGTGGTCACCCCGCTCTACACCGCGGCGAGCGTCGAGCAGGTCATGGGCATGATCTTTCCCATCCTGCTGCCGTTCAACCTGCTCAAGGCCGCGCTCTCCATCGCCGCGGGGCAGCTGCTGCTCGCCCCCTGCATGAACGTGCTGCGCGAGGGCGGGGCGAACCGTGCCTAGCCCCCAGGCCGCGGGCGAGGCGGCGCGGCCGCTGCCCTCGGCCATCGAGCTGCGCGACGTGTCCGTGGCCTACGGCGCCGTGCGCGCGCTCGACGGCGTGACGCTCACCATCCCCGCCGGCCAGCACGTGTGCGTCCTGGGGTCCAACGGCTCGGGCAAGTCCACCATGCTCCAGCTCATGAACGCCCTCGCGCTGCCCACTTCGGGCCGCGTGCTGGTGCACGGGCGCGACACGGCCGAGGCGGGCGGCGCGCTCGCCGTGCGCCGCGAGGCCGCCATGGTGTTCCAGCATCCCGAGGACCAGATGGTCGCGAGCATCGTGGCCGACGACGTGGCCTTTGGGCCCGAGAACCTCGGTGTCCCCGCGGACCAGATCGCCCGGCGCGTGGACGCGGCGCTCGACGCCGTGGACATGGCCACGCTCGCCGGTGCCGACCCTGCCGACCTCTCCGGCGGCCAGAAGCAGCGCGTAGCCATCGCCGGCGCGCTCGCCATGGAGCCGCGCGTCCTTTTGCTCGACGAGCCCTCCGCCATGCTGGACGCCGAGGGCCACGCCGCCATCCTGCGCATCGCGGAGGGCCTGCGCGGGCGCGGCATCACCATCGTGCACGTCACGCACTTCATGGAGGACGCCCAGCTCGCGGACCGCGTCGTCGTGATGCGCGGGGGCCGCGTGGCGATGGACGGCGCGCCGGCCGAGGTCTTCGCCCGCGCGCGCGAGCTCGCCGCGCTCGGGCTGGAGCTGCCCTTCGGGGCGCGGGTCGAGGTCGCGCTCGAACAGCGCGGCAGCAGAGCAGGCACCGCCTCGGCGCCGCGCTCCGATACCGGGACGGCGAGTCCCGCGCCCCAACCGGACCCCGCAGATGCGGTGACGCCCCGCCCCGGCAGCGCCTTGGCGTTCGAGGACGTCTCCTTCTCATACGCCCCCGGCGCCGCCCCGGCGCTCGACGGGGTCAGCCTCTCGCTCGAGCCCGGCACGCTCTGCGCGCTCATCGGCCGCACCGGCGCCGGCAAGTCCACGGCCGTGGAGCTCGCTTGCGCCCTCAAGGCGCCCTCCGCGGGCACCGTGCGCGTCGGCGGCATCGACGCCGCCGACCGTTCGCGCCGCCAGCAGGTCCGCGCGCAGGTGGGCTACGTGTCCCAGCTGCCCGAGCGGCAGCTCTTCGCCGCCACCGTATACGAAGACGTCGCTTTCGGGCCCCGCAACCTCGGCCTGCCCGAAGACGAGGTTCGCCAGCGCGTAGGGGCCGCCCTCTCCACCTGCGGCCTCGACCCCACCGACGAACTCCTCGCCCGCCCGCCCTTCGCGCTCTCCGGCGGCCAGCAGCGCTCCGTGGCGCTCGCGGGCGTGCTCGCCATGCGCCAGCGCGTGCTCGTGCTCGACGAGCCCATGGCGGGCCTGGACCCAACGGGCCGCGCGCGCCTGCGCCGCCTGCTAATCCAGCTCAAGCGCGGCGGCACCGCCCTGCTGCTCGTCACGCACAGCATGGACGACGTGGCCGAGCTCGCGGACAGCGCCGTCGTGCTCGACGACGGCCGCGTGGTGGCGCAAGGCACCCCGCGCGAGGTCTTCTGCCCCGCGGACGGCGGACCCACGCGCGCGCCCGGCATCCCCTCGGCACTCTCCTACGCGCGGGAGCGCGGCATCACGGGCGACCCCCTCACCCTCGCCGAGCTCCTCGACCTCGTGAAGGTGGGTGCCCATGGCGCTGCGCGTTAGCATCGGCCAGTACTACTCGGTCGACTCCCCCATCCACCGCCTGGACCCGCGCGTCAAGCTCGTGGCGGCGCTCGCCTACATGGTGGGCTGCCTGTTCGTGCACGGCCCCGCCTCGCTCGCGATCGCCACCGTGGCGGCGGTCCTCGCCGTACGGGCCGCCCGCGTGCCGCTCGGCAGGCTCGTGTCCCAGGTCAAGCCCGTGCTGTTCTTCCTCATCGTGACGGGGCTCTTCAACCTCTTCGCCGTGGGCACGGGCCCGCTGCTCGCGCAGGTCGGCCCCGTCGCCATACACGCCGGGGGCCTCTCGGCCGCGGTGCTCTACACCATGCGCTTTTTCCTGCTGCTGCTCGTGGGCGGCCTGCTCATGCTCACCACCACCTCAACGGCGCTCTGCGACGCCTTCGAGGCCCTGTGCCGCCCGCTCGAGCGGCTCGGCGCGCCCGTGGGCCAGGCCGCGCTCGTGCTCTCCATCGCCCTACGCTTCGTGCCCGCGCTCTCCCGCGAGGTCGATAACCTCGTCGTGGCGCAGACCGCCCGCGGCGCCAACCTGGAGGGCAAGGGGCCGCTCGCCTTCGCCCGCGCCTGCCTGCCGCTCGTGGTACCGCTGTTCGCGAGCTCCCTGCGCCACGCCGAGCACCTGGGCCGCGCGCTGGACGCCCGCTGCTACACCGGCGGCGCGGGTCGCACGCACTACCGCGAGCTGCGCCTGGAGCCACGACGCGACCTGCCGTTCTGCGCCGCGACCGCCCTCTACCTGGTGCTGCTGGGCGCGGCGCGCCTCCTGGGATAGAGACCAAGCAGCAGATGCGGCCCAAAGGGCCGCGCCGCAAGTTAACAACCCCCTACCCCACCTATAGAGAAGGGGCCGCGTCGAAACGCGACCCCGCTCCCCTGGACCTAGCCCTCCAGGTTGATACCGCTCGCCCAGCCCCAGCGCGGGGTCACGGTGAGCCCGTAGTAGTTGCACCACGCGTCGAGCGAGATGCTGCGGATGTAGCCCACGTTGTCCATCACGGTGTCGCCGCCCACGTAGATGCCCACGTGCCCGTAGATGGCGCCCAGGCTCGTGTGCGGGTGCGAGCTCACGGCGATGATCATGCCCACCTTGAGGTTAGCGCGGTTCGAGCTGCCGCAGTAGGCGCTGTACATGTCGTCGGCGTTGCCCGGCACGTAGCCCAGGCCCGCCGCGGCGAAGACGTTGGACACCCACGCCGCGCACAGGCCCGCGCCCGGCGAGGGGGTGCTTCGCGCCGCGGACACCACGCGCTGCTGCAGGTTGCCCGAGGGCAGCGCCTGGCCCGAGCCGGACCCTGCGTTGGCCGCGGCCTGCTTCTTGGCCTCCTCCAGCGCGCGGCGAGCCTCCTCCTCGGCCTTGACCGAGGCCAGCAGCTCCGCATCGCGCTTGGCCATGAGGTCCTTCACGTCACTCGACAGGCCGTCGACGAGCTTCTGTACCTCGTCCTTCTTGGCCTTCATCTGCTCGAGCTGGCTGTCCTGCGTGGCCTTGAGCTTCTCCAGGCTCGCACGCTGGCTCTCGAGCTCGGCCTTCTGGTCCTCCAGCTCCTGCTGCAGCTCGCGCACCTCGCCGATGGCCGCGCGATCGGCCTCGTCCATCTTGCCCAGGTAGTACGACTTGTCTATGAGGTCGGACAGCGAGGTCGACGCGAGCATCAGCGTCAGCACGTTGAGGTTGCCCGACTTGTAGCTGCTGGACACGCGGTCCGAGAGCTCGGCCTGGCGGTCCTCGAGCTGGGCGCGCTTCTCGTCGATCTTCTCCTGCGCGTCGTCGATCTTCTCCTGGACCTTCTCGATCTTGCCGATCGTCTCGTCCTGGGCCTGGGAGATCTTGGTGAACTCCGCCGAGATCTGATCCATCTGGGCCTGGGCCTCGTCGAACTGACTCTGCGCGGCGGCGAGGGCATCGGTGGTCTCCTTGGTGGCCTCGGCGGCACGGGCCAGGCGGGGCATGCCGCAGAGCATGGCGGCGCCCACCGCGGCGATGGCCGCCCGGCAGGCGGCACGGCGCGAGAGTGCCGCCGGCGCTACGGACGCGGGGTTATCGATGGCTTCGCGTTCGAGGTGTGTCATACGGGCTCCGTTTGCAGTGTGCTTCCATATCGCGAACTCAATAGCGTCAGTAAGGATACCCCCGGCACCCTCCGGGCACCAAACCTCCCCAATGCGAGCCCGCGAACGGTCCTGAAGCGCCGCTCGCGGTATACTTTCAGCGAAAAGGCCTCTTGAGAAGGGATTCGCATGGCAAACGCGCTTGAACCCAAGGATACCTGCGTGCTGGTGGCGGGCGGCGCCGGTTTCATCGGCTCGCACACCGTCGTCGAGCTGCTCCAAGGCGGCTACCAGGTGGTGGTGGTCGACGACCTCTCCAACTCCAGCGAGGTCGCGCTCGACCGCGTCAAGGCCATCGTGGGTGACGAGGCCGCCAAGAACCTCACCTTCTACCAGGCCAACATCTTGGACCGCGAGGCGCTGGACCGCATCTTCTCCGCGCATGCCGTGGACCGCGTGATCCACTTCGCCGGTTTCAAGGCCGTGGGCGAGAGCGTCTCCAAGCCCGTGGAGTACTACCACAACAACATCGAGGGCACCCTGGTGCTCGTGGACGTCATGCGCGAGCACGGGTGCAAATCCATCATCTTCTCCAGCTCCAGCACCGTCTACGGCGACCCCGACGCCCTGCCGCTCACCGAGGAGAGCCCCAAGAAGGCCTGCACCAACCCCTACGGTTGGACCAAGTGGATGATCGAGCAGATCCTCACCGACCTGCACACCTCCGACCCCGAGTGGGACGTCGTGATCTTGCGCTACTTCAACCCCATCGGCGCGCACGAGAGCGGCCTGATCGGCGAGGACCCCAAGGGCATCCCCAACAACCTGGTGCCCTACGTGGCGCAGGTGGCCGTGGGCAAGCTCGAGGCCGTGCAGGTTTTCGGCGACGACTACCCCACGCCCGACGGCACCGGCGTGCGCGACTACATCCACGTGGTGGACCTCGCGCGCGGCCACGTGAGCGCCCTTGACTGGATGAACGGCAAGACGGGCGTCGAGGTCTTCAACCTGGGCACCGGCACCGGCACGAGCGTGCTCGAGGTCATCAAGGCCTTCTCCGCCGCCTGCGGGCGCGAGCTGCCCTACCAGATTCGCCCGCGCCGCGGCGGCGACATCGCCGAGAACTACGGCGACGCCTCCAAGGCCGAGCGCATGATGGGCTGGAAGGCCCAGTTCGACATCGCCGACATGTGCCGCGACTCCTGGAACTGGCAGAGCAAGAACCCCAACGGCTTCCGCGACGCCGAATAGCCTCGCACATCCGGCCCCTCGAGCCCGCGCCCGAGGGGCCTTTTGCCGTCCCCCCCCCTCTCGAGCAGAATGCGACCGAGCGTGAACAGCCCTTTCATCAGCTTTCTAGAGCGCCACATGGACCAGATCAACGCCTACCTGGCGTCGAGCTTCACCGGCCAGACGGACGTGGCGGACATCGACGCCTACCTCTACGAGCCGCTGCGCCGCTTCACGGGCAACGCCGGCAAGCGCCACCGCCCGCTCATCTGCATGCTCGCCGCGCGCGCCGTGGGCGGGAGCTTCGACGCCGCCATCTCGTGCGCCGCGGCGATCGAGCACTTCCAGACGGCGGCGCTCATCCACGACGACATCGCCGACCACGGGCAGCTGCGCCGCGGCGAGCCGTGCCTCTACCTCACCGACGGCGAGGGCATCGCCATCAACTGCGGCGACCTCGCCCTCTCGCGGGTGACGGACACGGTGCTGCGCGACGACGCCCTGGCGCCCGAGGTCAAGCTGCGCGTGCTGCGCGAGCTGACGGACATGACCGCGCGCACCATCGAGGGCCAGGCGCTCGACCTGGGCTGGGTGCGCGACGGGCGCTTCGACCTCTCCGTGGAGGACTACCTGCGCATGGCCACGCTCAAGACCGCGCACTACAGCGGCGGCGTGCCCCTAGCCTGCGGCGCCATCATCGGCGGCGGCAGCGAGGAGCAGGTTGAAGCGCTGCGGACGTTCGGCATGCTCACGGGGCTGGCGTTCCAGATCCAGGACGACCTGCTCAACCTGGTGGGGACCGACGCCGCCAAGGAGAAGGACTACCGCACGGACATCACCGAGGGCAAGCGCACCCTCGTGGCCGTGCACGCGCTGTCCCAGCCGGCCTTCCACGACGAGGTCGAGGCGATCTTGCGCAGCGGGACCGACGACGCGACGGAGCTGGCGCGAGCCGTGGGGCTCTTCGAGAGCGCCGGGTCCATCGCCTTCGCCCGCGAGCACGCCCTGGAGCTGACCGCCCGGGCCAAGGACGCGCTCGCCGGTATCGAGCTGGACGAGGAGGCCTGCGGGCTCTTTCTCTCCATGGCCGACTTCTTCGTGGAGCGCCTGCGGTAGGAGGCGGCCCGGGGCGAATGCGATGCCCGAGGACGGCCCCGTCGCCGATGTTTTGCTAAGCACGTCGCCCACGAGGAAGGGTGAGCTCCGTGCGCATGCCACGAAAAAAGCCGCCGGCACATAGCCGACGGCTCTTCCATCAAATGGGCTGGGGCAGAGGGATTCGAACCCCCGTAACTGGCACCAAAAACCAGGGTCCTGCCGCTGGACGATGCCCCAACATGCGCAAACGCGCCTTGATAGTGTAGCGTACTTACTCGCTCAGCGCATCACATAAACCGTCGAGCAGGCGCACCGCCAGGGTCTGCGCGTCGCTCGAGGTGAACGCCCCGTAGGCCGTCATGCCCGTGAACTCGATACGCACCAGGACCGGCTTGGCCTTGGCGGCGGCGATCGCCGTGCGGATGCGCTGCGCCAGGTTATGGCACTCGGCCAGCGCGATCGTGGCGCGCGGCGCGGCGTCCTCGGGCAGGTCCTCGCTCGCGAGCTCCAGCACCAGGTCCACCCCGTCGGGCACCCCACCCTCGTACAGGGCCACGCCGCTGTTCTCCGTGGTGGCGCTGGCGATGTTCCACAGGCGCGAGGCCACGTTGCGGGCGATGGGGTCCTCGCCGCCCACGGCCACGCGCGCCCGCTCGAGCACGCTCGCCGCGCGGGCGAAACCGGTGCGCGCGTCGGGCCCCACCTCCACCACAGAGGGCTTGCCGTCCCACACGTGGTGCAGGCGGTTGATGTAGGCGAAGGTGTCCTGGAACGCCATGCCGTCGGCGAACAGCCCCACGTTCTCCTGGAACTGCTGGAGCGCCGCCTCGGTATGCGGGCCGAAGCAGCCGTCGTCCTCGCCGCAAGCGAAGCCGAGCGTGTTCAGGGCCTGCTGCAGCGCGCGCACGTCGGCGCCGTGGAAGTTGGGGAGGCGCAGGTAGAGCGTGCGGTCGCCCAGCTTGTAGGAGGCATCCACGAGCGCGCCCCAGGTGGCCGTGTCCACATCCTCGCCCGGCTCGATGCCCTGGCGCTCGCGGAAGGCGCGCACCGCGGCGGCCGTCGTCTCGCCGTAGACCTTGCCCTCGACCTCGTCCGCATCGATCTCGTAGGCCAGGCCGAGCAGCCGCGACTGCACGTCCTCGACGGCGGGCCCTTGCATGCCCCGCGTGATCGGCTCCATCGATACCCCTTTCGAAAACGCCCGGCGCGCGTCCGAGCGGAGAGTTGCCATAGGCGTTATCAGTTTAGCAAATCGCCCGCAGCGCCACTGAAAAAGCCCAGGGGCCACGAGGGCTCCTGGGCTCATGCGATGGATGCGATACGTCGCGACCGTCCTGTCGATACGGATGCCTTATGCGGTCACGGCGTCCTTGGCGGCAGCCTCGGCGTCGGCCTTGACCTGGGCGCGACCCATCTCGGACCACTCAGGCTCCTCGTCGGGCAGGGAGCCGGCCTCCTTGGTGAAGAACTCCTTGAGGCAGTTGTAGGCCACGATCAGGCCCAGGGCCATCAGCAGCACGGCGAAGACGAGCTGCAGGCCCTTGGTGGCGGCCACGGACACGGCAGCGGTCGTGGCGGTCGCCGGGATGGTGCCGAAGAAACCGTAGGTGGCGACGGCGGTCCAGCAGCCCAGGGCGCTCTGCACCAGCGAGGTGAAGGTGCAGCAGAGCAGGAAGGCCACGGGCACGTAGAGCATCCAGCCCTTACGGCCGGTGCACTTGCAGAACACGGCCAGGGTGATCATCGTCATGCCGCCCAGCAGCTGGTTGGAGGCGCCGAACAGCGGCCAGATGTTGGTGTAGCCGCCAAAGGCGAGGGCCAGGCCCGGGAGCAAGGTCACGACGGTGGCGAACCAGCGGTTCATGAGGAGCTTCTTGGCGCCGGTGGCCTCGCGCTCGATGGCCAGGGCGTCGTTGGAGCTGGCGAAGAACTCGGAGAAGCTGGTGCGGGCGATAAGCGCCACGGCGTCGAGCGAGGTCAGCGCCAGGGCGGAGACGCACATGGTCATGAACACGGTGGAGACTGTGGCGTCAACGCCGAAGGACTGCATGCCGAGCGAGATGCCGGCGGCGAAGATCTTGAACGGCGTGCCCACGGTGGCGCCGAACGCGCCGGTGGTGTTCATGGTGGAGTACATGATGCCGGCGATCACGATGGCGAGGATGGCCACGAAGGACTCGACGATCATGGCGCCGTAGCCCACGGGCACGGAGTCGGATTCCTTATCGAGCTGCTTGGAGGTGGTGCCGGAGGACACGAGGCTGTGGAAGCCGGAGAGGGCGCCGCAGGCCACGGAGACGAACAGCACCGGGAACATCATGCCGGAGGCGGTGGAGAAGCCGGTGAACACGGGGGCGGTGATGGTGGCCTTGCCGGCGGCGCCGAGGACGAAGATGCCGATCACGGCGGCCACGATCATGACGATCATCATGATGGAGGTGAGGTAGTCGCGCGGGGTCTTCAGCACGCCGATGGGCATGGCTGCGGCAAAGACCAGGTAGACCATGATGACGGCGAACCAGCCGGTCTTGTCCAGGTACACGGGGAACTGCATGCCGACGGCGAACATGGCCACGAGCAGCACCATGGCCGTGGCGAACTCGGCCGCGCCGGAGAGGTTGAACTTCTTGCGGGCATAGCCGAAGGCGATGGCCACGAAGGTGAACAGCATGGAGATGGTGCCCGCGGTGCCGCCGGCGTAGGAGGCGGCGAAGTCCACGGCGCCGGTCTCGGCGTTGGCGACGGTCATGAAGGTGCCGGCCACCATGTCGGTGAAGGCGGCGATCACGATGATGCAGAACAGCCAGCAGAACAGCAGGAACAGGCGGCGGCCGGTCTTGCCGATGTACTTCTCGATGAGCTGGGCGAGCGACTTGCCGTTGTTCTTCATGGCCGCGTACATGGCACCGAAGTCATGCACGGCGCCGAAGAAGATGCCGCCCACGAGGACCCACAGGACCACGGGCAGCCAGCCGAAGGCCATGGCGACGATGGTGCCCGTGACGGGACCCGCGCCGCAGATCGAGCTGAACTGGTGCGAGAACGCGGTGAAGCACGACGCGACCGAGAAGCTCTGGCCGTCCTTCATGCGGTGGGCCGGCGTGAGCTGGCTGTTGTCGATACCCCAGCTCTTCGCCAACCATCGACCATACCCCAGGTAGCCGACGGCCAGCACCGCCGCGCATACCAAGATGACTACGACTCCGTTCATTGCAAATCCCTTCCCTTTGAGGCTTTCGAGCGATAGAAAACGAGGGCCGTCGACGATTCGACGGCCCTCGCTCGAAGACCGCCCGCGCGATGTGGCACGGGCGGCAAGTCAGCCAACCCGTGCTAGCTAATAATCACGCGGACGATATGTAGCTGGCGCTGATGCATCGCTGGAAAACCCCTTCTTACCTGACGCGCATATCCATGAACACTTGCGTCTCCTAAAGTGGACAAGTCGTAGTTTGCCATCACGCACCTACTGCATCAAGCTAAAGCCCCCAATGTTTCGCCGCCGTTACGAATGTTTCCCTCGCGTTAATGATGGGCGGGTGGTACCCATTCCGAGTACCACCCGCCCGCGCTTTGCGCTAGAGGGTCATGTTGGGGTCGGCGTCCGCGTCGAGGGGGGCGAACTCGCCCGCCTCGTACTTGCGGCGCGCCACCTCGGCGATCATGGCCGCGTTGTCCGTGCAGGCCCCCCGGGGCGGCAGGGTCACGCGCACGCCGCGGCGCCCGAGCTTGCGGCAGAGCAGCTCGCGCAGGTGCGGGTTGGCCGCCACACCGCCGCCCAGGCAATACTCGCGCGCGCCCGTCTGCTTGAGCGCGTCCCAGGCCTTCTTGAACTGCACGTCAAACACGGCCGCCTCAAAGCTCGCCGCGAGGTCGGGCAGGTGGATGGCCCGGCCGGCGCGCGTCTCGCCCTCGATGTACTGCACCACGGCGGTCTTCAGGCCGGAAAGCGAGAACCGGTAGTCGTGGCTGTGCATCATGGCGCGGGGGAAGTCGATGGCCTTGGGATCGCCCTCCTCCGCCAGGCGCGAGATCACCGGCCCGCCGGGGTAGCCCAGCCCCAGCGCCTTGGCCACCTTGTCGAAGGCCTCGCCTACCGCGTCGTCCAGCGTCTCGCCCAGCACCTCGTAGTCGCCCCAGCCCCTCACGTGCACGAGCATGGTGTGCCCGCCCGAGACGAGCGTGAAGATGAAAGGCGGCTCCAGGTCGGGGTTCTCCAGCAGGTTGGCAAAGAGGTGCCCCTCCAGGTGGTTCACGCAGACGAGCGGCTTGCCGGCGGCGTAGGCGAGGCCCTTGGCGAAGGCCACGCCCACCACGAGCGCGCCCACCAGGCCCGGCCCCTGGGTCACGCCCACCGCGGCGAGCTCGGAGGGGGCGAGCGGGCTCGCGAGGCCCAAGGCCCCGGCCGCCTCCTCCAGCGCGGCGTCCACCACGCCCACGATCACCTCCACGTGCTTACGGCTGGCGATCTCGGGCACCACGCCTCCGAAGCGCGCGTGGAAGTCGATGGAGGTGGACACCTGGTTGGCGAGCAGGCGGCCACGTTTGTCGATGATGGCCACGGCCGTCTCGTCGCAGGAGCTCTCGATGGCGAGCACGGGCTCCAGCTCGGCGATGCGGGCGGCCTCCTCGGGCGAGCGCGCGGGCGCGGGCAGGGGCCAGGTGCGGGTGGCCGTGGCCGTGGGCTCGGGCGAGGCCGCGTCCACGGGGAGCTTCAGGGGCAGCGGGGCGCGCATGACGAGCGCGTCCGCGCCGGGGCCGTAGTAGCCGCGTCGCACGCCCGCGCGCTCAAAGCCCAGTGCGGCGTACAGCGCCTCGGCCGTGGCGTTGCCCTCCTCCACCTCGAGCGAGGCGGTGGTGCAGCCGAGCATCTGGGCATCGTAGCTCACGTGCGCCAGCAGCTTGCGGGCGATACCCTGGCGGCGATGGCCTGACGCCACCACCACATCCATGATCTCGACGTCGCGATCCACGACCATGCCGCCCGCCAGGCCGATGAGCTCGCCGTTATCGTGGGCGACCCACCAGCTGCGGGGCGCGGGCAGGCCTTGCGCGAGCTCGGAAAGGAACTGCGCGGCGCTCCAGGGCTCATGCGCCTCGTCGGCGAAGCACGCGGCGTCGAGGGCCGCGGCGGCCTCGGCGTCAGCCGCGCCCATGGGCCGCAGCTGCAGATGGCGCCCGGCGAGCTCCTCAGCCACGCCCGTGACCTGCGTGCTCGCGCTCTCGGCCAGACCCAAGCGGCGCCGCTCGTTCTCCTCGGCGTCGGACAGGCGCGTGTACACCGGCAGCACCAGGGCCGGGTCGCCGCCGTCCCGCGGCTCCCCGCCCTGCGCCCCGAGATACGCCAGCACCAGGCCCTCGCCCGTGGGCCACCACAGCTCGCGGTCGAGCGCCCGGGCCATGAGCCCAGCCCCCTCGAACGCCTTGCCGTAGCGCACCAGGCCGTCGCCGCACACCTGAAGCTCGGCCGCGTACGGGAGCGCCGCCCACTCCTCCACGGCGACGGCGGCCTTCACCACGCGCTCGCGCTCGAACAGGCGATGCGCGCCGGAGCCGTCCAGCTCGTAGAGGGCCGGGTACACCTCGCCGCGCATCGCGTCGGCGGCGACGCCCAGCCTGCCGCGCACGCCGGAGCGCCACGCGCCCCAGGCCACGGCGTCGAGCGTCGAGACGCCCCGCAGCGGCACGTTGGCACCGCGCGCCAGGCCCTTGGCCGTGGACACGCCGATGCGCACGCCCGTGAACGAACCGGGCCCGCGCCCCACCAGGATCGCGTCCACGTCGGCCATGGACGCGCCGGCGTCGGAGAGCGCGGCGTCCACCGTGTTCACCAGCTTCACGTTGGCGCGGCGGCGGCACAGGTGGTCGCGCGACGCCAGAACGCTGGCGCCGTTATCGCCCATGCGGGCCACGGCGCAGGCGAGCATATCGCTCGAGGTATCGAGCGCGAGGATCATATGTTCATGAGAATCGGCCATGGGCAGCCTCCCAGCCATAGGCTCTCGGTAACCTGCCCATTGTACAAAATAGGAGGGCACGGGGCCGGCTCGCCAAGGCGTCCCCATGCTCGCCATCGCCCGCGAGGGCTGGGCTCGCCGCATCCCACCGGCCCACCGGCGATGTGCTTGGCAAAGCTACCGTATCGGGGCCCTTTTACCGCCGACTATGGCACTCTGCCAAGCACGATGGCAGCCCGCCCAAGACCTACCCAACGTCCCCCGGCATCCCGGCGTCGATGGCGGCCGCGAGCTCCTCCGCCCGCGCGCCGTGCGGCTCCAGCAAAATCTCGCGCTCGCTCCCCCCCGTGCGCAAGATCGTCACGCCCAGGTACTCGTCGGTGAGCTCGTCCTGGAACTGCTCACCCCACTCCAACAGGCACGCGCCCTCGTAGCCCAACACGTCGAAGATACCCGTGTCCTCCAGCTCGTAGGCATGTTCCAGCCGGTACAGGTCGAAGTGGAACAGCGGCAGCCGCCCGCCGTCGTGCACGGCCATGAGCGCGAAGGTGGGGCTCGTCACCGGGTGCGTGTCGCCCAGGGCGCGCGAGACGCCCTTTGTGAAGTGCGTCTTGCCCACGCCCAGGCCACCGGTGAGCACCAGCACGTCGCCGTCGGCCAGATGCGGCGCCACCAGCTCGCCGAAGCGCTCGGTATCCTGCTGGCTCTCGGAGCGATAGCGCCCCGGAGCCGTCTTCGTCAGCGCCATCTCGCTAACCCTCCACCTTCGGCAACGCGTCCGAGTGCTCGGCCGCGGGTGCCACGGTGGGATCGCCCGCCTGCTGCGGATGCTCGGCCAGATAGGCGCCGAGCATGCGGAAATCCGCCTCCAGCAGCTCCTGCCAGGCGGGGTTGCGCAGCGCCGCCGCCGGGTGGAAGGTGGGCATCACGGTGAAGTGGCCCATCTGGTGGAAGCGCCCGCGCAGCTTGGTGATGCCGATCTCGGTCTTCAGCACGAAGTGCGTGGCGGGATTGCCCAGCGTCACGATGATATCCGGCCAGATACTGCGGATCTGCTCGCGCAAGAACGGGCTGCACGCCAGCACCTCGTCGGCCTTGGGATTGCGGTTTCCCGGCGGTCGGCACTTCAGCACGTTGGCGATATAGATGTCCTCGCGGCGCAGGCCCGCGAGCGAGAGGATCGAGTTGAGGTTCTCGCCGGCGCGCCCCACGAAGGGCTCGCCCTGCAGGTCCTCGTTCTTGCCCGGGGCCTCGCCCACGAACATCACCCGCGCGCGCTGGTTGCCCACGCCGAACACGAGCTTGGTGCGCGTCTGGGCAAGCTCGCACAGCCGGCAGTCGCCCATGACGGCGCGGATCTCGTCCAGCGAGACCTCGCGGGGCCTCTGGTTCTCGTGCCCGGGGATATGCATCACGCCCATGCGGCGCCTCCCTTACAGGTAGACCTTCTCGAGGCGCATGCCGAACCCGCACGCCACCTCGTAGTTGATGGTGCCGCGCAGCGCGGCGTGGTCGTCGATCGTCACGCGGTCGTCGCCGTCGCGCCCAATCACGGTCATGACGTCGCCCTCACGCGCCTCGGGCATCTCATGGCCCGGCACCTGCTGGATGGCGACCATGCACTGGTCCATGCAGATGTTGCCCACCTGGTGCAGGCGGTAGCCGCGAAAGATCACGTCCATCTTGTTGGAGAGCGCGCGGGCCAGGCCGTCGGCGTAGCCCAAGGGAAGCGTGCAGACCTGCACACGGGTGCGCGGCACGCGGTAGGTGTAGCCGTAGCCCACGCCCTCGCCCATGGCCGGATGCGTGGTGCGGGTCACGCGCGCCCGCACGCTCATGACCGGGTCGAGCGGCAGCACACCCGCCGCGCGGCGGCAGGGTTGCAGGCCATACAGGCCCACGCCCGCGCGGATCATGTCGTAATGGGTAGAGGGATCGAGTATGGAGGCAGGGGTATTGTCGCAATGCACGATGCCGCATTCGTAGCCCGCGTCGCGCATGGCGGCCACAGCCTCCTCGAAGCGCTTGCACTGGAGCTTGTAGTCCCAGCCATTCGGCTCGTCGGCGGTGGCGAAGTGCGTGAACACGCCGTCGCACTGGATACCGCGGTGGAAATCGACGCTCCGCCTGAACTCAACGACATCCGAGTAGTGCACGCCGATGCGGTTCATGCCCGTCTCGATCGCCATGTGGTACTTGCCCACGACACCGCGCCGCACGGCCTGCTCGCCATAGGCGAGGGCGAACTCCGCGGAGTAGATCGACGGCATGATGCCGTATTCCAGGAGCGTGTCGACGGAGGCCTCGGGCGGCTCTGAGAGCAGCAGGATCGGCGCCTTGATACCGCCCCGGCGCAGCTCCACGCCCTCCGCCACGGTCGCCACGGCGAACATGTCGGCGCCCGTGGCGTACATCACCTTGGCGCACTGGACGGCGCCGTGCCCATAGGCGTCGGCCTTGACCACGCAGCACAGGCGCTGACGCGAGCTCAGCAACCCCTTGAAGGCGCGCACGTTGCGGCGAAGCGCCCCCTGGTCGATCTCGACCCAGGCCCAGCGGTCCTGAGGCTCCTTGGAGAGCGTCATGGCCTACTCCCCTTCCCCTCCTGAGATACCGAGGTCCTCGCAGGCCTCGTCCTCGACCATCTGCATGGCAGCGCCGATCACGTCCACCAGGTCCGTAGCGATCACGCTCTTCTCGCCCATGGCGGCCGCGGCGGCGTAGCCCGTGTTGGAGTGGATGGCCACGGCATAGGAGCACAAACGCTCCCACACGTCGGCCTCGCCATGGGCGCAGGCGATGGTGCCGGCGAGGATGCCCGCCAGCACGTCGCCCGAGCCGGCCGTGGCAAGGGAGGCCGGGCCGGCCATGGGCAGAAGCACGCGCTCCACACCGATGGCGGCGGTCACCGGGCCCTTGGCGATGATAACCATGTCCTCGGAGCCGGCAGCCCATACGATATGCTGCGCCGCGTCGATGGCGGAGGAGAGGTCCGCCACCTCGCGACCGCCCGCAAGGCGGCCGAGCTCGCGGTAGTGCGGCGTGAGGATGAGCGGGGCGTCGCGGCGGTACATCTCGGGCGTCTGGTCGATGCCGTCGATGGTAAGGCGGCTCATGCAGTTCAGTGCGTCGGCGTCCAGGATAAGCGGCATGTCGAGCTCAAGCAGCCCCTTCACGAGCTGCATGCAGCCCGCCGCCGTGGTCATGCCGGGACCACACAGCACGCAGTCGTACTTGGGGGCGATCTCGCAGATCACGGACTTGGCCGCCGCGCCGAAGGCGCCGCGAGCGTCGGACGGGATGGCGATCACGGGGATGGAGGGCAGCGCCATGCGGATCAGGTTGGCGCAGGCATCCGGCGCGGCGACGGTCACGTAGCCCGCGCCGGAGCGCGCGGCGGCCTTGGCGGCCATCATCGCGGCGCCCGGATACGTCGCGGAGCCGGCCACCACGAGCACGGAGCCGCGCGAGTACTTGTCAACGTTAGAGGGCAGGGGCGCGATGCAGCCCCACAGGTCGCCGGGCTCCACGATCTCAGCGGAATGGTCGACCTCGGAGATGACCTCGCCCAGGTCCTCGTACAGCTCTCCGCAGACCACGTCGCCCGCGAACTCCGGGCCGTCCGCGCTGTACAGGCCGATCTTGGGCGCGAGCATGGTGGCCGTGACGTTCGCGCGGACGCACGGGTCGCAGGCCATGCCGGTATCGGAGTCGAGGCCCGAGGGAACGTCGACGGAGATGACGACGGGCGAGAGCTCGTTCAGGGTCTCGATCCAGATGTTGAAGGGCGGGCGAAGCCCACCATGGAAACCGGTACCCAGGATAGCGTCCATCACGACGTCGGCAGCCCCGATGAGCTCCGAGAGCTCGTCGCGCGAGGGGCCGATGTGCACGGTCACGTCGCGCCCGGCGGTACGGCGCGCAACGTGCCGGGCAAGCGCCGAGGGAATCTCGCTCGGGTCGACCGGAGTCACCACATGGACCTCGACGCCCTTATGCTGCAGGATGTCCGCCGCGACCCAACCGTCGCCGCCGTTGTTGCCGAAACCGGTCATCACCAGCACGTTCTTGGGCTCGCGCTGCAACACGAGCGAGGCGGCGAACTCGCCGGCGAGCTCCATGAGCTCGGCCTTGGAGGTACCCTCCTTCTCGATAAGGTTCTCGAGCCTGCGGACTTCCTCGGTGCTCAAAACGGGCTTCATGGATCCCTACCTACCCCTCTATAGCCTCATCGCCACCGGCGGCGATGGTTCCATCATCTTGAACGCGGTCGAGCTCATCAAGGAGCGCGCGAGCCTCCTTGAACGACCGCGCGATACGCGTCTTCCCATCCTCGACGAGCTCTTTGGGCTTGGGACGGGCCTCGGCGGTAATGGCCATGGCATTGGCCACGGCGATCTCGTTGGTGAAGGTCAGGGAGAGGGCGAACTCATCGATGCCGAGCTCCTGGGCGATCTGTGCGACCTTACCCGAAAGGACCACGAACTCCTTGCCCGCGGCATCTACGGCCACGGACACATCGTGCCGACCGACACCGTTCGAGAACCCGATGCCGAGCGCCTTGAGAACAGCCTCACGCGCCGCGAACCGACAGGCGTAATGGGCTGCCGGCCAATTGGAGGCCTCGCAAAAGCGGCGCTCCTCATCCGTGAACACCTTGAGAGCGAACGCGGGAGTCTTCTTGAGGATCCCCTCCATACGCTCGATGGAGACCATATCGACCCCGATACCGGCTGCAGCCATACTCACCTCCGTCACAACGAGACAACTGCTCTATTGTATCCGGAAGGATGGCCCGGCACGGGCTCTATACAACAAAAGGGCCGCCGCGGGGTCTCCCCCGCGGCGGCCCCGCGCTCCA
>Cebus_capucinus_imitator_PRJNA485217_SSR049__coassemble_1310_pt1 | contig 23680 bp, 20 predicted proteins | sample Cebus_capucinus_imitator_PRJNA485217_SSR049__metabat2_high_PE_001 | metagenome-assembled genome bin Cebus_capucinus_imitator_PRJNA485217_SSR049
GGGTTATAGGACAAAAAACGTGCTCTTCTTCGGGCCGTCGGCGCAGGCCGGCGGCCCTTTCCCGCCGCCTTAAATCCATCGGGCCGGTTTAAGCGCCCGGACAGAATGTGTGCTTCGGCCCCCGTCGTTACCGCAGGTAGGTACCCTTTTGCAGACGCCTTAAATTCCGTCCGCTGGAGGTTCGCCGTGAAGTCCGTGAAGTGCGCGTCCTGCGGGGCGAAGATGAGGAGGAACGGGAAGACCTCTGCCGGCAGGCAGCGCTGGAGGTGCCCTGCGTGCGGCGCCTCGTCGACCGTGCGCTACGACGACGGGGCCGCCAGGCTCGAGGAGTTCCTCGCATGGCTGATGTCGAAGGACGCCCAGGCCGGGATGCCCGGCCAGGGCCGCTCCTTCAGGCGGAGGACCGCCGGGTTCTGGAGCGTGTGGCCCATGCCCGTGCCCGACGGCGAGAGGCACCGGGTGCTCTATGTCGATGGGATATGGCTGGACCGCGGCCTCGTGGTGCTTATCTGCCGCAGCGATGAGCGCGTGGTCTCCTGGTACATGGCGCAGTCGGAGACCTCGAGGGCGTGGTCGGCGCTGATGGAGCCGATCCCCGCGCCCGACGTCGTCGTGAGCGACGGCGGCAGCGGGTTCGCGAGCGCGGTCCGGCGCACCTGGCCGGGGACGAGGGTCCAGAGGTGCGTGTTCCACGCGTTCTGCCAGGTCAGGCGCTACACCACCTCGCGCCCCAGGCTGCAGGCGGGCGTGGAGCTGTACTCCCTCGCGCGCGACCTGCTCCACCTCGAGACCCTCCACCAGGCGAGCCTGTGGGCGGAGCGCTACTTCGACTGGTGCGGCTTCTGGGACGACTTCCTGCGGGACGTCTCGATAGTCGACGGCAGGCGGGTGTTCACCCACGAGCGCCTGCGCAAGGCCCGGTCGTCGCTCGGGAGGCTGGTCTCGGACGGCACCCTGTTCACCTACCTCGACCCCGACCTGGCGGCCGAGGGGCCGCTCCCCTCCACGAACAACATGCTCGAGAGCACGAACGCGCAGCTGAGGGCGATGCTCAGGAACCACCGCGGCATGTCGCTGGCGCGTAGGGTGAAGGCGGTGTTCTGGTGGTGCCACATGCACTCGGGCGACGCGCGCTCGGCGGCGGAGAAGCTGGCGACGATGCCCACGGACGAGGACATCGAGCTGCTGTACAGGACCTACTCCGCAGGGCCCAAGAGGGACGACGGTGGCCCGGAGTGGGGCGACAGGGCGGTCTGGGAGGAGCTCCACCACAGGGACCCGTACCCGTTCTGGCTCGATTGACAGGCGGGAACGGGAGTTCTATCGGAGCACGTTTTTTGTCCTATAACCCTTGATTGAGGGACGCTCGTGTCCCTCTTTTTGTGCCTCAACTTCTTGTTACACTGATTTCAGTCATATACATGCATTGGAGGTTCTTTGATGGAGCGTTCGATAACCCTAACTCCCGTTGAGGACGATACTCGCATTCCTGATGCGGTCGCTACCCTTGAGAGGCATCTTGATGCCTATGGGCTGAACGTTGGGCACGATGCCCTTGAAGTTGCCGTCAAGCATCTGCTCTACGTGATGCAAGTCAACGAGTATATCAACCTGACGCGCATCGTCGACTTCGACTCTGCGTTGCTACTGCATATCTTGGACTCGTATCTTTATCTATCTTTGCTGCCTGTGGAGACGGTGCGCCTACTCGATATGGGCACGGGTGCCGGGTTCCCGGGGATTCCGCTCGCAGCCTATCTTGGCTGCGAGGCCGTGTTGCTTGACTCCGTTGGCAAGAAAGTTTCTGCTGTTAACGCCTTCTGTGGTGCTTTGGGTCTTGAGAAGGTCTCTGGTGTACATGATCGTCTCGAGTCCTATGCGTCTGCTCATAAGGGTTCATTTGATTTTGTGACGGCTCGCGCCCTTGCCCCTATTGGTATGCTTCTTGAGTACGCTCGTCCGTTGCTGAAGGTCGGCGGTTCCCTTGTTATCTCCAAGGGCAATCTTGAGGATGATGAGCGTATCGTGGCCGATTCTGTCTGCAAGCAGCTCGGCTTCAAGCTTGCAGATTCTAAGAGCCTTGTGCTTCCAGATGATATGGGGCATCGTGAGCTGCTTCGCTACGAGGTCACTCGTCCCGCATCGCTGAAGCTTCCGCGTCATGTTGGTATGGCAAAAAAGAACCCGCTAGCTTAGGATGTTTCACGTGAAACAATCTCTTGTCGACTGACTTCTGCATACATAGCGAACCCCTTGCGTGAGCGTTTCACGTGAAACATAATGGTTTGACTAGAAAGAACCATTGATGTTTCACGTGAAACGCTCCGTTGTTTTGGAGGGGATAGTGGGTTTTCGAGAGGTCTCGCGCTCTAAGAGCGACAAAGACACGCATGTAATCGCGATTATCAACCAGAAGGGCGGTGTCGGTAAGTCAACGACGGCAGTCAACCTTTCTGCTGCCCTTGGAGAGCAGAATCGAAAGGTTCTTATCATCGACTTCGACCCGCAGGGTAATACCACAAGTGGCTTCGGAATCGATAAAGAAGAGCTTTCGCAGTGCGTATACGATGCGTTGCTGCACGATGTGCCGGCAGAAGAACTGATTCAGGATACCTGCTGCAAGAAAGTGTTCGTGATTCCCGCGACGATTCAGCTTGCTGGTGCTGAGATCGAACTGGTTTCCGCTATGGCACGTGAAACGCGCCTCAAGGACCTCATCGAGCCGATCAAAGATGAGTTCGACTTCATCTTCATCGACTGCCCGCCTTCGCTAGGTCTGTTGACCATCAATGCGCTGACTGCTGCCGATAGCGTGCTCATCCCTATCCAATGCGAATACTACGCACTTGAGGGCGTGACCAAGTTGCTCGAGTCCATGCGCATGGTAAAGAACCGTATCAATAAGAACCTTGATACATACGGAGTGCTGCTGACGATGTACGACTCCCGTACGTCGCTTTCGAACCAAGTGGTTGATGAGGTTCGCAACTACTTTGGAAACTTGGCGTTCAAGACGGTCATTCCTCGTTCAGTCAAGATCTCCGAGGCGCCGTCGTTCGGTAAGCCGATCATCAAGTACTCGCCAAGCAACAAGGGCGCTCGTGCCTACGTCAACCTTGCACGGGAGGTGATCAAGCGTGCCTAGTCCCAAGAAGAAATCCGCCCTTGGGCGTGGTCTTGGCTCGCTCATGGGCGAGGCGCAGAGCGAGACGGGCTATTCTGTCAACGCAGAAGAGCAGAAGCTTCCCATCGATAAGGTGAAGCCGAATCCGAATCAGCCCCGTACCCACTTCAACGAGTCGGAACTGGCGGAGCTATCTGCTTCAATCCGGGAAAACGGCGTGCTCATGCCGTTGCTGGTACGCAAGAAGGGCAATAGCTACGAGATCATCGCTGGTGAGCGCCGTTATCAGGCATCCAAGCTCGCTGGTTTGGACGAAGTCCCGGTCATCATCAAGGATGTCGACGACCAAAAGGTCCTCGAGCTTGCGCTTATCGAGAACCTCCAGCGCTCCGACCTGAACCCCATCGAGGAGGCGAAGGGCTACAAACAGCTCATCAAGAAGAGCGGTATGACACAGGAGGCGTTGTCAAAGGCCGTGTCAAAGTCTCGCTCGGCGATCACGAACTCGCTCCGCTTGCTCGACCTTCCCGAGGAGGTCCAGCAGCTTCTCTTTGATGGTAAGCTCACGGCTGGCCATGCCCGCGCCATTCTCGCGGTGCCATTTGAGGAACAGCGAATCAAGCTCGCGGAGAAGGTCGTCAAGGAAGGTTTGTCGGTTCGCGCGACTGAGAACCTCGCTCCGTTGTTCTCAGTCGGAGATGAGCCTCGTGCCCCGAGGCCCGTCACGCCGCAATCGTACAAGAAGGCCGCGCGCGTGCTGCGTCAGGTATTCAACACGAATGTTCGGGTGAAATCGCTGCGCGGCAAGAACAAGATAGAGATCGAGTTCAAGGATGAAGAGGAGCTCGCTCGCATCCTGAACTCAGTTGTGGAATTCCAGCAGGAGGCGGATGATGAGTAAGAAGCTTATCGGATTCTCGATTGTCGGTGCCGCCATCGCGCTTGGTGTCGCAATCGGCGTCAAGCTCGCCTCGGACCCGCAATTCCGCGGACGTTTCACGCGCGGTGCTAAGGATGTGCTCGGCGCCTCGAAGAAGAAGGTCGACGCGATGAGCGAAGACGTGGCGATGCGAGCCGCCCAACTAACCAAGAACCCGCAGATCAACCGTGACTGGGTCGAGAACCAATGGGAATCGATAGGATACTAAGGTACCTAACAAAGTATCGGCCCCGTTTCATCCATAGGTGCAAAGGAAAACCGCCCCGTTCGCAAATCTGCGAACGGGGCGGTTTCATGTGAAACATGGGCCGTGGAGTGTCAGCAGCTACTCCCTGCCTTAGGCTTGATCCTTCTTGGGCACCGCGTACCGCTGCTTGAGCTGACCGCATGCAGCGTCGATGTCGTTGCCGCGGGAGTTGCGGATGGTGGTCTCGACGCCGTGCATGGTCAGGCGACGCTGCAGGGCCTCGACCTTCTCGATCGGCGACGGCTTGAGCGGGCTGTCGTCGATGTCGTTCAGCTGGATGAGGTTCACGTGGCAAAGCGTTCCCTGGCAGAAGTCGATTAGAGCCTCCATCTCGGGGTTCGTGTCGTTGATGCCGTCGATCATGGCGTACTCATAGGTCGGGCGGCGGCCGGTCTTCTCGGTGTACTTCTGCAGGGCCTCGTGCAGGTGAAGAAGCGTGAACTTCTTGACGCCGGGCATGAGCTTGTTGCGCGTGGGCTGGATGGCGGAGTGCAGGGACACGGCCAGCGTGAACTGCTCGTCAAGCTCGGCGAAGCGCTTGATGCCGGGGATGAGACCGCAGGTGGAGACCGTGAGGTGGCGCGCGCCGATGGCGAGGCCGTTGGGGTCGTTCAGCATGCGCAGCGCGGCGACCGTCTCGTCGAAGTTTGCAAGCGGCTCGCCCTGGCCCATGAACACGACGCTCGTCACGCGCTCGTTGAAGTCGTTGGCGACGTGCAGGACCTGGTCCACCATCTCGCGCGCGGTGAGGGAGCGCGTGAGGCCGCCCAGGCCTGTGGCGCAGAAAGCGCAGCCCATGGCGCAGCCCGCCTGCGTGGAGATGCAGACGGCGAGTTTGTTGCGGCGTGGCATGCCGACCGTCTCCACAGAGACGCCGTCGGCGAAGCGCAGCAGATACTTGCGGGAGCCGTCGCGCGAGACCTGCTTGGTCACCTCGGTGGGAACGTTGAAGGCGTAGCGCTCGGCGAGCTTCTCGCGGAAGGCCTTGGGGAGGTTGGTCATCTCGTCAAACGAACAAACGTTCTTCTCGAAGATCCACTCATTGAGTTGTTTGGCGCGAAACGCCGGCTGGCCGAGCTCGGCGGTCAGGGCCTTGAGGCCCTCAAGGTCAAGGGCGCGGATGTCGCGCGGGGTGTTGGTACGTTGCATAGGTGCCCTTTCGAAGGAAATAACGGCAGCAATGCCTATACAATAAGGGATTGCAACTGCAATTTGTCCCCATCGCACGCAAGGGGCGGGGAAACAGCAGAATCGAGGTCGAGATGGTTGAGATGGACCGGTCCGCGATGAGCATCGCGGTACTGGCGGGCGGAAGGTCGAGCGAGCGCGAGATCTCGCTGGCTTCGGGCGAAAACGTTGTCCGCGCCCTGCTCGAGGCGGGCTTCGGCTCCGCCACACTGCTCGACACCGCGAGCGACACGTTCGTCTCCGACATCACCTCGGGTTCCTTCGACGCCGCCTTCCCCGCCCTGCACGGCGCGGGCGGCGAGGACGGCGTGACCCAGGGCTTTCTCGAGTTCATCGGCCTCCCCTACGTGGGCTCCGGCGTGACCGCAAGCGCCGTGGCGGCCGACAAGGAGCTCTCCAAGCTGCTGTACGCCCGCAGCGGGATCCCCACGGCGCCCGGTGTGGCCTTGGAGCGCGATGACGACATCGACCTCGAGACCATCCTCGCGGTGGTTGGCCCGCAGAGCTTCGTGAAGCCCGCCGTAAACGGCTCCTCGTACGGCATCAGCTTCGTGCACGAGCCCTCCGAGCTCGCCGCCGCCATCGATCTCGCCTTTAAGTACGGCGACAAGGTGCTGGTGGAGCGCCGCGTCGTCGGCACCGAGGTGAGCGTGGGCGTGTTCGGCGCGGGCGAGTCGCTGCGCGCGCTTCCCGTCGTGGAGGTGTGCGTGGCAAACGAGGGCGCCGAGTTCTACGACCTGCGCGTGAAGTATATCGACCCGACCAAGGTCCACGTGGTCCCCGCCCGTCTGCCGCAGGCCGCTTATGCCGAGGTGCAGCGCCTCGCCTGCGCGGCGCACGAGGCGCTGGGCTGCCTGGGCTTCTCGCGCAGCGACTTCATCGTGGGCGAGGACGGCCCCGTGATCTTGGAGACCAACACCATCCCCGGCATGACGGATACCTCGCTCTACCCCGACGAGGTGCGCCATACCGACGACCTGACCTTCCCCGAGGTGTGTGCCGAGCTGGTGCGCCTGGGGCTTGAACGAGCGGAGCAGTGATCAGCCTGACCACCTACGCAAAGACCCCGGCGGAGTTCGCGGCGGCGGTGCTGCCGGGAACCCCGCGTATCGTCGTGGACGCCTACGCGAGCCTGGCCGAGCGCGCCCGGACGCGCGAGTTCGGTCTCATCGAGGACGACGTGGTCGTGCTCGACACCGAGACCACCGGCCTCTCCCTCAAGGACAACGAGCTCATCGAGATCTCGGCGGCGCGCCTGCGCGGCCGCGAGGTCGTGGACACCTTCGACACCTTCGTGAAGCCGAGCGGTCCCATCCCATCCGAGATCGTGCGTCTCACGAGCATCACGGACGCCGACGTAGCGGACGCCCCCTCCGCGGTGGAGGCCGTGGCGGCGCTCGAGGCCTTCGTGGGCGGCTGCCCCGTCATCGCGCACAACGCCACCTTCGACCGCTCCTTCATCGAGAGCGTGAAGGGCGGCGTGCGCGTGAGCGACATCTGGATCGACTCGCTGGCGCTCTCGCGCATAGCCCTGCCGCGCCTGGCCTCGCACAAGCTCTCCACCATGGCGGAGCTCTTTGGGTGCGCGGCCGTGTCCCACCGCGCCAACGACGACGTGGCGGCGCTCTGCGGCGTGTGGCGCATCCTGCTCACGGCCCTTTCCGACCTGCCGGCGGGCCTTCTGCGCCGCCTGGCCGACATGCACCCCACGGTGAGCTGGGCGTACCGCCCCATCTTCTCCTTCTTGGCCGGCGCCGCCCCCAACGCCACGTTCTCGCTCGTGGAGGCGCGCCAGCGCGTTCTCAAGGCGAGCGCGGTGCCCGACCGTATCGACGCCGACGAGCTGCCCTCCCTGGACCTGCCGCGCGCCGACCAAATCGAGGCGGACTTCGCCCCCGGCGGGCTGGTGAGCCGCATGTACGGCTCGTATGAACCCCGCACCGAGCAGGTCGAGATGGCGGTGGAGGTGCGCGACGCCTTCGCGAGCTCCACGCACCGCGTGATCGAGGCCGGGACGGGCGTGGGTAAGTCCATCGCCTACCTGGTGCCCGCGGCGCACGCCGCAAAGCGGAACAACATCACGGTGGGCGTTGCCACCAAGTCGAACAACCTCGCCGACCAGCTCATGTACCACGAGCTGCCGCGCCTGGCCCGCGAGATCGACGGCGGGCTCAGCTATTGCGCCCTCAAGGGGTACGACCACTACCCCTGCCTGCGCAAGCTCGAGCGCCTGGCCCGCGGCGGCGAGATCGTCACCACCAAGGACCCGGCCGACACCCTCACGGCTATCGCGGTGATCTACGCCTACGTGTGTCAGTCCCCCTCTGGCGACCTCGACAGCCTGGGCATCCGCTGGCGCAGCGTGAACCGAGCGGACCTGACCTGCGGCTCGCGCGAGTGCGCCCGCCGTCTGTGCCCGTTCTTCCCCGACAAGTGCCTGGTGCACGGCGCTCGTCGCCGCGCCGCCAAGGCCGACATCGTGGTCACCAACCACTCGCTGCTGTTCCGCAACGTGGCGGCCGAGGGCAAGATCTTGCCGCCCATCCGCCACTGGGTGGTGGACGAGGCCCATTCCGTGGAGCGCGAGGCGCGCCGCCAATGGGCCCTTTCCGTGTCGGCGGACGACTCGCGCGCCCTGTTTGAGCACCTGGGCGGGGACAAGTCCGGCGTGCTGGGCCATATGATCCATGGCCTGGCCTCCTCGGACGCGGCCACGCTGTTCATGGGCATCTCCGTCAAGGCGACGGCGGCCGTGCAGCGCGCCTCGCTCGCCATGGCGGGGCTCTTCGACGCCGTGCGCGACCTCTCCCGTGCCGTGGGTACCCGCGGCGGCTACGACAGCCAGAACATCTGGATCGGCCCCGAGGTGCGCGCGGGTAGCGCTTGGATGCCCTTCGCCGACGCCGCGAACGTGGCGCTCGACGCCCTGGACGCGGCGACCAAGAACCTCGCCGCCCTGGTGAAGACCGTGGGAGAGGAGAAGCCCGAGGCTGTGGTGGAGGTCGCCGACTGCGAGCGCCGCATGCGCGAGCTCATGGAGACCCTGCGCCTGGTGCTCGAGGGCACCGACACGCGCTACGTGTACTCGCTGCAGGCGAACCGCCGCATCAAGGCGGGTGGGGAGTCGCTCACCGCCGAGCGCCTGGACATCGGCGAGGCGCTGGCGGAGGGCTGGCTGCCCGATATGCACAGCGTGGTCTTCGCCTCCGCCACGGTCACCGTGTCGGGATCCTTCTCGCACTTCGCCCACGCCGTGGGCCTGGACCGCCTGCCGCGCGGCAGCCACAAGGACCTGCATCTGGACTCAAGCTACGACTTCGAGCGCAACATGGCGGTGGTGGCGGCCGGCGATCTTCCCGACCCGCGCAACCGCGAGGCGTACCTGGACGCCCTGGACGGCCTGCTCACCGACGTTCACCGCGCCATGGGCGGCTCGGTGCTGACGCTGTTCACCAACCGACGCGACATGGAGGAGCTCTACGACCGCGTGGCGCCGCGCCTGGCACGCGAGGGGCTGGTGCTGGAGTGCCAGCTCAAGGGGTCGAGCACCAAACGCCTGCGCGACGCGTTCATCTCCGACGAGACGAGCTCGCTGTTCGCGCTCAAGGCGTTTTGGGAGGGCTTTGATGCGGCGGGCGACACGCTGCGATGCGTGGTGATCCCCAAGCTGCCGTTCGCGAGCCCCACCGAGCCGCTCTCCTGCGAGCGCGACCTGCGCGAGGACCGCGCCTGGGCCCGCTACGCCCTGCCCGACGCCGTGCTGGAGGTCAAGCAGGCGGCCGGCCGCCTCATCCGCTCGTCCACGGACACCGGCGTGCTGGTGCTGGCCGACTCGCGCCTGGTGAGCAAGGGCTACGGCAAGAAGTTCCTCTCGTCGCTGCCCACTGGCTACCAGCGCATCGACGCGGGCGAGGTGGGTCGCTACCTGTCGCTGTGGCGCAGGTCTCGCTAAGGAGCCAAGGAGAAGGCGCCGTCCCCGGGCTCGGGGACGGCGCCTTCTTTACGGCAGGCGCTAACGAGCCCGATCCTGGACGAGCCCGGCCGCGTAGGCGACGAGCTCGCGGCGCAGGCTCGCCGGGGACTCTATGCACACGCGCCCGCCCGCGGCGAGGACCTGGTCGAAGAGCCACGCTTGCGAGGAGTAGAAGACCCGGGCGCGGGCACCGCCTCCCGGCAGGTCGCGCACGGCGTCGATGCCCTGCCAGCCGGCGGCCTCAAGCTCGGCGCGGGAGTCCCAACGCAGCTCAGCGCAGGCGCCGCGGCGCTTGAGGCTCTCCGCGGGCGGGGTGGCCTTGTAGGGATGCGGCTCCACGGAGTCGTCGGTGAAGTCGAGTCCCTCGATGCGGTCCAGGCGGTAGCGGCGCTCGCCGCGGGCCTTAACGTCCCACGCCAAGAGGTAGGCGGAGCCGTCCTCGACCTGCAGGCGCCCGGGGTCCACGGTCCGCTCGCGCGCGGCCGTGTCGGCATGGCCACGGTAGGCTAGGTGAACGCGGACGCCGTCGCGGATGGCCTCGGAGAGCGGCGCGAAGTACGGGCCCAGCCCCGCCCCGTCGGCGATGAGCTCCCGGCCGTCCCGAGCGCCGGCCGCCACCGCGGCGGCGCGCTCGATGCGCTCCCGCGCGTCCGGTGCGACCCCGGCGGCATCGAGCACGTGGGCGAGCACGGCGGATTCCTCGGCGGTGAGGCGCAGGGGCTTGAGCTCGGCCGCATCGCCGGCCAGGGAAAGACGGCCGCCCTCCTCCAAGACGGCCGCCCGCGCGCCGGATTCGCGGTCCATGAGCAGGGAGACGACCTCGATCGCGGCGTCGAGCGCGGGCTCGTCGCATCCCAGGGCGGACTGGACCTCCTGGCGGGAGATGCCCGTGGCCCCGGCGCCGCTCAGCTGGGAGAGGAGACCGAGCGCAAGGGAGAGCCGGGCCTCGGTGGATTGCCTAGGGGCGCTCAGCATGGGATCCCACCGTCCTTTCGATCAGGCCGTTCCAGGCCTCTACGAGCTCTGCGGGCGCATGCGGGCGCATGCCGCGATGGGCGTTGCGCAGGCCCATCGCGGCCGCCGCCTCGAGGTCGCGCACCTCGACCTCCCAGCGCGTGGCGTCCTGCCCGCGCACGAGGCCGCCGCGCCCGCGGGTGATGGTGTCGAGCTCAGCGTCGGTCATGCCCGCGGGGAAGGTGAACGTGGCCGCCACGGCCTCGCCCCCACCGAGGTCGAAGGGGAGGAATAGGTGGTCGGCGGCGCTGAAGCCCGCGGGGACCTCGTAGGCCGCCTTGGCCGATCGTGCGGCATTGGCGCGCGCGATACGATCGGCGCGGAAGGTCCGGACCTCGCCGCTCGCCCCGTCGAGGCCCACGGCGTAGGCGTGTCCCTCCAGCGAGACGACCCCGTAGACGCGCAGCTCGCGCTCGCTCTCGCGCCCGCGGCCGTCGCGATAGGAGATGCGGATGGCGCGCCTGCGGGAGAACGCGTCCCAAAGCGCGTCGAGGACGGGGTCGGCTTCCCGCGTACCCTGCGCGAGCCGGCCGTCCGGCTCGTCGGCGACGCCCGCGGCCAGGCGCGCGACCTTGCCGCGCACGCGGTCGAGCACCGGGAGGAAGGGGAGGTCCCGTCGGCCGCGCTGCGCGTCGATAGCGTCGAGCAGGAGCTCGGCGTCCGCGCGCGACACGAGGCCGGCCTCGGCGAAGGTGCGGGCGCGGTCTATCTCCCAGCGGCTTTCCTCGTTCTCGGCCGCGCCGGCACCGTTGGCCTCGCGGATCGCGATGCCCGCCTCGGCGAGCTGCGCGCGGTCGCGCCGGAACTTCTTGAGGTCGGAGTCGCGCTTGCCCGACCCGTACCCGATGTCGGAGTTGGATAGGATCGTGCTGGTCGAAAGGGGTGCGCGGGCGTTCGAGAGGGTGAACAGCAGGTCCATCATGCGCTGCGCCGCCTGCGCTTCCCGCCCGGGCCCCTCGTCGCTCGCGCGCTTGGTCGTGGGCATCCGGCCCTCCCTTCCTCATGGTCGATCTTCGGCCGGACCATTCTATCCCAGCCCCTGGAGCTGGCGCTTTCCCATGTTGTCGACAGGATGCGCAGAAATGTGCAGGCCTCAGGATGTAACGGTATACTTTCGACTAGTTATAGGCATACTGCGGGCGCAGTGTGCCGATCGAACCTAACAGCTGATGTGGAGCCCGTATGGCCAGAACCCAGAAGTACCTCAACCACCTCCTGCAGAGCACGGGGATCACCCCGGCCTGCAGCGAGGAGGAGCGCGCCGCTGCAGACGTCATAGCGGACATCTTCCGCAACCACGGCTTCACGCCCGAAGTGCAGGAGTTCACCGCCGCGCCCAGCTCCAAGACGGCGCAGATGGTGCTGGGCATCGCCCTGTTCGTCGCCGCGGTCCTCATGGGCTTGGGCGGCGCCGTGGGCGTCGTCGGCCTGCTGCTCTCCGTGGCCGTGGCCGTGCTGAACCACCTCGAGCGTAACGGCCGTCCCGTCATCTCCCGCTTGGGGGCGAGCGGCCTTTCCCAAAACGTCATCGCCTACCACCAGGCCCGCGGCCCCATGGCCTCCCCGCGCAACCGCCCCGTGGTCGTGGTGGCGCACTACGACTCCCCGCGCGCCGACCTCTTCTCGCAGGAGCCCTTCGCCGCGTACCGCCCGCTCGTGGCCAAGCTCGCGCCCTACGCCATGGTCGCCCCCGCGGTGATCGCCGTGGTGCGCTTGCTGCCGCTGCCCGGGGCCATCAAGGTGCTCCTGTGGCTCATGGCCCTGGCCGCGTCGCTGGTGCCGCTCGCGCAGGCGGTGGCCATCATCGCCAACCGCTTCGCACTTCCATACACCACGGGTTCCGTGTGCAACAAGTCCTCCGTGGCGTCGCTGCTGGGCGTCATGGATGCGGTGGCTCCCTACGAGGGGGCCGAGGAGTTCCCGCGCGACCGCCCGTTCGACGAGTTCATGGCCGAGCAGGAGGCTATCGCCGCCATGTACTCCCGTCCCGTTTACGACGAGGGCTACGAGGAAGAATACGCCGAGGGTGCGGACGGCTTTGGGCCGGTTGCTTCCGCGGAGGGCTACGAGGACGAGGACGTTGCGGCCTACGCGCCCGAGGTGGAGGCGGCACCTGTCGCCTTGGAGCCGGCTCCTGTTTTGGACGAGCAGCCCGTGGCCCCGGTCGAGGTCGTTGCCGAGGCCGCTTCCGTCGCCGCCGGAGAGACCGGCGTGATGGAGGCGCCCGTGGATGCGGCCGCGCCCGCGGTCGAGACCGATCTTGGGGCCGAGCCCGTGGCGGAGACCGAAGTCGCTCCCGAGGACGACGGCCCGTCGCTCCCGCTGAACGTCGAGGGCAACTACCGCTTCGGCGGCGACGTTATCTGCGCGCTCGGCATGGTGGGCGCATCCTGTGTCTTTGAGTACGACGAGTCCCAGTTCCCCCAGCCCGAGCCCGCGCCCGTGGCCGCTGCGCCGGTTGAAGAGCCCAAGCCCGCCGTGGCCGCGTCTGTCGTGGAGCCCGCCCGCGCCGCCGCCCCGGATCCGGCCGCGGCTGCGCTTGAGGTCGAGGCCGCGGACACCTCCGCCGCCTTTGTCGCGGAGGTCCAGCCTGAGCCCGCCCCCGCGACTCGGCCCGCGGAGGCCGCGCCCGCCCCGGTACCTACCGAGGACGTGGCGGCCCCCGCCGCCGACTCCTTCGCGCCCGTTCCGACCGACGCTCGCATCGCGGTGGGCGAGCCCGTCGAGGCGGTCGCCGCCGACGTCTTTGAGGAGCCCGCGCCGGAACCGGAGCCGGAGTGGGACTACGAGGCCAACTACGCCGCCGACCCCGTCGAGGTCGTGGCGACCGATTACCCGCTGCTTGACGGGTCCGAGATCCTTGATGCCGAGTACGAGGTCATCGAGGAGCCCGAGCCCGAGCCCGAGCCGATCGCCGAGTCTACGCCGGCGACACCTGCCCCCGCGCCCGCCGAGGAACACCCGACCCAGGTCTTCGAGGTCCCGGTGCAGGACGCCACGGTCGAGAGCACCCAGGTGGCCGAGCTTCCCGTGGACAAGACCATCGAGCGGACCGCCGTCGCCCCCGCGGTGCAGGTCGAGGTTCCGGAGGCCGCCGAGGCTCCCGAGCCCCAGCCCGCCGCGGCCGATGAGGAGTCCCTCACCATCCCGGGGATCGTCTCCGAGTTGATGGAGGAGAGCCGGGAACTCGCGGCGGAGGCCGAGCAGGCCGAGCGCGAGCAGGCCGACGCGGACGTGGCCGAGGCCGCCACGGCCGGGGACACCTCGGTTCCCGCCGCCGCGCCCGCCACGCAGCCCGCTGTGGCCGCGCCCGCGGAACCTGCGGCGGAGCCCGCCCCCGTTACCGCCCCGGTCGAGGTCGCGGCACCGTCAGCGCCTGCGGTCGAGCGCACCGCCGTGTTCGAACCCGCCCCGTCGCCCGTCGCCCAGACGGCGGTCGCCGAGCCCGCGCCCGCCGCGGCGGGCGAGACCCGTTCCTCCACCGTGGCGATCGACCTCGACGCCGTCGACGGTGCCCGCTCCACGCAGGCCATCCCCGCGCTCGAGGGCACGGCGACCCAGGTGGGCGACCCCGTCGATGCGCTCATGCAGCAGGTCGACGCCCGCGCCCGGCGCCCGCTGCCGCGCAATATCAGCGTCCCGTCCATGACCGGCTCCATGCCGGCGCGCCCGCGCCAGATCCCGCCCGTGGTACCCGACGCCTCGGCGCTCCAGGGTGCCGCCCCCGTTGGCCGGACCGCCATCTTCGACATCTCCGACCCGTCCATCACGCCGCGCGACCCGTTCCTGGCCACCGGCGCCATGCCCGTCCAGGACGTCAAGCAGACCACGCGTAACGGCTTCACGGTCATCGGGCCCAACGATCCGGTCCCCGCGACCCCCGCGCCCGAGCCGCTGCAGACCATCTCCGCCCCGACCGCCCCGGCGGCGCCGACGCCCGCCGCTGACGAGAAGGCGCCCAAGCGCGGCTTCGCCCGCCTGTTCGGCCGTAAGAAGAAGCAGCAGGAGAGCATGAGCGAGTGGCTCGGGGTCGACGAGGGCTTCGACGCCAAGCGCACCGGCGGCGAGATCGGATCCTGGGACAACTTCGACTCCGATGACGACGGTTGGCAGGGCGGCGCCACCGGCGCGGAGGGCGTGAGCGAGGACGAGCTCCGCGACGCCATCACCTCCATGGGCGACGACGAGCTGCTCGGGCACGACATCTGGTTCGTGGCCACCGGCGCCTCCGAGTACGACCACGCCGGCATCAACGCCTTCCTCGACGCCCATCGCGACAAGCTCCGCGGCGTGTTCCTCATCAATCTCGAGTCCGTCGGCGCGGGCCGTCTGGCGATGCTCTCCACCGAGAGCGACGGCCGCGTGCTCAAGGCCGACAGGCGCATCTCGCGGCTGATCTCGCGCGTGTCCGCCGATTTCCACAGCGAGATAGGCTCGATGGAGATGCCCTTCGTCTCCACGGACGCCACGGCCGCCATGAAGCGCAGCTTGCGCGCCTGCACCATCGCCGGTGTGGACGCCACGCACCTCGCCTGCTCGCACAGCGAGGATGACCAGGCGTTCAACCTGGACGTGAACAACGTCCAGCGCGTGGCCGACGTCGTCACCGAGGTCATCCGCCGCTCCTAGCGCGTTTCCCGCCCGCGCACCGAGGCCGGTCATCCCTAGGATGGCCGGCCTTTCCGCTATTTCGGCTCCGTGAAAAGATGGGCGGGACGCCGGTGGTCGCGGCGGGGGTGATAGACTCGCCAAGGCAAGGATCGCTCAGGTACCTCGGAGGAATCGGATATGGCATCTCCCCTCACCGCGTTCTCGCAGATGGCGGGGATGCTCGCCATCGTGCTCGTCGGTTACGTGGCGGGCAAGCTCGACTACCTGGACGACCATACCGTCAAGCACTTGTCGCGCTTCGTCATGGACATCGCCATGCCATGTCTCGTCGTGGGGTCCGCCACGGGGCTCGACCCCGAGGCGGCGACGGTCGAGGTGCCGTGGAGCTTCGCCCTGGCGACGCTCCTCTGGTTCTCCCTGCTTCTGTGCTCGCACATCATGAATATCGTCTTGCGCACCCCTCGCGAGCAGCGCGGCCTCTACCTGTTCGCGGGGGCCTGCACCAACACCTCGTTCATCGGTATTCCTATGGCCATCGCGATCTTGGGCCACGAGAGCGCGGTGAGCGCGAGCATCTTCGACATGCTCACCACCGTGTTCAACTTCACCATCGGTTTCGCCATCCTTTCCCGCGGCGGCGAGGGGTCCGAGCGCAAGACGTTCTCGGACGTGCTCAAGGCGCCAGTGGTCTACGCGTGCCTGATCGCCGTGGCGATGTTCTTTACCGGGTGGGAGCTTCCCGCGGGGCCGCGCGACGTGCTGACGAGCATCGGCGGCATCACGTCGCCGGTCGCCATGCTCGTGGTGGGCGCCCTCGTGGCCCAGGCCGACTTCAAGAGCGTGTTCACCGAGTGGCGCGCCTACCCCTTCGCCATCGTTCGTCAGCTGGTGCTTGCCATAGCGCTCTTCCTCATCCTACGCGCCATCGTGCCCGGGCCCATGCTCGCTGAGATCTTCGCCCTCATGTTCGCGCTGCCCACCGGCGCCATCGTTCCCACCTTCGCCGACATGTGCGGGGCCGACGCCTCGCTCGCGGCGCGGAACACCGTGGTGAGCACGCTCCTCTCTTTCGCCCTCATCCCGGCGGTGATAGCCTTCGTCGCGGCCTTCGCGTAAAGCTGCTAGCATAGTCGGCGAGACCGAGGGGACGGAGGGGCCGTGTTTGCGTTCATCAGGCGTCATTGGGTTGCGTACCTCGTGGGCGCGGTGCTGGCCATCGCGCTCGGCGCGGGCGCCGCGGTGTTCGTGGGTGCCAAGGCCTCCACGCCGCAAGAGGTGAAGAGCGAGCGCGCCGCCGCCGAGGAGCAAAACGAGCGCTTTACAGACGAGCTCGAGGAGAGCCTGAGCTCCTAGCGCGCAAAGAGGAGTAAAGTCCTCCAACGTTGGCCGCCCACGGCGCTCGAGCAGGTCACGAGCGTGAGGCAGCGCGCGGCCTCGGCGACCAAGCCATCGGCCCCGACGGCCCGCGCGTCCGCGGTCGCGACGATGCCCTCGAGCCATTGCCTGAACCCGTCTCCCTCGAGCCCGAAGCGCTGGATCTCGGTAAACGAGCTGTCGACTCGCAGGGCGCACAGGGCCTGCCAGCTCCCCATCGAATCCGATCCCGCCTCCTGAAGGCGCGCCTCGCCGATACCCTCGAACACCTCGGGCAGGTAGGCGTCGTGTATGGGAGAGAACATCTCATCGGGCATATCCAGGACATGGTGGCCATAGACCATGAGGTGGATGTGACCCGGTGCGCAGCGTTGGTCGAGGTAGAGGCTTCCGAACGCGCTCGGCTCGCCGTCCTCGTCGTGCGAGAGGTAGAAGTCGGGGTTGCCCGCCGCCTGCATCACGGGTCGGTCGATGCTGGTGCCCGCGACGGCGAGCCAGCCCGCGGCACCGTCGGGGAGCGCGCGGAGCTCCTCGCTTGGATCTTCGCTCACGGTGTCGTCGGCGCTTGCTCGCGTTGCCGCCCGCCGCCCGCGCCCGGCGCCTGCGGTCCGCGCGATACATCCCGCCGCGTAGGCTCCGGCCTCGACCGCCAAGCCGAGGCCCGCGGCGAGCAACGCCCGCCGCGGGATCGACCTCATGGCCTCACGCCTCCTCGAACGTGAAGGTGACGTCGGCGACCTTCGCCGGCCCGGTGAGCGCGGTTTCCAGCAGCTCATGGTTGGCGGCACCCGTCAGGTCGTCCACCTCCCACTCGAAGGGTTTGGACGCCTTGGCGTCTATGGCGAAGCCCCCGCCGTTCGCGCTGTCCCATGCGGTGGCGCCGCCGTCGAGCATCCGCATCCGGGTGCTCGGCGATTGGTCGGAAACCTCGATACCGACCGTCTTCACTGCCACCGCCGAGAGGTTCTCGATAGCGTATCCGGTGGGCTCGACCACCTCGCCGCTCGGCAGCACGGTGCAGGCGACGAGCGCGGGCACGCGCACCTTGATATTCGCCTTGTACTCCGCCCGCACGGTGGTGTCCTCGGTGATCTTGCCGAATTCCCGGTCCCAACCGGTGAATGTATGGTCGTCGCGTTTGGGGTCCGTGGGTGCCGTCGCCCCGGCCCCGTCGTCGACCGTCTGCTTCTTGAGCACGGTGCCGTCGTGGTCCACGAAGGTGACCTCCCAGGTCTTTTGGAACGTCGCCTTGATGGTGTGGTCGGCCTCGATGTCCTTGAAGGTGTAGGAGTCCTTGGTACCTACGCTCTTGCCGTCCACCACCACGTCCTTCACGCGGTATCCCTTGTCGGCTTGTATCTTGTACGTCTTGCTGGAACCTTGGTCGGCCTTCTGCGCGCCGCTCGGGCTGATGGAGCCGCCCTTGTCAGCGCTTGCATCGATGTCGAAGGGGATGTTGATCCAGAAGTTCCAAGCGACGGTCACTACCTCTTGGCCCGCGAGTCCCGGTAGCGGATGGCTCGTCGAGATCACATGGTGCTTGCCCTTGCTCGCGGTGAAGGTGCAGCTGGCGCTATGGACGTTCGCGTCGGTCCAGCCGGGCACGCCGTCGTGGCGGATCCAGGCCACCTCCTTGCCGTCCATCTTGATCTGCTCGTTATGGGTCCATTGGTTGAATTTCCCCGGCTTGTTCCAGGCGCGCTGCTCAAGTTCCACCACGGCCGATCCGTCGGCGTTGAACTTCTGTATCTTCCACCGCGCCTCCTCAAAGTAGAGGTCCTTGTAGCTGTTCGATTCGCATACGGTCCACTTACCCGTCTGCTCCACGGCGTGTGCGGGCGAGGCCAGGGCGAGGGAGATGCAGATGAGCAGGAACCCCACCAGGCCGATGCGTTTGGTACACGAGGTCATGGTCCTCCTTCCGAAATGCTCGGGAAACGAAAAGGCGGCGCCGGCGAGTCGCTTCCGGCGCCGCTGCCTAACGTCCCCTATGCAAGACGAAGACGCCCAGCGCCACGGCGAGACCCGCTATAGGGATCCCGAACGCGACGATGCCCGTCTGGTCGAGCTCGTGGACGGGGACTTCCTGTTTGGGTTGCTCGGGAGGGTCCGCCTGTTGCACGGTGACCTCCGTACCGCCCGTGTTGGAGGCGAGCGCCGCGAGCGGCGCCGTTGAGAGCGCCACGGCGAACAGCGCCGTAGCCGCGAGGCGTGCCGCGCCCATGGCTAGACGTCCGCCTTGGTGGCGAGGCCGGCCTCGAGGGTCCAGGTGATGGTGCCGACCTTGCTCGCCTCGTGGTAGATATCGCCCGTGGAACGCGCGATGTCACCGGTGGTCTCGAGCGGGAGCTTGCAGGTGTCGCTGCCGTCGTAGCCTAAGTTGTAGGCGGCGTCGTGCGAGAGGTCCATGCCACCCTCGGCCGAGGCGGTGAAGGCGTCCTTGAGGTCGCCTGCCGGTCCGACCTGGTAATCGATGCTGTTGTCCACCATCGAGCCCTGGGCGCTGTCCATGAGTGTCCAGGGCGCATCGGTTGCCACCTCCATGTTCACCACGTGGATGCTGAACACGGAGAGGTTCTCGATCAGCGCGGCGCTCGGGCTGGGGCCGGTGAGGACGCCGTCCGCTGCGGCGGAGAACGGGATGATGGTGGGCACGCGGAACGCGAGGTTCTCGTTGGACGCCACCACGGTCACCTCCGTCGACCCCTTGTTCTCATTTGCGAGCGCGGGTGTCGCTGCGAGGGCGATCCCGCATCCGAGCATGACCGCGCCCACCGCGGCTTTCATCGATTTGCATCCGTACATGTTCGTTCCTTTCTCTTGGGGCATGCGCCCGGCTATCCCTTCTCGAGCACGCGGACGTTCACGTTGGCGGGGCTGCCGTGGTCCTTCAGGGTCTTGGCGTCGAGCGCCTGGACCTGGATGGTCGCGGAGCCCGGTCGCACGCCCTCTACCTCGCAGGCCTCCACCCGTTCGCCCGGCTCGATCGCCCCCGAGCGGTACAGCGTCTCGCCGTCCTGGATCACCTCGAACCGTTGGGGAAAGCTGTTGGACTCGTCGTTGATCACGTTCACCCGCAGGTTCGCGCCGTCGAGTTGGGGCGTGGGCGATACGGAGACCGTCATCATGTTGTCGCGGACGATCTTATCGAGCTCCGCCTGGATCTCCTCGCGCGTACGCGCCCTGCCGGTCGCCTCTTCCGCCTGGGCGTCGGGGTTCCATGAGGGGGCCATGATGGACCACGCCGCGCTGCCCGCGGCGATGGTGGCGGCGAGCGCGGCCATGCAGACCAGGAGCCGGCTGTAGCGATGCTTCGTCATCTCTCACCTCCCTCAACCCGTTTGCGGCGAGCGTAGGGGCGGGGGTCTGACCGAGATAGCGCAAGAGCTGGCCGAAACCTGGCACCGATGCTGGGCCGATATGCGCTGGAGGCACGCCGTGCGAGGTCAGAGGCTTGTCTTGGCGGAAGCGAGCCTCTCCATAACCTGCGCCCGCGCGCGTCGCGTCCACAGGGAAAGCAGAATCGGGACGGCGCAAAGTTTCCGTTGGTTTGACGGCAAAAGGGAGGGCTTCCTTAACCTTCGAGCTGGATTGGATTCGGGGAGGGGGAGACCCGAGATGAATCTTGCCGTACCGGAGGCCGTAAGCGCGCTGTCGTCCGCGTTCCAGGAGGGGTCGCGTTCCTCGCCGCCGTGCTTCGCGGAGCGGGAGGCGCCCGCGCTCGACCTGTCGCGCCGAGGCTGCGCCACGGCCGGGCTCGAAGCGCGAGCGAAAAGGTGGGGCCCCGCATGAAGGCCGCCCGAGCTATAAAATCCGGGGGGCTGGGAGCACCCGACCCGCGTCTCCCTCGCCGGCCTTGGGGCCGGCGTCCGTTACGAGGCGGGCCGGCACGCCAACCACGGGCTGGTCGGCCAGCGTTAAGTTTACGCCGTCGTGGTCGTGCAACGTCGTATTGGTGTCCGCCCTCTCTGCTAGTATTATTTTGCGTTTTATTACGCTGCGCGAAGTTGACGCGGCGTATCGATTCTATCGACGGGAGACTTGGCTTATGGCGATGCGGTGCCCAGCTAATGCGTGGCACGACGAGGGCGGGCGCGCCTGATGGCCGATGCACGCCCCGACATCGACATCGTAGGCTCTTTCGTGCGGCTCTTCGGCACCGACGTGCTCGGAATCCTGCTCGCAGACCGCACCACCAAGCACAACGTCATTTGGGCGGACGACGAGTATTCCGAGCTTGGCGAGGGTTACCAGCCGTGCGACGACATCGTGGTTGAGAAGATCACCGGTTTCCGCTCGGGTGTCATCAAGACGCGCACCGCCAAGGACGCCGAGCGCCAGGCCGAGCGCACCCGGCGCAAGGCCGAGGTGTTCACCCCGAGTTGGCTCACGAACCAGATGAACAACGTCTTCGACGACGAGTGGTTCGGTCGACCCGGCGTCTTCAATCGCGAGGTTCCCGGCGGGTGGGAGACCAACCGTGAGCGCGTCGAGTTCTCGGAGGACAAAGGGCGCGGCTGGCGTGACTTCGTTGACCGTCGCATGCTCGAGATCACCTGCGGCGAGGGCCCCTTCCTCTGCTCGCGCTACGACGCGACCACGGGCGAGCGCATCCCGGTTGAGGACCGCACGGGAATCCTCGACCGGAAGCTGCGCGTCGTCTCTGAGAATGCCGACGACGAGGCCGAGTGGCTCGACTGGGCCATCCGCGCCCTGGAGGCGACCTACGGCTACGAGTACCAGGGCGACAACCTCGTGGTGGCCCGCATCAACGTGGCGCTCAGCTTCGCGGAGCACATGGAGCGGCGCTGGGGGCGCATGCCCGACGACCAGGAGATCAAGCGGGCCGCGCGCGTCGTGGCCTGGAACATATGGCAGATGGACGGCAAAACCGGCTGCGCCCCCGGCGAGCGCACGGACAAGCCGCCCGCGGAGGAGACCGAACCGAGGCTCTTCGATCTTGCCGACTACACCGTCGATACCGTCGAGGCCGGCGGGCAGGGGGCGCTTCCTCTGTACGACGTACCTTGCATGATCTATGACTGGCGGGCGCGAAAGCCCCAGACGTTCAACTCGTTGAAAGGATAAAGGCGCATGGCGGAGCAGACCAAGAACCTCGCCATTGATGATGACGACCTTGTCAGCGAGCTCTTTGACGCAGTTTCCAAGGTCGTCGAGGCAAGCCGACGCTACGCAAAGGCGGCCATAGATTACTCCATGGTGTATTCAAACTATGAGATAGGCCGCATAATCGTCGAGAGATTGCAGGGCGGTCGGGTCCGCGCAGCGTATGGGAAAAGGGTCTTGGAAAACCTCTCGGCTCGCCTGACCTCCCAGTACGGCAAGGGCTATTCCGTGGACAACTTGCGGCTCATGCGGAGGTTCTACGTCGTTTACTCCCAAAGCGAGATTCGGGAGACGGCGTCTCATGAAACTGCGGCGCCCCGTATCGGCGGACCGGAAATTCAGGAGACGGCGTCTCGCGTTTTTGGGGAGCAGGGCGAGCGACACTTCTGCCTCAGCTGGTCGCATTACGTCGTCCTCATGCGCATCGACAACCCGGACGAGCGGCGATTCTACGAGATCGAGGCGGCAAAGAACGGCTGGAGCAAGGACGAGCTGCAGCGCCAATTCGACAGCTCCCTCTATGAGCGGCTGGCCCTCAGCCGCGACAAGGCGGGCGTCATGCGCCTGGCGCAGGAGGGCCAGATCGTGGAGTCGCCGCTCGACGCCATCAAGGACCCCCTTGTGCTCGAGTTCCTGCAACTTCCCGAGGAGGCGAGCTACACCGAGTCCGAGCTGGAGACGCGCATCATCGACCACCTGCAGGAGTTCCTGCTCGAGCTGGGGACGGGCTTCACGTTCGCGGGCAGGCAGGTGCGCATCACCTTCGAGGAGGACCATTATTTCATCGACCTCGTGTTCTTCAACCGCCTGCTTCGCAGCTTCGTCCTCTTCGACCTCAAGATCGGCAAGCTCAAGCATCAGGACCTCGGGCAGATGCAGATGTACGTGAACTACTACGACCGCAAGGTGAAGCTCGCGGACGAGAACCCCACGGTCGGCATCGTGCTCTGCAAAGACAAGAAGGACTCGGTGGTCGAGATGACGCTTCCCGAGGACAACAAGCAAATCTTCGCGAGCAAGTACCTCACCGTGCTCCCGGACAAGGACGATTTGCGCCGGCTGCTCGACGAGGCGGATAAGGAGGACTAGCTATGAAGAAGTTCTACGGGGTCATCGGCAACCCGCCATACCAGGAGGAACAGGCGGGTGACAACAAACAGTTCGCGCCCCCAATCTACCACCACTTCATCGACGAATCGCAGAAGGTTTCGGAGCGCGTCGAGCTCATTCATCCCGCCAGGTTTCTGTTTCGTGCTGGCAGCACCCCTAAGGCCTGGAACGAGAAGATGCTTGCCGACCCCCATCTTGAAGTCGTCGACTATCAGGCTGACGCTTCTTCCGTCTTTGGCCCTGCGGTTGAGATAAAGGGTGGCGTGGCAGTAACCTATTGGGACTCCAGCAGAGATTTCGGTTCGATAGGCACTTTCAGCGCCTATCCAGAGCTCAATACCGTTATGAAAAAGGCCGCCCCTTCTAGCGAAGAAGATAGTCTCGCCGCAATCATCTATGTCCAGAATCGTTTTGACTTAGACGCCCTTTACGGCGAACATCCCGAATACCGGAATGTCATAGGAAGCGGCGGAAACGACAAACGTTTCCGTAACAATATCTTTGACAAGATCCCTGAATTTACCGAGGCGGCGCGAGCGGCCAATGACATTCCCGTATACGGCGTAATGAGCAATAGGCGTGTCTGGCGCTATCTGCCAAGGAGGTACTTTGATTTGTCACATGAGAATATCTCCAAGTGGAAAGTACTTGTTGCGCGTGTTAACGGTTCAGGATCCTTTGGCGAAGTACTCAGCACTCCTCTTATCGAAGAGCCGATGAAGGGCTATACGCAGTCCTTCATTGGAGTCGGCTCCTTTGAGTCCGCCGATGAGGCTGAAGCTGCTCTTCGCTACATTAAGAGCAAGTTTGCTCGTGCGATGCTCGGTATCTTGAAGATCACGCAGGATAACAACAGAAGCGCGTGGACCAAGATTCCCCTCCAAGACTTCACCTCCTCCTCCGACATTGACTGGTCTCAGGGCGTCGCCGACATCGACCGGCAGCTCTACGCGAAGTACGGTCTCTCCGACG
>Cebus_capucinus_imitator_PRJNA485217_SSR049__coassemble_1541_pt1 | contig 14402 bp, 6 predicted proteins | sample Cebus_capucinus_imitator_PRJNA485217_SSR049__metabat2_high_PE_001 | metagenome-assembled genome bin Cebus_capucinus_imitator_PRJNA485217_SSR049
GGACATTTGCCCCGGGCAAATGTCCACAAACGAAAACCGGGGCGGGACCGCACTGCGATCCCGCCCCGGCTGCGTCCGCTACGCCCTGCGGCGGCGGCGCTTGACCACCCAAGCGCCCGATGCCGCTACCAGCGCCAAGCCGCCCGCTATGGCGAGCGCCACGCCAGCCTGGCCCGTCTCGGGCAGCAAGAAGGTGCGCACGTTGGTGAAGGTCCAGCCGCTCTCGCCGCTGCCCACCTCGGAGCCGCCGAACCCCTCCGCCGAGCTATCCGCGTAGGTGGCCTTCACGGTCATGGTGCCGTCGCCGTTGTCGACCGGCGTCACGCTCACCGTGACCTTGGTCTTGTCGTACACGATGTTCGACTCGGCGCCGCTCTCCTCGGAGAGCTCGTACACAAAGGTCTTGCCCGCGTCGGCATCGCTGTACACCAACCCGCTGAACGCGATCTTGCCGTCGGCATCGTTTGTGGCGGTGAGCTCCTGGCCCACCTCGTCCTCGCGGCCGGGCGCCTTGACGGTGGTCAGCTTGAAGGTGAACTGGCCGTCCTCAAGCACACCGCCGTTGAAGTGCTTGGTCGCGGCGACGACGAAGGCGCCGCTCGCGGCGTAGGTGTTGGTGAACTCCACGGCGTTCTGGCCCTCACCCTGCTGGATGGTCCCTGTGGGGGCACCGGAGGTCACCTCGCCCGTGTAGCCCGGCGCATCCTGCTCGGTCACGGTATAGGCCACGCCCAACGGAACCTGGACCCTGGCCTTCTGGCCGTCCTTGAGCTTGATGGTGCCGCCGTCCTTCACGCTGCCCGTGCCGACCTCCTTGTCGGAGGCGTCAAGCACCGTGTAGTGACAGTCCTCGGTAAGCGGGGAGCCGTCGGCCTTGGTGAGCGCGAGCGTGAAGGAGAACTCCCGATCGCCCTTGCCGGGCGCGTTCACCACGTGCTTGGCAATGATGAGGTCGCCGGGATTCACCTTGTTGGTGAAGGTCTTCATTTCGCCGCCCTCATAGGACACCTCGGTGGAAAGGTGTCCGTTGCCGTCGTCGGTCGCCGTCACGGTCGCCTTGCCCACGCTGTTGTCATACGTGATGCCCGTATCGGTGCCGGCGATCTCGCGCACCTCGTAGGTGTGCGCGCCCACGTCGGCCTGCGTGTACTCCAGGGCGTCGAACACCACGTCGCCGTCAGCGCTGTTGGTGGCCTGGGCGATCGGCTCCGCATCGGCCGGGTCGCCCTCCTTGAACAGGCCGAAGGCAAACTGACCACTGGCGAGCACGCCGCCCTCGAGCACCTTCTTGGCCTGGATGATGGCCGAGCCCGTGGCCGCGTACTTGTTGGTGGCCGTCACCTCCACGGTCTGGCCAGACTCGATCGTGCCGGAGCCGGCCGTGATGCCCTCAAGCGCGTAGCCGTCGGGGATGTCCGTCTCGGTCACGGCGTAGGTGGTACCGGCAGGGATCTTATCCTCGGTCCACGTAAAGTCGTTACCGCTGTTGAGCGCGACGACCTCGTGCTCAAGGCCGCCGTTCCAGTCGATTCGGAACCGGAACGTCTTGTCCTGGTAGTCCTGGGCATCCTTGCCGGAGACCACCTTCTTGAGGGTGAGCGAGCCCTCCGGCTTCTCCTTGGTGGTGTTCTTGAAGATGGGCGAGGTCGAGCCGTCGTTATAGGTCACCGTAGCCTGGAGCATTCCGTCGGCGTTTTTGGCAACCTTGACCGTCACCGCATACGACGTGGTGTCGTATTGGATGTTGTCATCGGCCTTGGTTTCCTCCTTAAGCGTATAGGTGTACTCACCTTCCTTGAGACCCGTGAGGTTGAACTCGACGCCGCCGGCGGCGTTGGCAGAAGTGGTCTGCGTCTCGCCCGTCGTCGCGCCCGTAGGCGCGAGCGTGAACTGGAACTGACCGTCCGCGGGGGCCTGCCCGTCGAGCGTCTTGGTAGCGACGACCTTGGCGTCCACCGTCGTCGCCTCGGGCTCGTACGCATTGCGGAAGGTGGCCGTGGCGATGTCCTGGGCGGGAATGGTGCCCGACGTGCCCGAGGACGCCACGAGCTTCCAGCCCGCCGGCGTGAGCTCGGTCACCGTGTAGCCTATGTTGGCAGGCAGGTTCTTGAACAGCGCGGCCTCGTTGGCGCGCAGCTTGATGTCGAACCCGCCGTCCTTGATGGTCACGTCCGTGGAACGCTTGGCCCATGTGGCGTACAGGTTCACCGTGCCGCCCGCCTGAGCCTTGCCGCCAAAGTCATCGGAGACGGTGTCGCCGTCTTGGTACACCGCCGGGCCGTCGGCGATGGTCGCCCATCCGGAGAAGTCATACCCAAAGTAATAGAACGTGTTTCTAGCGAGCATACCCGGGGTCTTGAGCTCCCACTTCTGGTTGGCCATGTTGCCGGCTCCGCCGTTCGGGTCGTATGCGACGGTATAGTCGGTCGGAGCCTTTTCCCACACCCAGGTACCGGCCATGGTCTCAGGATCCCATTGGTTCATGAGCCCCGACGCGGTATACGGCTGTCCACCGTCCTTAGGCACCCACTTTCCGGTATAGGTTGGTGTCGGCGAGTTAGGGAGACTGGAGCCCGAAAGCGATTTGAAGCCCTTGCCCAAGGTGAGGGAGCTCAAGCTTGAGCAATTGGAGAACATTGATTTCACGCTCGTCTTCTTCGAGGCGTCGAAGCTCGAGAGGTCGAGCGAGGTCAGGGAGGAGCAGTGGGAGAACATGTAGGACATGTTCGTCGCGCTCGAGGTGACGAGGCCCGAGAGCTTGAGCGAGGCCAGGGAGGAGCAGTAGGAGAACATTTCGTACATGTTCGTCACGCTCGAGGTGCGGAGGTGCGAGAGATCGAGCGATTTCAGGGAGGAGCAGCCCGAGAACATGCCGGCCATTCCCGTCACCTTCGAGGTGTCGAGGCCCGAGAGGTCGAGCGATTCCAGGGAGGAGCAGCCCGAGAACATGTAGGACATGCCCGTCGCGCTCGAGGTGTGGAGGCGCGAGAGATCGAGCGAGGTCAGGGAGGAGCAGCCCGAGAACATGTTGTTCATGTTCGTCACCTTCGAGGTGTCGAGGCCCGAGAGGTCGAGCGATTTCAGGGAGGAGCAGCCGGCGAACATGTAGGACATGGTCGTCGCGCTCGAGGTGACGAGGCTCGAGAGGTCGAGCGATTTCAGGGAGGAGCAGCCCGAGAACATTTCGTACATGTCCGTCACGCTCGAGGTGACGAGGCTCGAGAGGTCGAGCGATTCCAGGGAGGAGCAGCCCGAGAACATGCCGGCCATTCCCGTCACCTTCGAGGTGTCGAGGCCCGAGAGGTCGAGCGATTCCAGGGAGGAGCAGCCCGAGAACATGTAGGACATGCCCGTCGCGCTCGAGGTGTGGAGGCGCGAGAGATCGAGCGAGGTCAGGGAGGAGCAGCCCGAGAACATGTTGTTCATGTTCGTCACCTTCGAGGTGTCGAGGCCCGAGAGGTCGAGCGATTTCAGGGAGGAGCAGCCGTAGAACATGCAGGACATGTCCGTCACGTCATTGGCGCTCAATCCCTTTAGATCAACTTCCTTGAGGGAACTCATATCCCCACACAAGTAAGCGAGACTGGGCGATTTTCCGCCTTGGCCCTGCAACTCGATCGACCCGTTCACCTTGATGGAGGTAATGGAGGCGCGGTCGCTATACCACGGATCGGACCCCGCATTAGTGGCCGTTCTCACCCATGTGCCGCTAGAACCGTTACCGATGGTGAGAACGCCGTTGGCGTCGAGGCGCCAAGGCACTCCGCCACCGGGAAGCGTCCCCGCTTTCGGCGTAACGCTCACAGGGGCGGGAACGGCCGCGTTGGCAACGGCCTCGTCCGCCACAGCCTTCGCCTCAACAGTCGCAGGTGCGCCGGCAGCGTCCGTCTCCGGCTCGTCAGCCTCATCCTCAGCAGCGGCAACAGACTCGGGCTCACCCGCCGTAGGCGCGGTCAGCTGCTTCAACTCGTAGCTATAGCCGCCATCCCCGGGCAACTCCTGCCCGTCCTTGGCCGTAAGCTGCACATGGAAGGTGAACTCCTGGTTGGGATCGCTCGGGTCTCCCTCGCTCTGCCCCACGAGCTTCTGGATCTCAAGGTTGCCGGGCTTGAGAGCGTTCTTGAACACGGCGGCCGTGTCATCCTTCGTATCGGTATCGACGGTCTGGTCGAAAGAGAGCGTGCCGTCCCCGTTGTCCACCACCTTCACGGTGTAGGTTATCTTCTTACCGGTGTACGCGACCGTGGGATCCTCTCCCGGCACCTCCTCCGCGGTATAGGTGTATTCCCCACCGACGTTCTCCTCGGTAAAGTCGATCTTTGGGAAGTCGATGATGCCGTTCGCATCGTTTTTCACGGTCACGGAACCATCCGCGTCCGCGCCCTCGGGCTTGGGCGCGTCGCCGTTGGCCGTGAGCTTGAAGCTGAACTCGTCGCCCTGGAGCTCGCGCCCCGTGAGCGTCTTCCACGCACGGAGATTGACCGACCCCTTGGCATGGTAGTTGTTGGTAAAGACGGCATCCTCGGCGGAACCGCCCTCGTGGCCGGTATAGGAGGCCGTCACGTCTAGCTCGCCGATACCCTTGGTATCGGCAACCGTAACCGTCACCTTTTCCTCATGCTGGTCCCATTCCTCGTAACCGCTGGCGGTAGGCTCCACCTCGCGGATGATATAGCTGTGATCGCCGATGTCACCCAAGGTGTAGCGCAGGACGCCGAAGGTGACCGTGCCGTCGGCCGCGTTGTTCGCGGTGCGGACAACCTGGCCAGTGGCCTCATCCACCAGTTCGAACTTGAACTGATAGGGCGCCAGATCACGGCCGGTCAGCACCTTTTTGGCCGTAAGGCGGATCTGACCGCTCGCGCTGTAGGTGTTGGTGAAGCTCGCCTTGGCGGTACGGGTCTCGCCGGCGCGGATGGTCCCCGTGGCGCCCGAGACGGACGTCTGGGTAAAGCCGCTCGCCGCTTCCTCGCTCACCGTATAGGTGCTCTCGGAAGGAATACCGGCGATGGTCGCGCTCTGGCCTCCCTGCAAGGTCAGCGTTCCGCCCGTGGAGATCGACCCCGTGGTGCCGTCGCTCTTGGTATAGGTATAGGTACCGGAGTCGGCGTCGCCCTCCTTGTCGGCTATATCCACGCGGAAGGTGAAGCTGGCGTTTTTGCTCGCCTCGGTGGCGTCCTCGACCTCTTTCTCAATGCGCAGGTTTCCGTAGGGATCGTACGTGTTGGTGATCGTGGAGCCGTCGAACACGGGAGCGTCATACCCCTCGTAGTAGACCTCCTCGCGCACCTCGTACTCTATCTCTTTGCCGTTCTCGTATTTATAGAGCCCGTCAAAGGTATAGTCCCACTCGTTCGAGCCGCCCTGGCCGTTGGCGTAGACGGTCTTGCTCTTGAGGAACTCGCCGTTGGCGTACAGGTCGAGCTTGATGCTCGTGGGCCGCTTGCCGGCGGCGTCGTTTTCATCGTCCCACACCTTGGTGCCGCTCACCGAGATCTTCTCGGGTTCGCGATAGTTGGTGAGCGTGAGCTCAATGCCCTGGTCGGTTTGCTTCTGGGATGTGAAACCCACGTAACCGTTGGTATCCCCCACCTCCCGCACGGTGAAGAACCTCTGCGCGCCGGTCTCCGTAACGGGCGTCAGGCCCTCGAAGGTCGCCTCCCAATTATTCTCATCGCTCAGCACGGCGGTCTTGTCGGTGGGCACGCCGTCCTCGCAGAGCTCGACTTCCACGCTTTCCGGGCGCGCCCCATCGCGGTTGTCGTCGTCGTCCCATGCCTTGTGCACCTTGATGCTGAACGGCAGCAGGCCCACCTTGGTGTAGTCCTGATGGATGAGCTCGGTTACCGACGTGCCGCCGATCAAGGCATCGGAGGTCTTGGTGTGCTTGATGGAGACGTTGTTGTACGCATGGGCGCCACCGTGGTAGCCCTGGTTTTCGGATTCCTTCTCTTCGTCTCCGATCTGGGTGTCGTACCAATCCCCCGCCTCATGGCCATCGTTGGCGGCGGCGGCAAGGTCGCTTGCCGTGGGAGCCTTCATGCGCAACGTGGCCACAAGCGACTTGCCGGCGGGGAGCTTGAACTCGCCGCCATCCTTGGCCTTCGAGGCATCGATGGCGATGGCGGTGATGGTCGAGGCGTCGGCGGGGCGCTCGGTAGTCCAGCCATTCTCTTTCGTCAGCTCAAGATCGCCCTGATCGTCCGCGTCATCGAGCACCAAGCCGATTCGCGTGTTGTAGTAGACCACCGGTTTGGCGCCAGCGCTCTCCATCTGGGACGTATCGACGCTGAGGAGCGTTCCGCGCCACGTCTTGTCGCCGATATCTTGCCTGGAATCGTCGTTGTAGTTCTTGGGATCGTAGCTCTCCAGGGCGTCGTAGAACACCATGCCCTTAGACGTGGTGCCCTCCTCGCTCTCGTAGCGCAGGCGGTAGGTGTACGAGCCTCCCTCGTACACGTTCACGGCGTCCGAAGCCAGACCGGTCTTGTAGATGCCCGACCCGTTGGCGGCGACGCGCTTGCTCAGCGAGGCGACGGCACTCGTGTCCACCGCGAGCTTCTCGGCGGCCCGTGCGTACACAAACGAGTTCGTGTGGCGCGCATCCTCGCCCGGGACCGCGAGGTTGCTCATGAGCTCCTCGACGCCCTTCGTCGCCGAGGCGGAACCCACGTTATTGCCCTTGGTGGGGTCGTTGGGTTCTCCCATGAGCCCCTTGACGTTGCCCAGTTGGTCGTTGCCCGACTCGAACGCTATGACGTTTTCGAGGTCCACGCCGTAGTCGACCATCGATTCCCATAAATACGTGGCATCGAAGGAGATGGAGGGGATATCCTCGCCGGCGGCATAGTCGACGCTCGGCGTCAGCCTCATCTGGACCACCATCATCGTTCGGCCGGAGCCCTTATAGTCCTCTATCAGCCTCACCGAGGTTATGGTGTCGCCCTTACGCCCGGCAAGCGTTGAAAGGTCGGGTACCACGCCCACGGGCAGCAGGTCATACCATGTGCCGGAAGTCTCAGGGACGATGATACCGTCCTCCACCGCGGCATCGTAATCGGCGCGATTCTTGATGTTCGACCGTTCCGTCACCGTCGCCCGGTAGCGAAGCTTTACCTGGCGATTGGACGTATCGTTCTGGATGGAGACCGTCTTGCTCGCGCTCGCGGTAATCGTGGTGCCCTGCAGCCTATCGTCGGCGGCCTTGGGACCGCACGTCACGATATGCTTGTTTCCATCGGTCTCATAGGCATTCATGACCGCCCTGTTGCGCAGGATGGTGTCGGGCGAGTCGGAGTTCTCGAACAGCTCCTCGACCTGCTTCTTGATCGCGTCGGTTGCCTTCAAGCGAACGACGGGGTTCGTCGTGTAGATGTGCGCCCCCTCGTTGGAGGTGATCTTCGTCGTCACGTCCGTCACGTTCAGGTCCGCGGCAAAGCTCAGGCGCATCGCGCCGCTGCGGGATGAGGTGCCCACCGTCACGCCCTGGCGAGGCCGGGACAGCTGGGCAGAGCCGCTCTTCCACGAAACCACGCCGAGCAGTTCGCTCTCACCGCCGTCGATGCTTCCCCATACCTCCACGTCGGGCGTGCGGGCGGGGTCGTCAACCGTCGCGTAGCCAAAATCGCCGGCGCCGATGTATCCCCAGCTAACTGCGGTCCCGCCGCTCGAGGGGCTCTCGATATAGCCGTAGCCCGGCTTTTCGTACTTCTTGTACTCGTAGGTATGGGGACGCTCCACATCGATGCTCGCGAACTCAAAGTCTGCCGAGGTCAGATCGGTATCGCTATGGTTGAACTGCGTGCTGTAGTCATCCGTCACCATGGTGACGCTCTTGGTTCCCTTGGTTTCGGCGGTGTGCTCGCCGTCTTTGTCGGCAGGCCAGGTCCACGGGGCTATGAAGCCAAGCGTCTCGACGTCGTACTCCAGCTCGACGTCTTGGCCCTTGCGGAGCTTATCGAGCGCTGCCGCGTACGTCCGGTTACCGTATTTGAAGACGTTGAAATGCCCCTGCGGATCTTTGAACTTGATAGGCGAGTACACCTTCGTCGCGTCGTCGGAGCTCGTGGTGACCTTCTTGTCATCGGTTGACGTGAGCGTGTAGGTCACCTTGTCCTTGAACGTGTAATGGGCATCGTTCACGGCCGGAACCTTGTCCTTGGGATACGCTGCGTACACGTGCACCATGTAGTCCTGGAGGCCCGAGGTGGTGTAGCCCTTCTCTCGCAGGGTCAGGTCGATCGACGTTCCGCCGTCGCCCTTCGTCACGTTCCCTTTTTGGTCCTTGGCGCCCAGCACCACACCGCCGAACTTATCGGAGAGGGTGTGTCGCGCGGTCATGCCGTAGTCCTGGTTGCCGCTCACGCTCGTCCACGAGTACCACTCGACGTAGACGTAGTCGGCGTCGTTTTCCGGCTTGAGCTCGGCGGGCCAGCTGTCATCCCAAGCCTCGGAAAGCCCCACGACCTTATCGTAGGCCGCGCCCACCTTCTCCTGGGTGTCGAAGCGCACGTCGATGGTGTTGGAGGAGCGCGTCAGCACGTTGCCCTTATAGGTCACGACCTGCGCCGTGGCGTAGAACTCGTTTTTCACGTCCCCGGACTCGTAGTGGTCGAGATTGCCGTCTATCTCATGCGGCTTGAGGTTTTTGACCGAGAACTCCACGAACACGCTCGTGGCGGCGGAGAGCTTGCGCACGTTGGTGACCACGATGTAGTCGCCCATGTCGGTGTAGGCGAAGATGGCGTTGCTGTCGGGCGCCTCGGGCACGCCGAGCGTCATAGTGCCGATGTTGGCGCCATCACGGTCCTTGACCACGTGCTTGGGCACGGTGAACTGGATGTCGCCCACGTTGTAGTCGTGCTGGCCCGAGAACGAGGCGGAAAGGCGCATGCGGATGATCTGCGCGTCGTCATTCCCGGGCGTCACCGTCAAGGTGGGGTCGTTGGAACCCTCCGGCGTGGACTTGGTGATCCACGAGACCTTGACCTGGCCGATGCTCGTACCGTCGCCCTCGGGGTTATCGTCCTTGCCCTCGGCCTTGGGCTCCCCGGCCGGATCGTCCACGAGCGCGTTCAGCTGCTCGCGGGTGAGCTCGGGGGCGTCGATCATCTCGGCGTCCTTGAGGTCGTCCTGCGTCAAGGGCTCATCGCTATCGGAGCCCACCACGGCGGCGGTCCCATCGCCGTGGTGGTTCTCATCGGTGGCATCCTGCTCCCACTGCGCGTACAGCGTGAGGTAGTTGTCGCGCTCGCAGTCGGACGCGTCGAGGCGCTCGTCGTCGGCGATCTTGCCGTCCCCGTTCTCGTCCCAAGAGAAGGTGAGGTTGTCGAGCTCGGTCTCGGCGGGGATGAACACCGCCCGCATGGAGACCTTGCCGTCGCCGTCCTTGAGGTCCTCACCCGTGGCGGTGGTGGACCAACCCGTAAAGGTGTAGCCCTCGCGCTCGAACGCGTTGGCGGCCACCTTCACGGTGGCGCCGCCGTCGGAGCCATAGACTGTGGGATCCATGGACCCGGCGGTGGCGCCGTTGCCATCGTAGGTGAGGGCGTGCGATGCCAGTTCGCCCCCGGCGGCATCCGCGCCGGTATCCTGCTGGGCCGCGACCGTGGCCTCGGCGGCCTGGGCAAGCAGCTGGTTAGGGATGCCCGAGGTGAGCATCAGGCAGGTCATGAGCACAACGCCCGTTTTGCGCGCAAAGGCCCTGATCTTGCTTTTCATCGCACGTCTCCTCACTGAGCGGTCGCCCGGCGAAGGGAGTGGGACGCTCCCTCCGCCGGCTCTCGGCCGCGCCTACATCCCGCTCTACTCGGCGGCGTTCCCGCGCTTACGCACCATGGCCACGGCGGAAACCGCGATCAGCAGGCCGCCCACGGCAATTCCCGCGACGATGCCCGCCTGACCGGTCAACGGCAGGTCGGGACCGTCGACGTTCACGATCTTCACGTCGATGGTCGCGGTGTTGTTGCCATCAACGGTGAAGGTGGCGGCGTTCGAGGGGTCCTCGCCCTCCGTCGGCGTGATGGAGTCGATGGTCTCGCCGTCGGTGTTCTTATTGGCGTTGATGGTGAACTTGATGGGGGCGATACCCTTCTTGCCCTGGGGCACCTTGGTCTCGGTAAGCGTGTACTGCTTGCCGGAGTCCAGGCCCGTGAAGCTGAAGGTACCGGTATCGCCGGCGGTGATGTCCTTGCCCACCGTGTTGCCCTCGGCATCGGTCAGGGTGAACTCGGCACCCTTCAGGGCATCGCCCTTGTCGTCGACCTTCTTGATCTCCAGGTTGTAGCTGTAGAGCTTGGTCTTGTCATCGGGGGTGGTGTCGGTGCTGTCCTCGCCGCCGGTGTACGGGTCGTTGGAAAACTCGATGTGCACCGTGTTGACCTGCGGGTCATCGAGCTTCGAGTAGTTCGCGTACAGCGCGTCGATATCGTGCTGGTCGTACACGGGGCTGTAGGTGAGGACCACTTTGGCGCTCGCCATGTCAGCGCCCGTGATACCCGCCTCCTTCAGGACGGCCTTGAGGTCGGCCACAGCCCACATGGCGACGGAGTTTTCGCTCGTGCCCGAAGCCACGCTCGCGGTGAACTTGTCCGTCACGTCCACGGCGGTGGTCACCTTAGCGGAAGAGACCTTGATCGCGGCCTTCCAAGAGCCGCCGTTCTGGATCTCCTCTGCCGCAACGTCGACGCCCTTGGGCATGGTATCGACCAGCTTGTACTGGTAGGTGTCGAAGTCGGAGATGTTGCTGGAGACGGTGCCCGTGATGGTGTAGGTGGGCGCGGTAATGACCGGAAGGGTAGCGCCGTTGCCCGTGACCAGGCCCGCGTCGGGGTCGTTGATCGTCTTGTCGACCGTGGGCGTGGTGCCCTTGAGGGTCGCGGTGGCGCCCTCGCCGGTCACCGGCAGCAGCATGGCCGAGGTCTTGGCGCCCTTGGGCGTCTCGCCTGCCGCGATAAGGTAGTAGCCCTGCTCCACGTTATCGAACGTGAGCGTTCCGTCCGCGGCGCTGGCCGTCTTGGTCGCCGTCACCTGCGTATCCGTGAGCTTCTTGACGAGCTTGTTCGCGACGGACTGCAGGCCCTTGCTGTTCGAAAGTTTGATGAGGGCATCGGTCACGGAGTTCGCCAGCGCCGTATCGCCATGGGTCGTATCGAGTTTCTTGCCGGCGGCCTCAAGCACGGCGACCAAGGCGTCCTTGGTCCCATCCACCAGCTTGGCGTCCGAAATCTGAAGCTTTCCGTCGGCATCCTTGGTGAAGGTGCCGTTGATGAGCTTGTAGGCGTTGTAGCTACCCGTGATGGCCTGGTTCACGGTGATGGTCGCGGCGCTCGCCTGCATCGTCGGCGCAGCCACGCCGCCGAGCGCGATCGCCGCGGCGAGCCCCGCCGTGATGGCGAGCCGTGCCCTACCTCCGCGCGCTCCGTTGTTGATCATGATCGCTCCTTTCCACATTTCATGCTCCATGGTCTTTCTTGCTATGCGATGCAACCCTTCCGTGCCGTGCGCGGTGCGCGGCGCGTGTGGGAGGACATCCTTGGTTGCGCTTGGCGCGGCGGCGCCACAGGGCGCCCGCGGCCAGGGCGACCGCCACCGCAAGGCCGGCCAAGGCGGGCCATACGCGGCGGCTTGAGAGAACGGCAGCCGGCGACGGCGCCTCGTCGAGGAATCCCTTGGGGGCCTTGGTGCGCTTGGCGTGCACCAGCAGTCGATGGTCGTTCACGCCATAGGGGGTGCAGGTCACCAGGGTGCACAGGTCCTCGCCGTCGCGGATGGAGATGCTGTCCAGCTCGTCGGGCCATACCACCTCGCTACCCGTGACCTTGTAGCAATACACATCGCCCATGATCACCACGCCGAACACGTCGCCGGGCTCCAGCAGGCGGATGTCGTCGAACGCCGCCTTGGCCGCCATGCCCGAGTGCGCCGAGAGCACCGCGTGGGTGGTCGTTCCGCCCACGGGCAGGCTCGATCCCTCCACGTGCCCCACGCCGGCCGACAGCACCTCCTCGGAGGTGCCGTGAAACACGGGCATCTTGAGGCCGATCTTGGGAATCACGACGTAGCCGAAGGCGGTGTCGTGGCCGTCGGCGGAAAGCTGCTGATCGTAGGGCCACACCTCGTCGGACGACATGTCCTCGGGCGTGAGCCCCGCGAGCTTGCGGTTGTAGGCGCGCGCCTGGGCCAGGATCTCGTCCTTCTTTGAGGTATCGACCTGCGCCGCGGCGGTATCGATCTGGCTTACCACCTGCGCGCGCTTCCAGGCATCGATGCCCTCGCTCACGGGAAAGTACAGCACGATGGCAAGGCCCAGCAGCAGGCCCACCAGGGGCGCCTTGTCGAGCAGGCGCGCCCCGATGCCCTGCGGGCCTTGCCGCCGCGCGGGCCGTCTATGTTTGGCCCCGTTCATCGTCCTTCATCACCCTTGCGACGGGTCGCGGCCGCGATAAGGAACGTGCCGAGCACGGCGATGCACCCCACGGCCGCCAGGTTGACGAGGTCGCCGGTGTGCGGCAGGAAGGACCACGGCGTGGCCGGGCTGTTGGACACATCGACCCGAACGGTACCGGCGCCGGTGTCCACGGCGGACACCGCGACCGAGGACGAGTCGCTCGCCGCGCCCAGGCGCACGCCGTCCTGGTCTAGCTCGGAGGTGATGGCGATCTTGATCGGAGCGGCGAGCTTTGCGTAGCCCGCGGGCGCCGAGGTCTCGGTGAGCTCGTAGGTGCCGGCGTCGATGCACGGGATGGCGGCGATGCCGTCCTTGCCCGTCACGAACTCGTACGGCTCGTTCACGGGCTGGCCCTGGGCGCCCACATAGGAGCCGTCGACGCCCTTGAGCGTGAAGCGCGCGCCCTCCAAGTGCGTGCCGGCGTTGTTCGCTGCCACCTTGTTGACGTCGAGCTCCCAGGTGAGCAGGCGGGCGCGGCTCTCGGGCGTGCGGCCCAGCTCGTCGGTCTTGGGATCCTTGGTGAACTCGAGGGACACGTAGTTATCGGCCGGCTTGGCGGTGCCGGGCGTGGCCGCCCCGGGAATCAGGCGCGCCCGGTAGGTGAGCACCACGGAGCAACCGCCGGAGGCCTGGGGAGCGATGGCCTTGAGGTTCGCCGCCGACACGGTCAGGCGGTTGTCGGCATACGTGACCGCGAAGCCCTTGGTGAGGTCGGCGAGGGAGGAGCCATCCTTGCCCAGCAGCTCCACGCGCACGCTCGAGGTATCGAGGTCAAGCGCCGGGTCCAGCTGGTCGAAGAAGGCGTAACGGTAGGTCTCGAACTTATCCAGGGCGGTGGGCAGCGTACCCGTGACCTTGTAGGGGACCCAGACGTTGGCCTGGGCGTCGGCCACCTTTTGCCAGGCGACCTCGCCATCTACCGAGACCTCTCCCACGAGCTTATCGACGGTGGGCGTCTCGATCTTTTCCTCGACGGGCTTGGAGGTTTCCGACGCGCTGGCGTGGGCGCTGGGGGCCAGGAAGCTCCCCATCACCAACAGCGCTGCTGCTGCAAGCGTGGCCCCATACCTCTTGACCACCGAGCCGTTCATGCTGCCTCCCCCGCCGCATCCGTTCCGCTCCCCATAGACGCAAAAGCCCAAGCACCCAAATGCCCGATTTCCTGCGTATCGATATGCTTTTTTATTTAATCATATATGCAGCTTTTCTTAATATTTTATAAGTTATATGACTTATTGGTTATATAATTTATTAGCTATACATGCGCTATTTATCCGGCGTTTCGAACGAGATGGAGAGCGTGAGGCCCAAGCCCGCGGCGATGCGCTCAAGCGAGTTGACCGTGGGGCTCGCCAGGCCGTGCTCCAGACGGCTGAGCGTGGGCTGCTGGATGCCCGTGCGCGCAGCGAGCTCGGCCTGGGACACATGGGCGGCCCGACGTGCACGCGCGATGGCGCCGCCGATGTCCAGGCTGCTGCATTCGGTGCCGCCCAGCACGGGGATCTCCCTGGTTTCAGTCGGGCCCTTCCGCCGCGGACTCATACGGCAAGGGGGACGCGGGCGGATAGGATCCGGTTGCTTTGCTCAGCTAGATGGCTGGTATGGGGGCAAACACGGGGGTCATTATTATGACCACCCCCCCCCATCGCATATTTTCGTTGCGGGCCAACCGGGCGGGGTAAGGGAGCTGGGCGTTTTCCACATAGGACGAACGCGAGAACCGTGCCGCGCATCGCATAGCAGATCGCCCCTTTTCCTTCTCCATCCCCATTTCTCCTTCCATAGTGTAGCACTCGCGCCAGCAAGAAGCCGGCCTCGCGAGGAGACCGGCTTTGCGCGCGGATATGGGATCGAGACGGCGAGACGGGCCTTAGTCCACGGCCTCGGCGAGCTTCTCGGCTCGGTCGGCGGCGGCCAGGGCGTCGATCACGTTGGCCAGCTGGTCGCCCAGCAG
>Cebus_capucinus_imitator_PRJNA485217_SSR049__coassemble_1619_pt1 | contig 12745 bp, 6 predicted proteins | sample Cebus_capucinus_imitator_PRJNA485217_SSR049__metabat2_high_PE_001 | metagenome-assembled genome bin Cebus_capucinus_imitator_PRJNA485217_SSR049
CCATCACGGTGCCGGTGAACAGGTTCACGTCCTGCAGCACCACGCCCAGCGAGCGGCGCAGATCGGACTTGCGGATCTTGTTGACGTTGATGCCGTCGTAGCGGATCTTGCCGTCGGCGATATCGTAGAAGCGGTTGATCAGGTTGGTGATCGTCGTCTTGCCGGCACCGGTGGCGCCCACGAAGGCCACCTTCTGGCCCGGCTTGGCGTACACGGACACGTCGTGCAGCACGGTGTGGCCCTCGCGATAGCCGAAGTCCACGTGTTCCATGCGCACGTCGCCGCGCAACGGCACGTAGTCCACGGAGCCGTCGGCCTGGTGCACGTGCTTCCAGGCCCACAGGCCGGTGCGCTCCTCGCTCTCCACCAGCTCGTTGCCGCGCACGGCCATGTTGACCAGGGTCACGTAGCCATGGTCCTCCTCGGGCTCCTCGTCGAGCAGCTCGAAGATGCGCGCCGCGCCGGCAAGGCCCATCACCACGAAGTTGATCTGGTTGGAGACCTGGCCGATCTGGGCGGCGAACTGCTTGGTCATGTTGAGGAACGGCACGGCCACGGCGACGGTGAGCGGCAGCCCCGAGACTGAGAAGTTGGGCGCACCCAGGCTGATGAGCGTGCCGGCGGCGATGGCCACGACCACGTACAGCAGGTTGCCCATGTTCATGAGGATGGGCATCAGCGTGTTGGCGTAGCTGTTGGCCGTGCGGGCGGCGTCCTCCCATTCGCGGTTGATGCGATCGAAGTCCTCCTCGGCCTGGGCTTCATGGCAAAAGACCTTCACGACCTTCTCGCCGGCCATGGCCTCCTCCACGTGCCCCTCCAGCGCGGCCACGGCCTTCTGCTGGCGCAGGAAGTTCTTGGCGGAACGGCCGCCCAGGAACTGCGCGGACCACGCCATCACGAGCGCGCCCACGATCACCACGAGGGCCATGGGGATGCTGTAGTAGAACATGGTGCACATCACGGAGAGCAGGATGAGCGAGGTCAGCACGAGCTGCGGCAGGGACTGCGAGATCATCTGGCGCATGGCGTCGATGTCGTTGGTGTAATAGCTCATCACGTCGCCGTGCAGGTGCGTGTCGAAGTAGCGAATCGGCAGGTCCTGCATGTGGTCGAACATGGCCACGCGGAACTTCTTGAGGGAGCCCTGCGTGATGACGGCCATGGCCTGGTTCCAGAAGGCGTTGCAGATGATGCCCACCACGTAGAAGCAGGCGAGCATGACCACGTTGGAGATGATCTGCCCGGCCACCGGGTCCCACTCGCCCGTGGTCCAGTTGTCCTGCACCACGGCCAGCACGCGCTCCATGAACACGTTGGGGATGGCCTGGACAATGCCGTTCACCACGATGCACGCGATCACGGCGGGCAGCAGGCGCGGGTAGAACCCGAACAGCATCTTGAGGACGCGCAGGGCGGTCTTGCCCATGTTGCGCTTCCTGGGCGCGGCGTTGCTGCTAGGCATCGGCGTTCGCCTCCTTTCCGGCAGCGGCGTCTTCGGTGGCGGGGGCCTCCACGTCGATCTGCTTCTCGTCGTGGCTCTGCTTGTTCTGCGACATGTACACCTCGCGGTAGATGTCGCTGCGACGCAGCAGCTCCTCGTGCGTGCCGATGGCCGAGATGCGGCCGCCGTCCATCACGATGATGCGGTCGGCGTCCTCCACGGAGCCGGTGCGCTGCGCGATGATGATCTTGGTGGTCTCGGGCAGGTAGCTCTTGAGGCCCTCGCGGATCAGCTTGTCCGTCTTGGTGTCCACCGCGGAGGTGGAGTCATCCAGGATCAAGATCTTGGGATGCTTGAGCAGCGCGCGGGCGATGCACAGGCGCTGCTTCTGGCCGCCGGACACGTTGGCGCCACCCTGCTCGATCATGTGGTCGTACTTGTCGGCGAAGCCCTGGATGAACTCGTCGGCCTGGGCGAGCTTGGCCGCCTCGACGACCTCCTCGTCGGTGGCCGAGGCGTCGCCCCAGCGCAGGTTCTCGGCGATGGTGCCTTTGAACAGCACGTTCTTCTGCAGCACCATGGCCACGCCGTTGCGCAGGGTGTCCAGGTCGTAGTCGCGCACGTCCACGCCTCCCACGAGCACCGAGCCGCGGGTCACGTCGTACAGGCGCGGCACGAGCTGCACCAAGCTGGACTTGGAGCTGCCGGTGGAGCCGATGATGCCGATGGTCTCGCCGCTCTCGATGTGCAGGTCGATGTCGGAAAGCGCCGCCTCGCGGTCGTGCGCGCCAGCGTAGGCGAAAGTCACGCCGTTGAAGTCGATGCTTCCGTCGGCGATCTCGCGCACCGGGTCGGCCGGGTTCTTGATCTCGGACTCGCAGGTGAGCACCTCGCAGATGCGCTCGGCGCCCTCCTCGGCGATGGTGCACAGGGCGAAGACCATGGAGATCATCATGAGACTCATGAGGATCTGGATGCCGTAGGAGATAAGGCTGGAGAACTGGCCCACGTCGATGAGCTCGCCCTTGGTGGAGATGATGGCGTAGGAACCCATGCCGATCACGAAGGTCATGACGCAGTACATGCAGAAGTTCATGATCGGGCCGTTGAGCGCCAGGATGCGCTCGGCGCGCGTGAACTCGCGGGCCACCTCGTCGGCAGCGCCCTCGAACTTCCCCTTCTCGTAGCTCTCGCGCACGTAGCTCTTGACCACGCGGATGCCGGAGAGGTTCTCCTCGGCGGACTCGTTCAGCGCGTCGTACTTGTGGAAGATGCGCTTGAAGATGGGGTGCACGATCTTGATGATCGCGATCAGCGCGATGGCCAGCACCGGGATCACGGCCAGGAAGATGAAGGACAGCCAGCCGCCCATGATGTAGGCCATGGTGAAGGCGAAGATCAGCAGCAGCGGGCAGCGGATGGCCGTGCGGATGATCTGCATGTAGGCCATCTGGACGTTCTGGACGTCCGTGGTGAGGCGCGTCACCAGCGAGCTGTTGGAGAAGCGGTCGATGGTGGCGAAGTCGAAGCCCTGGATGGCATGGAACATGTCGCGGCGCAGGTTGCGCGAGAAGCCCACGGAGGCCTTGGCGCAGGTGAGGCCGGCTGCGGCGCCGAAGGCGAGTGAGATCAGGGCCATGAGCGCAAGGCCGCCGCCGTAGGCGAGCAGAACGTTCAGGGGGGCGCCGTTCTTCACCTGGGTGATGAGCGACGCGGTGCCAAACGGAATCATGACCTCGAACAGCACCTCGCCGGTCACGAGCAGCGGGGTCGCGATGGCGGCGCCCTTGTACTCGCGGATGGACTTGGCGAGCGTCTTAATCATCCAGTTCCTCCCAACAGGTTTTGATCTTATCCAGCATGCCGACGAGCTGCTCCTGCTCGTCAGGCGTGAGGTTGGCGAACGCCCGAGCGCGGAACACCGTGCGCGCCGCCTGGTCCTCGGCGGCGCGGGCGCGCCCCTCGTCCGTGAGGCTCACGGTGAGCACGCGGCGATCGCGCTCGCTACGGGCGCGCACGATGAGCCCGCCGGCCTCCAACTTGGAGAGCACCTCTGAAAGCGACCCGGGACGCAGGTCAAAGCGCATACCGAGCTCCTGCTGCGTCATCTGGCCGCCGTGCTTGGCGAGCAGGCACAGGATGGGCGCCTTGCCGGAGCGTCCGCCGCCATGGAAATGCATGTAGTGGCCGCACCAGCTGAGCTGCTCGAGCAGCCTGCGGGCGCGCGCCTCCTCAGGCGTGTCCGCCGGGGCGGCAAGGTCCTCTTTGATAAGCAACGCTTCCCTCCTCCTTTCCTTGACGTGACTCGTTTTTGACCGAGCCAGTATAGTAAGGTACCGAAGCATGGTCAAGATGAGGTACCTAATTAACTTTTGGGAAATATCGTGTACCGGGCAGGGCACAGGGCGGGCGGCACGCGGGCGAGCGGGGATGCGCGACCCGATGGTCCCGGAGATCGTTTTTTCGCCGTGAGCCCTATGGGGCATATCTGCCAGTTCGCACCTTTGAACTGATGATGACCGCCATGAACTCCGGCGGGCGAACGCGCGCCCTCGGGTTCCCGCAAAGCTTCTCCCGCAGCCTTTCCAGGTTAGCCGCCCCCTCATCGACTTTTGCCTCGCTGGCCTTTATCTCAAACGCCGCCCAGCGCCCATCCGCCAGCTCGATGACGGTATCCACCTCAAGCCCGGAATCATCGCGGTAGTAGCGCACCGGAACATCCGCCGCGCACTCCATCGCCTCGGCGCACACAAGTAAGTCGCGCATGCACAAGTTCTCGAATACCAAACCAAATGTCTGCCAATCCCCAAGCAGCGCCGCCGGAGACATACCCAGCGCCGCGACGGCCAGGGAGGGATCGGCAAGATACCGCTTGGGCTTGGTAGCTACGCGCTTGGGAGAGCGGGCGGGGGGCGCCCAACCTGGTAACTCATCCAAAATGTACATGTTGCGCAACAGCTCCAGATATGCCGCGATCGTCGGCTCGCTCACGCCGCCGTCTGCTGCGGCGGTATCCGACATATCTCGCGAGAGCGTCTTGTACGTTGCCGCTTGGCCAAGGTTCCGTGCGAGGGAAAAAGTAGACGACGTGCGACCAGCCTCCCCTCCGCCCCCTTCTTTGCTTGGGCATCCTAATAGCTTTTAGATTTTCCGAATCACTGCCTTTATATTTTCCGAATGTATCATTTTCGATTTTCCGAATTGCACGTGCTACTCAGCCGACACGTCCCATAGCGTTTTCGGCATCGGGAGCTCATCTCGCTGCTGGGCGATCCGGCTATCCCCCCGCGGTTGACGAGCAGTTGCAGCAACTCGACAGCCTCGGCGGGTGCGACGATGGCGTGAATACGTTGTTCCGCGCGGCTCCAATGGATGTGGCAGACGTTGACGATAAGCGCGCGAAGGGACTCCTTGGAGAAGTCGCGCGCGAGCACGTTGGGCAGGTAGTTACCCTCGAAGTGGTTGACCTTGTTCTAAGCCGCCAAACCGTTCGCCGCCCCAAATCGACCGTTTACGGTCGTCATCCTGTCTCTTTTGGGATAATGGAGCCGCATTCATCTGACAGAAGAGGTTCCCATGACGCATCGTCGCACCCGCACGTCCGCGCACGACCCGGCCGCGCCCGTATTCGAGTTCTTCGCGAGCTGCCCCGAGGGCTTCGAGGCCGCACTCGCCCGCGAGCTGCGCGCCATCGGCGCCTGGCGCGTCCGCCCGCTCAAGGGCCGCGTGGCCTTTGCCGGCGGCGCCATCGACGGCGAGCGCGCCTGCCTGTGGAGCCGCCTGGCGAGCCGCGTCACCGTGGTGCTCGCGCGCTTCGACGCGCTCTACGCCGAGGAGCTCTACGAGGGCGTCTACGCCATGCCCTGGGAACGCATCCTGCGCCGCGGGGCCACCATCGCCGTGACCGCGCGCGGCACCACCCCCGAGCTGCGCAACACGCACTTCACCGCGCTCAAGGCCAAAGACGCCCTCTGCGACCGCCTGGCCGACGAGACGGGCGCCCGCGCCGACGTGGACCTCGACCGCCCCGACGCGCGCATCTCCGTGGCCCTGCGCGGCGAGCGCGTAACCGTCTCGCTGGACCTCTCCGGCGAGCCGCTCTTCCGCCGCATGCCGCGCATGGCCACCAAGCCCGGCGCGACGGCGCACTTCCTGCGCCCGGACTACGCCGCGCTGCTTCTGGAGGAGGCCGGCTGGGGCGAGGCATGCCGCGAGCTCGCGAAGACGCGCGCTGAGGGCGACGGGGTCGGCGCGGGGGAGGCGGCCCCGGGCATGCGCGCCGTGCTCGCGGACCCCGTCCTCGCCGGCGGCGGCGTGACCGTGGAGGCCGCGCACATGCTGGCCGACGAGGCCCCGGGGCTCACCCGCCGCCACTGGGGGTTCGAGGCGTGGCTCGAGCACGACGCCGCCGCGTGGGGCGAGGCCGTGGCCGAAGCGGAGCGCCGCGCGCAAGCGGCCGAGGACCGTCCCCTGGGCAGCATCGTGGCCTGCGACGCGGACCCGCGTGCCGCGGCCTTCGGCGAGCGCGTGATCGCCAGCACGGGCCTCTCCCCCTTCGTCACCACGGCGCCGGCAGAGGCCGGGACGCTGGCCGCGGCGGTGGGGGCCGCACTCGCTAAGGCGGGCGCCTCGGGCGAGGCCGGCACCCGCGCCTTCATCGTGGCGGACGCCGGAGAGCTCTCCTTTACCGGCATGCAGGCGTATCTGGGCATCTTTAACCAGGTCAGGCGCCTGCCCGCCCTGGCCGGCTCCGCCGTGGCCGCGCTCGACCGCACGGGCCTCATGGCCCGCGCCATGGCCTGCCCGCCCGCGTCGAGCATCGCCGTGCGCCCGGGCAACGAGGAGGCCCGCATCCTCGCCTGGCCCGCCGGGGCGCAGGCGGTCGAGGGCGCCGCGGCGGGCGCCAACCGCTCCCCCAAGGCAGCCCGCGACACCGCCGCCCGCCGCGGCTCCGGGGCCGCAGACGAGGTCAAGCCGGCCGCGCGCGTGGACGTGGGACAGGGCAAGCCCGTACCCGTCCTCATGCCCGAGGCCGAGCAGTTCGCCAACCGTCTCAAGAAGAACGCCCGCCGCCTGCGCAAGTGGTCGCGGCGCGCGGGCGTGACCTGCTACCGCGTCTACGACGCCGACCTGCCCGACTACGCCGCCGCCATCGACCTGTACGAGGGCGCCGAGGCCACGCCCGGCCGATGGCTCGTGGTGGCCGAGTACGCCGCGCCCAAGACCGTGGACCCCGAGCTCGCGCAGGCGCGCCTGCTCGACATGCTGGCCCTGGCCCCGCGCATCCTTGACGTGGAGCCCGAGCACGTCTTTGCCCGCGCCCGCACCCACTCGCGCGGCGGCTCGCAATACGGCCGACGCGAGGGGGCGAGCGCGGTCAACTCCAACCCGCTCATTCGCGAAGGCGGCCTCACCTTCGAGGTCAACTTCAACGATTACCTGGACACCGGTATCTTCCTGGACCACCGCGTGACGCGCGGCATGGTGCGCGACTTGGTGCGCGAGCGTCCCGGCTGCCGCTTCCTCAACCTCTTCGCCTACACGGGCACGGCCACCTGCTACGCCGCGGACGGCGGCGCGGCCGAGACGGTGACGGTGGACCTCTCCAACACCTATCTGGACTGGGCGGAGCGCAACATGGCGCTCAACGGGCACTCCGGCGGCGCGCATCACTTCGTGCGCGACGACGTGATGCGCTGGATCTCTGACCAGCGCCGCACGGGCAACCGCTGGGACCTCATCTTCTGCGATCCGCCCACCTTCTCGAACTCGACCAAGATGGGCCAGCGCACCTGGGACGTGCAGCGTGACCACGTCGAGCTCCTCACGGGCGTGGCGGCGCTGCTGGCCCCCGGCGGCGAGGCCGTCTTCAGCTGCAACCTGCGCGGCTTCCGCCCCGACCTGGCGGCGCTGGCCGAGGCGGGCGTGGACCTCACGGACATCACGGCCCAGACCATCCCCGAGGACTTTTCCCGCAACAAGAAGATCCACCACTGCTACCGAGTCCGTCGAGCCTAACGCAGCCCATAAAAGATGGCAAAGGGCCCCCTCTATCGTCCCGCGCGCAGTTCCGCTCATAGCGACTGCTTGAGCACGGGATGATAGAGGGGGCCCTTCGAGCAACCTTTCGAGCGCCCGAGTTATGGCCGGGCGTCGGGCTCGATACGGGTCAGCTTGTTCACGGACTTGAACTTGGTGAACAGCGGAACGTACTCGTAGATCACGTTGGAGTTCTCCAGGCCGTACCAGCGCACCGGCGAGCCGGCGGCGCGGCGGATCGCGTACTTGATGGCGATGGCCGTGCGGTCGCGCGTGTCCACGTCGCTCTCCGGCGCCAGGGTCTTGCGCACCATCACGAACTTGAACGAGCCGATGATGCCCGGCTTCTTGTAGATCGAGTAGTCGTGCACCTGCGCGGGCAACTCGCCGCTCGCGGACAGGTCGGACACGATCTGGCGCAGGTAGGCGTTCACGCGCTGGTTGATCTTGTAGCCCAGGTACAGATGCACGCGGAACACGTAATCGGTGCCGAAGTTCTCCACCGAGTAGGCGTAGGTCCCCGGCTCGTCCATGACCTCGATGTTGATGAACCAGTACGCCTGGGCGCGCTTGGGGTGCTTGTCCAGGATCGAATAGAGGATGTCGCGGTCAAGGTAGTCGGTGTTCTTGGAGTTGGTGAGGTAGATGAGGTTGTCGGCCACCATGTCGTAGGCCTCGTCGCGGCGCAGGCGGTCGAGCTGGTCCAGGTAGCTTCGCACCGGCAGCAGCGTGGCCTGGCGGCGCTCCACACCCGAGCCGTAGTACCAGCTCACCATGATGCCCAGGATAAGCCCGGCCACGATCACCACGAAGTAGCCGCCGTGGAAGAACTTGGTGAGGGAGGACAGCATGAAGCAGCCCTCGAGCGCCAGGAAGAACAGGAAGAACACCCACGGCGCCACCTTGAGCTTGCGCACGCGGTTGAGGTAGATGGACAGCAGCAGCGTGTCGCAGAGCATGGCCGCCGTGATGGCCAAGCCGTAGGCGTTCTCCATGTTGGCCGAGGTCCGGAACAGCAGCACCACGAAGACGCAGCCCACCCACAGCACGTTGTTCACCATGGGGATGTACACCTGGCCCTTGGTCTCGGCCGGGTAGAAGCCCTGCATGTGCGGCATGAGGTCCAGACGGCTGGCCTCGGACACCAGTGAGAAGGAGCTGGTGATGAGCGCCTGGGAGGCGATGATGGCCGCACCGGTGGAGAGCGCCACGGCGAAGGGGCGCACCATGCCGGGAAGCATCTGGAAGAACGGGTTGATGTCCGTGATGGCGGCGAGCTCGGGGTTATGCGCGTTGGCGAGCAGCCACGCGCCCTGGCCCAGGTAGTTGCAGATGAGGCAGACCTTCACGAACGGCCAGGTACCGTAGATGTTGCCGCGGCCCACGTGGCCCATGTCGGAGTAGAGGGCCTCGGCACCCGTGGTGGCCAGAAAGCAGCTGCCCAAGATCATGAAGCCGGCATGGTTGTGCGGGCTCACGAGGAACGCGATGCCGCGCAGCGGGTCGAAGGCGCGCAGCACGGTGAGGTCCTGGGTGAGGTTGACGATGCCGCAGACGCCCAAAAAGCAGAACCACAACGTCATGACCGGCCCAAAGACCTTGCCGATCTTGGAGGTGCCGGCATGCTGCACCGCGAACAGGATGCAGATGATGGCGAGCGTGATGACGATGACCTTGGTCTGATCGTCCCCGATGAGCGCGTACACGGCGGGAATGGTCCGCAGGCCCTCCACCGCGGTGGTGATGGTCACCGCCGGGGTGAGGATGCCGTCGGCCAAGAGCGCCGCGCCGCCGAGCATGGCGGGCACGATGAGCCATTTGCCGATGCGGCGCACGATGCTGTACAGGGCGAAGACGCCGCCCTCGCCGTGGTTGTCGGCGCGCAGCGCGATGATCACGTACTTGAGCGTGGTGAGCAGCGTGATGGTCCAGATCACGAGAGAGAGCGAGCCGAGCACGAGTTCCTCGTTGACCGTGCCGATGCCGCCGTTGCCCGCGATGATGGCCTTGGTGACGTACATGGGGCTGGTACCGATATCGCCGTAGACCACGCCCAGCGCCACGAGCATGGCCCCCAGGCTCACCGGGATGGTATGTGAATCGGTCCGGGCGGTCTTACCAGCGGTTTTTTCGGCCATTGCAGGCAATCTCCTTCATGCGGCCAATAGTTGCACGGGAGATTATAGCCATTCGGCCACCAGCCTGCACCCGCCCGGCACCGCGCGGTGTGCCAAATGTCATGGCACGCCGCGGAAGGCTCCTCCCGCGGCGCGTCGCGCTACTTGATCTTGGTGGTTCCCGGCGCCAAATTGGGGTCCGTCTCGTTGGCTGCCCCCTGCAGCGCCTTGGTGAAGATGTCCTTGCCGTCACCGAACAGCTTGTAGTACTGCATGGTCTGCAGATCCTGCCGCGCCCGACGCGTATCGGCATCGGTGGAATCGTCCACGGCGGCACTCGAGAGGTACCACCGTAGGTCCCTGTCCTCGAAGCCCGTGGCGTTGATGGCCGGCATCACCGCGCGCAGGGACTGCTGGGCCTTCTGGTAGTCGGTGAGCGGCGCGCCGATCAGGTCCATCAGCTCCGAGGCCAGGTAGTTGGTGGAGATGTCGTCCACGTCGCTGCCCTGGTTGCGACCGGCCACGTCGTAGTTCGCCCAGATGATGTAGTTCGTCTGCCACAGGCGCTCGGCGTGCGTCGCGGCGTCCTCGTCGGTGAACCACTGCGTGTTGTAGCGATCGGGGAAGAACGGCTGGTGGTCGCCGAAGAACACCACCACCACCTTGCGGTCCAGCTGGCGCAGCGCGTTGATGAAGTACTGGAGCGCCTCATCGGACTGGTGGATGAGCGAGAGGTACTCGTTCACCTCGGGGTCGCTGATGCCGTCGATGTAGTACTGCTCCTGCAACTCGGCCGGCAGCAACCCCGTGTCGTAGCCGGAATGGTTCTGCATCGTCACGTCGAAGATGAACTGCGGATCCTCGTTCTCCTCCAGCAGCTGCAGGATCTTGTCGTAGGTGGCCTGGTCGGTCACCATGCCGCGCAGGCGATCGGCGTCCTGGAAGTCGTCGATGGAGAGGAACTGGTCGAAGCCGAACTGGCCGTACACGTTCTCGCGGTTCCAGTTGGTGGCATGGTTGGGGTGCATGGCCGTGGTGGTGTAGCCGAGCGACTTGAACTGCGCCGCCAGGTTCTCCGTCTCGGACACGTCGTAGATGGTGTAGGGGTACACGCCTGAGCCCAGGTAGGCCATGGAGTTGCCGGTGAGGAACTCGAACTCGGTGTTGGCCGTGCCGCCGCCGTAGGCGCTCACGTAGAGCGTGCCGCGCTGCAGGCAGTCAGAGAGGCTCTTGAAGAACTGCGGCCCCTGGTAGTTGGCATGCAGGTTCTGGTAGATGGAGAGGTCGGAGAAGGTCTCGTTCATGATGGCGATGACCGTGGGCTTCTCCTCGTCGAACTGGGCGCTCGCCTGCGAGCGGGCCTCGCTCGCGCCCTCGGATGCGTCGTAGTCTGCGGCGTACTCGTCCATGAGCTTCTGAGCGGACGCCTCGCTGTAGTCCTGCGGCTTGCGCGGGATGATCGTCTGGGCAGAGGAGATAAAGCAGGGAAGGAACCCCTCGCGGTAGTAGCTCTCCAACGGACGCCAGGTGTAGACCTGCACGTACAGGGTGTTGTAGTAGTCGATGAGCGTCACGTGGGCGGTGAGGCCGGCCAAGCACGCCAGGCCCACGAGCAGGTTCACCATGCGGCGACCGCGCACCGTGGCGTCGCCGGGCCGGACCTCGGGCCGCCAGATGACCGAGAGCTGGCAAAGCATGAGGGAGACGGCGGCGAAGGCCATACCGTACAGGCAGAACTCGCCCAAGCGGTACACGTAGCCCGAAGACACGGCCATGGCCGTGCCCAGCGCGGACAGGTCGCCGGGCTGGATGGGCATGGACTTGAAGGTGATCACGAAGTACTCGGCGATGCCCAAGATGTGCAGCAGGACCGCCAGCACGGCCGGGGCGGCGCCGCGGCGCTGGGAGATGAAGTGCAGCGCGAGCATGGGCAAAAGCACGATGAACCACTCGAGCAGAAGGCACAGCGGGTACATCCACGTGAGGTCGTGGTTGGAGGGGATCTCCAGGCCCAGCACGGCGAAGGCGCTGGCGGCCACGATGGCGAGCGTGCCGGCGACGAGGGGCCGCACCGGCTTGCCGCGGCGCGGCGTCTTGAGGGCCAGCAGGCGGGCCGCCACCCGCGGGCGGGACGCGCTCGCCCATGCGCAGCCCGTGAGCACAAGGCTGAGCACGAGGACGGCCAGGAAGTCCTGAGCCACGAGGCCCAGGGCGGCCCATACGCAGACGAAGCCCTGGATCAGCATGAAGGCAACGGCCCAGGCGATGGCCGAGGGCGGGACCGTATCGTCCGCGGCGCGAGCGGAGCGCACTGCGCGGACGCAGAGCGCAAGGGAGGCGGCGAGGCCGAGGGCGGAGATGGCGGCAACGAGCATGAACGACTCCTCCATGCAGGTCGGTAGCAGTTTACATAGGCCTTACGCAGGCAACGGCCCATGATACCGTGCACTTGTAAAGGCTATGTGGGCGCGCCCGGGGGCATCGCATTTCCTTCATGGGGGAGGAGCGGAACATAAGCCGGTCGGCGGAACTAGAAGACCTCGTTCTCCACGCCCTTGTCCTCGCCCAAAAGCTTCCACTGCAGGTCCGCGTGCGCCCGGAAGTTCGAGGCGTCGCTGCACAGTAGCAAGAAGAGCACCTCGATGATGTAGTTGATCGAGTTATGCGAGAAGGGCAGATCAACGTTGAGCATCTTGTCGCGCGTGGCGGCATGCAGCACGCAGGTGGCCCGCCGCGCCAAGGGCGAGTCGGGCGTGTTGGTGATTACGATGGTGGAAGCGTCGGCATCCAGCGCGTTGTCCATCATGGTGTTCAAGCGCTTGGAGTGGCCCGACTTGGAGATGAACACCAAGACGTCGTGCGAGGTGAGGGAGAGCGACGAGAGCATCATGGCCTCGGTCGTGGGCGCGCAATGCGAGCGCAGGCCCAGCTGGGCCATCAGGAAGGAGCCCGAGAGCGCCGCGGGGATCGAGTTGCCCACCGCGGCGAACTCGATGGAGCTGGCGCGCTCCATCAGGTGCACGGCATCGACGAGGCTCTTCTCGTCGATGAGGCTCAGCGTGTCCATGAGCTCGCGGTTCTTGGCCATGAGCACCGTCTCCATGGCGGCGCGGGGCGCGTCGAGCGAGATGGCGGTCGAGGGCAG
>Cebus_capucinus_imitator_PRJNA485217_SSR049__coassemble_1672_pt1 | contig 12025 bp, 10 predicted proteins | sample Cebus_capucinus_imitator_PRJNA485217_SSR049__metabat2_high_PE_001 | metagenome-assembled genome bin Cebus_capucinus_imitator_PRJNA485217_SSR049
GCCCGCGCACCGAGCAGGCGCGCGCCTTCGTGACCAAGATCTGGAACGCGAGCCGATTCCTGCTCATGAACATGGAGGGCTACCAGCCCGGCGCGCCCGTCGCCGAGACCGAGGCCGACGCCTGGATGTTCTCGCGTCTGGCCCGCGCCGTGCGCATGGTGACCGAGGGTATCGAGCAGTATACCTTCGGCGACATGGCCCGAGGCGTGCAGCAGTTCTTCTGGAACGAGGTCTGCGACTGGTACATCGAGGTGTCGAAGGTGCGCCTGTCCTCGGAGGACGCCGCGGTGCGCCTGCAGGCCCAGCGCAACCTGATCTTCGTGCTCGATACGAGCCTGCGCCTGATGCACCCGCTCATGCCGTTCGTGACCGAGGCCATCTGGGACACCATGCCCGCGAGCTGGCTCGACATGGCGGGCGAGGGTGCTGCTCCCGAGCGCGCCGAGGCCCTGATGGTGGCTAAGTGGCCCGAGCCCGCGGACTTCGAGCAATGGGTGGACGAGGAGGCCGAGCGCTCCTTCGAGCTGCTGCGCGCCGTGGTGTCCGCCGCCCGCTCCACGCGTGCCCGTTACCGCCTGAGTCCCAAGGAGGGCCTGGAGCTCGCGGCCCGGATGTCCGCCGAGGACGCCGATCGCTTCGGCACGCTGGCGCCGCTCGCCGTCAAGCTGGCGAATGTGGAGCTCGCCTACGGCCCCGAGGTCGCCAAGCCCGAGGCGTCCGTGACCGTGGTGGATGCTGGCGTGGAGGTCTCGATCGGCCTTGCCGGCAAGGTCGACCTGGAGGCCGAGCGCGCCCGCGTCGAGAAGGAGATCGCCAAGGCTGAGAAGGAGCTGGCTAGCGTGGAGAAGACGCTCTCCAACCAGGGCTTCGTGGCCAAGGCGGCCCCCGAGGTGGTGGCCAAGAAGCGCGAGCGCGCCGAGGAGCTGACCGGGCTGCTCGCGGCCATGCGCGCCTCGCTCGAGAACTTCGCGTAGGCGGCCGGTCCCGATCGCTGCCGTCAAGGGCCCCGCCATCGCGGCGGGGCCCTTCGCCTTTCGGATGAGAATCCCAACCGTATCGTTCTTCTCATAGCCTGTAGCGGTGGGGTAGGAAGGCGGAAGGACGCGCGGGCCCGGCGTTGCCACGGGGCGCGGGCTGAACCGGAAAGGGGGTTGCGATGGGCAAGGCCGAGGTGCGCAGGGAGCTTCTGGCGCGGCGCGACGGGGTGCCCGAGGCGGAGCGCAGGCGCGCTGACGCCGAGATAGCCGCGAGGGTCCTGACGCTCGACGCATGGTGCTCCGCCGACGTCGTGCTCGCCTACCTCTCGATCGGCTCCGAGGTGGATTCACGCGCGCTGATCCGTGCCGCTTGGGCGGCGGGCAAGCTCGTCGCCCTGCCGCGCTGCGAGCCCGGGCGGCGCCTCGCGTGGCATGTCGTGGACGGGTTCGAGAGCCTGGCCCCGGGCGCCCATGGCATCCCCGAGCCCGCGCCCGATACGGCCACGCTCGTCTCGGCGAAAGGTCTCGAGCGTCCGCTCGCCCTCGTGCCGGGGCTCGCCTTCGACCGGGCGGGGTTCCGGTTGGGCTACGGCGGCGGCTACTACGACCGCTTCCTCGCGGGGTTTGCGGGCGTGAGCGTCGGTCTCGCGCGCGGCCCGCTGCCGCGCCGCCTGGCTGCGGGGCTCATCGAGCCGCACGACCGCCTGGTGGGCCTCGTGGTGACCGAGCACGCGACCTACCCGCATCCCGCGTCGTGAGCGCTCCGGCCACGCCGTGCCCCGCCCAGATGCTATGATGGCGGGGCCAAACACCGTCATCCGAGGTTTTCCATGCCCTACGCAACGCCGTTCGAATTCCCGCTCCTCTCCTACGCCGACGCGCTCGCCATCGCGCACGACATCGGCAAGATCTCCAGCACCGCGGGTCCGCTGTTGGAGACCGTGGTCGACATGCTCGACGAGCTCGGCCGCCCCGACGCCTCCTACGACTGCATCCAGGTGGCCGGCACCAACGGCAAGACGTCGACCTCACGTTTCACCGCGGCGATCCTCATGGGCGAGGGGCGCCGCGCGGCGCTCTACACCTCACCGGAGCTCGTCCACATGGAGGAGCGCATGGAGGTCATGGGCGCGGCCGTCTCGCGCGGGCTCTTCGCGCGCGGCGTCTCCGCGGCGGCAGAGGCGGGCCGTCGGGTGAACGCCCGTCGCGAGGAGGCGGGGGAGGAGCCCTATGCCATCACGCCGTTCGACCTGCTCACGGTGGCCGCGCTCACCGTCTTTGCCTGGGAGGGGGTCGACGTGGCCGTGCTCGAGGTGGGGCTCGGCGGCCGTTGGGACGCCACGAGCGCTACGGACCCGGTGGCCGTGGCCATTACGGGCATCGGCCTGGACCACACGCGCATCCTTGGCGACACGCTCGCCCAGATCGCGGGCGAGAAGGCCGCCGTCATCAAGCCGGGTCGCGTGGTGGTACTGGGCGAGGGCGTGCATGAGCCGAGCGTGCAGGCCGTGATGGACGAGCGCTGCGCCGCATGCGGCGTGGAGCCCCTTGTCTCGAGCCACGAGGTTATCTTCCGCCCCGCGCGCCTGGGCGAGGACGTGTGGTTCCGCGTGCCCACCGTGCGCGCCGTCTACGAACTGGGAATGCCCAAGCCTGCCTACCAGCCGCAAAACGCCGCCTGCGCCATCGTGCTCGCCGAGGCCTACCTGGGCCGCGCGCTCGATGTTGGGCGCCTTTCCGTCTCGCTCGCCGCGTGCCCCACGCCGGGCCGCTTCGACGTGGTCCGGCGAGAGCCGCTGGCCCTGGTGGACGCCTGCCATAACCCGCAGAGCTGCGAGAACTTCGTTGCTGCGCTCGACGAGCTGGCGCCGTGCGTCGCGGAGCGCCCCGCGCTGCTGGTGGCGGCGCTCGCCGACAAAGACGTGCCCGGAATCCTGCGCGTGCTGCTGCCCGCCTTCCCGCGCGTGCATGTGACGTGCACCGGCTCCGAGCGCGCCCTGCCCGCCGACGAGCTCGTCGAACTCGTGCGCGACGAGCTTGTGCGCGAGGGCCGCGCGGGCGTGCCCGCGGCCGTTCACGCCACGCTCGACGACGCGCTAGCCGCCCTCGCCGACGAGGCCTTCGTGGCCGCGGGCACCATCACGCTCGCTGGCGAGGTGGCGGGCGCCCTGCGCGGCTAGGACCGCGTGGGTGCCGTCCATCTTCGCCTGTCCATCCCGTCCCCGCTTCCATCCCTACCGAAAGGACCCCTCCCATGAGCTATGCCGACCTGACCCTCGCCCGCTATTCCTGCCGCCACTTCGAGGACCGCGAGGTTCCCGCCGACGTGCTGCGCGCCGTGCTTGAGGCTGGCCGCCTGGCGCCCTCCGCCTGCAACAAGCACCCGACCCGCGTAATCGTGTGCGACACGCCCGAGCTGCGCGAGCGCGCGGCCCGCGTGGGCGGTAAGTTCGGCCGCGACGGCAGTGTGTTCGGGGCGCCGGTGGTGCTGCTCGTGTGCGCCCAGGACGACGCCGCCTGGCACCGCCGCTACGACGGTATGAACGCCGCGCCCATCGACTCCTCCATCGTCTGCGACCAGATGATGATGCAGGCCACCGAGCTCGGCCTCGGCACCTGCTGGGTCTGCGCCTTCGATCCCCAGGTCGCCATCGACGAGTTCGACCTGCCCGAGGGGCTCTACCCCTACCACATGCTGCCGATGGGCTACCCCGCCGAAACCATCGGCGATGCGGAGGCCCGCGCGGCGCGCACCATCCCCATGGACGAGTTCGTGCTCGACCGCGCGTAGTTTCCTAGGCCTGCTAGCGCGCGGGGCCGGCCCTTTGGGGAGACGGGGGCGTTCCCGCCGACGCTGAGAAGACGGAAACGTACGTTTTGGCACCGTATTCTGTACGTTTCTGTCTTCTCGCGGTGTCCGCGCGTACGAATCCGTCTTCTCAGGCGATGAGAAGACAAGTCAGTACGTCTGCGTCCGCGTTCGCCCCGCGCCTTGCGTGTACGGCGAGGGCCCCACGGCCGTCCGCGCCCTAGACGACGTGAGCATCACGGTGGAGGCGGGGGAGTTCCTCGCGATCATCGGTTGCTCGGGCTCGGACAAGTCTACGCGCTTCACGTCGCGCGCTCGGGGAGCATCGTGGAGTCGCTGCGACGCGATGCCGCCTAACGCGCTCTCTGTTGACTAAGCAACAGATGACGAATAGTATACGGGCGATCGTTCTCGATTTTCGGAAGGGGCGCCCATGGGCCGCGACGCCAAGCATATCGACCGCCGTATCCTGCGCAGCCGCAAGGCCATCATCCAGGCCTTCGAGCGGCTGCTGGTGGACAACGACCTGTCGCGCATCACCGTCTCGGCCATCGCGCGTGAGGCCAATGTGGACCGCAAGACCTTCTACGTGCACTTCGGCACCATCGACGGCCTGCTGGACGCCGTGGCCGAGGATATCGTGGCCGACGTGCTGAACGAGGTGGACGCCCGCGTGGGCGCGCTCGACGAGGAGTTGCGCCCGGCCGCCACCCCGGGGACGTTCTTCGATATCCTGAACGAGGTCATCAGCTGCAACTTGGTGCTGAACCGTCGGTTCTTCGAGAGCGTGTCCACCGAGGTGCTGTTGGAGCGCATACAGCGGCCCTTCGCCGAGATGGTGGTGGAGCGCGGCCTCACGCCCGACGGCATGAGCCGCGAGGCGCTGGAGTATCGCGTGGCGTTCATGCTGGGCGGCATCATCTCCGTGTACCGTCGCTGGATCCTCTCGGATGGGGAGTTTCCGGTGGAGGAGGTCTCCCGCGCGGCCTGCGAGCTCACCCGCCACGGGCTTTCCGGGATGTGAGCTGCCGGAGACCGGAATCGTGGAGGATTCCAAATCCGGCTTCCAATTCTTTAGCGCCCTTTGCGACCGACTCGGTATCGTCTCGTGGGCGCGGGAGCCATCGTGGATGAGCTGTCGCGCGAGGACCTTGAACCGTTTTCCCGCTATCGGCATAGGGTGCAAAACCGTTTCATCTGCATGCCCCTTCTGTGTTTTGGGAGGGCCGCCGAATCCTATGCTAGAATCTGATGCATAAAGGGGCTGGGGTTTAAATAACCACCTGTCCATACATACCCCTCGTATAGAGGTAGCGCCACGTGCGTACAGCGACGCGTTGGGGGAGTGGATACGTTCTTCGAATCGCGACCATTCGGTTGCGTGTGAAGCCATGCAGATCGAGCGTGCCGCCTTCGGCATGTGAGGTCGTGTGCGTAAACGTGTCCGCATCCCCGCGCGTCTTTCCCATTTGCACGTGAAAGGCGGTGAGCGCATGGCTGGCTGGTACGCGATCCAGGTCATCAAAGGAAAAGAAGAGGCGATGGTCGGTCATATCGACCGCGTTCTGCCCGCAGGTCTTCTGCGGGAATGCTTCTTTCCGCGCTTCGCCACCGAGATGAAGCTCCACGGCGCCTGGATTCCGGTGGAAAAGCCGCTCTTCCCGGGCTATCTCATCGCCGAGACGGACGACCCCGCGGCGCTCGACCGCGCGCTCGGCCGCATGGAGGGTTTTGCCCGCGTGCTTCGCCAGGGCGACGTCTACGTGCCCTTGGCGCGCGAGGAGCGCGAACTCATCGAGAGCTTCACCGAGCCGGGCGAGCGCGTGGTCCCTATGAGCATGGGCTTTAAGGACGGCGACGCCGTGGTGGTCACCAAGGGACCGCTCGTGGGGCGCCAGGGGTTCATCAGGGGCATCAACCGCCGTAAGTCCATCGCCTACCTTGAGCTCGACCTGTGCGGGCGCACCGTGCGTACGCGCGTGGGGCTCGGCGTGCTTTCCGGCGAGGGTTCCGCGCGGGCGCGGCGCGCCAAGCTGTTCGTGGAAGAAGCGCGCAAGGAGCGGGCCGGGGCCCAGCCCCAGATCGGTTCCGATCAAAAGGCCCTGAGTGCCTAGCAAGCAGGTCCGCAAGAGAATAGTGACGGGAAAGAGCGTGGAAAAGGTTACGCAAGCGTTCGATACGACGATCCCGGTAGAGGAGCGCCGCGAGGCGGCCCTGCTCGCCACGGCGGGAAAGTTCGAGCCCAAGCTGCGCGAGAACGGCATAGCCCCCGAGGTGCTGGCGAAGCTGCTGCCCGGCGACGACGTGGTCGAGCTGGAAGAGCCGCAGGTGGCGGGCGGTATCGTGTATCGCTTTTCCAAGCGCGCGTTCGATGTGGTGGCGTGCGGAGGCGCCCTGGTGGTGCTCGCCCTGCCCATGGTGCTCGTTGCGGCCAAGATCAAGCTCGAGAGCCCGGGCCCGGCCATCTATGCCCAGCGCCGCGTCGGCCTGGGCGGCCGCGAGTTCGACATCTACAAGTTCCGCAGCATGTACGCCGACTCCGAGGTGCGCGGCGCCCAGTGGGCGCAGGGCGACGACCCCCGCGTGACGCCTTTCGGCAAGTGGATGCGCGACCATCGCGTTGACGAGCTGCCCCAGTTCTGGAACGTGCTCCGGGGCGACATGAGCCTGATCGGGCCCCGGCCCGAGCGGCCCGCCTTTTGCGCTGAGTTCGAGAAACGAATCCACGGTTGGTCCTACCGCACCAAGGTGCGTCCCGGCGTGTCCGGCCTGGCGCAGGTGACGGGCGGCTACGACCTGCTGCCCAAGGAGAAGGTGGTGCTCGACTTGGAGTATATCCGCAGCCGCTCCATCCGCATGGACCTGGCGATCATCCTGAAGACGCTCGGCGTGGCTGCGAGCGGGGAGGGAGCGAGGTGAGCGAGCTCGAGTTTCCTTCCGGAGGCAGGGTTCTTTTCACGGCGACCCTCGTGCGTGGTCATATCGCCAAGTTTCATATCCCGTACCTCAAGTGGTTCAAGGAGCAGGGCTGGGAGACGTGGGTTGCCGCCAAGAACGACTATCCCGATGGCGAGTGCGCGATCCCGTATTGCGACCGGTTCGTGAACATTGATTTTGCGAGGAGCCCGTTCTCAGGACAGACTGCCGTTGCTTACCGGCAGCTACGGGAACTGTTCAAAAAAGAGCAGTTCGACCTCGTTCACACCCATACCCCTGTGGGGGGCGTGCTTACGCGCCTTGCGGCGAGGGAGGCTCGTCACGGGGGTACGAAGGTGCTATACACCGCGCACGGTTTCCACTTCTACGACGGCGCGCCTATCGCCAACTGGCTGCTCTGGTATCCTGTCGAGCGCTTCATGAGCCGATTCACGGACGTTCTTGTGACTATCAACAACGAGGATTTTGAGCGAGCCAAGAAGTTCGCCCACTGCCGGGTGGAGTACGTCCCGGGCGTGGGGATAGACCTCGATAAGTTTCCGGCAAAGGTTGATCGAAACGCCAAGCGCGCCGAGCTGGGGATTGGCGAGGGCGAATTCGCCGTTCTCTCGGTTGGTGATCTCATTCCTCGAAAGAACCAGGCTGTGATTATCCAGGCATTGGAAGAGCTTCCCCGTGACGTGCAATTGCTTATCTGCGGCAATGGTCGGGAGAGGGATTCACTCATTGAGCTTGTCGAGGAGCTTGGGTTGAGCGAGCGCGTAAAGCTGCTTGGATTTAGGCGAGACATTGCGGAAATCATGGTCGCCTCGGACGTGCTCGTGTTCCCAAGCATTCATGAAGGGCTTCCTGTTGCAGTGATGGAGGCAATGGCAAGTGGCTTGCCCGTTATCGCAAGTGCCATTCGCGGAATTGATCCTGACCTGCTGCTCGATGGCGAAAATGGCATCCTTTTAAAGGATGTAAGCCCAAAGACAGTAGCGGGTGCGGTAGTGAGAACCATGTCAGAACCCAAGCTGTCTTATCAACTGGCGGCTAAGGCTTGCGAAGTTGTTCGCGTTTTCGGGCTTGACGCGGCGCTCGAGCGTGTTGAAGGAGTCTATCGCGAGGTATTGACGAAAGGTGCGGTTTGAAATCTGTAGCGATTCTAGTCCAGAGTTCTGAGCTTGGAGGCGTTTCGCGTGTAGTGCGCAACCTCGCAAGTGGTTTATATAGCCGGGGTTACTCTGTATCGATTATTTCCTGCGATGGAAGAGGTGCCGCTTATGATCAGTTGGGCGGTGAAATCGATGTTATTGATCTCGGGGTCCGTTCATCGCATGGCGATGGAAAGATCGCTGCGGGCATGCCTGCGCTGCGGAGGTTTTTGAAGCGAGAGCTTCCTGACGTGCTCATCGCTGCTCCGGGCCTTGCTGGTCAGTTTTCACTTCTCGCTTCGCGAGGGCTTCCGATTCGCGTAATCGTTCTCATCGATAACCGCGTTACACTTATTCGCAGCAAAAGCGCGCTTCATAGAGTTGCCTATGCGATTGGTTCGCATCTATATAAAAGAGCTTCGTCAATTGTTTTGGCGAGTGATTCTGCACTAGATGATTTTAAGAAGACGTATCCCTTGCTCGCGGAAAAGGCGTGCAGGATATATCATCCCCTCATTCCAAATTGCATAGAAGGGTTGGCAGCGGAGAAGCCGTCCCTTGACATGCCGCACGATGTCCGACTAGTTGTTTCAGCAGGTCGGCTTGTTGCCGAAAAGGATTTTAGTACCTTACTGAAATCCTTTGCGCAGGTAGCTATTTCAGAGCAAGGTATCAGCCTTCTTATTTTGGGAGAAGGCGAGTTGAGACAGGAACTTGAAACAGAGGCTAGGAATCTCGGTATTTCCGAGCGTGTAGTGATGCCCGGAGCGGTTTCAAATGTATATCCGTATTTTGCAATGGCTGACGTGTTTGTCCTTTCGTCTGTGAGTGAAGCATTTGGTAATGTCATTGTGGAGGCGTTGTCATGCGGAACTCCCGTTGTTGCGACGCGTTGTGAGAGCGGTGGTCCTCAGGAGATTCTTTCTCATGGAAAGTTCGGCTATCTCTGCAATCGGGGTGATAGCGAGGGGATCGCAAAAGCCATTCTTGCTACGCTTCAAGAACGTGAATCCAAAACTTCTTTGCTGAAACAGCGAGGAGCAGAATTCTCGATTGAGAGTTCAGCGGACCAATATTCCTCCCTGATCGAGGGGTTGAAGTAAGGTGGATTTCATTGGAATCGGAGCGTTTGTAATCTGCTTTGCCCTTACTCTAATAACCATGATAAGACGGCGGGAAATCGACCTAATAATCTTAACTGCTGCTTTGCTTCGATTCGGAATGGTTGCCTTTTATTCTTTTACCGGAGATTCCGACCCGGATGGATATGGTTTTAGGGCACTCATGTTTAGCGAAATGAGCATTCCTGAGTTGTTCGCTAATTTTCAGACAGGCGCTTATTTTTACTCATGGCTAATCAGTTTCTTCTATCGCGCTTTTGGCGAGAGCATGCTCATGGTTCGATCGCTTAACGGCCTGTTGAGCATGCTTGCCATTGTAATCGTATACGATTTGATTCGCGATCTTTATAATAAGGAAGTCGCAAGGAAGGCAATGCTTTTCATGGCGGCTTTCCCCGCTCTTATTAGATTTTCCGCTCCATTTGCATCTCGAGAGACGCTTTATTTGTTTCTTGAAATGGTAGCGTTGCGAAACCTCTTCTCTTACTACAAAGGAAAAGGAATCCAGTTTCTTATTCTTGGCGTTATTTCGACCGGATTTGCATGCATTGTTCATACGGCCTCATTTATGTTCTTTGTCCTTATTCTTCTGATCTTCATGAATAACTCTGCTGGTGATAGGGGCATACAACTTTTAATCGGGGCGGTTGGTGCTTGTTTTGTATGTGCGGGCATTTGGTTTATGACAAGTCGAGGTATCGGCACTGAGAAGTTGTATCTCAACAGTGGGGGTCTCAATCTGGATAAGCTAAATTGGATTTCTGAGAGTTCAGCGGATGGTCGAGCAGCGTATTTAAAGGGCTTTACTTTCAGTAATCCAGTTCTTACTGTCTTGTTTTTACCGGTGAGAACGGCGTTTTTCCTCTATGCTCCTTTTATCTGGATGATTCGTGCTGCTGCCGATATATTTGGATTTGTTGATGCGGCTTTATATTTGCTTGTTTCGTATTATGCCGTAAAAAACATTCAGGCTATTCTTGCAAATGAACAACGTAGCAGAGAGCAGCTATTTGTATTGTTTATCGGTGTGATGCTCCTTTGCATGTTGGCTATGTTTGCCATCGGAACCTCAAATTACGGTACTGCCTTACGCCATCGCGCTAAGCTCATTTTGTTTTTCGTAGTTCTTTGTGGACCGCTTCTCGATTGGCCGATACACATTCGAGGTGAGAAGTATTGAATAGCCGCGTAGCTCTCGTTGTTCCGTATTTCGGGAAGCTTCCGATTTTCTTTCCTCTGTTCCTAAGGAGCGTGGAGGCTAATCCGGAATTCAGTCTTCTCCTTATTACGAATGACGTTGAAACGTGTAGCCGCCTGGCTCTTCCAGAAAATGTCAATCTTATTGAGATGGATTTCCTGGGGGTGCAGCGGAGAATCCGCTTGCTCATCGGTATGAATTCGCATATTAAGCAGCCGTATAAGTTATGCGATTACAGACCGTTATATGGGCTAATTTTTGCTGATGAGCTTGAAAACTTTGATTTCTGGGGACATTGCGACCTTGATATGCTGTGGGGTGATTTATCCGCTTACGTAACGGATGAATTGCTTCGCTCATTTGATCGTCTGTTTTTGCATGGCCATTTCTCGCTCTATCGTAATGCACCCGAGGTAAATGAGCTCGGACTTCGCTATCCTGATGACCCATGCGCTTTGTCCATGGCGTTGGCGACTGATCTGCCCTGCTACTTTGATGAGGTTGGTTATCCTGCTATGGCGCGCCGTCGTGGCTTGAGAGTATACGAGAATTCTTCTTTTGCTGATATAACACCCGTGCGCTACTGCATGCACCTGGCGCCCATTTGTACTGCTTCTGATATGCCTGGCCAGCGCTTCTGGTGGGAGAATGGGCATGTTGTTCGAAGGCTGCAAGACGGTTCTCTTGCCGATGAGTTTATGTATATTCACTTTCAGAAGCGACCTATGAACGTATGCGTGGATTCTGCGCATACAGCTTGTTGGGAGATTAGGCCTGACGGTTTCTACTCTTCGAAGACAGATGGAGAGGTGCCAGTGTCCATCGTGCGCGGCGAGATTAGGCAACGCCTTGCTTTTGAGATGTCTCGGCTCAAAAGGTTCACGCCTGAGCGAGTTCGCCTTTCTGCTCAAATCAAGAAATTGAGGAATAATCTGTGAGAGGTCTACTTAGAAAATACGATAGCTTGCCATTGCCGGCAAAGGCGGCATTTTGGTTTGCAGTGTGCAGCGCCTTGCAATCCGGTGTGTCCTTCCTTGCCATTCCCTTTCAAACGAGGCTCATGTCACAAGAGCAGTACGGCATCGTAACGCTGTACAACTCTTGGCGCCAGATCGTCATCATCTTCGCTACGCTCAACATTTATAGTGGCGTTTTCAATACCGGCATGGTGAAGTGGTCAAACTCTCGAGACGCTTATCTCTCCTCGATGGTAGGACTAACAGCTGTGCTTACCGCTGTGACGACCGTCTTTTATCTGGTTCTCCAAGCGCACTTAAATGCTATGTTCCAGCTAACTACGTCTTTTGTACTTGTTATGATGGCGCAGATTCTTGCTTCTACGGTATTCTCGCTATGGAGCGCGCGCCAACGGTTTGAGTATCGCTATGTTTCCATCCTCGTTGCGACGATATTTTATACCGCTGCATCCCAGGCTATCTCCATTGCCTGTACAGTATTTTTGGGAGGTCCTGACGATAAGGCTCTCATCTCCGTTGCGTCACTCGCTGTGTCAACGCTAGTTGTAGCGATTGTTCTCACGGCTGTCATCGCGCGGAAAAGCGCAGTGTTTATTGACTTAACGTATTGGAAGCATGCGGTTCTCTTCAACTTGCCTTTGGTGCCGCACTATCTTTCGACGCTCATTCTAGGCCAGGCTGATCGCATCATGATTTCAAGCATGGTGGGTACGGCGGAGGCTGCAATCTACGGCGTTGCCTATACCATCGGCCTTATGATTCAGGTTGTCGCGGGGGCAATCACCAATGCGGTGATTCCTTTGATGTACGAGAAGCTTGGAAAAAGGGATTCTAGCGGTATCTCCGCTCTTGTTGAATCGCTTGTATTAT
>Cebus_capucinus_imitator_PRJNA485217_SSR049__coassemble_1706_pt1 | contig 11228 bp, 8 predicted proteins | sample Cebus_capucinus_imitator_PRJNA485217_SSR049__metabat2_high_PE_001 | metagenome-assembled genome bin Cebus_capucinus_imitator_PRJNA485217_SSR049
TTTCCAACCGCTTTTTCCAACCGTATTGTTTTACTCGTTCCGTGGGGATGTGGAGAGTGTGAGAGTCGACCCACCCACATCCCGCCGCGCGTCTCGCGCTCACGTGTACGTTTCCGTCCTCTCAACGGCTGAGAAGACACTTTCGTACGCATCCGCCCCGCGAGAAGACAAATCCGTACAGAATAAGCCTCCAAAACGTACGAACTTGTCTTCTCGCGGAGCCAAGCCACGGCTTACATCCCGCATTTTGTGGCGAAAAAACGACCTCTGTCCCCTAATGTTGAGTGCGAAGTGCATTTTTGTACCAATGAAGGCGCCGAGGCGTGCGTGGCGAGACGTGTGCGGCGGGATACGAGCAGGACAGGGAGGTGGATTGACAACCCCGGATTTCCACAGCGCCCAGACCGTATCACAAATCCTCCACACTTCAGAAGGGTTAAAAATAGTCATCTACCTGCGGAAATAATCCCTTGTGGAAAACTTAGCACAGCATCAACCGAAATTGTGGAAAGTGTTGAAAACCGTCGTTTTCGCAGAAGGCGCGGCACGGGTTTTCCACGCCTGTATGTGGACTCATCAATCCCGCAGCTCAGACGCGCAGCGCGCTTCCTTGACAGCCTTGGCGCTCTCCACGCCTTGCCCTACCATAGACAGCGCCGCCGCGTAGATCGGAGCGCGCACGCTCATCCATGACCCGCGGCGACCAGCCGAAACGATAAGGAGCCCCATGGACCGTAGCGAGTACTCGCAGTCCCCCTCGACCGTGCTCGAGCGGGGCGCGCACCTGCAGCCGCCCAACAACACCGAGGCCGAGGCCAACGTCCTGTCGGCCATGCTGCTTTCCGGCGAGGTCGTGGAGGAGGCGCTCGTCGAGCTGCTCGCCGACGACTTCTACCGCCCCGCGCACCGCACGCTCTTCTCCGCCATGCACGACATGTACGACCGCAGCCTGCCGATTGACGCCATCTCGCTCGTGGACTACCTGCAGTCCATCGAGAAGGTCGAGGCCGTGGGCGGCGAGGCCTACATCCTCGAGCTCATGGGCAACACGCTCTCGCTCGTGAACTGGCAGCACCACGCATCGATCGTCCGCCGCGACTCCATGTTGCGCGAGATCATCGGCGCCACCAACCAGATCAATCAGCTGGCTTACAACGCCCCTACCGACACCAAGGAGGTCATCGAGCGCGCCGAGAGCATGCTGCTCTCCGTGACCGCGCGCGAGGTCCGCAGCTCCTACAAGCCGCTGACGGACTTTATGGTCGAGGCCTACAAGGAGGCCGAGGAGGTGGCGGCCGCCGGCGGCGAGACGCACGGCGTGCCCACGGGCTTCCCGAGCCTGGACCGCATGCTGATGGGCTTCCGCGAGGGTCAGCTCGTCATCATCGGCGCGCGCCCAGCCGTGGGTAAGACGTCGTTCGCCCTGAACCTGTGCCTGAACGCCGCGGCCGAGGGCTACACCGTGGGATTCTTCTCCCTGGAGATGAGCGGCAAAGAGATCGCGCAGCGCCTTATCTGCGCGCACGCCCAGGTCAACATGTCGAATTTCCGCACGGGCAAGATCTCGCCGCAGGAGTGGGCCAACATCAACGAGGCCACGCAGGAGCTGTCCAAGCTGGATATCCTGATCGACGACACCCCGGGCACCACCATCACCGAGATGCGCGCCAAGGCCCGGCGCATGCTCCACAACAAGGAGAAGGCCATCATCATCCTGGACTACCTGCAGTTGGTGAGCCCACCGGCGGGGCGCCGCGCCGAGAGCCGCGCGGTGGAGGTCTCCGAGATGTCGCGCGCCCTCAAGATCATGGCCAAGGAGCTCAAGGTCCCGGTCATCTCGCTGTCGCAGCTGTCGCGTCAGGTAGAGAGCCGTACTGGCAAGCGCCCACAGCTCTCCGACCTGCGCGAATCGGGCTCGATCGAGCAGGACGCCGATATCGTCATGTTCCTGGACCGCTCCGGCTCGCCCGAGGAAGCCTCGCGCGACGACCGTCCGGACGAGGGTATCACGCGCATCGTGCTGGCCAAGAACCGTTCCGGCCCTATCGGTGACGTGGACCTGGTCTTCATGCCCGCCAGCACTAAGTTCTTCGAGTTGGAGACGGGGTTGGAGGAGTAGGCCCGCGGTCGGCGCGTCCGCCATGGCTTGCAAGGCCCCGGCCCGCGTGAATTCGACGGTGGATTCAGCACGGTCCGGGGCCTTTTTGCAAACCTCCCGAGATATGTACCAAATAAACACGTCGGCGTGAGTAGCGAGGGGTTGAAAAATGTTCATCAACTGGGAAAACGCTACGAATCGTGGGCGTGATACTTGAGGAGTCAGCGTTATTTGGTACATATCTCGGGAGGTTTAATCGCAAACCCCCTCATGATGGGGCAAAGAGGGGTGCCAAGCGGGGCGGAACGCGGTCGGGATGACCCGTGGGCGTCGAGAATCGGTGCCCGGGCCGGGGTCCGGTGGCACGCCATTGCCGGTTTACCAGTGAGCCCGAGCGCCCGGCGGCGCCGCTCACCCGGGGGTCCGTGTCGTTTGCCTGTTGTGGCGCGACCCGCGCCGGCTGCCATCTATAATAGGAGGGTATGACTCTCTGTATGAAGCGAGGAGCTTTCCATGTCGGCAACAGTGTTGGTCGGTACCCAGTGGGGCGACGAGGGCAAGGGCAAGATCTGCGACCTCATCGCCGGTGACTTCGATGCCGTGGTGCGCTACCAGGGCGGCAACAACGCCGGTCACACCATCGTGGTGGGTGACAAGAAGTACGGCCTGCATCAGGTGCCCTCCGGCATCATGTACCCCGACTGCGCCTCGGTGATTGGCAACGGCTGCGTGATCAACCCGCACGTGCTGCTCGAGGAGATCGACATGTTCGAGGCCGACGGCATCACCACCGCCAACCTCAAGGTCTCCGGTAACGCGCACGTGATCATGCCGTACCACATCGACCTTGACGGCGCCTTCGAGGCGGGCCTGGGCAAGCACAACATCGGCACCACCAAGCGCGGCATCGGCCCCTGCTACCAGGACAAGATGGCCCGCGTGGGCATCCGGATGCAGGACCTGCTCAACGAGGCCACCTTCCGCGAGAAGCTCGAGATCGTCCTTGCCCGCGTGAACCCCATGCTGGAGCGCCTGTACGACCTGCCAACCTACACCGTGGACGCCATTTGCGAGGAGTACCTGCCGCTGGCCGAGCGCCTGCGCCCCTACATCACCGAGACGGGCATCCTGCTCAACAACATGCTCGAGGAGGGCAAGTCCGTGCTGTTCGAGGGTGCCCAGGCGACCCTGCTGGACATCGACTACGGCACCTACCCGTTCGTGACCTCGTCCAGCTGCACCGCCGGCGGTGCGGTGACGGGCACCGGCGTGGGCCCGCGCAGCATCGAGCGCGTCCTCGGCATCATGAAGGCCTACATCACCCGCGTGGGCTCCGGCCCCATGCCCACTGAGCTCGCCTACGAGACGGAGGAGGGCCACACCCTCACCGAGACCGGGCACGAGTACGGCGTCACCACCGGGCGCCGTCGCCGCTGCGGCTGGTTTGACGCCGTGATCGCCAACTACGCGCAGCGCGTCAACAGCCTCACCGATATCGCCCTTACCAAGCTCGACGTGCTGGGCGAGTTCGACACCATTAAAGTCTGCGTGGCCTACGACTGCGACGGCGTGCGCTACACCACGGTGCCAGAGCACCAGGCGGCCTTTGCCAACGCGGTGCCCGTGTACGAGGAGGTTCCCGGCTGGAAGTGCGACATCTCCGGCTGCCGCACCTTCGAGGAGCTGCCGTGCGAGGCTCAGGACTACGTGGCGCTGGTGGAGAAGCTCGCCGGCTGCCGCGTCTCCTTTGTGAGCGTGGGCCCGGATCGCGAGCAGACCATCGTCCGCTCCTGGTAGAGCGACCTCTTGGGGCTCGGTGCCTGGCACCGGGCCCCGTTTTGGCTTGTACGGAAGGCGTCGTGCCGGCAGGCGCGCGTATGACGAGGAGGATCCATGAGCACGCAACCTGGGGCCATCAACATCCTGCTGCTGGGCGGCGGCGGCCGCGAGCACGCGCTGGCGGTGGCGCTGGCCAAGAGCGAGCGCTGCGCCGAGCTGTACATCGCGCCGGGCAACGGCGGCACCACGGCCGTGGGCCAGAACGTGGCGCTCGACGCCGAGGATCCCGCCGCGGTGGCGGACTTCGCCCGCGAGACCGGTTGCGGCCTGGTGGTGATCGGGCCGGAGGCGCCGCTGGTGGCTGGCGTGGCCGACGCCGTGCGCGCGGCGGGCATTCCCTGCTTTGGCCCGGGTTCCGAGGGCGCCCAGGTCGAGGGCTCCAAGAAGTTCTCCAAGGAGCTCATGGACCGCGCTGGCGTGCCCACCGCCGCCTACGCGAGCTTCACCGACGAGGCCTCCGCGCTCGCCTACGTGCGCGAGCAGGGTGCGCCCCTCGTGGTCAAGGCCGACGGCCTGGCCGCGGGCAAGGGCGTGATCGTGGCTACCGAGCAGGCCCAGGCCGAGGAAGCCGTGCGTGAGTGCTTCGGCGGTACGTTCGGCTCCGCGGGCGCCACGGTGGTGATCGAGGAGATGCTCACCGGCCCCGAGTGCTCGCTTCTGGCCTTCACCGATGGCAAGACGGTGCGCCCCATGAGCACCTCGCAGGACCACAAGCGAGCCCTCGAGGGCGACCTGGGCCCCAACACGGGCGGCATGGGCGCCTACTCGCCCGTGCCCATCGTGAGCCCCGAGGAGCACGCCGCCATGGTGGACGCCATGGAGAAGACGGTGGCCCAGATGGCCGCCGAGGGCATCGACTACCGCGGCTGCCTGTACGGCGGCTTCATGCTCACGCCCGCCGGCCCCAAGGTGCTGGAATTCAACGCGCGCTTCGGTGACCCGGAGACCCAGGTGGTGGTCCCGCGCCTGCGCAACGACCTGGTGGAGGTCATGCTCGCCGTGGCCGAGGGTCGCCTGGACGAGGTGGAGCTCTCCTGGTGCGACGAGTGGGCCGTGACCGTGGTGCTCACGAGCGCGGGCTACCCCGGCAGCTACGAGAAGGGCAAGCCCATCGCCGGCGTGGACGAGGCCGACGCCATGGACGGCGTGACGGTGTACCACGCGGGAACGGCGCTGACCGACGCCGGGGAGCTGGTGACCTCGGGCGGCCGCGTGATCGCGGTGACGGCCCTGGGCGAGACCTTCGAGGCGGCGCGCGACCTGTCCTACGCCGCGTGCGAGAAGATCCGGTTCGAGGGCAAGACCCTGCGCCACGACATCGGCCTGCGTGCGCTGCGCGGCCGCGCGGCGTGGGACGAGTAAGCGCCCCAAAACGAGGATTCTAACCGTATTGCTTTTCCCATCCCCCTGATGATGGGGGAGAGGTGGGGACGGTCATGACGAAGGAGGCGGCCATGGATGCCGAGCTGATAGAGGATGTGCCCGAGGACGTGCAGCAGGACGCCCGCGCCGAGGGGTGCGGCGAGGCCGGCGAGGCGGTGGAGGAGCCGCACCTGGTCCTGGGCGACGAGGACCCGCACGACGCCGAGCTCCACGAGAAGATCCTGGACGAGGAGCAGGCCTGGCGCGGCCGCATCCTGGACGTGCGCTCGCTCAAGGTGGAGCTTCCCAACGGGCGCGTCTCGGGCCGCGACATCGTGCGGCATCCCGGCGCCGCCGCGGTGGTGGCCCTCACCGAGAAGGGCAAGATCGTGCTGGTGCGCCAGTACCGCACCGCGCTCGACCGCGTGACGGTGGAGATTCCCGCCGGCAAGCTCGACCCGGGCGAGGACCCGCTGGAGTGCGCGCGCCGCGAGCTGCACGAGGAGACCGGCTTTCAGGCCGGGCGTATCCGCGAGCTCACGACCATCGCCACCACCTGCGGCTTTTGCGACGAGATGATCCACATCTACCTGGCTACGAACCTGTCCTTCGACGGCGCCGACCCCGATGACGACGAGTTCGTGAACGTGGACTTGGTGCCGCTGCATGAGCTGATCGACGCCGTGCTGGACGGCAAGATCGAGGATGCCAAGACCGTGGTGGGCGCGCTCGCGTGCGACGCCATCGCGCACCGTTTGGCCAACGAGGAGGATTAGCCCTCGCCCCGCCATCGCCCCAGGCCCGGCCTCGCGCGCAGCGCGTCGCTACCCAAGGCCTACCCGCCCGCGCACAACCCGAAGATAGAAAGACCCGCATGTTCCGTCGATTCCTCGCCTACTACAAACCCCAGCTGCACCTGTTCATTGCCGACACCCTCTGCGCCCTCGCCATCGCCGGCATCGACCTGGCGTTCCCCATCATCCTGCGCTCGCTCACGGGCGGCTTGTTCACCCAGGGTCCGGACGCCATCATGGGCATGCTGGGCTACATCGCCGCAGGGCTCGTCGCGCTCTACGCGCTGCGGTTCGCCTGCCGCTACTTCGTCTCCGCGCAGGGCCACATCATGGGCGCGCGCATGGAGTCCAAGATGCGCGAGGACCTCTTCGACCAATACGAGCGCATGAGCTTCTCCTATTTGGACGCCCACAACTCCGGCGATATGATGAGCCGCGTGGTGAACGACCTGTTCGACATCTGCGAGGCCGCGCACCACGTGCCCGAGTGGGTCATCACCTGCACCATCGAGATCGTGGGCGCGCTGGTGATCCTGTTCACCATCTCGCCGGCGCTGGCGGGAGCCATGGCGGTGGTCACGGCGGTCTTCGCGGCCATCATGGTGCGCCAGAACCTCTCCATGCGCGCGGTGTTCACGGACAACCGCCGCAAGATCTCGGAGGTCAACTCCCAGCTCCAGGACTCGCTCGCCGGCATGCGCGTGGTGAAGTCGTTCGCCAACGAGGCGACCGAGCGCGCCAAGTTCCGCGCGAGCAACGACCGCTACCTCGACTCCAAGGTGGCGCAGTACCACGTGATGGGCCGCTACCAGGGCACCTGCGCCGTGCTGACCGGCGCGCTGTTCACGGTGGTGATCGTGCTGGGCGGCTACCTGGTGGCGCGCGGCGAGATGAGCGCCGTGGACATGGGCACCTTCGCCCTGTACATCAGCCTGTTCGCCACGCCGGTGGAGACGCTCGTGAACTCCACGGAGAGCTACCAGAAGGCCATCGCCGGCTTCAAGCGCGTGGACGAGGTGCTGCAGACCGCGCCGGACATCCAGGACGCGCCGGGCGCCGCGCCGCTCATGGTGACCCACGGCCACGTGCGCTACCGCGACGTGTGTTTCAGCTACGAGGACGCCGAGCTACCCGAGGGCGCCCGCTCCGCCGAGCGGCCGGTGATCGACCACCTTGACCTGGATATCCGCCCGGGCGAGACCATCGCGCTCGTGGGCCCCTCCGGCGGCGGCAAGTCGACCACCTGCAGCCTGCTGCCCCGCTTTTACGACGTGGCCTCGGGAAGCATCGAGATTGACGGCCAGGACGTGCGCTCCGTCACCCAGGAGAGCTTGCGCCGCGCCATCGGCCTGGTTCAGCAGGACGTGTACCTGTTCGACGGCACCCTGGGCGAGAACATCGCCTATGGCCGCCCCGGCGCCACACGGGCCGAGATCGAGGACGCCGCCCGGCGAGCCAACATCCACGAGTTCATCGCCGGCCTGCCCGAGGGCTACGACACCGTGGTGGGCGAGCGCGGCAGCCGCCTGTCGGGCGGGCAGAAGCAGCGCGTGGCCATAGCCCGCGTGTTCCTCAAGGATCCGGCGATCTTGATCTTGGACGAGGCCACGAGCGCGCTCGACAACGAGAGCGAGGAGGCCGTGCAGGCCGCCCTGGAGGAGCTCGCACGGGACCGCACCACGATCATCATCGCCCACCGCCTCTCGACCATCAAGAACGCCGACGAGATCGCGACGGTGGAGCATGGTCGCGTTGTGGAGCGCGGCACGCACGAGGAGCTTCTCGCGCGCGGCGGCACCTACGCCCGGTACTATCGGATGCAGTTCGAGGGCGCGCGCGAGGCCGCGTCGAGGTAGCGTCACAGCCTGCGCGGTGAGGGTGGTATGTCCAAGAGGTCCCGTCTCACAGATGAAGAGGTCGTCAAGCTCTTTAGCGAGCTGGATGAGTCCGGCCAGGTCAACGCTGAGCGCGGGGCCGGTACCGCCGGGCATCGCGTTGACGTGGACCCGCTGTCCGAGGCGGACCCTTCCGGTTCGCGCACGGGGGAGGCCATCGAGCGCACGGCGATCCTGGTGATCTTGGCGGTGCTGGCGCTCATCATCGGCATGCAGCTGACTTACGGCGTGGTGCGCCGCCTCAACACCGCAAACCTCTCCGAGGCGGTGGACAAGGCCTCGGTGGAGCACGCCATGGAGTCCGGTGTGGAGTGGGGCAACGGCTTCACGCAGTTCCCCTCGACCTTCGTGGTGGAGGAGGCCGACGAGCGCACCGGCGTGGTGGAGGTCTCGGTCACGGACACCTCGTCCAAAAACGAGCTCGACCTGCTCTCCAACTCGCAGATCCAGGCCGCGGCGCTGGCCACCAACGCCCTGCTCAACGAGAAGATCGACCGCGTGATCTACAACGTATACGCGCTCACCGACCGCGGGCACAACTTCCAGCACGACAGCTTCTTCGGGTTCGTGAAGGCCCGCGGCGAACGACGCGCCATGCTGACCTTCATCTGGGAGAAGATCGAGTCCGAGAACACGAGCTATATCGATTGGGAGCTCAAGATCATCGGCATGGACGACGCCGTGGCATCCAAGATCCAAAAGCAGGTGAACTCCGTGTCCTCGCTGATCGAGAAGGACGGCATCTCGCAAGGGTCCGAGACCATGCTGCGCGAGGAGGTCCAGCTCGAACGCCGTCTGCACGGCAAGGAGATCTTCCGCGGTGGCACGCCCGAGCGCACGCCCGAATCCGTGCTTCCAGAGGGTACCGAGAAGGGCGAGTGACGGCTGCCGCCACGCTCCGTGCTATCTGTAATAACCTATAGGATATATAGGAATAACTATACTCCATCATGGCGAAGTGCTATCCTTGCATTTCACGCTGGTCCATAAGTCCGCGGAGAAAAGAGGAATCCATGACCAACCTGTATAGGCGCGAGGGCGCCTACATCCCGCGCGTAGCTGCGGTGCACGACATGTGCGGCTACGGCAAGTGCTCGCTCGGCGTAGCCATCCCGGTACTCTCGGCTGCGGGTATCGACGTATGCCCCGTCCCCACGGCGCTGTTCTCGGCCCATACCAAGTTCCCCGTGTTCTACATGCACGACACCACGGAGATCCTGGATGCCTACCTAGATGCCTGGGCGCAGGAGGGTATCGAGCTCGACGGCGTGTACTCGGGCTTCCTCGGCTCGGCCGAGCAGGTGGCCGTGATCTTGCGCCTGTATCGCGAGTACCCGGGCGCGCTGCGCATCGTGGACCCGGTGATGGGCGACGGCGGGCAGAAGTACCCCACCTATACCGACGAGATGTGCGCCGCCATGGCCGGCCTGGTGGAGGGCGCCGACGTGCTGACCCCCAACCTCACCGAGGCGAGCATCCTCACGGGGATACCCTACGAGGGGCAGGACGTGGATGAGGCGTACGTGCGGCGCCTGGCGGACGCGCTGTTCGCCATGGGGGCTCGCGCGGTGGTCATCAAGGGCGTGGTGCACGAGGGCGACACGGTGATCCGCAACTACCTCGCCCAGGCGGACGTGGAGGACGGTCGGGTCGAGGAGGTGGCGAGCGAGCTTTTGCCCTACATGCTGCACGGCACGGGCGACCTGTTCGCCAGCGGGCTCACCGCGGCCATCTACGCGGGCCGCGAGCTGCGCGAGGCCGTGGACTTCGCGGGTGAGCTGGTGCGCGACGCCATGCGGATCACCCGCGAGCAGCCCGATTACGAGGTTCGCGGCGTGAGCTTCGAGCCCACCTTGGGCAGGGTCGCCGCGCTGTTGGCATAACCGAGCCCGGCAAAATGCACAGTATGAAGATGGCAGATGTCCGGGGCGTCTGCCATCTTCTTGACCTACGCATCTACCTGCGAGTTCACGATTTCATGAGGGAGTTTGGCCGAAAGACGACAAACTCCGCGCCCACCGCGGCCTCGGGCTCCGTGCATCTCTTTTCCGTTTTCGAACAGAATTATGAATAAAAACGCCTTTGGGTTTCCCAATAGGGAAAAGCCAGTACAATACGCAGCAGCCTATAGGCCTTTAATCCGGTACGGAGATACCGGGAAGGAGAGAGAATGGCGCTTTGCGACGACCTGCTCGCCAAGACGAGCAAGGGCGCGGCCGGAACGGCCGTCCTCATGCTGGAGGATGGGACCGTCTTTTATGGTCGCGCATGCGGTGCCGCCGGCACCGCCACCGGCGAGGTCTGCTTCAACACCTCGCTCGAAGGATACTTCGAGGTCCTGACCGATCCCAGCTACGCCGGTCAGATCGTGACCATGACCTATCCCCAGATCGGAAACTACGGCATCGACTTGGCCGACGTCCAGCTCTCCGCCGCCCCTGGCGCCCCCGCGCGCCCTGCGCTGCGCGGTATGGTGGTGCGCGACATGTGCTTCGAGCCCTCCAGCTGGCGCGCGGCCATGAGCCTGCCCGCCTACCTTGCCGAGCGCGGCATCGTGGCGATCGAGGGCGTGGACACCCGCGCGCTCGTGCGCCATCTGCGCGACCACGGCGCCCAGAAGGGCATCGTGTCCACGGAGATCACCGACCTATCGGACCTGCGCGCCCAGCTCGACGCGGCGCCCTCGCTCGTGGGCCAGAACCTGGTTCAGACTGTGAGCTGCCCCGAGCCCTTTTCCTACAACGCCGCCAACCTGCCCGCCGAGCACGCCTTTTCCGTGGCCGCACCGGAGCCGGCGCGCCATCGCGTGGTGGCCTACGATTGCGGCATCAAGCGCGGCATCCTGGAGGGCCTGGTCCGCGCGGGCTGCGAGCTCACCGTGGTGCCGTGGGATACCCCGGCCGCCGACGTGCTCGCGCTTCATCCCGACGGCGTGTTCCTCTCCAACGGCCCCGGCGACCCCGAGGCAGTCACCGCCACATACGCGCAGGTGAAGGAGCTGCTGGGCAAGTTGCCCGTCTTCGGCATCTGCCTGGGCCACCAGATGATCAGCCTGGCCGCCGGCGCGCAGATGGAGAAGCTCAAGTTCGGGCACCGCGGCGGCAACCAGCCCGTGATGAACCTGTTGACCGGCCGCGTCGAGATCACGGCGCAAAACCATGGTTTCGGCCTGGTGTGGCCGAGCCTGGGCGAGCTTATCCCCGAGCTCTCCGGCGGCATCTCCGAGCAGCCGGCCGACGG
>Cebus_capucinus_imitator_PRJNA485217_SSR049__coassemble_1888_pt1 | contig 9187 bp, 7 predicted proteins | sample Cebus_capucinus_imitator_PRJNA485217_SSR049__metabat2_high_PE_001 | metagenome-assembled genome bin Cebus_capucinus_imitator_PRJNA485217_SSR049
GGCGGGGCCGAGCGGTGTTGAGCAACCGCTCGGCCCCGCCTCCGGAAGGCTGAAACGCCTCGCTTTGGGGCACTAAAGATAAACTGAAGGCAATCGCGACCAAAACTCAGCTGCCGTGAGTTATCGTCCGTCGCAAGCGCCCCTGCGCCTTCCATGTTCGAGGCTAATCCGACTACGCCCACCCCAGCTTCGCTAGCTCCTCGGGCGCGACGTCGCGGGGGAGCTTCCGCTCCGCCCAGAGCCGGGCCAGCAGCTCGATGCCCTCCAGGTCGAAGTCGTTGGCGGCGCGGTCGCCCTCGCGCACCACGGGGACCACGGTGCCCGCCGCGGCCCCGGCGCCCACGCCGGTGCAGCCGCACCCGCAGGCGACGTTCTCCGCGGCGATGGCCACGAGCGCCTCCACCACGGCCATTGCGGGCGCGCCGTAGACCTCGGCGTCCCAACCCTGCTCCTCCAGGTGCAGGCGCGCGGCCACGCAGTCGTTCTCGTCCATCCCGTCAAAGCCCCGCGGCAGCCAGGCGGCCAGGCGATCGGCGAGCTTGGCCTCGAGGCAGCGGTCGTAGAGCAGCGCCCCGGTGAAGCTCGTGCACGCGGCGGCCAGGCGTGGCGGCAGCGAGTCCATCTCGCGCAGCTCGCAGAAGCCCTTGAGGCGCACGTTGGGGAAGACCATCGAGAGCAGGTGCATGAGCTCGGGCTTCTCAAGGGGCCGGGCGCTCATGATGTCGCGCGCGTAGGCGTCGCCCGTGGCGCGCGTCACGTGGGCGGCGTCGGTGAACAGGATCGGCTTGACGTTGGAGACCCACAGCACGTAGTCCTCGAACGAGAGCCCCTCCAGGCTGCCCGGCACGATGCCGCAGCGGTCCACGTCCACGTGGTGCCAGATGCGCGAGCGGGCCATCCCGGGGGAGGGCGCGCCGCGGAAGGTGGGGGCGTTGTCGAAGAGGAAGGCGAACAGCGGGCCCAAGAGCGTCGCCATGCGCACGATGCGCTGGGCGTCGGCCTCGTCCTCGTAGTCGAGCGAGACCTGCGTGGAGGCCGAGCAGCGCATCATGTCGCGCGCGAAGCGGCCGCGCCGCGAGAGGTAGGCGTCCATGTCGCGGTAGCGGTCCTTGGGGATGAGCTCGAGCTCGCACGGGTCGGCGACGGCCGGATCGTAGCCCGTGGCCACGAGGTGCGCGCCCTCCTGCCCGATGGCGGCGAGCGCCCGCTCGATCTGGGCGTCGACCAGCTTGACCGCGCCGTGTAGGGCGCGGACGGTGTGCGCGGGGCCGGCGGAGACCTCGAGCTGGGCCGCGGGCTCGAGCGACACGGTGACGGCCACGGGCTCGCCGTCCACCTCCACGGAGAAGTCGAGGCCCAGCAGGTGCCCGTCGATCATGACGAGCTCCTCGGCCGGGCGTCCCTGGGCGAGCGCGCCCAGGAGCTCGGCCACGCCGCCGGGGCCAGAGAAAGGCAGGGGCCTCCCCGCGGCGTCGAGCGGCACGCGCTCCAGCTCGAAGCCGATCTTCTTGCCGGCAGGGTCCTTGTGGCCCTCCAGCATGAGCGAGATCATGGCGTCGAGGTTCTCGCGGAAGGCCCCGGTGAAGGTGGGCACGCGCCCGGTATCGGTGGAAGTCATGCGTTCCTCCTGGACTATCGGCAATTTGAATCCTGATACCCAGCCGACCCCATATCTAGCCCTCGCGCGGCCTATCCGGGAATTGAGGAGAAGCGCCCGTGCGCGCCGGCCGGTTCCCGGCGGCGTACGCGGTTGGGCTAGAATGACATGTTGTTCGAACCTGCTCGGGCGCCCGCGCGCCCGCGTCCGCAAGGAGAGCCATGACGGATTCGCGTGACACCTCGGCCCGCCGCGCGCCCAAGCCCCGCCTCGACGCCCAGCCCGCCGGCGACGACAGCAAGGGCGCCCGCCGCGGCGCCATCTTCATCGCTTTGGCGCTCGTCGCCTTCCTGGTGTACCTCGTGGTCTCCGGGCAGGTGGCCCAGTTCCTGGCGGCGCTCGCCAACGTGCAGGTGCCCTGGCTACTCGTGGCGTGCCTGTGCATGGCGCTCTACCTCGTGTTCGGCATCGCCGCCTACGCCATCGCCGTGTGGCTCGACCCCGCCTCCCCGGTGGGTATCCGCGACCTCATCTCCGTCGAGGCGAGCGGCATCTTCTTCGGCAACCTCACCCCCATGATGATGGGCTCCACGCCCGCCCAGATCTACCGCCTCACCAAGGCGGGCCAGGACGTGGGCGAGGCCGGCGCCACGCAGTTCACGCGCTTCATCGTGTACCAGTTCGGCCTGGTGCTCTGGGGCGCGATCCTGCTGGCCGCGCGCATGCCGTTCTTCCTCGAGCGCTACTCCGACGTTCAGGCGCTCACGATCCTGTGCGCCTTCAGCTTCGGCGGGCACGTCTGCATCCTGCTCGGCATCTTCGCCGTGGCGCTCATGCCCAAGATGGTGATCCGCGTGTCCCATTGGGTCCTGTCGCTGCTCGCGCGCATGGGCATCGCCCGCGAGCGCGTGGAGGAGTGGCGCGGTTTCGTGGACGGCGAGGTCTACCAGTTCTCCGAGAAGTTCAAGCGCTCGGCGGGGCATACCTCCTCCATGGCGCTCACCGTGGTGATCACCTTGCTCCAGCTCGCGTTCTTCTACCTGGTGCCGTACTTCCTGATGCTGGCCTTTGGGCATCACGAGGTCGACTTCCTCTCCGTGATGGCGGCCTCGGCCTTCGTGCAGCTGCTCTCCTCCGCGGTGCCGCTGCCGGGCGGTACGGGCGGCGCCGAGGGCGGCTTCGCGCTGTTCCTGGGGCACTTCTACGGCAGCGCGTCTACGGCCGGCTACCTGCTGTGGCGCCTCATCACGTTCATCGCGCCCACGATCTTGGCCGCGCCCCTGCTGGGCCTCAAGAGCGCGCGCGAGGAGAGCATCCACCAGCGTTGGGACCGCCTGATGAAGCGCCTGGGGCGCGAGGGCTCGGGTTCTCCCGCGGCCGCCGCCGCGCCGCGTGCCGAGGCGAGCGCCCCCGCAGGCGACGCCTCGCGCGCCGTCGTGCCGGCCCGCGCGCAGGCGCCCGCCGCGCGCCCTGTGGTGCGCCGGACCGCGGGCGGCATTACCGTCTCGCCCAAGGCGCTCGGCAAGAGGCCCCGCCGCGAATAGGCGCGCCCCCGCGTCTCGGCCGCGCATACGGCCCGGTTGTGCGCACCCTGCCGGCTAACCTTACGCATCCGCCATTCACCGCAATCGGCCTCGTGTTCGCGCGCCGCTCGGCTATGATGGCTCCATGATCAAGCCATCGTCCGACCCCTGAGGGAGCGCGCCATGACCGACCAGGACCCCACCGCTAACATCGCCCCCGTCCCGCCCGAGCCGCTCGCGCCCGTCGGGTCCGTGGGCGCTGCGCCCCCCATGCCGGCCGTGGAGGCCGCCGTCGCCGGTGACGAGGCCGCCTACGCCAAGCTCAAGGAGCGCCGCGCGGAGCTCCGCCGCGCCAAGGTCCGGCGTCGCGCCGTCGTGGCGGGCGTCGTGGTGGCGGGCATCGTCGCCGTGGCCGCCGTCGTCTTCGCGCTCACTCGCCCGCGGGACGCCGCGACTGCGCCCATCACCGAGACGGCCATGGTCGGCACCTACACCGACCAGGTGAGCGCCAAGGGCAAGCTCCAGGCCATAAACGCCACGGTGGTCTCGCCCGAGGTGGAGGGCACCGTGGCCACGCTCAACGTGATTGAGGGCCAGCAGGTGAGCGCCGGCGACGTGCTGCTCACCATCAAGAACGATGACCTCGACCGCGCCGTGGCTGACGCCGAGCGCGGCCTCGCCGAGGCCCGTGTGTCCCAGTCCTCGGCCTACAAGGCCTACAACCAGCAGGTCGACGCCTACAACGCGTCGCTCTCCCAGGCGACGGACGACCCGGCCTCCGCGCCCTCCGAGCCCGACGGCTCACCGCTGGTGGCGGCCGACAACGCCGTGGCCTCGGCGCAGGCGACCCTCGACGCCGCGCGCGCTCAGGCCGACAAGCGCACCGTGCGCGCGCCCGCCGCGGGCTCCGTGGTGGCCCTCAAGGCCCAGGTGGGCGCGAGCCTCTCCGAGCTCGCCGCGAGCGGCCAGGGGGCGGGGCTCATGCAGATTGCCGACCTCTCCCAGATGCGCGTGACCGTGCAGGTGGGTGAGGAGGACATCGCTCGTGTGGCGCGCGACCAGAAGGCCGAGGTGGCCTTCCCGTCCTATGACGACATCGCACTCGAGGGCACGGTGACCGGCATCGCCTCGGTGGCCACTGAAGGCGGGGCCGGCGGCTTCGACGACGGCTCCTCCACGGCCACCTTCGCCGTGGACGTGCTGCTCGCGCATCCCGACCCGCGCCTGAAGCCCGGCATGACCGCCGAGGTCTCGCTCATCTCCCAGCAGCTGGACGACGTGGCGATGGTCCCCACCTCGGCGCTTCTGACCGACGACGGCGAGAGCTACTACGTGAACGTGGTCACGGACCCGGACACCATGGCGTCCGAACTCCGCGACGTCACGGTGGTCGCCAAGAACGACGACTACGCCGTGGTGGGCCGTCCCGCGGATGCGCCCGAGGGGGAGAACGCCGATATGACCGAAGCCCCGGTGGCCGACGGCGACACGCTGCTCGTGTCGGGTGGCCCCTCCGCGGACGCCGCGACGGCCGGGGCGCTCTGATGGGCGCCATCGCCGCCGTGCCCGCCGGTGCGTCCTGTCCCGGCGCCGCCCGCCCGATGATTGACATCCGCGGCATCCAACGGATCTTCGAGTCCGCCGCCGGGCTCTCCCACGTGCTCCACGGGATCTCGCTCAAGGTGATGCCCGGCGAGTTCGTGGCCGTGACCGGCCCCTCGGGCTCGGGTAAGTCGACCCTCATGAACATCCTGGGCTGCCTGGACACGCCCACCTCGGGCACCTACCTGCTCGAGGGGCTCGACACCTCCCGGCTCACCGACGACGAACTCGCCGCCGTGCGCGCCGAGCGCATCGGCTTCGTGTTCCAGAGCTTCAATTTGCTGCCGCGCATGACGGTGCTCGACAACGTGATGCTCCCGCTGGCCTACACGGGCGCGCCGCGCCGCGAACGCGAGCGCCTGGCGGTGAGGGCGCTCGGCCTCGCGGGCTTGCCGTGCGACCACTACGACCATCGGACCAACGAGCTGTCCGGCGGGCAGATGCAGCGCGTGGCCATCGCCCGCGCCCTCGTGAACGACCCGGCCATCATCCTGGCCGACGAGCCCACGGGCAACCTCGACTCGGCCACGGGGCGCATGGTGCTCGACGCCTTCCACGCCCTGCGCGCCGCCGGAAAGACCATCGTCCTCATCACACACGACCCCGGCATCGCCGCGGAGGCCGACCGCACGGTCTCGATCCGCGACGGCCGCCTGTACCACGAAGGAGGCGCCGCATGAGCCTGACCGACATGCTTCGCGAGGCCCTGCGCGCCCTCGGTGCCAACCGCGCCCGCTCGGCGCTCACCATCCTCGGCATCGTCATCGGCATCTCCGCCGTAATCGCCATGACCTCGCTCATCGGCGGCGTGCAGGACAGCCTGGTGGGGAGCTTGGGCCTCAACGCCGCGCGGATGGTGAACGTGAACGGCACACGCGGCTTCAGGCCCGGCGACGTGTCCAAGCTCGCGCGCGAGCTGCCCGACTACGAGAGGCTCGCCGGCGTGCTGCACGGCGGGGCCCAGGTCGAGCGCGACGGCTCGTCCGTCTACGTGAACGTGACGGGCGGAACCGCCGACTACTTCGACATCACCGGGCAGGGCAAGCTCGTCTCCGGGCGCATGTTCACGCAGGCCGAGGAGGACTCTGGCGCGCGCGTGCTGCTCATCACGAGGGATGGCGCGCGGATCTTGTTCGGCAGCCCCGACGCCGACGTGGCCGGCAAGTCCGTGGAGCTCTCCGGCCGCACCTATCAGGTGGTCGGCGTGGTCGACGACGGCTTCTCCAACCAAGGCGGGAGCGACTACTTCTCTGCCTACACCACGCTGGAGACGACCCTGCGCTACTTCGCTTTCGGGCAGGAACGCCTGGACTCCGTGGTCGGCCTCGCGCGCGAGGGTGTGGACGTGGAGGAGCTCGCCGAGCGCACCTCCGCCGCGGTGGGCGAGCTCTACGGGCTGGAGGGAGACGAGGTGGAGGAGAACGTCTGGGTCTCCACCATGAAGGCCTCCATCGACCAGATGAACGCCTTCATGGGGAGCTTCGCGCTGATCATCGGCTCGGTCGCGGGGATCTCGCTGCTCGTGGGCGGTATCGGCATCATGAACATGATGCTCACCAACGTGACGGAGCGCATCCGCGAGATCGGCGTTCGCCGCGCGCTGGGGGCCCGCCGGCGTGACATCACGCTGCAGTTCCTGGTGGAGAGCGCGGCGCTTTGCCTGGTGGGCGGCATCGTGGGCATGGTGGTGGGCTACGCCATGAGCTGGGGGCTCGCCGCGGTGGCGAGTGCCATGAACGTCGCTTCGAGCCTGGGGGTGGCCGAGGGCGCGCGGATAGTGCCGGCGTTCTCGCTTTCCACGGCGTCCTTCGCGGTGGGGACTTCCATCGCCATTGGCCTCGTGTTCGGCTACTACCCCGCCCGTCGCGCGAGCCGCCTTGACCCGGTGGAGTGCCTGCGCTACCAGTGAATCGATTGGGGACGGGAGGCGATCGAGCCATTCCCATGGGGGAGGATGCCGGTGTCGTGTCTATGGACATGGCGGCGGCGTCTACCGCGCCCGGGCCGCTCGTTATACAATCCGATAGATCCATTCTGACGGAAAGGCTTGCCAACCCATGTCGAAGTACATCCAAGAGCTCATGTCGCCCCAGCTGATGATGGTCGTGTACCTCTTCGTCTTCTTCGTCGTCGCGCTCTACGCCCTCTCCATCGCCTACGTGTTCATCGACGCCAAACGCCGTGGCTCGCAGGCCTGGTGGGGTTGGGGCATCGCCGCGTTCGTGCCGATCGTGGGCCTGCTCGCCTACATCGTGCTGCGCCCCAGCTCGTACCTCTCCGACCGCGAGGAGCAGGAGCTTGACATGGCCCTGCGCGAGCGCGAGCTCGCCCAGTACGGCAGCTGCCCGCAGTGCGGCACCCACATCGAGAAGGACTTCATCGTCTGCCCGGTGTGCAACACCCAGGTGCGCAACGTCTGCCCGAGCTGCCGCAAGCCGCTCGACGCGCACTGGAAGGTGTGCCCGTACTGCCGAACGCACATCCAGTAGGCATGCCCGCGCCGGCGCCCCGCCGGCCCCACCCGCATGCCCCGACGTACCCGCCGAAGCTCGTTTGCCCGGCGGGTACGTGCTTTATGGAACCTCCGACCCGTACGTATATGTCCGCAACCGAAAGGACCACGCATGAAGGCACTGTATAACGACGGCCACGTCGCTGAGCTCGCCCCCGAGGAGGTCACCCACGTGGTGCGCCACTCGGCCGCCCATATCATGGCCCAGGCCATCAAGCGCCTGTACCCCGAGGCCGACTTCGCCTACGGCCCGGCCACCGACAACGGCTTCTACTACGATGTGGACCTCGGCGACAAGCACATCTCCGAGGAGGACCTGCCCGCTATCGAGGCCGAGATGAGGAAGATCGTCAAGGAGAACCTCAAGTTCGAGACCTTCGAGCTGCCGCGCGAGGAGGCCGTGGCCCTCATGGAGGAACGCGGCGAGAAGTACAAGGTCGAGCACATCGGCGACCTTGCCGAGGATGCCCACATCACCTTCTTCAAGCAGGGCGAGTACATCGACATGTGCGTGGGCCCGCACATCACCTACACCAAGGCGCTCAAGGCCTTCAAGCTCACCGGCGTGTCCGGCGCCTACTGGAAGGCCGACAGCAACAACAAGATGCTCACGCGCGTGAACGGCACCGCTTTCGCCACCAAGGAGGAGCTCGACGAGCACCTGCGCCTGCTGGAGGAGGCCAAGAAGCGCGACCACCGCAAGATCGGCCGCGAGATGGACCTGTTCATGATGCGCGACGAGGCCCCCGGCTTCCCGTTCTTCCTGCCCAACGGCACCATCCTCAAGAACACGCTGCTCGACTACTGGCGCGAGATCCACAACGAGGCCGGCTACGTCGAGATCTCCACGCCGCTCATCATGAACAAGCAGCTGTGGAAGACCTCCGGCCACTGGGACCACTACAAGGACAACATGTACTCCACGATGATCGACGACGAGGAGTACTGCATCAAGCCCATGAACTGCCCGGGTGGCGTGCTCGTGTACAGCTCCAAGCCGCATAGCTACCGCGAGCTGCCGATCCGTGCCGGCGAGATCGGCCTGGTGCATCGCCACGAGCTCAAGGGCGCGCTGCACGGCCTGTTCCGCGTGCGTTGCTTCAACCAGGACGACGCCCACCTGTTCGTCCGTCCCGACCAGCTGATCGACGAGATCTGCGGTGTGGTGAACCTGATCGACTCCGTGTACCAGAAGTTCGGCTTCAAGTACCACGTGGAGCTCTCCACCCGCCCCGAGGACTCCATGGGTTCCGACGAGGATTGGGAGCGCGCCGAGGCCGGCCTGCGCGAGGCGCTCGACCGCCTGGGCAAGGAGTACGTGGTCAACGAGGGCGACGGCGCCTTCTACGGCCCCAAGATCGACTTCCACCTGGAGGACTCCCTCGGCCGTACCTGGCAGTGCGGCACCGTGCAGCTCGACTTCCAGATGCCGCTCAACTTCGACCTTGAGTACGTGGACGCCGACGGCACCAAGAAGCGCCCCATCATGCTGCACCGCGTGTGCTTCGGCTCCATCGAGCGCTTCATCGGCATCCTGATCGAGCACTTCGCGGGCAAGTTCCCCACCTGGCTGTCCCCGCTGCAGGTCAAGGTCCTGCCCGTGTCCGAGAAGAGCCGCGCCTACGCGCATACCGTTGCAGATCAGATCGCCGCCGCCGGCGTGCGCGCCAAGGTCGATGACCGCGACGAGAAGATCGGCTACAAGATCCGCGAGGCCCGCAGCATCGATCGCGTGCCCTACATGCTGATTATCGGCGAGAAAGAGGCCGAGAACGGCAACATCTCCGTCCGCGACCGCTCCAACGAGACCGTCCAGATGAGCGTTGACGAGTTTGTTGCCAAGGTGACCGAGGAGATCCGCACTCGCGCCTAAGGCAACCCGATAGAAACAACGAAAGGCGATCGTCCACAAGGGGCGATCGCCTTTTTTAATGCCAAAACGAGAAAAAGCCG
>Cebus_capucinus_imitator_PRJNA485217_SSR049__coassemble_1901_pt1 | contig 9129 bp, 8 predicted proteins | sample Cebus_capucinus_imitator_PRJNA485217_SSR049__metabat2_high_PE_001 | metagenome-assembled genome bin Cebus_capucinus_imitator_PRJNA485217_SSR049
GCTCCTCGGGCGTGCAGCGAAACGCCATCGTCTTGCTGCGCTTGCGGGCGCTGTTCTCGCACGGCATCTCGCTTACCCCCTCGCTCCGTCGAGCGCGGCGGCCATCTCGTCCTGCTTCGTGGGGAACAGGTGCGCGTAGCGATAGGTGATGTCCACCGCCTCGTGGCCCATGCGCTCGGCGATGGCCAGCGCGGAGAAGCCCATCTCTATCAGCAGGCTCACATGGCTGTGGCGTATGTCGTGTATGCGGATGCGCTTCACGCCCGACGCCTTGCACCCGCGCTCCATCTCGTGGGCCAGGAAGTGCTTGGTCACGGCGAACAGGCGCTCGTCGGGGGCGACGTCGTCACGCATCTCGATGAAGTCCGCCATCTCGTCGCGAAGGAAGGCGGGCATGACGATCGTGCGCACGGACTTGGGCGTCTTGGGGTCGGTCACGGTGTCCACGCCGTGGAGGCTCTGGTACGACTTGTTGATGCGCAGCCGCGAGCTATCCAGCATGAAGTCGGACGGCGTGAGCGCCAGGAGCTCGCCGCAGCGTATGCCCGTCCAGTACAGCAGCTCGAAGGCGTGGAACGACAGCGGCTTGTCCATGACCGCCTCGCTGAACCTCAGGTACTCGTCCTTGGTCCAGAACTGCATCTCGCCGCCCTTCTTCGAGCCCATCTTGTCGACCTTGCGCACCGGGTTGTCGGTGAGGCCGTAGTAGCGCTCGGCGTGGTTGAAGATGGCGTTGAGCTGGTTGTTCACCGTGCGCAGGTACGTCGGCGCCCAGGGCTTCCCGTCGGCATCCCGGTGCTCGGTGAGCTCGTTTTGCCACCTGATGACGTCGATCGGCCTCACGTCGCACATGCGCATGTCTCCGAAGAACGGCACGAGCTTGTCGTTGATGATGTACTCCTTGGTGATCCACGTGTGCTCGCGTATGCGCGGCTTCGCCTCTGAGGCGTACACCTCGACGAACTCGGAGAACGTCATGTCCATGGCCCCGCCGTTAAGGTTCTTGAACTGGCTCTCCCACACTGCGGCCTCCACCTCGGAGGAGAAGCCGCGCTTCGTCTTGTGGCGCTTCGAGCCGCGGGCGTCGCGGTAGTAGCACTGCACGTAGAAGGTGCCGTTGTTGCCATCCTTGTACACGGGCATGTCAGTCCACCTCCGGGAAGTACAGGGCGTCGAAGACGTCGCTTCGAACGCGCCCGCGGATAACCACGCGCCCGCGCGCCTCCTGCCCGGCGTTTATCCTCCTGATTACCTCGTAGGCGCTGCCTTTCCTGATCCTCAGCAGCTCCGCGACTTCGTCGGCATCCAGCATGCGCGGCCTCGGTGTCTTCGCCGCCTTCTCGTCCATGGCTCCTCCTGTCAATAGCGTACGGATACGTACGGTTTACAGATTCAGAGTAAACGTACATATCTGTACTGTCAATAGAATTGCGTACATTTGCGTACGCTGGTAAGATGTGCGGGTACGTGATTCCAGGAGGAGGGCGCATGTCCGTAGGCGAGAACATAAGGCGGTACCGCAGGTTGCGCGGCATGACGCAGGCGCAGCTCGCCGAGGCGGTCGGTCTGACAGAGGGGGCCGTGCGCCATTACGAGAGCGGCATCCGCGCCGTGAAGCCCGAGTTGCTCGAGTCCATCGCCGCGGCGCTCGGCGTTTCGACCAACGCCCTCAAGGATTACGGCGTCGAGACCGCGGGCGACCTCATGTCGCTGCTTGTGCGGCTCGAGGACTCCTTCGGCATCGTGCCCGCTGCCGACGGCACCGGTCTCTCTCTGAACCCAAAAGCGCCGCACGCGCCCAAAGCCGCGATGGCGATCGAGCTGTGGGCAGAGAAGCGCGCACGGTTCGAGAACGGCCAGATCGACGCCGCCGAGTACGAGGACTGGAAAGCCTCGCTGTAGCGGCTCCCCGCATTTCGCAACCAGCGCAACCGAATCAGGACGCCAAGCTAGGCGGCGAGCGCCGCTCGCGCCCGCGCATGCTGAGTTTTTACTCCCCATTGCATGCAAAGGCATTTTCGGCGCACCTGGGGAGTAAATGAAGTGGTGGCTTACACGGCGGCACGCGGCAGTACGCCGCGGCATTTCCCCTGATTACTCCCGTTTTCATTGAGACGGCGAGATTCTTTACTCCCTATTAACCACCTGGGGAAACGCCGTGTGGAGACCGCAAAAATGCCCATTGAGTTCGATTTGAGTTTCACGGGCCCCGAAACGCCCCCGTTTCGTTCTCGGGGACAAAAATCGCGCGTCTACTCACTTGGGATAAATCCTTACTCCCATTCCTCCGAATACCGCCCCGTGCCTTGTTGTCTTGAAACACGGGGAGTAAATAGCGAAATCGCAGGTGAAAGGGAGTAAAACGGCAAAGAAAAAGCCTCCGTTCCAACGAGGGAACAGAGGCTAGGAAATCGTTTTTACTCACCGCCGTCGCTGGTGGCTTTGCCGTGATTCTCGTACGAAACGAAACTCAGCGGCACAGCGCGGCACTCAAAAATGCAGGTCAGAACCCTATCGGCCTACTCCCACTCGATCGTCGCGGGGGGCTTGCTCGTGATGTCGTAGGCCACGCGGTTGATGCCCGGGACCTCCGCCACGATGCGGCCGGAGATGCGGGCGAGCACCTCGTAGGGCAGCTTCGCCCAGTCGGCGGTCATGGCGTCGCTCGACTCCACGGCGCGCAGGATCACCGGGCGCGCGTAGGTGCGCTCGTCGCCCATCACGCCCACGCTCTTGATGTCGGGCAGCACGCAGAAGTACTGCCAGCAGCTGTGCTCGCTGTTGCGCTCGCCGGTGGCCTCGAACAGGCGCGCGTTGTAGGCGTCCAGTTCCTCGCGCACGATGGCGTCGGCGTTCTTCAGGATCTCCAGCTTCTCGGGGGAGACGGCGCCGATGATGCGGATCGCCAGGCCCGGGCCCGGGAACGGCTGGCGGTACACGATGTGCTCGGGCAGGCCCAGCGCCAGGCCCAACTCGCGGACCTCGTCCTTGAAGAAGTGGTCGAGCGGCTCGATCAGGTCGAAGTGCACGCCCTCGGGGAAGGGGATCAGGTTGTGGTGGCTCTTGATGGTGGCCGTCTTGCCGCCGGTCTTGCGCGCGCCGCTCTCGATAATGTCGGGGTAGATGGTGCCCTGTGCCAGGTACTTCACGGGGCGGCCGTCGCTCTCCAGCTGCTGGGCCACCGCGAAGAACTCCTTCCAGAACTGCGTGCCGATGATGCGGCGCTTTTCCTCGGGGTCGGTCACGCCGTCGAGCAGCGCGGCGTAGCGGTCCTCCGCATGCACGTGGACGAAGTCCACGTCGAACTGCTTGGTGAAGACCTCCTCCACCTGCTCCGGCTCGTTTTTGCGCAAAAGGCCGTGGTTGATGAACACGCAGGTCATCTGACGTCCCACGGCGCGGGCGCCCAGCGCCGCCACCACGGAGGAGTCCACGCCGCCGGACAGCGCCAGGATCACGCGGTCGTCGCCCACCTGCGCGCGGAAGTCGGCCGTCATGGTCTCGACCAGGTTGTCCATGGTCCAATCGGCCTCAAGGTCGCAAATCTCGAACAGGAAGTTGGACAGCAGCTGCTGGCCGTACTCGGAGTGCTTGACCTCGGGGTGGAACTGCGTGGAGTAGAGCTTCTTCTCCGGGCACTCCATGGAGGCCACGGGGCACACGTCGGTGCGGCTCGTGACGGTGAAGCCCTCGGGCGCGCGGGTCACGGCGTCGCGGTGGCTCATCCACACGGTCTGCTCCAGCGGCGTGGAGTTGAAGAGCTGCGCGCCGGCCTCGCGGGTGATGGTGGCGGGGCCGTACTCGCCCACCTCGGAATGGCCGACCTCGCCGCCTAGCGTCACGGCCATGATCTGGTGGCCGTAGCAGAAGCCCAGCACGGGCAGGCCCAGGTCGAAGATCGCCGGGTCGATGGACGGGGCGTCCTCGGCGTACACGGAGGCCGGGCCGCCGGAGAGGATCAGCGCGGAGGGGGCCATCTCGCGGACCTCGTCGGCGGTGATATCGCAGGGGACGATCTCCGAGTACACGTGCAGGTCGCGCACGCGGCGGGCGATGAGCTGGCCGTACTGCGCGCCGAAGTCGAAGACGAGAACCTTGCTCGCGGCATCGTTTTGAGGCATGGGCTTCCTCTCTCCACGGGTGAGTTGCATGTAACCCGGCTATGATACCGCGACGGGCGCATCGGGCGCACGACCTGCACGATGTTTACAGGTGAGGGAACCCGGCGGGCCGTGGCCTCGCAGACTTTCGCCGCCTTTTCCGCGGCCTCACGCAAGCGGGGGAGGGGCCTGCGGGATAATGGCCCCTCCGACCGAAGCCGGGTAGATAGGGTTTTGCGCATGATGTTGTCGCTTGCCCCCATGGAGGGGGTCACCGGGCATGTGTTCCGCCGGGTCCACGCCGAGCATTTCGGCGCGCTGGACCGCTACTACACGCCGTTCGTGGCCCCGCCGCGCGTGGGCTCCGCCTTTGGCGGGCGCGCGGCCAAAGAGGTCGACCCGGAGCGCAATCGGGGCCTCGCCGTGGTGCCGCAGCTGCTCACCAAGGACGCGGACGAGACCGTGTGGGCGGCGGAACTGCTCGCGGGCATGGGTTACGCGGAGGTCAACATCAACCTAGGGTGCCCCTCGGGCACGGTCGTGGCCAAGGGGCGCGGCTCGGGCTTTCTGCGCGACCCGGAGGCGCTCGACGCCTTTCTGGGCGAGGTATGCGAGCGCTCGCCGATCCCCGTCTCGGTCAAGACGCGGCTCGGCCTGGAGAGCGACGCGGAGTTTCCCCGCATCCTCGAGGTGTACCTGCGCCATCCGCTCGCCGAGCTCATCGTGCACCCGCGCGTGCAAAGGGATGCCTACCGCGGGCGCCCGCGCTGGGAGCCCTACGGCGAGACGCTGGCGCGCGCTCCCTTCCCGGTGGCCTACAACGGGGACATCTTCTCGCCGGCCGACCTGGAGGCGCTCGCGACCGCCTACCCGGAAACGCGCCACGTGATGCTCGGCCGCGGCATCGTGGCCAACCCGGCCCTCGCGCGCATGGCGCGGGGCGGTGCCGCCGCCATCCGCGAGGAGCTGCGGCGCTTCCACGACGCGCTGTTTTGCGCCTATGAGGAGGAGATGGGTGGCAACGCGGTCTTCCGCATGAAGGAGTGGTGGTTCTACGCCCAGCACGCCTTCGCGTACCCGCTCGCCGTGCACCGCGCCGTGCGCAAGGTGCGCCGCGTCGAGGAGTACCGCCGCGCGGTGGAAGGGGTCTTCGCCCGCGAGCCCCTGGCCGATCTCGCCTGCTTTCCGGGGTAGGGGCGCGGCGTTCGCCCTGCTATGATGGGGTGACTGGTCCGGGCGTCTGCGTGGAGGGGCCGGCGGCTTAGCGCCTTGGGATAGCGCGCAAAAGAGGGCACGGGCCGGGCGGGCAAAGTCGCTTCACCCCTATATCGATTCTGTCTCCCATGATAGTTTCGGGCGCCGTCCTACCGTCTGCGCTGAAAACGCTACCGGCGGCGAGCGGGCGGGCCACGCGGTGGCGAAATGCCACTATAGTGACCACAACGAAACTATCTATGAAAGCGTGCCGCTATGAGGCTTACCGATACCCAGGCAGATCGTTTCTATCTGGTCTACAACGCTGTCCTGTTCTTCGCCAACGGCTACCTGGGGCTCGACGAGCCCTTCGACCCGCAGTCGTTCACCTTCAGGCCCACATCCCAGCGGCGCATCCTCGCCGAGGCGCTGGCGGACCCGGACGCGATCGACGCCTTCGCGCGGGAGAACCCGTTCGGCCTTGTCGCCGCCGACCTCGGCGTGGTGCGCAGCTGGAAGGGCTCGTCCGAGGGCCGCTACTGCGTGGTCCTGCGCCCCGGGCGTCGGGCGCTCTTCATGGGCGAGGAGGCGACCTTTCTCGTGAGCGGGATCGTGCAGGAGGTCGACGAGCTGCTTTCGCGTGAGATCTCCTTCGTGAGCACCACGCTGCTGCCGTTCGACGGCGCGATCGTGTACGCGGTCAACCTGTGGGAGACCCCCGTGTCGATCGGCGCCGGCCTGCGCGGCGTGATCATGGACGATGTGGCCCGCAGCGAGGCGGAGGGACCTATCGCCATGGCGGGGGAGTTCATGCTCAAGCGGTCCCAGCTCGGCCAGGAGCGGGCGCGGCGCGAGGCGGAGTCTGCGGTGCGCGACCTCGAGGAGTCCCAGCTCACGGGCGACGACATCCCCGGGTTCCACCGTGGCGCGCTCGCGGGGAAGGACGCCGTGGGCCGCGCGGCGGCGATGGTCGCGGCGGGGGCGCTTGCGCGAGAGGCTTCCGAGCCATCGATGCGCGCCGTCGGTGGGCTCGCCGGGCGCGTCGGTCATTTCGCCGAGGCCGTCGTGGACCTGCGGGGTATCGTTTCGGTCGAGGCCCTGATCGAGGAGTTCTCTTCGCACGAGGGGGAGGCGGATGCCAAGCGTATCGAGGCGGCGCTGCGGACGCTCGTTGGTTCCAGGCAGGTCGGCTTCGCGCTGCGCGAGCTCGAGGGCCGCCTGTTCGCGGTGGCCTACGAGCTGGACCGCGACGCGGGCCTCACCGCGACGCGGCTGCTCACCTTCCACGAGACCGCGCTCGCCAAGGCGGGCCCGCGCCCCCTGACCGAGGAGATGCTCGCTGCCGATTCCCTTATGGCGTGGCGCCAGCAGCGCCCCGCCGCGTTGGCGCTCGAGTCGTTCCTGAACGAGTTCGTCCCCGACGCGTGGCATGACCGCGAGCTCGCCTACGCGAAGGACGTGGTCGGCGAGCTGATCATGTTGGGCGCGGGGCCGTGGGAACCGCGGGACATCATCGCGGCCTATGAGGGCTTCGGCCTTTGCCAGCTGCCCGAATGGCAGTTCAACCGCCTGTTCGAGCTCACGGCAAACCTCTTCAACGCGCTGCCGAGCTGGCTCAACGCCGGGTGGTCGCCCAACGAGCTCGCGGCGCGCCGCGAGGGGGCGCGGGCGTTCTTCAACGAGGACGGGAGCCGGATGGTCGTGGGGCTCAACGATCCGTGCCCCTGCGGCAGCGGCAAGAAGTACAAACGGTGCTGCGGTAAGTAGGTTGAGGGAGGGAGGGCACCCCTTGCCTCGTTCATTGAGACTTATCTGCACTTCGTACTCGATGTAGGTGCAGAAAAGTCTCAATGAACGCTCCGCACGCCCATGGCGATTATTCATTGAGATAAAAATGCGCCCATATTGGGTACGAAGTGCAGTTTTATCTCAATGAATCACGTTGTATCCACTCGACGGTTACGCGATTTCCCGAAACGAGTCGCGTGGAGATGGTAGGGTAGGGGCTCTATCGGGAAAAACGTCGAGGGGACGGGTTATGGTCGTTTTCGTTCGTCCGGCTTGCGAGCCGGATCTTGCCGGCGTGGTGGATATGTACGCCGCCGCCATCCGCGCCATGCGGGGCACGCCGGAGGATATCGACTGGGACCTGTCATGGCACCCCACGGCAGAAGGGTTGGCCCGCGCCACGGCGGCGGGGGAGCTACTGGTGGCGGTGGATGAGGCCGGCGCCGACGATGCCGGCGAGACCCCGCTCTGCCCGGCGTCCGGCACTCCGTCCGCGATCCTGGGTGCCTGCGTGGTCAACGGGTCGCAGGAACCGGACTACGCCCTGGCCGCTTGGCCCGTGGATGCGGCCCCCTCTGAGGTGGCGACGCTCCATCTGCTGGCGAGCGCGCCGGCGGCCCGCGGGCGCGGCGTGGCCCGGGCGCTCATCGCCGCCGCGGCAGAGGCGGGGCGCGCCCGCCGCGCCCGGGCCCTGCGCCTGGACGTGTTCGACAACAACCATGGCGCCGCGGCGGCCTATCTGGCCTGCGGTTTCGTGGATTGCGGCGTCTTCACCCTCGGCTACTCCGAGGGCTTCACCCACGCCGCGCACCTGATGGAGCTCGCCCTCTAGCGCGCCGCGTCGGACCGGGGCGGCGCGCCCGCCGCGGCGCGCTGAGCCGTCGCCTCGGGCCGCCCGCTGGCGCCCTACTCCCAGCTCTCCCAGACCTCGGGACGGTAGCCCACGGTGGCCTTCTTGCCGTTGCGCACCACGGGCTCGGCGATGACCTGCTGGTTCTCGAGCAGCTTGTCGAAGCGCTGCTCGGGCACCAGGTGCTGGATGAGCGCCACGGTGTCGGCGTCCTTGGCGGCCGGGTTCACCAGGGCGTCGAGGCCGCCCGCGGCGCGCGCCACGCTCTCGAGCTCGCCACGGCTCATGCCCTTCTCCTTGAGGTCGATGAACTGGAACTTGATGCGGCGCTCCTTGAACCAGCGCTGGGCCTTCTTGGTGTCGAAGCTCTTCTTGGTGCCGAATATCTGGATGTTCATGCGTCTCCTCTCGCGCGTGCCGCGCACGGCGGCGGGCCGGTCCCTAGTATCGCAGATGCGCGCCGGGGTATACTCGCGCCATATGTGAACATGCCGCCGCGCCGCCTTGCGCCGGGTGCGGCGGGTAATCGGTGCCCAGGGAGGCGTCATGGCGTTCAAGGATATCGGCATGGAGGCCGCGAGCGCCGCGGGGCCCCGTCCGGGGCGTGCCGCCCGCGGCGTCGTGCAGGCTTAGCGGGAGGCGCACGTGGTCGATATCGCGAACATCGGGCTCCCGGCGGGCATGGAGCTTGCGCGCACGGAGCGCGGGCTGGCGCTCAGGGGCGACGGCATGGAGCTCGTGCAGGACTTTTCCGATCTGCTGGGGCGCCTGCGCCCCGACCGGCTCTCTCGCGAGCTGCTCGTGCGCGCGGCGCGCGTCAAGGGCCGGGGCGCGCCGGGCTCTGCCGTCGGGGCCGCCTTCGAGGGCGGGCCGGGGGCGGAGCCGCCCTTCGCCGTGGACGCCACGGCCGGCTTGGGCGAGGACGCCTTCCTGCTTGCGGCCGCCGGATTTTCCGTGCTGCTTTGCGAGAGCGACCCGGTGATCTGCGCCCTGCTGCAAGACGCCCTGGAGCGCGCCCGCATCCACCCCGATCCACGCTTGGCGGCCCCCGCCGCGCGCATGCGCGTACACGCGGGCGACAGCATCGGGGCCCTGGCCGGTCTGGACCGTGCGCCCGACGTGGTCTACCTGGACCCGATGTTTCCCGCCCGCCGCAAGAGCGCCGCGGTGAAGAAGAAGTTCCAGCTGCTGCACCGC
>Cebus_capucinus_imitator_PRJNA485217_SSR049__coassemble_2147_pt1 | contig 7494 bp, 5 predicted proteins | sample Cebus_capucinus_imitator_PRJNA485217_SSR049__metabat2_high_PE_001 | metagenome-assembled genome bin Cebus_capucinus_imitator_PRJNA485217_SSR049
GCCCATCTCGGCGAACAGCGCGATGTCCTCCTTGTAGTGATGGTAGAAGTCGATGGACTCGTGGCTCGGGTAGTACTCGCCCTCGTGCACCGCGCTCGTGATCACGCGCGGCGTATCGACCGTGCCGCCCTTGATCATATCGGGCACCGACAGGCCCTTGCCGTCGGCGAGGTAGGCGCCCTCCGCCTGGTTCGCGGCGATGGCGCCACCCCACAGGAATCCCTCGGGGAACTTGCTCATGTTCATACTCCTTTCCTAAGAGGACCGCCCACCGCATCTCAAGTCGGCAAGGGCTACCCTCGGTTTAAAACAACATCATGCCCAACGCGAGCATCACCGGCATGGTGATGAGCGACAGCAGGGTGGACAGGCTCACGACGCCCGCGCCAAACCTATAGTCCCCACCAAACATCTGCGGGAAGATCGCCGAGACGGTGCCCGCGGGCGCCGAGAAACCTATGAGCAGCATGGTCTTGATCACGGGATCGAGCGGCACGAAGACGAGCGCGGAGATCACGATCGCCGGCACCGCCACAAGGCGCAGAGCCGACGCCAGGTACATGGATCTAGCGTGCAGAAGCGAGCGCAGGTCGGCTTGGGCAAGGTAGCAGCCCAGCACGATCATGGCGATACCGGCATTGAGGTCGGCGAGGCCGTCGATGGCGGACGAGAGCACGCCGGGAAGCGGCGTGGAGGTGAAAAACAGCATTAGGCCCACAAAGACCGCGATCACGGCGGGGTTGGTGATGATCTTCTTGACCGAGATGGCGCTCTTGTCGTTGGACGCAAGCCACACGGCGTAGGTCCATATGATGGGCACCTGGGCGGCGATGCACGCGGAAACGTAGAACACGTACGTATCACCCAGCACGTTTTGCACTAGCGGGATGCCGATGAAGCCCATATTGGAGATCGTGATCGCAATCTGGCAGATGCGACCGCGATCCCGGTACACCAGCTTTCCCACGAGCGCGCCCACCAGCGTGAACACGATGGTGAGCGCCGCGCAGGCCAGCGCGCCCACAAGGTGCTCGGCATCGAAGGGAATGGCGAGCGCACGCACCACCACGGCGGCGCCCGCAACATACAGCGCGATGGACGCGAGCTGGCGGGAGCCCTCGTTGGTGAGCAGCTTGGCCTTAAAAAGCGCGAAGCCGACCCCCATCATGAGAAACATCGCGACAGTCTGGGTGATGAGGATGGGCATGGTCTCCGTTAACGACACGCGATCAAGTCCCCACTAGGAAAGGTCGGCACCGTTGGTGGCGATGACCTTCTTGTACCAATAGAAGCTGTCCTTGCGGCTGCGCGCGAGGGTACCGGTTCCGTCGTCGTGTTTGTCCACGTAGATGAAGCCGTAGCGCTTGCGCATCTCGCCCGTCGAGGCGGAGACCAGATCGATGCAGCCCCACGGCGTGTAGCCCATGAGGTCCACGCCGTCGCGCACGGCCTCGGCCATCTGCTCGATGTGCTGGCGCAGGTAGTCGATGCGGTAGCCGTCGTGGATGGAGCCGTCTTCTTCCACCGTATCGTAGGCACCCAGGCCGTTCTCCACGATCATCAGTGGAATCTGGTAGCGATCCCAGATCTCGTTCAGGCTCCAACGCAGACCCTTGGGGTCGATCTGCCAGCCCCAGTCGCTCGCCTTGAGGTAGGGGTTCTTGATGCCGCCGATCACGTTGCCGGAAGTAGTTTCCCCCGCCTTTTCCGGATCGGCGCTCACGCAGTTGCTCATGTAGTAGCTGAACGTGTAGAAGTCCACCGTGCCCTCGCGCAGAATCTCGTCGTCGCCCGGCTCAGTCTTGATCTCGATGCCGTTCTCGGCGAAGTAGCGCTTGATGTAGCCGGGGTAGTAGCCGCGCACATGCACGTCCGAGCAGAACCACACAAAACGGTGCATCTCGTCTTGCGCGAGCAAGATGTCATCCGGGTTGGAGGTCAACGCGAACATGGGCGCGAAGATGATCATGTTGCCCATCTTGAGCCCGGGGTAGTTGTCGTGCGCGTATTTCACGGCCAGCGCACTCGCGACAAACTGGTGGTGCAACGCTTGGAAGCGCACCTGCGGCTGCTCGAGCAGCTCCGGACGCGGACCGGAGAAGCCTTTGATGACGCCGAGCGAGCTGGAAGCACCCATCTTGCGGGTGCCGGTGTTGATTTCGTTGAACGTGAGCCAGTACTTCACCTTGTCATGGTAGCGGTCGAGCACCACCTTGGCGTAGCGCATGAAGTGGTCGATGCACGCGCGGCTCTCCCAGCCATTCATGGCCTCAACCAGGCCGTAGGGCATCTCATAGTGCGAGATGGTCACCATCGGCTCGATGCCGTGCTCGCGGCAGGCGTCGAACACCGCATCGTAGTGCGCGAGACCGGCCTCGTTGGGCTCGTCTTCAAGCCCCGTGGGGAAGATGCGACTCCAAGCGATGGACATGCGGTAGGTCTTGAAGCCCATCTCGCCGAAGAGCGCGATGTCCTCGCGAAAGCGATGGTAGTGGTCGATGGCCTCGTGGCTGGGGTAGAGGGCCCCCTCCTCAAGGGTGGGGGTGATGCGCTTAGGGCTGTCGACCGCGCCGTTGGTGCAGATATCCGGGATGGCGACACCCTTGCCGTCTACATCCCACGCGCCCTCGCACTGGTTGGCGGCGGTGGCGCCTCCCCAGAGAAAGTCGTTGCGAAACACCGACTCGACCATCATGGTTCCTTTCCTAGTAGATGTACGTTGCGAAAAAGAGGCTGCGGACGCGCCCCGCAGCCTCAAGAGATAACCCGATGATGGGTGGGCGGATATGTGGGCACAACCAGCTTACGCCGTCTTCTTGCCCTTGGCGGCGTAGGCCTTCTCATCCCAGAAGAACCAGGTGAGCGCGAAGGAGATCACCACGGCGATGAGCATGGCGATGCCGGCGGTGATAGCGCAGGAGATGCCGTAGCCGCCCGGCGTGGGATCGATGTAGCGGGCGAGCGCCATGACGCCCGAATACCCGGCGACAAAGATGCGGGCGTCCATGAAGCAGGCAAACGCGCCGGAGACGGCACCGGCGATGCAGGTGAAGACGAAGGGCTTCATGCGGGGCAGGGTCACGCCGTAGATGGCGGGCTCGGTGGTGCCAAAGAAGCCGGTGATCACCGCGGGCAGGGCGATGGACTTGACCTTGTTGTCGCGGCTCTTGAGGTAGATGGCAAGAACAGCGGCGATCTGGCCCATCTCGCAAGCGACCTTGCCGGCGAGCACGGTGTCGAAGCCGTTCTGGGCGAGGTTGGCCAAGTTAATGGGAACGATGGCCCAGTGCAGTCCAAAGATCACCAGGACCTGCCACAGGCCTCCCACCAGGGCGCCGCCCAGGGTCGCGCCCACCACGGGCAGGGCGAAGATGAAGTTGAAGAACATCAACAGGATATTGGTGAGAGTGGCGGCGATGGGGCCGATGACCAGGTAGGTGAGAATGACGCCCACCAGGCAGGTCAGCATGGGGGTGAGGAAGAAGTTCACGGCAGCCGGCAGGATATTCTTGAAGCCGCGCTCGATCTTGGTCACCACGAACATGGACAGGATGATGGGCACCACCGAGGAGGTGTAGCCCGCGGACGGCATGATGATGGGGATACCGGCGAAGGTGAGGTAGTACTTCATCTCCAGCGGGGTGCCGGTAAGGATGGTGCCCAGCACGTCGCCGGCGGTGGAGCTCACCATGGCGGGGTACACCAGGGCGGCGCCCATGGCCATGCCGATGAACTCGTTACCCTTGAACTTCTTGGCCGAGGTATAGCCCAAGATGACGGGCAGGAAGTAGAAGAAGCCGTCGGCGAAGGCGTTGATGAGCATGTAGGTGCCGTCAGTGGGCTGCACCCATTTGAGGAAGGCAAACAGGGCCAAAAAGCCCTTGGTCATGCCTGCTGCGGCGAGCGGACCCAAAATAGGCTGCAGGATTCCGGCGATAAGATCCATGATCACGTTCATGACTCCCTTGGGGGCGGTGTCGTCCTCGCCGCCCTCGATGGTGTTGCCGTCGTCGTCCACGAGGCCGCCGGCCTGCAGGTGGCCGACGGAAAGAACCGTATCGTACACGTCGTTCACGTGCGGGCCGATGACGACCTGGTACTGGCCGCCGGACTTGATGATCTGCAGCACGCCGTCGGTCTGCTCGAGCACCTCGTCGTTCGCCTTCGACTCGTCGATGAGGCGGAAGCGCAGGCGCGTCACGCAGTGGGCGACGCTCTTGATATTCTCCTTGCCGCCGACATTTTGGATGATGATCCGTGCGAGGCCGTCGTATTTACTTGCCATCGGGATCCTCCTTCTCCGTTTCACTTGCTGTTTTTGCTATCTTCCGCGCCAGCCCCCGGGCCCTTTGAGCCGGCGTCATGAAGCGGATGCTAGACGCCGCTCATCAGGCGGTTGATGTAGAGCACCAGGTAGAGCAGCTCCTCGTTTGAGAGCCGCCAGCCGCGTTTGCGCCGCAGATGGCGCGCCACCGTGCGGGCGGCCGAGTACGCGTGGGGAAAGTCCTTCTTCACCTGGTCGATGAGGGAGTTGTCCGCCTGAGGAACCTCCTCGCCCTTGCGCAGGCGCTGGATCAGATAGCGCAGATGAGCGACGAAGCGAAGGTAGCCGTGGGACGATTTATCGAAGGTCGCATCGAGCTTGCTCTGCAGGATATCCACCACGGTATCGATGATCTCGACGTCTTCCATGACCGTGTGCATGGACGCGGAGAACCCCCCCCCCAGCTCGGCATTTGCGACATGCAGCGCAATCGAGCACGCCTCCTGCTCGGGCATCTCCTTGCCGGTAACGCCCTCGACGATTCTCACGCCGGCCTGGCCGAGCTCGTACTCGTGGGGGTAGACGAAGGGAATCTCGCCGGCCAGCGGGTTCTCGATCACGATGCCCCGGGCAAAGCGATCCGCCGAGAACTGCAGGTGGTCGGCGAGCATGAGGTAGAGGTTGGGGTTGAGTTTGCAATCCAGCTCGCGCTCGGCCATGCGCACGATGTCGAGGGCGGCCTCGAGCATCTCAGGGCTGATGGACGCGATGGTCTGCATCAGATCATCGTTTACATGGCGGAACACCCGCTGGATGCAAGACTCATCGGCAAGCTCGTAGGGAACGGCGGGAAAACCGATGCCCTTGCCGAAGACAACAAGCTCGTGGCCCTCAGCATCTTGCGCCATTGCCACGCTGTTGTTGATCTTCTTGGTGATGAGCATGTGGTGACTCCTCAGATGGATCTAAACCGTACAACCAGATGAGCATTTTGCCGTAAGGCAGTGTTCTTGGTGCACGGCTAACGTCTCGAAGGAGTAACGCGCCGCTGTGGCGCCTAGGATACACGAAGTGCTCGCCATGTGAAGACAGAATCAGTCGATTACCGTTCACAACCGTTTTTCTACCGTTCATGGGTAAATTCGCTGGTATCGTGTTTAGGATTTAAAGTCACAGACGGCAAAGATCCCGTTGGAGGCGGGTGCGGCGATGAGATCCAAGGCCCTACCGTGCGTCTTTCACCGTGTTGCAAAGTTCCATGCAAAGCACCCCAAAAAATGAAGCGGCATCCGAGGTCTCGCCATTCCAGAACGCGCGCATCACGCGGCGGTAGGCCTTGCCCGCAAAGGAAAAGGCTTGGCTGAGGTCGTTGATGTCGATCATGCTTTTTTGACCCTCTCCCCTACGCAGAAAGCAGAGGGTCCCGTAGGCAGCCATCACCGCGGTGTCCCGCAACGTCGCGTCGCGCGTGAGAGTCTCGGCGGGTACCGGAGCATCCTGCTCGCGGCGCACCAGATCGCCCCGCAGCCCTTCCAGGCAATCCGCGCGAAGCTGGGCTATCTTGGCCCGCACCCGCTCCAACTCGCTCGTCGTGGGCAGCGTCGGCATGAGCACGCAACCCGCATGATCTGCCGAGAAGGCGGGGTCGGTGGTGAGCACCACGACGTCGCGCCGGGCCGGGGCCGTCCAGCACGGGTGGATCTCCACCGGCGTAAGGCCCAGCTCGCTCTCTATGAGGTAGCGGAGGTGCTCGGCGGCGAGCATGCCCTCGTTGGTGTGCAGCTCTGCCGCGGAGTGCTGGCACGCGCGGGACACGGCGCCGGCGATATAGGCCGCGAGCGCCGCGCACTCCGCCTTGTTGGGCGTGAGCCCCTCCCGCTCCCTGAAAAAGCTCGATACCAGGTAGAACGACAAGGGATAGCGCGCCACGGTCTCGCTGCCGTGGTAGTTGAGCGCGGTGCGGCCGCTCGCCATGCGGCGTACCACAACACCCATGCGCGCAGCAAGCGCGGGCATGTCCAACGCCAGGTCAAAGCCCGCAACAGCGCGCGCGTGCTCAGCGAACGACACGGCAAGGCGATACGCAGATTCGTCCGCCTCCTCAGGGAAGGTGAGATCGCCCACGAGCATCGCCGTGCAGGAGATCTCCTGCGGGCTCATGGCGTATCCCGAGATACCCCGCACCAGCTCAACAAGGCGATGGGCGATCTCGAGCGCAAAGGTTGGTTCGACCGCGGCCTTGCCGCCTTCCGGCGCGGATGGACAGATGTGCCCCGCACGTGAGCGGACGACCGAGAGGGCCAGATAGCGGCCGATTCGAATTGCATCACCGCCCGACAGGCGCTCCGAGCTGACCAAGGGCTCCAGGTATTCGCAGCAGGCCCGCTCGACCTCGTGCTTGAACCCCATCAGCCCCTCATATGCCCCATCCACGCCAAACACCGTCTCCAAGCAGTCGCTACGCATCCACTTGGAGGCCTCGTAGCGGCGCGCCCACTCCTGCCCCTCGATCATCACGCCCTGTGCCTGCGACACCGCGAGCGAGAGGTGCGGCAAGCGCCTGATGCGGTAGCGGATGAGATCCACCTGATGCGCGATGGCGGCACGTGAGCAATAGAGGCGATCGGCGAGATGCGCGTGGCTCACGGGGTCATCCTGCATAAGCAGGTAGAGAAAGACCAACGCGTAGGCGTGCTTTATGCTGTGGTGACCCGAGTGCACGCGAAAGCTCGTGCGGACCTCCTCTCGCGCCTGCTCGTCCAGACGCGCCAGACGGTAGCCGCGGGCATTTGAGGACACTATCACCACGCAGTCGCCCAACTGGGCACGGATGCGGCCCACCTCGGTCTTCACAAGCTTGGTGCTCACGGCGAGCCGCTCGGCGAGCCGGGCGCTGGTCACCCAGCCCTCAGCGCTCATGAGCAGCATGAGCAGGCGCTGCTGTCGTTGCGTGAGCATGGTGGCTCCCCCTTTTTCGCCGGCACCGCGGGCTTGCGCGCCCCATACGCACGGACACGGTTCTCTCGGCGCAAAACCGCCGCGTCCCGTGGGACGCGAAAACCCCTGTCTATAACCTTAACCGTTTTTGTTCCCCACCGGTGGGGAACAAGCAGAGCCGCTCACCTGTGCCCGGACGCGCTACCCTTGATTTCGCGCGGCGCCAAAGCCCATTGTCCGGCGCCCCTCTAAACTACATGGAGATTGGAGCACCATGGACCTGCATCTTCCCG
>Cebus_capucinus_imitator_PRJNA485217_SSR049__coassemble_2388_pt1 | contig 6453 bp, 6 predicted proteins | sample Cebus_capucinus_imitator_PRJNA485217_SSR049__metabat2_high_PE_001 | metagenome-assembled genome bin Cebus_capucinus_imitator_PRJNA485217_SSR049
GGACGTGGTGGTTCTGGGCGGCGGCAACGTGGCCTACGACTGCGCGCGCACGGCGGTGCGCCTGGGCGCGAGCTCGGTGCACGTGGCGTGCCTGGAGAGCCTTGACAAGATGACCTCGACGCCCGAGGAGCGCGCCGAGGCGGCCGAGGAGGGCGTGGAGCTGCATGACGCCTACGCGTTCACCTCGATCAACGAGGGCGAGGCCGGGCGCGTGGGGTCGGTCACCATCCACAAGATCGCGAAGTTCTACTTCGACGAGGACCACCGTGCCGTGACCGAGCTCGTGGAGGGTGGCGAGCTGACGCTGCCGGCCGACCACGTGATCTTTGCCGTGGGCCAGAAGCCCGAGGGCACCTCCGAGATGGGCCTTGCGCTCACGCACGGCCCCTACGTGGTGGCCGATGCCGAGGGAAAGACCAGCGTGGAGGGCGTGTGGAGCGCGGGCGACTGCGTGAGCGGCACCAAGAGCGTGATCGCCGCGATCGAGGCGGGGCGCGTGGCGGCCAGCTCGATTGACCGCGCGCTGGGCGGCGACGGCGACATCTCCGGCGAGCTGTGTGACCACGATGCGCCTCCCGCGCGGATCGGTCGGGCAGACGAGGCCTTCTACGCCGGGCGCGTCGAGCCCGAAATGGTGGCCGCCGAGGTGCGCGCGCATACCTTCGACGTGTTCGAGTGCCCGTTTTCTGCGGACGAGGCCCAGTGCGAGGCGAGCCGCTGCCTGCAGTGCGACCTGCGCCTCGGCCTGCGCGCGCCGCGCCTGTGGAACGAATACTAGGGAGGGGTGCGATCATGCAGACGATAGTCAACTTCATACCGGCCTATGCGGCCGCGCCCGTCTCCCTGTGGCTGTTGGCGCGCGACGTCGACGGCGTGTGCGAGCGGATTTGCGAGTTGGCCGCCGAGGCCGAGGTGTCGGTGCTGGTGCCGGACGGCCACGAGCTGGCGGGCGTGCTCGACGAGCGGCTGGGCGAGCAGGTGCGCGTGCGCGTGGTGCGCTGCGCGGCCGAGGCGGGCTTTGCCTATGGCAACGAGTCGGCGGCGCTCGCGGTGTTGGCCGGCGAGAAGCCGCTGCCGTCGGCGCCGGCGGGCACGAGCGAGTCGGCGCGCGTGGTGGCCGGAAGCGAGCTGGCGAGTGCGCCGGGCAAGCGCTGGGTGTGGCCCGAGGGTGCGGACGCGCCGGTGGAGCTCGATGCCGAAGTGAGTGCCGCAGCGCTGGCCAAGGTGGCGGGCGTGGAGGCTCCCAAGGCCGTCTACCAGGGCTTTCCGGTGTGCGAGTTCGTGGCGGGCGATGCGGCGCACGTGACGCTTGCGAGCGACTACGTGCGCGTGTACGGGCCGGGCAGCTGCATGGCCAACGCGCTTCGCGAGGTCTGCGATGCCGCGCGGCGCGAGACGTGCGGCCGCTGCGTGTTTGGGCACGAGGGCGGCCACCAGCTGGCCACGATCATGGCCGACATCTGCCGCAAGAAGGGCCGTGCCGGTGACCTCGAGCTCATGCGCGACCTGCTGCCCGTGATGCAGACGCAGGGCCTGTGCGAGCAGGGCCGGGCGATGGCGCGGGCGGCGGCCAGCTGCATCGCGCTGTTTGCCGGCGAGATCGAGCGCCACTACGCGCGCAAGGTGTGCGACGCGGGCGAGTGCGCAGTCTACATGACCTACCACGTGCTGCCGGCCAAGTGCGTGGGCTGCGGGGCGTGCGTGGACGCCTGCGAGGAAGACGCGATCGCGGGCCGGGCGCGCTTCGTGCACGTGATCGACCAGAAGGCCTGCACCCAATGCGGAGCCTGCGCGGACGCGTGCGACGAGGGCGCCATCATCATGGCCGGCGCCGACAAGCCCCGCACCCCGCCGCGCCCGATTCCGTGTAAGCGCCGCTAACGACGACGGGCGTCGTGCGGTTGCGGGCGGCGCGTGCGGGCACGCGGTTGCGGGCGTCGGTCGGTTTGCGGGCTGACGTGCGGCGCGACGTGTGCGTCGCGCCAAGCGCGTGCAACCCATCTTTCGCGATCCGTCACGGAAGGCATCGGAGCGAACGCTCTACTGCCTTCCGTGACGTTTTTTGCGCAAGCTGTGTTAACCCGCTTCTGACACTACAATCTCCGGCTGGAACGGATACGGCGCGGCCCACAGGCCCCTCCAGCTCGTTCGGTACGTCCCGGCCTCCATCTGGGATCGCAGCAGGGCCGATCCGTCGTCCGACCTCCTCGCCTCATGGGCCCAGCGGAACCACAGCAGGTAGTTCCCGAGCCTCCTCGTGGAGACGCCCCTGAAGCGGGCGAGGAACGCCTTGATCGCGGAATGCAGGGCGTTCACGTGGTTGAGGGGCGCCCTCGGCCCCGAGGAGGCGAACCTCCTGTGCGCGGCCACGCCCATCTCCGCCAGGGCCCGCACGTAGCCCTTCTGCCGGTCGGTCGACACGACGGCGCCCTCGAGGGCGCAGCCCGCCATCGCCCCCGGGGCGTCCGCCACCCCGAGCTTGCCGCGGCACGCCGGGACGGCCATGACGTCCCCGCGCCCGTTGACCAGGGCCAGCACGCTCACCTTGTCGGAGCTCACGCCGCAGGACGCCCCGTCGCCCCCGCGGCGGCGCGCGGGGCGGGGCATGGAAAACCCGCCGACCTCGAGTGGTTGCCGGACAGCGAGCCTGGCACGAGGGTCTCGTCGGCCTCGACCGGGCAGCCCGGCCCCGCCTCGAAGGCGGGCGGCATCGAGCCCATCACCTCGCAGAGGCGGTGGCGCATTGAGAAGCTCGTCTTGAGCGAGACGCCGCACTCGAGCGCGGCCGCCCTGAGGGTCGCCCCCGCGAGCATGAGCCCGGCGTAGCGCGCCCACGTGGCGGCGGTCAGCTTGGTGGTGCCGAGCACGCGCCCGGTCGAGGCGCGGAAGGTGCGCCCGCAGCCGCGGCAGAGCCTCCTGCGCCCGCCGTCGGCGTCGCGGCCCTTCCGGACCGTGCGCGGGCACCCGCACCTCGGACAGGCCTCCGGCGGCTCCGCGCCGGAGGCGGCCGGCATCTCCCCGGCGACCGCCTCGAGCAGCAGCGCCAGCATCTCCTCGCGCTCCTCGGGCCGCATCGCCCTGACGATCGCGCCGTATCCGAACCTGTCCCCATGTCCGTCCCCCGCCCGGTTTTGCACGAGTCGAAGATAGCGGGCCGTGCGGACAGGAATGCAATTAGCGGGTTAACACAGCCTCCCATGAAAAAAGTGACTGACCAAAATAATATCCACGTAGTGAGGCGCCACTTCACTACCTTGAAAAACGCCTCATCATCTACCTGCGGTTTTCCCGAGCCAGTCTCCGCCGCCCCGTCTCCGCGCTTCTCTACGGCGAAAAACGCCTACAGCGGACGCCCGTACACGCCGGCAGGGCGTACGCCCGGCAAAAACGACCCAAGAAAAAGGGCGGCACCCCACGGTACCGCCCCGAATGGACACGATCGCATCGCGCGGCTACTCCTCGGAGTCGTCCTGCGGCACGATGATGTTCAGCAGGAACACCACGATGAAGCTCACCACGAGCGAGCTGCCGAAGACGTTCTGCACGATCTGCGGCATGAACTGCAAGATCTCGGGCACCGAGCCGATCCCGCAGCCCAGCGCCAGCGCGATGCCGACGATCATGCGGTTTCGGTAGTTGAGCGGCTGCTCGCACAGCAGCTGGATACCGGAGAGCGTGATCGCGGCGAAGACCGTCACCGTGGCGCCGCCCAGCACCGGCTGCGGGATGGTGGCCATGAGCGCGCTGAACTTGGGGCACACCCCGGCCACGAGCATCACCGCCGCAACGATGGCGAACACGCGCTTAGCAACGACCTTGGTGGTGCAGATCAGGCCCACGTTCTGGCTGTACGGGTCGGTCGGCAGGCCGCCGATGCAGGCGCCGATCATGCCGCACGCGCTCTGGCCCTTGATGGCGCCGCCGAGCTCGGCGTCGGTGGCCTCGCGGCCGAAGCCTCCCATGGTGGTGGAGGACACGTCGCCGATGGTCTGCACGGCCTGCACCACGTACATGAGGACCATGAGCACGATGGCGTCGGCGTGGAACTCCAACCCGAAGTGGAAGGGCATGGGCACGGAGAACCAGCCGGCGGCGGCCACGTCGCCGAAATCGACGACGTTGCCGAGCACGAGCGACAGCGCGTAGCCCACGACGATGCCCACGATCATGCCGGAAGCCTTGACGTAGCCCTTGCCCCACAGGCTGCAGGCGAGCGTCACCGCGAGGGTCACGAGGGCCAAGATCCAGAACTCGGGTGAACCGAAGGTGCCCGCCGCCTTGGCCGCGGAGCCGCCGCCCATGTAGTTGATGGCGGTGGTATAGAGCGACAGGCCGATGGAGAGCACCACGGTCCCGCTCACGATGGGCGGGAAGAACCGGCGGATCCTCTCCATGAACATGCCGATGAAGATGGACGCGAAGCCCGCCACCAGCTGGGAGCCGAAGATCGCGGCGATGCCGTACTGCGCGCCGATCATGGTGAGGATCGGCATGTAGGCGAAGGCCACGCCCATCACGTTGGGCAAGCCCATGCCGAACCCGAAGACCGGGAAGAGCTGCAGGGCCGTGGTGATGCAGCCGATGATCATGGCGGCCTGGATGAGCATGGTCTCGTCGGCGGCGGAGAGGCCCAGCTGCGCGGCGATCAGCATCGGGGGCGTGATGTTGCCCACGAGCATCGCCAGCACGTGCTGCATGGCCTGCGGAAACGCCAGCCCAAAGGACGGCTTGCCGTCGAGCCGGTAGAGCTCGGCCTGGCTGGAATCGGTGGTTTTCACTTGGTTCATGTAGTTCTTCCCTTCACGCGCCACCTGACGTACGCCCGCCGCGTCTCCTTGAGCGAGCTTCCCGCGCCTGATGGGGACCGGCAGGCGCTCATCACCGCCCCCATCGCGCAAACCGCGCAAGGATACCATGAAAAAACGGCATCCCGCAGCAGGCGGGATGCCGTCACCGTATCCGGGCTCGATGCGAGGAGCGTTACTCGGGGCGTACCCAGCCCTCCTGGATGGACTCGTAGAACGTCGCGTCGGCCGACAGGTCGTGGATGCTCTTCCCCTCGAGCCACGGGAGCTCCACGAGCTCGGGGAGGGTCGAAACCAGCTCGGAGCAGTCGCTGAAGCGGCCCTTCTCGTTGAGCTTCTCGCAGTCCTGGACGCGCCAGTAGCCGTCGGTATGGGTGACGTAGTACCCATGCCCGTCGACATCCATGAAGACGCGGGTCTTGGAGCGCAGATACCCGAGGAGCTCCTCGAAACTTACCGTGAGCGCTTCATCTGCCTTGACTCCCATGGGGTCCTCCTTGGGATCGCGCGGCGGGTGCCCAGCCGCTCGCGCGGCAACGGCCCCGTCGCAAAAACAACCGGATACCCTTGACTTAACCCGATATGAGGGCCGAGCGGGGGCACGGGTCGGCCAGCGGTCGAGTTGGTCGAGCAACGGTAGCCGGTGAGCGGTGCGCGAGAGGCGGGCAACGGCGCGGCCTACGCCGAGAACGGCCACTCCCCCGCAGCGAGCGCCTCGATGGCCGCGGCCACGGCGTCGTCCTCGCAGGTGCCGATATGCCAGCGCGCGGCCGAGGCGGCGTGCGGAGCGGCGTTGGACACCGCCACGGCGTGCTCCACGACCCCGAACATGGGGAGGTCGTTGTCGCCGTCGCCGAACACCACCACCTCGTCCAGGCCGATACCCATGCGCTCGCAGATCCAACGGACCGCCGCGCCCTTGTTCCAGCCGCGGCACATCATGTTGGAGAAGCGCGGCATGGCGCGGTCCACGGCGATCTGCGGCACGTGCTCGTTGACGAGCGCCACGAGGTCCGCCACCTCGTCCTCGCTCCCGTTGCAAAAGACGTTGGCCTTGACGACGGGCTCGACGGGCAGCGGCGCCTCCACGGCCGCCTCGCCATAGGCGGGAAAGCACGGCGTGAGGTCCTCGCGCGCACCCGCCACGAGCTGGGGCGTCCCTTCGTCGAAGCACACGAGGCCGGCGTGGGGGACCTCCGCCACGATGGCCGCCACGTCGCGCAGGGCCTCGACGGGCAGGGTCTTCTCCAGGACCTTCTCGCCGCCCAGGTAGACCTGCAGGCCGTTGGTTGCGATGGCCGTGGTGCAGCAGGCCTCGTCGCCACCGAAGAACGGCGGGATCCACGCGTAGCCGCGGCCGCTGCACGGCCCCACCGCGATGCCGGCGGCGAGCGCGGCGTGGAACGCGGCGACGGTGCGCTCGGACACGCGCTTTCGCCCCTGCGGCAGGATGGTGCCGTCGATATCGGTCAGGATGAGCTTGATCGCCATGGCGGATTCCCCCAAGGTTCGTGAGACGGAGCGGATCGCGACCCTATTGAACCACCAAGGCGCCGCCCCACGGCGCGAGAAGCCGAAATCGCGCGCGAACCGGCTTCCGGTCGCGCGATTTCGGCTTCTCGAGGTCGCGTTATGCCCGAACCCGGCT
>Cebus_capucinus_imitator_PRJNA485217_SSR049__coassemble_2854_pt1 | contig 5072 bp, 4 predicted proteins | sample Cebus_capucinus_imitator_PRJNA485217_SSR049__metabat2_high_PE_001 | metagenome-assembled genome bin Cebus_capucinus_imitator_PRJNA485217_SSR049
GCTTCCGGTCGCGCGATTTCGGCTTCTCGAGGTCGCGTTATGCCCGAACCCGGCTTCCCAGTCGCCGGGAAGCCGGGTTCGGGCGGAAGGCGCGGGCGCTACAGCTTGCTCAGCGTGCTGGCGCGCAGGGCCAGGTAGGCCGCGCCGATGATGCCGGCGTCGTTGCCCAGCGAGGCCACCTCGATGGGCGTGCCGCAGCTCACGGGGAGGGCGTAGGCGCGATACTTCTCGCGCAGCTTGGCCAGGTAGACATCGGCCGAGGCGGAGGCGCCGCCGCCCAGCACGAACGCCTCGGGATCCACGATGTCCGCGATGAGCGCGAGCGCTCGGCCCAGGTAATCCGTCATGGTCTCCACCGCTGCCCAGGCGACCTCGTCGCCCTCGCGGCAGGCCTGGAACACCGAGCGGGAATCCGAGGGGCCGGTGAGCTCGATGGGCTCCACGCCGCGCGCGGCGCACTCGGCCAGGTAGTTGCTCACCACGCCGGTGGCGCTGGCGTACTGCTCCAGGTGGCCGTGGCCGCCACAGCCGCAGGTGCGGGTCTCGTCGGGGTTCAGGCACATATGGCCGATCTCGCCGCCGGCGCCCACGACGCCCTCCACGACGTCGCCGTTCACCACCACGCCGCCGCCCACGCCGGTGCCGATGGTCACCATGACCATGCTCTTGGTGCCCTTGGCCGCACCCTGCCACAGCTCACCCATGGTGGCGGCGTTGGCGTCGTTGCCGAACTTGATCGCGGCGTGCGGGCAGCGTGCGGAAAGCGCGTCGCGCAGGCCGGGAGCATCGATCTGGATGTTGGCCTGCAAGTTGATCTCGCCGCTGGCGGGCACGGGACAGGGGATGGCCAGGCCGATGCCGCGCACGAAGGGCCCCAGCACGCCGGCCTCGCCGGTGAGCTTGTCGATACCGCTGATCACGGCGTCGTAGCCGTCTTGGTCGATGAGCGGAGGGGTGGGCACGCTCACCTTGCCCAGCAGGGTCCCGTCCTCACCGAACAGGCCGAGCTTTACGGAGGTGCCACCCACGTCGATACCGATGAAGTAGTGCTTGGAATCCGGCATTGCCGCTCCCATCCCTCGGGCGGCCGCGCCGCCATACGTGCAGACTGCTACTAGTTTCCCACATCGACCCCGCACGGGACCCGGCAATCGGCGGACGCGCACGCACAGCCCCGGGACGGCTTGTCGCGCCCGCGTCGGGGCATGGAAAAGGGCCCCGCGCGAACGGGGCCCTCGGGCTTCTCGAATCTTCCGGGCGGGGCGGCGCAGCCTAATTCCACGGTCACGCTCTTGGCGAGATTCCTGGGCTGGCCTACGTCGCCCTTGCACCACCCTCGTCTTGGTCGTGAGACATTCGAACGTGGTGCTTTTATCCCAATCAGGCGCGCTTTTCGCGCAGGAGACGACCGATGAGGACGGCGATGGAACCGCCTGCCACCAGCAGGCATACCACACCGATAACGTAGTCGCCGGTCTTGGGCAACCAGCCAGGCATGCCCTGATCGGCCCCTGTGCCGCCACCGTTGCCACCGGGATGGTCGACATCCTCCCACTCGAACTTAGGTTCGACATCCACGTCATAGGTAAACGTGCCGTTCTCTAGCAACGGTACGGAGACCAGTACGGGATCGCAGGCCAGGCCCTTGTTGGCATCGGCCACACCAGTTCGTGCCACCAGGTACAGGCCGCCATCAAGACCGGAAAACGTCAGCGTTCGCGCACCCTGCGGCACCCTCTGCGACACGCCGGCATCAAGCAACCCCGCATCGCGCGCGGCCTGTGCCAGATCACGCGCCGCGGCAACGACGTCAGACGCGGGAAGCGACGCCCAATCGCGGTCGTAACGCTCGAAGCCAGCCGCCATGGTGTACGCCACGCCCGCGGACTGACCGTCGCCGCCGTCGTATACCCGCGCCGTCGCAACCCGTACCAGGGTGAATGTATCCCCCGCGAGCTGGTGAGAGCCGCGAGCGTCCTCAGCGACAACGGACAGGGAAACCGATCCCCTCGGAGCGGCGGCCGCCACCCGCGGCACGACCGCAGCGGCCGCAAACAACCCGGCGCACGTGAAGACGGCGAGCGCCAAGGGGAGGAACGCGCGCCGAACCGCCCGAAACCAGGTGCCCGCAAAGGCACCGCCACCAAGACGGCGCGAAGCCCACGTACCGTTATCGCATGTGCTTGCCACCATGGCAGCCCCTCCTTGTCGAATCGTGCGCGCCGTGCGCCCCAGCCGAGCCAGCGCCGTGCCCGCGAACCGAGCTGCCGGGCAGCGCCACCGCGCGCGACTCCCCCGTACCAGCTGCGCCGCGCGAGCTCCCCACCTGCCGCGCCCCGATCCCTCGCCCGATCAGCATCGACGCGAGCAGTACGGCAAGCACCGCCAGCGCAATCATCAGAGCAAGGTAGGGCAAGGGAATGTTGATTGGATTGCCGGGCACGCCCACCTGTGAATCCATGTCAGCCTTATACGGTATGGCATGCCCTCTCACCAGTAAACGATGAGAATTGATGCCATACGGCGTACAGGTGACAAGTGTCACGTAGTCGCTCCCGGCGGTGATGTCGAGCGATTCCGTCTGGTCGGGCAGGACGGTCTCGATCTGGTCGACCTGGTAGGCGAATGTGCTCTTGAGCACGCGGACGAAGAAAATGTCGCCCTTCTTCATCTGGTCCAGGTCCGTAAAAAGCTTGGCGGACGGCAGCCCTCGATGCCCCGACAGGGCCGCGTGCGTGCTGGCCCCGCCCACGGGCAGCGACGAGGTGTCGATATGGCCCACGCCCGTCTGGAGCGTGGCCTCGTCGGTGCCGTGGTAGATGGGCAGCGTCTCGTCCAGGCGCGGGATGGTGATGTAGCCCATCATGCCGTCGCCGTTGAGGTTGAGCAGCTGGTTGTACTCGCCGCTCAGCGCAGAGGACGAGACGGTGCCGGCATCCGCGCCGCCTTGATCGGCAGGGATGCCGGCAAGTCCCGCAAGCTGGGCGTTGTACGCCCGCGCGGCATCGATCATAGCCTGGGCCTCCTCATCGGAGAGACCGGCCACGGCCTGTTCGTAGCCCGAGACAACCCGGGAGGCGTTGCGCTCCACAAGGAAGTTCGAGATGGTGGGGTACGCCATGATGGCGAGCCCCACCAGCACCACGGCCAGGGGAAATATGTCGCGCAGGCGCTTCAAAGCGTGTCAGCCCAGCTCAGGTTGCGAGCGCTAGTTCTGCGCGCGGCGACGGGCGGCGAACCACGCCGCACCGGCGATGACGATCGCGGAGCCCGCAACGGTGAAGATCACGGTGCCCATGCCGCCGGTGGAGGGCAGCAGGGTGCCTTTCTTGTTCTGGACGGTGACGGTTGTGTTTTGGGCGCCGTTGGCGGTCACGGTGTACGCATTGAGCGTGCCGTCGGCGTTGTAGGTCGCATCGATAGTGACCTCGACCGGCTTCGAAAGCTTGTTGTAGCCGCTCGGAGGGTTGACCTCGGAGAGCTTGTAAGTGCCCTCCTTAAGGCCGGTGAACTTGATGATACCGGATGCGGGAGTGGTCACGTTGGTGTTGCCGCTGGACTCGCCAGTCTTGACGGGACGGTAGCTACCATTGCCGTCGGAAATGAGGGTGATGGCCTTGTCGTCGGCGTCGAGAAGCTGGAACTCAGCGCCCGCGAGTGTGGTGGTACCGTCCTCGCCGACCTTCTTGAGGTCGAAGCCGAAGTTGTAGGTGTAGGTGATGGACGGCTTGGACTCGCCGGTGCCGCCCGAGCTGGGATCGTTGCTGTACTCGACGGTGGCCTCATTCTTGCCATCGGTGACGTTACCGGAGCCGGCCTTCTCGTTCAGCACGGCGGAGTAGGTGACCGTGATGTTTTTGCCGGGCAGGTATTTCTTGAGGGTGGTGAAGTTAATCACGACCGAGGTGGTCTCGTCATCGTTGATAGTACTGGTTACCGTGTAATCGGTGTCCACGGTGAGGTTGTCGTTGGCAACCTTCACAGCAACAGAATCTTTATTGAAGGTCAGGCCCTTGGACAGCTTATCCTTGATCTTGAACGTGTAGGTGGTGTAGTCGGTGTGGTCGGGCACAAAAGAGGTCAGCTTGAACTTGACCGTATCGCCGATGTTGGCGCTGCTGTGGTTCAGCTGGCTGCCTCCGTTTTCAACCTTCTTATCGACGGTGGGGTAGGTACTCTTAAGCGCGAGCGTATCGCCAGTGGCACTGACAACGTTGACGAGGTGAGCGTTGGTGCCGCGATCGGTACTCGTGGTGCCGTTGGGCTTCACGAGGTAGTAACCGAAGGGTAGGTTCTGGAACTCCGCGGTGTACGCGCCGTCGACCTCATTGAGGCTAGCGGTAGCTTGAACGCTAGCGACATTGTTTTTAGCAGCCAGCGCATAGGTGGACGCACTCCTCGCGAAATTGTCTAAACTCGGAAGAGAGCTGCTGGACCGCTCCTTCACATATTTATAAGCCTGCTCGGAGAGCTCATCTTTGCTCAACTTATCACCATAGCCCGGATTATTCTGGCTGAGTGTGTTCCGGAAGAAATTCTCCCACGAAGGCTCGAGCGAGTAAGTAGCGCTGGCAACACCGCCATCATCGCCCATGACGGGATTCGTGGCCGAGAACATCTTGTAGGCCGTCACCGTCTTGCCGGCGAACTCGGCACTGTTGCTGGTGACCTTGAGGCTGCCCGTGTTGGCTGCGGCAAGCGCGGGGCTCACGGAGGCGACCGTGGTGAGCACGAGGGCGAGCGTCGTGAAGAGCGCCCTGAGCTTCCTTGCTAACTTGTGCATACTTTCTCCCATCTTTTCTTTGCGTATGCGAATTGCTATATCAAGCGCGGCGGGTTTCCCCCGTACCGCGCGTGATACCTACTTGGAGTGGCGTCCCCTCGGGCCATGCTCGGCGTTCGAGGCGAAGTGCCGTCCCGTAGCGCCCGCGAACCGGATCCGGCGGCGTCGGTCATTCGACCACCACAAGCCGCCCGCACCAATTAGTACGGCCGCAACAAGACCGATAAACCACAAGCCCTTGCCGCCCGTATCGGGCAGGGCATCGCGATGGGTGTTGGTGACGGTGATC
>Cebus_capucinus_imitator_PRJNA485217_SSR049__coassemble_4230_pt1 | contig 3096 bp, 4 predicted proteins | sample Cebus_capucinus_imitator_PRJNA485217_SSR049__metabat2_high_PE_001 | metagenome-assembled genome bin Cebus_capucinus_imitator_PRJNA485217_SSR049
GTGGTGCACGAAGTTGGACCCGATGAAGCCGCAGCCGCCGGTGACGATGATGTTCTTAGGTTCGAAGTTCTGAGGCATACGGTCTCCCCTTATCTGTCTATCTCCCGCTCGGCTCGCAACTTAGTAATCGTTGCTGCGGCTGTGGATGGCGCCGGCCGCGACCTGCTTGAGGTGCCTGCCGTAGACGGACTTGCCGTAGCGCTCGGCGGCCGCCTCGAGCGCACGCGTGTCGATCCAGCCGTTCTCCCAGGCGATCTCCTCGGGCACGGACACGGGCAGGTCCTGGGCGCGCTCGACCGAGCGAACGAACTCGGACGCCCCATAGAGGCTCTCCATGGTGCCGGTGTCCAGCCACGCGTAGCCGCGGCCGAGCGTGACAACCGAGAGCGAGCCGTCCTCGAGGTACATCTGGTTCAGTGTGGTGATCTCGAGCTCGCCGCGCGCGCTCGGGCGCACCCGCTTGGCGAGCTCGCACACCCGCGCGTCGTAGAAGTACAGACCGGTTACGGCGTAGGAGCTCTTGGGGCGCTCCGGCTTCTCCTCGATGGACACGGCGTTGAAATCGCGGTCGAACTCGACCACGCCGAAGCGCTCGGGGTCGTCCACGTGATAGCCGAACACCGTGGCGCCGCCCTCGCGCTCGGCCTTCTCCACCGCGCGCTTGAGGTGGCGCGAGAGGCCGTTGCCGTAGAAGATGTTGTCGCCCAGCACAAGCGCGCACGGTTCGCCGGCGATGAACTCCTCGCCGATGACGAACGCCTGCGCGAGGCCGTCCGGCGAGGGCTGCTCGGCGTAGGAGAGGTTCACGCCGTACGCAGAACCGTCGCCCAAAAGGCGCCGGAAGTTCGGCAGGTCGGTCGGCGTGCTGATGATGAGGATGTCCCGGATGCCCGCGAGCATGAGCGTCGAGAGCGGGTAGTAAATCATCGGCTTGTCGTAGACCGGCAGCAGCTGCTTGCTGGTCACGAGCGTGAGCGGGTACAGGCGCGTGCCCGACCCTCCCGCAAGGATGATGCCTTTCATGAATAGAACCTCCGTAAGGCGCTGCTTTCACGGATGTTATTAGTATAGAAGATATAAACCCATCCCAACGGATGCCCCGCAAAAAAGACGAAATAGAAAGGCTCTTCGGGGTTTCGTGTGGGCGCGTTTGAAATGAAGTAGCAGATAGATGGGGCCCTTTCGGGTAAGGCTTTTGCGCCAACAAAGGAACCTGCGAAAGGAGCCCCGTGAAGGGCATTCTATGCCAGCTGCTCGGCCTCGCGCTCACCGCAATCACCGGAATCCGAATCGAGGGCGGTGACATCGCCGTGGGCGTGCGGCCGCGAAAGGGCCGCCAGTGCCGCCGCCCGGCGTCGGTCATCACGAGCTCGACGTCGGCCAGGCGCGGCAGGCCGGAGCGCGCCACGATCCTCGCGCCGGTGCGGGCGGGAACGCCCGTGGCGGTGGAGAGGCAGAGCGGCGCGGGCGGCATCGAGCGACGGACCTCCAGGACGCGCCGCTCGGCCTCGGGCGGCGTGAGCCTTGCGAGCCTGCGCGGGCGGCTGCCGCGGTCGGACATGGGCTCGCCGCGCCTCGCGCGGACGAGCCACTTGGAAGCGGTCTGGCGGCTCACTGGTAACGTAAAACTTCTTGCGCACTTTGACGGCGGCATAGCGTCCTGATGGGAAGGAGGGCACGGCCCGCCCCGGTATGATTCTAGTTGTCGAGACAAGAAGCACATTGGAGGCAGGCCATGCCCGCACCCATCGTATCGGTTGGCCAGGAAGCCATGAAGGAAGACCTGCGCGGGCTCGTCAGGAGGACCGTCGAGGACACGCTGAACGGCCCGCTCGAGGAGGAGGCGGACGACCTCGTGGGGGCCGACCGCCACGAGCGCGCCGCCGGCCGCGAGGCCCACCGCGCCGGCCACTACGACCGCAACCTGACCACCACCAGCGGGAACGTCGGGCTGCACATGCCCGAGCTCAAGGGGGCGCGCTTCACGACCGCCATAATCGAGCGCTACCGCAGGCGGGAGACGAGCGTCGAGGAGGCAATGATCGAGATGTACCCGGCCGGCGTGCCCGCCGGGCGCATAGGGGACGTCTCGGGGGCCCTGTGGGGCGCGAGCGTGTCGGCGGCGACGGCCCCCAACCTCAACGAGAGGGCCTTCGCCTCCGTCGAGGAGCGGGGGAACGGGCCGCTCGCGAGGGCCTGCCCCTACGTCTTCGTGGACGGCATCTACCTGAGGCGCGCCTGGGGAGGGGCCCACGGGAACGCGGCCGCGATGGTGGCGATAGGCGTCGACGACGACGGCCACCGCGAGGTCATCGGCGCGGCCGAGGGCTTCACGGGGTCCCCCGGGCGCTGGAGAGAGCTCCTCTCGTGGCCGAGGTCCCGCGGCCTGCGGGGCGTCCGGATGCTCACGGGCGACAAGGCCGCCGGCATGGCGGGCCCGATCGCCGAGGCGTTCCCCGAGGCCGCCTACCAGCGCCGCGCGGTGCACTTCTACCGCAACGTGCTCGCCAGGGTCCCGAGGTCGAGGAGGGGCAAGGTCGCCGCCATGCTCAGGGCGGTCCGCGCCATGGAGTCGCGAGAGGCCGGCGAGGCGGTAGTGTCGGGAAAGTTGGTGTAAGGGCCTCTCCGAGGAGCGGCCCACGCCCCGGAATCACATCGCCATCCTACGCCGCCTCCAGCATGTCCGCAAGCTGGAGGCTCGCCTCGATCGCCCGCTCGGCGACGCCCCGCAGCCCATCGGCCCTCTCCGGGGACGGCGGGGCCGCCCGCGCGGGGATCTTGGGCGCGTAGAGCTCGGCCATCCTCCTCTCGGAGAAGTAGCGCGCCCTCGACCATTCCTCGTCCTCGTCGCACATGTCGGCACCGGCCAGGCGCTCGAGCGACCTCTCGGACGGGAACACCTGTTGATGTGCAATAAGAAGTGGTCCGAATGTGCATCAGAATTTGAGCTGCGTGCGCATTAAGAATCGAGCAGTTTGATCATGAGGGCCGCGCCCCCGGGACCGGGGCGCGGCCCTCACCGTATCGTTTTCCCGGGTGGCTGTTTTGGACGGACCCGCCCGGGAAGGATGGAGGAGATGACCGTGCCCCTGGACG